>Ga0207419_1000717_pt1 | contig 28033 bp, 19 predicted proteins | sample ElkSloMetagenome_4_FD_184723 | JGI IMG/M metagenome (GOLD analysis project Ga0207419, IMG submission 184723) | Hot spring microbial communities from Elkhorn Slough, Monterey Bay, USA - MD2A (version 2) | ecosystem: Environmental > Aquatic > Marine > Intertidal zone > Estuary: Microbial mat ... | reverse complement strand
TACTTCAGATAAACTTCTCAGAGAAATGGCTGTGAATTACAAACAAGAAAACAGACATGTTTACTTTCTGGATCCGCTGTTTGGAATTCCTCTAAAGGAAATACGGTCGGACTGGTCACTTAAATCTACATTTTTCAGTATACAACCCTATGGAGTTGACTCTTTGGTAATGAAGGGCAGGGGCTTTGGCCACGGAACGGGACTAAGCCAGGAAGGGGCCATGCGGATGGCAGATCTTGGATTTTCGTATATAGATATTCTGCACTTTTATTACGACGATGTGCATATCATTGATCTGGATGCCCTGGAGTTCTTCAGAACTGATTAAAAACAAAAAGCTCCTGCAGTGCAGGAGCTTTTCTTTTATTGAAATTTGATTATTTCTCTTTTTTAGAAACGTATCTTTTTTCTTTGATTCTCGCAGATTTTCCTTTTCTATCTCTAAGGTAAAAGATACGACCGCGTCTAACGCTTCCTTGTTTATTTACTTTAATGCTTTCTATAAAAGGAGAGCTCATTGGGATAATACGCTCAACACCGATACCGCTTGAGATTTTTCGAATTGTAAAAGTCTCCGTAGCACCGGATCCCCTTCTTTGAATAACAACTCCCTGGAATTGCTGAATTCGTTCTTTATTTCCTTCCTTTATTTTGTAGCTAACGGTTATCGTGTCTCCTGCCGTAAACTCAGGATACTCAACGCTTCCGTTTAATTCTTTGCTAATGTCTTTTACGATATCCATGGCGCAATATTTTTAACCCCGAAATTTCGGGCTGCAATATTACGAAGATATTTTGATAAACACCTTATGTTTCTGAGAGTTATTTCTCAGTGATCATCTCGTGAAAACTTTTCCCATAAATCGGGGCGTTTATCTCTTGTTCTTTGCATGGCTTTCTCCAATCGCCAATCATCTATGGCTTTATCATTACCGGAGAGAAGAATATCTGGGACATCTAAATCTTTAAACTTTCTCGGTCGCGTGTAGACGGGAGGAGCAAGCAAATTATCCTGAAGTGAATCGCTCAAGGCTGAAGTTTCATCGTTTAGCACCCCGGGTATGAGCCTGATAATAGAATCGGTAATAACAGCTGCGGGCAGTTCGCCACCGCTCAGAACGTAATCACCTATGGATATTTCTTTTGTTATATATAAGTCTCTTACTCTTTGATCTACACCTTTATAATGGCCACATAGAATAATCAGATTGTCTATGAGTGAAAGCCTGTTGGAAGTGCTTTGGTTGAGAAGGTCGCCATCCGGACTGGTGTAAATAACCTCTCCGTAAGAACGCTCAGACTTTAATTTTTCAATGCATCTGGAAATCGGCTCTGCACTCAAAACCATTCCTGCGCCGCCACCAAATGCGTAATCATCTACATTTTTATGTTTGGAAACTGAGTAATCTCTAAGATTATGGAGATAAATCTCAACCAATCCTTTTTCTTTGGCACGCTTAATGATACTATCATTTAGTGGGCTTTCTAATAAGCCCGGAAGAACAGAAATGATATCTATGCGCATGGGTATTACAACTTAAAAGAGCTCCAAAAAGTATCTGATTTGGATAGCTCTCCAAAATTAGGTACTATATTTGATCCGCAAAGGTAAATCTATACTATGAAGAAGAGATTTCAAATTACATTGTTACTATCAATTTTCACGCTCGGAATAGCAGTTAGCAGCTTCGCTCAGGATGAAGAGTTCGAAGATCTTCGAATTCTTTACATGGACGGAGAATACGAAAAGTTGATAAGGAAAAGTGAGAGGTACACCGATAAAGACGACACAAGGAAGAGTGGAGAACCTTACCTATTTCTATCCAAAGCTTACTACGAAATTAGCATGGACGAAAAATACCACGAAGACTATCGTCCTGACCGAGCGTTCAGAGATGCTCTAAAATGGGCAAAGCGATACAGAAGATACGACCCGGATGGAGCACTCTTTGAACAAAATGATTTGTACTTCCGCGAGCTGAAAGAGTCTGCTTTTCGTTCAGCAGCCGCACAGATGGCTGAAGAAAAATATTCACGAGCGAGAAGATTTTACGATGCTATCGCTGATTTTGACCCTGAAGATCCGGGTGCCTGGCTGATGTTAGGCTACTGCAAAGTGAAAGAGCGAAACGCTCGCGAAGCGAAGTTGAGTTTTGAGGAAGCAGGAAAAGTGATGACCACCAGAGATTTAACTACTTTAAATTCTGTAGAAAAAGATATTTTTCTTCAGGGAGTAATGAAATATTCTGAGTACCTAATAGAAGAGAGTATGCGCGATTCAGCTAGAACTACTCTTCAGATGGCGGTTCCCGCACTGGAAGGAGATCCGGAATTTGATGCGGCCTATCAAAAGCTCAACTAAAGAATTCTCAAAACAAAAAGAAGGAGCCCAAAGGCTCCTTTTTTATTTTTGCCGCATGAAAATTTTGAAACCGCTCCTGGCATTGTCGGTATTGACCATTGCCCTATCAGCTTTTAAACCAATTCCTTTTAAAGGAAAGCTGGAAAAAGCTTTTGAAGCGCTTTCCATTTATAATTATTTCGATGCCCGTAATTATTTCTACAAATCGGTCAAGAAACACAAAGCGTCAGCATCTTATGGTTTGGCAGTCATTTACGAACGAGATGATAATCCATTCCACAGCCTGGACTCAGCATATCAATATATTGTTATTGCCGATTCTCTTTACCCACTTCTTGCCCCAGAGACCCTTACTAAATACAGCCAATTAGGGGCATCCATTGAAGAAGTAGATAGCCTCTACACAAGAATTGATTCGCTGTTTTTTACGAGGGCTGCAGAAACCAACTCTATTGAGGGATGGAAAGAATTTATTTCAAATCACAGGAGCGAACCCTATAACAATATCGCTGTCCAGGAGCTCAATGAACTTGCTTTTCAAAGAGCTAGGTCTATTGATAATTCTGAAGCGTATCGTTCGTTCATTGAGAGTTACTCCAATGCAGAGCAGGTTGATGAGGCTCAGAAGAAGCTGGAAGAAGCCTTATTCAGAGAAGAAACGGCCAGCGGCCTGATTGTAGACTATCAAAAGTTTATTAGAGAATACCCAAATAGCCCTTACCGCTTAGAAGCAGAAAGAACTGTTTACGACAAATTTACCCAGGATGGTAAGCGTACTTCATATGTTCAATTCATTAAAGACAACCCTAAAAGCACTCTTACTTCAAAAGCCTGGAAAAAAATTTATGCTCTTGAAATCAAAGAGCTAACCCCTGAAAGCATCGCAGCCTTTACGCTGAAATACCCTAATTATCCATACCTGGATAAACTTCAGGAAGAATATGATTTGGTGACTACTCGTTTTTACCCGGTATACAATGGTGAAAAATGGGGCTTTATTGACGAAAAGGGAAATCTGAAAATTCAGTATAGGTTTGATTTTGTAGAACCATTCATAGAAAGCCTTGCTTTGGTTGGTATCGGCGACTCAATCACATTTATTAATAAATCAGGAAGATTCATCAATGAAGACTTTTATGAAGACGGTTTTTCATTCAAACGAGGTTTCGCAGTTGTTTCAAAAAATGGAAAGTATGGAGCCCTAAACCGATTGGGCGAATGGGTAATACCTGCTCAATATGAAGATGTGGGAGAATTCTCAGGTGGAATGTTTTATCTCCTAGACAATGATTTATACGGATATGCAAATCAAGCGGGCGAAGTTATTATTGATTTTAAGTTTTCCGATGCAAACGATTTTATGAATGATCGTGCTGTAGTGGCTCTGGATGAAAAATATGGGTTAATTACTAAGGAAGGCGAGCAAATTTCTGAATTTAAATACCAATGGATTGACGGCTTTAAAAAATCAGGTAACCCTTCCAGGTTCAGAATTGACGGCAAGTTTGGGCTTATTTCAAAAGATGGAGTTCAGGTTGATTCAGTACTATACGATCAACTTGGAGAGTTTGCAGAAGGCAAAGCACTTTTCGCGGTAGGTGATAAATATGGTTTCTTAAATAATTATGGTGATACGATAATCCAACCCAAATACACCTTTTCACCCAAGGCCTTTAGCGAATCGTATTTCAATAATGGTCACGCAAAAGTGTTTCAAGATGATAAGGTTGCCATAATCGATTCTAGCGGACAAAAGGTGTTTCCTGCTATTTTTCAGGATGTCGGCATCTACGCAGGGAATTTGATTCCGATTAAAAAACGTGGTAAATGGGGATATGCAGACCTCGAAGTAGATCTGGCCATTCCGTATCAGTTTGAATCGGCAGAGAATTTCAGAGATTCTGTGGCCATCGTGCAAAAAGATGGTAAATTCTTTTTGATAGACACCCTGGGTCATCCGATATTCGATTCTGCTTACAACAATTTAGAATATTTAGGCAATTTGCTTGTCGTGAAAGACAGCCTGATAGGGGTGATTGATCGAACAGGCCTGGAATTGGTACCATTGAATTACCAATCTATTGATAAAATTGATAACAAAGTTGTTCGGCTCACAAGTCCCAATGGTACGGTAGATTATTTCAACTACCTTACAAATCGGTTTATTTGGAGGCAAGACTAAAGCAAAAAAGCGAAAGAATCGTAGTTTTGCAGCCGCAATTAAGACACTGGCCAACATAGTGTATGGAGAATAATCATCGCGAAGAAGTTTTGAGACGCGTATTTGACTTGGTCAATTCCTGGTTAAAACAGAACGCCGACCCGGAAACTCCTGTAAACAACTATCAAGCCCCAGATCAATTAAAAAAAGAGCTAGGGCTCAAAATTGAAGAAGCGGGAATTAAGGATCAAGAGCTAGTTGAAGAAGTAGAAAAATATCTCAAGTTTTCTGTAAAAACGAGCCACCCGGCTTACCTAAATCAGCTCTTTGGCGGCTTCAACTTCCCAGCATTTATAGGCGAAGTGATCACCGCTTTAACCAACACATCTATGTATACCTACGAGGTGGCTCCGGTAGCTACCTTGATGGAAATGCAGTTAATCGAGAAAATGCTCGGTTATACAGGCTGGAATTCAGGAACGGGAGCAATGATGACAGGCGGTAGCAATACCAATATGACAGCTATGCTACTTGCCAGAAACTCCATTTTTAAAGGATCTAAAATGGAAGGCATTACAGGTCTTCCCAAGTTGGCCCTGTTCGTTTCAGAGCGAAGTCACTTTTCCATGCTTAAAGGCGCTAACACGATAGGTATAGGTCAGAATGCAGTTGTAAAGGTTAAACTTGATGGCAATGGCAGGATGAGAGGTACTGCGCTAAAAGATGCAATTGAAGCTACACTGAAAAAGGGCTATCTTCCATTTATGGTTTGCTCTACAGCTGGAACAACTGAAACAGGATCATTTGATGCGATTGACGAAGTAGCTGAGATCGCAGAAAACTACGAATTGTGGCATCATGTGGACGGCTCCTGGGGTGGAAGCGTGATACTTAGTGACAAAAGAAAAGATTTGCTTCGCGGTCTAGACAGAGCCGATTCCTTCTCTTGGAATCCACACAAACTAATGAATATTCCATTGATCTGTTCTGTGCTGCTGGTTAAAGACAATGAAGTGATGCGCGAGGAAATTCAATCCTATGACGCGGATTACATATATCATCAAAACGACACTTCAGCTTATGATCTTGGCCCATCTAGCCTTCAATGTGGTAGACGGGTAGATTCACTAAAACTATGGCTTGCCTGGAAATACTACGGAGATAAAGGTTATGCTGAGAGAATCGAAAAGCTGTTTCATTTGGCAGATTTCGCTACAAATCTTATTGAAAAAAGCAAAGACCTGGAGCTCATGTTTCCAACCCAATCCCTGAACGTAAACTTTAGGTTTAAGGCTTCGGAAGGAATAGATCCGAGTAGATTCAATGAGAATCTCCGATATGAACTCCTAAAACAAGGAAAAGCCATGGTAAACTATTGCTGGCTTGATAATGGGTTGTCTATTCGACTGGTTCTCCTAAATCCCGATCTCACTGAAAAAGACATTACCCATTTTTTTAATCAGGTATTGGATGAAGGCAAGAGTTTGCTCAGGAAGGAATTGAAATCACTTCACGATTGATTTTATTTAAGCGGCTATTGACTGGCCCGATTGTAGGCCCGCCGCAGTCTGCGTATATTTGCTTCAAATAAAAAACAATGGATACAGATACAAAAGACACATATCAAAAATTAGGATTTGATAAATCAGAAGCAACAGAGCTCATTGAGAGTCTGAATGCAGTTCTATGCAATTATATGGTGCTATACCAAAAAATTAGAAATTTTCACTGGAATGTGAAAGGACCTGAGTTCTTCGATGTACACGAAAAGTTTGAAGAAGAGTATTTAACTGCTGCTGAAGATATAGACGATATTGCAGAAAGAGTAAGAATCCTGGGATTCATTCCGACGAGTACGCTCAAAGAATATATTGCCCAGTCAGATATTGAAGAACCTTCAGGAGAAGTAGCTGCGATGGATATGGTGAGAGCCATTGTTGCAGATTACGAAACCTTGATCTCCTTTATTATCGATGCAATTGACTTAGCCAGTGAGCATGGTGATGTAGGAACGAAAGAATTGCTGCAAGCGATGTTATTAGGTAAAGAAGAGAAACATTGGATGTTTTCGGCTTTCGTCGCTGAATAAATCTTGTTCATAGCCTCATATCGGTTATTCTCCCGAAAGTGGCAAGGAGCCTAACGGCCTTATTCAGAGTTATCTACAATAAAAAGTAAATAAGTCCGTAGAAATTGTTGATTTCGGAACAATGATTGCGAGTATATTGCAGTTAAGCATCTTATTTCATTCAGACTTAGAACTCTGATTGGTTAAAATGATTGGTTAAACTAAAAAACCCGCCAAACGAGGCGGGTTTTTTAGCTTATACCTGTAATACACATAGAACACATTTTGGAGAACTAAAAAGGGAAAAAGATACTTTTTCAAAAAAGTTAAAGAATTTGTAACCCTTTTAAAGATCTCACGTTAAAATGTGTGTAAGCATCTTATTTCATTCAGAATTGGTTACTCTGATTGGTTAAAATGATTGGTTAAAGAAAAACCCGGCAAACGAGCCGGGTTTTTTTATTTCAAAAAAAATGCAAAATGATGTAACTTAATAAGAGTTCTTGCGTTCTATTATCTGTAAGCATCTTATTTCATTCAGAATTGGTTACTCTGATTGGTTAAAATGATTGGTTAAAGAAAAAACCCGGCAAACGAGCCGGGTTTTTTTATTTCTAGTATGCAGTTGTAACCTTATAAATCTGTATGCGTAATGATATTTATTTAACTCGGAGATTGTTCTCTGATTGGTTAAAATGATTTGGTTAAAAAAGAAAACCCGGCAAACGAGCCGGGTTTTCTTTATTATATAGTAATGTGGTTAGTCAATCATAACAACCAAATATTTGTTGGCACTCCAGAATTCCATCGGTTTTAAAATTTTCAGAACCTTTTCATCATCGCCTTCTATCACGTAAGAATCTGTAGGATGGGTTGTAACAAGTCTGATCTTCTTTGCGTTGAGAGGAATAATTCTTGTTCTGATTATATCCACCTGTGCAAAGTACTCTTTATTAAAATCGTCTTTAAGCTGCTTTGATCCCCCAAGCCCTATAACAGCTCCTTCTTTTTCAACTACACCATTATCTTTTAACTCCTTGAAGGTTCCAACAGCAAAATATCCGCGGTTTAATTCATTGGCTTGAAGCTCAATCAGGTCAGCCTGGATTTCATTTCTAAAATCTGCAGAATCAAGCATCTCGTTCAAAATTTCTATAGTGAAATTGGCTGCGGTCAGATTTTCTTTTAGATAACTAATTTCCTGTTCTTTGGTTTGAATATCTGAATTGAGTTGATCAATTAGATTTTTCATTTTGGTAGACTCCGCGCCGTATTTCTTTAACTCGTTGTTCAGATTCGATATGGTACGCTTGTTTTCGTCTAGCAAACTGTTTATTGCTTGGATATCCTTTGTAATTTCTTCTCGTGTGTCTCTTCCTTGCTCCAGGTCTTCTCTACTCATGGCAATCTCTTTTTCGCGCTGTGAGATCAATGAGAGATTTTGAGAGATCGTAATGAAGCTTTCTTCAAAGGCTGTTAAAGTGGAGTCTTTTGAAGATAGTTCATTCTTCAGATTTGCATTTTCCTCCTGCAGTCTATCGTACTTTTCTTTGCTTGTGCAGCCAACTAGAACTACTGCTGCTAAAAGTATTACAAGTATTTGTTTCATGATTTAAGCTTTGGTTCAAATATAGAGTTTCTCATTATTCTAAACGGAAAAATGCCAGGTAACTATTGCATCTTTATTCGGCATATTCAAAATTATCTCTTATTTCTTTATGCATAATTTCACCACCAGAGTGAGAAGCATTCATGAGCATAACCAACCCGACAATACCACCAACAACTATAATCCAGCCTACTAAGCTTTCAAGAGGTCTTTTCGTCCGATTGAGAAAGACTCCAAGCGCAGAGAAAATCCCTAAAGCTATACTCATATTTCTTGCACCTTCTGCAGATTCTTCGTGTTCGTGAATTATTTCATGCGATATTTCAGGAAAATAATCTTCAATCAATTCCTCGGCTTCTTCACCAGTAACTACACTGGCTATTGACCCTATAGTTCCAAGTATCAATAGAATGTAAGCGGCCAGGTTGAGAATATCCTTCTTAAAGATAAGTCCGCAAGCTAAAATCAGTGTACCAAACAAAGTTGAGAACAAAGGTAAGTGGTTGATTGCCAAGTGTAATTCTGCTGGGTTCATAGAGAATGTTTTGATTGTTAAATATGGAATCTAAGATTAAGATATGTTTACTAAATAGTGAAAATACCTTAAATCTGGTATTCTCTCAAAGTTCTTTGAAAAAGAGATTCTGAGTCGTATAATTGTACTAGTTTAGATTCATTATAAATAATGCTTGTGGAACTCACTGCAGATTCTTTGAAAATAAACACTTTAGCCAGTATTGTTGGTATAGAACCCAACGAAGATGGCAATAGACTGAGTGAAATCGGGTTTTACCCGGGCAAAAAGTTGGTCTTGGTGAATGCAGCCCCTTTTGGTGGGCCTCTTGCCTTTGAATTGGGCAATACTGTAGTAGCTTTGAGAAGAGATGAAGCAAGGCTTATTCGTGTCAGCCCTCTCCCTGAGCTAATCCATGGATGATCATCCAAAACTTATTGCCCTGGCGGGCGTTCCCAACGTTGGGAAAACAACTCTTTTTAATGCCCTGACCGGGCTCAATCAAAAGGTTGGAAACTTCCCGGGAGTCACTGTCGATAAAAAGTCAGGCTGGCTCAGCTCAACCAAGAATAAAATTGAGCTTCTTGATTTGCCTGGCACCTATAATATTCATCCCCAATCTGAAGATGAAGAAGTAGTTTTTAACGTTTTATGCGATCCTAATTATCCTGCGCAAGCTGATGCCGTGGCGGTAGTGGTAGACATGAGCAATATAGAAAGAGGGCTGTTTCTGGCTACCCAGGTTATAGATCTTGGCTATCCCACTGCGGTAGTCCTGAATATGGAAGATCTTGCAAAAAGACAGGGAGTTTCCTTAAATAAAAATTTAATGGAGAGACTCCTGGGGGTTCCAATTCATATTGTTTCTGCCGATAAAGGAACAGGCATGAATGATATGAAGTTGGCTTTTACTTCGGGCGATTTTAAAGTAGGGAAACTCTCAGTAGATGCAAAGAGTTTATTTGAAGAGTCAAAACTAAATGAATTACAAGAAGAGTTCAATATTTCTATTCCGTACAGAGCGCTACAACTCGGTAAATTCCTGAGTTTAGATAAAGATGTGCAGAATAGAATTGAAAAGAGGCAACCTATCCGTACCGACTTATCTGGCGTAAATTTTAGCGACATACAGGCACAAGAAACTTCTATTCGGCACGAAATTGTTGAGGGGCTTTTGCGAAAAACGTTAAAAAAGTCAGAAGCCGAACGCCCGAGTTTTTCGCGTGCTATTGATGCAGTGGTGCTACATCCTCTGTGGGGAATGCTGATTTTCCTGGCTATCATGTTTACAATGTTCCAGGCAATTTTTACATGGGCCGAATGGCCTATGGATCAGATAGATCAGGCATTTGCATCCTTGAGCTCGTGGGTTCAGTCTACTCTTCCACCAGGAATGCTTACCGATTTGCTAAGCGAAGGAATTATCACTGGCCTGGGGGGAATTGTAATTTTCGTGCCACAAATAGCCCTTCTTTTTGCATTTCTATCTCTTCTTGAAGGGAGTGGATACATGGCCAGAGCCGTTTTCATAACTGACAGAGTCATGCGACCTTTCGGCTTGAACGGCAGAAGTGTGGTTCCTCTAATCTCGGGCTTCGCATGTGCTATTCCGGCTATTATGTCAGCGAGAACTATTGCCAATAAAAAAGATAAGCTCATCACCATATTTGTAACTCCTTTTATGAGCTGCTCTGCTCGGTTACCGGTTTACATTATTTTGGTGGGATTGCTCTTTCCTTCGAGTTCAGCTACTTTTTTCAACTCTAAGGGCATGGCTCTTTTCTTTTTATATATACTTGGTATCCTTGCTGCTCTGCTATCGGCCCTTGCATTGAAATATTTCATGAGGAGTAAAAAAGAAGGCAGACTAATGCTTGAACTCCCAAGGTATAAATACCCCAACCTCAAAACTGTGGGCCTAACGGTCTATGAAAAGTCGCGAACTTTTGTTGTTGAGGCGGGTAAAATTATCTTGATGATTTCTGTTATTCTCTGGGTATTGGCATCATATGGTCCTGGAAATACCATGCAAGAGGCTGCAGAATCCGTTCCCCAGCCGCTGAACCCTTCTCAGGTTGAAGTTCAAACTTACGAAGCTGCGGTTGCATCTAACAAACTGAGAGCATCCTATGCCGGCAGGTTAGGGCGATTCATTGAGCCGGTAATTGAACCTTTGGGATACGACTGGAAGATCGGAATAGCCCTGATTTGTAGTTTTGCTGCTCGTGAAGTCTTCGTATCTACAGTTGCAACACTTTATGCAATTGGCGATGAGGACATAAAAACACTGCAAGAGCTTCTATCTGAAGAAACAAATGACCAGGGAAATCCAGTTTTTACTCCCGCTGTGATATGGTCTCTACTCATATTTTACGCATTTGCTATGCAATGTATGAGTACAGTTGCTGTTGTGTATAGAGAAACAAAATCATGGAAAATTCCCATTCTACAGACAGTCTACATGACTCTATTTGCCTACGGTTCATCATTTTTAGTTTACCAGCTGCTTTCTTAATTTTGTGCCGATGCAAGAGGTAATAGTCCTATCTACGTTTTTTATTATTCTGGCTTATCTTCTATACAAGTGGCTGATAAAAAAAGACCCTGTCTCTTGCTCTTCCTGTGAATTTAATAAGGAAGATAGTCAAGGATAGATTGAAATCATTGTTTTGTTCATTAGGAAATTCTCCTATTGCCCTTTATGGGTTACCGAAAGCTCATCATTAATTCATTTATTATATTGGACGCAAACCTGAATATCATGATTAAAAAGAACTACGCCATTCTATTTTTACCCTTTTTACTTCTTATTTCGTGTGCAGGCCCTTTTGGCAATAAGGCTCAAGAAGAGAATCAATCGGAGCCGGAAGAAGAGATTGTAGAAGTGAACATTACCGGTGAAGAAATTACCTATTCTTCAGATACTACAGACATGAATGGCTTCATAGCCTACAACAAAGCTCAAACGGGTAAAAGACCCGGAGTTTTAGTAGTTCATGAATGGTGGGGCCATAATGACTACACGCGAAAAAGAGCTCAAATGCTGGCAGAGCTCGGTTACGTTGCACTGGCAGTAGACATGTACGGAGACGGAAAACAGGCGGAACATCCATCAGATGCAGGGAAGTTTTCTGGGATGGTTATGAAGAACGAAGAAATGGCTGTTAAACGATTTAATTCCGCCTATGAAATATTAGCGAATCACCCTGAAGTTGATTCTAATAAAATCTCCGCAATTGGTTATTGTTTTGGTGGATCAGTAATATTGAACATGGCCAATATGGGGGCAGACCTTGACGGTGTGGCGGCATTTCACAGTGGGGTCCAGGTACCCAATCAGCCGAGTGAAAAACTTGAAGCCAAAGTTCTGGTTCAAAACGGAGCAGACGACCCATTCGTTTCTAAAGAATCTGTTTCTTCATTCAAGTCTGCAATGGACTCTTTAAATGCAGATTATGAGTACATCGCTTATCCAGGTGTGGTTCATGCTTATACAAATCCCGGAGCTACCGAACTAGGAGAAAAATTTGATTTGCCTTTAAAATACGATCAGGAAGCGGACACAAAATCTTGGGAAAAATTACAGGAATTTCTCAAGGGACTCTACCCCAATGAATAGCTATTTAAATCTCTGGTATCGCATACCCTTCGGTTTCCAGACTCCTTTAATTGTTAATGGCATTCTAAAAATTCCCTAGGGGCCGCGAGCCTAGTAAGAATTAGATAAAGCATAAGGAATGCTCAAACTTGACCCCGTTTTTTTCGCTTCTATTTACAACCCACTAATTTTGGTTTCATACCCAAAACTGTTTTGACGGTAAACTCCTGCCGGTTATTCTTGTTTTGTCTCAAATAGAACTTGTGTCAATGTATAATACGCCTGCAAGATTTATTGGAGTTATGGAGATCCAAGCGTTAATCACATTTTAGATGTGAAAGATCTGAACTTTCATTTATCTCAGAATTAAGGTCGTTTTTTATGGCAATATAGCCCTGAAGTCAAAACAGTTAGAGTGGAATTTTTTGGTGGAAAATAACGGGCTAAATCTATGAAGGTCGAGACTATTCATTTGTATAGAGAAACTTTCACTGCTTAGTTACGACAATTTTAATTGGCGCACATTTTATTTGATTTTGCTCGCAGGTTGCTAGAACTTATATTCATGCTTTCAAATAAAAAGCATGAACTATAAAAGCCTTTTGGTAATGCTGCTCATTGTAGCGGCGTCTTTACCATCCTATTCGCAAAAGAAATCATCAGAAGATTCAAAATTTAAATCATCTACATTCAGTGGCTTGTCCTTCCGTAGTATTGGCCCTGCACTTACATCAGGACGTATAGCCGATATGGCTGTTCACCCGGAAAAACCGCATATTTATTATTTGGCCGTCGCCTCAGGAGGAGTCTGGAAAACTGAAAACTCAGGTACAACATTCAACCCGATTTTTGATGGTGAAGGCTCTTACAGTATAGGTTGTGTTTCTATTGCACCCAGCAACCCAAATACCGTTTGGATCGGAACCGGTGAGAATAATAATCAAAGATCTGTTGCATATGGAGACGGAGTTTATAAGTCTTCAGATGGAGGAAAATCCTGGAAAAATATGGGTCTTGAGAATTCTGAGCATATTGGAATGATAGCTATCCACCCCGAAGACGAAAACATTGTTTATGTGGCAGCATACGGACCTCTTTGGAGTGCCGGGGGAGACAGAGGTATTTACCTTACGAAGGATGGGGGTGAGTCGTGGGAGAAAATATTCGAGGTATCTGAACACACCGGTTTTAATGAAATACATATGGATCCGCGAGACCCAGAGCTTCTATACGCCACTGCACACCAACGCAGGCGCCATGTTTTTACATACATCGATGGCGGTCCGGAATCTGCAATCTATAAATCAACAGACGGGGGTCAGAACTGGAATAAGTTGTCCAAAGGACTGCCTTCCGGTGATGTGGGTAGGATAGGAATGGATATTTCGCCAGCCAATCCGGATGTGGTATACGCCATTATAAAAGCAACGGAAGGTGGTGGCTTTTTTAGATCAACAGATAGGGGTGAGAGCTGGGAGAAACGTTCAGATTACCAGACTAGTGGAAATTATTACCAGGAAATAGTTTGTGACCTGAAAGACGTAAACAAGATCTACAGCATGAATACCTGGCTCCATCATACAGAAGATGGAGGTAAAACCTTTGTTGAGACAGGAGAAAAGAGCAAACACGTGGATAATCACTGCATGTGGATTGATCCGCTCAATACAGATCATTGGCGTGTGGGTTGCGACGGGGGCTTATACGAAACATGGAATGCCGCAGGCGACTGGAAGTATTATCCCAACTTACCCATCACCCAGTTTTACAAAGTTGCGGTAGATAATGATACTCCTTTTTATAATGTTTATGGAGGTACGCAGGACAATAATACCCAGGGTGGTCCATCGCAAACGCTGAGTAAAAATGGCATCATGAATAGCGATTGGTACATTACCAATGGCGGTGATGGTTTCGAACCACAAATAGACCCTACAGACCCGAACATTGTGTATGGCCAGGCACAGTATGGATGGCTTGTTAGATATGACAAACAAAGCGGTGAGCGTGTAGCCATACAACCGCAACCCAAAAAAGGAGACGATGCTTTTAGGTGGAACTGGGATGCCCCGCTGTTAATTAGTCCACATAATCATAAAAGGCTCTATTTTGCTGCAAACGTTGTATTTAAAAGTGAAGACCGCGGCAATTCCTGGGAGCGAATTTCCGAAGATTTGACACGCCAGATTGATAGAAACCAACTGGAAGTCATGGGGCGCGTTTGGGAACCTGAAGCCGTTATGAAGAACATGTCTACATCGATATACGGAAATATCGTTGCAATGGATGAATCTCCTCTGGTAGAAGGCTTGCTTTATGTTGGAACAGACGATGGTTTAATTCAGGTTTCTGAAAATGGTGGTGACTCATGGTCTAAGCAAGAGAGCTTTTCCGGAGTTCCGTCGCGCACATACGTAAACGCTTTAATAGCTTCACAGCACGATGAGAATACAGTCTATGCGGTATTCAACAACCACAAGAATGGCGACTTTAAGCCCTACGTGATGAAGAGTACAAATAGAGGTAATTCCTGGACGTCTATTGCTTCTAATCTGCCCGAAAGGGGATCTGCCTACACTATCGCTGAAGATCACGTAAACAAAGATCTGCTTTTCGTGGGCACCGAGTTTGGCTGTTTCTTTACCAATGATGGCGGAGCGAACTGGACGCAACTTAAAACAGGTATCCCAACAGTAGCAGTTAGAGACATAGCCATTCAAAAAAGAGAGAACGATTTGGTCTTAGCCAGCTTTGGAAGAAGCTTTTACATCCTTGATGACTACACACCCCTGAGATATGCAGATGAAGATTTATTAGCTGAGAAAGCTCATATTTTTCCTGTAGAAGACGCGCTGCTCTACGTGCAAGACAACAGGATAGGAGGTAGGGGAAAAGGATCAATGGGAGAGACTTTTTTCACCACGCCTAACCCTGAGTTTGGAGCTACCTTTACTTATCTCATGGGTGACACCCTCAGTACCAGAAAGGAGAAACGGCATAAGGAGGATAAAAAAGCCCGAAAAGAAGAGCGAGATATTAAATATCCTTCTCTGGATGAGTTTAGAGCAGAAGACAGAGAAGAAGATCCATATCTTTTGTTCGTAGTAAGAAATTCTGGTGATGAGATTATCAGAAAATTGAAGACCGGAACCAGTCCGGGAATAAAAAGACTCAACTGGAATCTCAGGCACACAACTACCTCGCCAATAAAACTCAAAGATCAGAAGCTAGGGCGATACTCGTCACCTGACGAAGGAATGCTAGCACTTCCCGGCGAGTACACCGTACAGATGTATAAAAATGTAGATGGAGAATTTACGGCACTCACAGAACCTGAATCATTTATTGTTAAACCGCTGAATAATCAATCGCTATTAGCAAAAGACAAATCAAAAGTACTGGCTTTCCAAAAGAAGGTTGCAGAATTAGACCGGTCCTTAAGTGGAACCAAAAAGTTATATAGCGAAAGCAAGGAGAAGTTAGAGTATATAGAAACAGCAGTTGTTAAATACCCTGCAGCACCGCTCTCAATGATGGAAGATATCAAGCGATTGAAAGACGAGATATATGAAGTGCGTTTGGTAATCTGGGGCGATAATACAAGATCGAGCCGCCAAATGGAAACCCTCCCTGGTTTGAGCAGCAGATTGGGTTATGTAGGCTACTCCTCCTGGTGGAACACGGCCGAGCCCACTGGAACGGCAAGGGAGCAGTTTCAAATTGCCAGTGAAGACTATCAACAAGTCCTTGAGAAAACAAGGTCTATTGCCGATGACCTGGCAGAGATTGAAAAGCAACTTGTAGAATTGAAGGTACCCTATACCCCCGGTCGCGGATCTGATTGGGGAGAAGATTAAAAAAAAAGCGGCCAGTGGCCGCTTTTTTTATGCTCTCGTTTTTAATTCGAGCAAAAGATTGTTTAAGGTCTCACTTGGACGCATAGCTTCAGAAGCTTTCTTCTCATTGGGAAGATAATAACCTTCCAGGTCAACGGCTTTTCCCTGAACTGCAAGGAGCTCCTTAATTATTTGATCTTCATTCTTGACGAATGATTCGTGAACCCATTTGAAAAATTCTTTGAGTTCAAGGTCATCACCCTGATTAGAAAGTGCTTCGGCCCAATACATAGCCAGGTAAAAGTGAGAACCTCGATTATCTAATTCGTTTACCTTTCTGGAAGGTGATTTATTTTCATCGAGGAATTTTCCGGTTGCAGTATCCAGAGCATCCGCAATGATGGCGGCCTTTTCATTACCGGTAACTTTAGAAAAATGCTCAAAGGAAGCTGACATGGCTAGAAATTCGCCCAGCGAATCCCATCTCAGATGGTTTTCAGTAACAAATTGTTGGACGTGTTTCGGTGCAGAGCCACCGGCTCCTGTTTCAAAGAGTCCACCACCTTTCATCAGTGGAACAATAGAAAGCATTTTGGCGCTTGTTCCTACTTCCAAAATGGGGAATAGGTCGGTAAGATAATCGCGAAGCACATTTCCAGTTACCGAGATGGTATCTTCACCTGCTTTCATGCGTTCCAGTGAATATCTCGTCGCTTCAATGGGCGACATAATCTTCAAATCAACACCAGATGTATTGTGGTCTTGAAGATAGAGCTTAACTTTCTTGATAAGCTCTAAATCATGAGCCCTGTTTTCATCGAGCCAAAAAACGGCGGGCGTACCTGATGATTTAGCCCGATTAACGGCCAGTTTCACCCAGTCGCGTATGGCTGCATCTTTGGTCTGACACATCCGCCAGATATCTCCTTTTTCCACCTGATGATCGAAGATTAGCTTTCCACTGGCATCAATCACTTTCACATGACCGGCATTAGAAATTTCAAAGGTTTTATCATGGGAACCATATTCTTCTGCCTTCTGGGCCATAAGCCCTACGTTGGGAACAGAACCCATCGTAACTGGGTCAAAAGCTCCGTGTTTTTTGCAGAAATCTATGGTTTCCTTGTAAACTCCAGAGTAAGATCTGTCAGGAATGATGGCTTTTGTGTCTTGAGGCTTCCCTTCCTTATTCCACATTTTTCCGGATGTTCTGATCATTGCCGGCATAGATGCGTCTATGATTACATCGCTAGGCACGTGTAGATTAGAAATACCTTTATCCGAATTCACCATGGCAAGGTCTGGCCCTTTTTCGTAGGCTTCTTTAAATGCAGCCTCAATGGCTCTTTGATCTTCATCATTCAAGTCCTGAACAGCATTCAAAATATTTCCCATTCCATTTCTCGGATCGGCACCAACAGCTTTGAGCTTATCGCTGAATTTCTCAAATACATTCTTGTAGAAAACCTCTACTACATGACCAAAAATGATGGGGTCTGAGACCTTCATCATGGTAGCTTTGAGATGGACAGAAAATAGTACTCCTTTACTTTTGGCATCCAGATATTGTTCTTCAAGGAATGAAACCAGGGCATTTTTGCTCATTACTGCTGCATCAATCACCTCAGCAGTTTGCAGTTCAAGCCCTTTTTTTAGCACTTTTTTCTCTCCGCTTTCCGTTTCAAGAACTATATCTATGGTAGTGTTTTTCGGAAGCGTATATGATTTTTCGCTTTCAAAGAAATCTCCTTCTTTCATACTGGCAACATGCGATTTGGAGTCAGAACTCCACTCGCCCATGCTGTGCGGATGTTTTCGAGCGTATTCCTTAACAGCTCTCGGTGCTCTTCTATCAGAATTACCTTCTCGCAGAACAGGGTTGACAGCCGAGCCTTTTACCTTATCGTAACGCGATTTTATTTCTTTTTCTTCTTCACTTGAAGGTTCTTCCGGATAATTGGGAAGATTATATCCTTTTTGTTGAAGCTCTTTTATGGTAGCCTTCAGCTGAGGTATGGAAGCTGATATATTGGGTAGCTTAACAATATTTGCCTGGGGTGTCTTAGCCAATTCTCCAAGCTCTTTTAATGCATCTTCAACGCGTTGCCCTTCTTCTAAATAATCAGGGAAAATGGCAAGTATACGGCCTGCTAGCGAAATGTCTTTGGTAATAAGCTTGATACCAGCAGGTTCTGAAAAAGCTTTTAGTATAGGTAGAAGGCTCTTTGTAGCCAGTGCAGGAGCCTCGTCAGTTTGGGTGTAGATTATATTGAATTCTGCCATTGATCAGAATAAAAAATTGAAGTGGTAAATAAAGCCCGCATTCTGCGGGCTTTTTTAGTAGCCGCGAAGATAATAAACTCATTGACCTTTTTTTGTGACTTTGAGCAATAAAAAAAGGGAACTACGCCGAAGTTCCCTTTAGTGATATCATCATATGCCTTACTTCGATATGACCAATTTTTTAGTAATTCTGAGATTCTCTCTCCACTCCACATTTACCAGATAAACTCCCGGAGCCAAGTCTGAAACACTAAATTCCTGGTTAGGGTTAGTCAGGCGTTCAATGCGCAGCGTCTTTCCGGTAATATCAGTAAATCTTACAAAAGCATTATCGGTGGAGAGACCTTCCATAGCCAATCTTATACTTGTTCTAGCCGGATTGGGATAGATTTCCATTTGGGTAGACTCGTCCGATTCTTCTCCGGCTATGATAATTTCACCAATAATATTCAGACTTTGTATGCTCGGGTCGCAATCGCCAGATTCAAATACTTTCACGTTTCTAAACCGTGCGTCGTTTCCACTTCCCGCGTCATTGTCATTGATAAAAGTTAGCCTGTCAAACGAACCCGTGAAGAATGAACCAACAGGGATAGTATAAGAAACCCAATTCGTTCCTGAATAGTTATTAAAGTTCTGGATACCCCAATTTTGAGAACCTGTTAATTGAAAGCTAAAGTTGGTTGAAATATTATTGTCGTTATCAAAGCCAATCCCTTGAATTTCGCCTTCTACATTACTTCTAAATTCAAACTCAAGAATTGTATTTGGGCTAACAGTGAAATTATTTGGGTGAGCTTTCCAGGCATTATCGTAAAGATCAACCCTGCTGCCTGGAGAGAAGACGGCATGAGTTCCATTGTCCTGACTCAAGCCAAAACTGATGATATCGCCTGTAAAATTAAGTTGAGGGCACGGAGCAGAGCCTGTTTGGCCGGATTCACTTATTTCAATTCCATCAATGGCAATATCACTTCTCCATCCAGACCCCGTAGACCCGGTAAAGCGAAGTCTGAATCCGCTAGAAGCTGCAAAATCGGCCAGGGGTATTTCAACCAATTGCCAGAAATTTCCGATTTCTCCTGTTTGAGACCACAAAACTGTCCATTCTGGTGCTTGATCGGTTCTGGCTTCTACTTGCAGTTGCCCCATGTTTGAGCCATACATATGGCAATAGAACTTTAAACGAGTATCGTTATTTTGTCCCAGGTCTATACAAGGTGAAAGAATTCTAGCTGTTTTAGAAGGATAATTTGGATTAGATGCTTCAATGTAGAAGTAATTGCTGCCCTCCTGGGCTGATTCAGGGCCCGTCTGACTGGACGGTGTTGATCCTGAATTTAAAGTCCAGTCGATATCGTCTGCAAGATCTTGTTCCCAGTTGCCTGTGCCATTTTCAAACCCATCTATAAATGGCAGCGATATTCCAGATGCACAAGCTGATCCATCTGAGCCAGAACTTTCTCCAATAAATATATCATCCACGGCAATATCTCCGGCCCAACTTGAAGTAGTTGTAGCTATGATGCGCAATTGGAGATTGTTGCTTCCATTGAATGCACTTAAACTAATGCTTTGTGAATTCCATACATCGCCTTGCGCACCGGAAAGGGTGAATACTTCAGTCCAGGAACCACCTTCATCCTGCACTTCAACACTCAGAGTACCAACCGAATTACCTAACATGTGGTAACTTAGATTCATAGTGGGATTATCAAGCCCGGAAATATCGAGGCAAGACAATTGGAGTATACCAACTTTGGAAGGGAAATTCGGAGAGGATGATTCAAGGTAGATGTATTGATTACCTTCTACAGCTTCAGATGGACCTGTTCCGTTCGAAGGAGTTCCACCTGAGTTGAGAGTCCAATTGATGTCATCGTTGTTGGACTGGATCCAATTACCAAGTCCATTTTCAAAACCTTCCTGGTATGGAAAAGCACTGATATAACCGTTTTCGCAGGGGTCAGTATTACCCACAGTACCGGTTGCCCCGATTTCAATTTTATCTATAGCCACATCACTCGTATACGAGTTGGCCGTAGTTACTCTAAAACGGATTTGGAAATTTGTAGCAGTGGAATAACTCCCCAGACTAATTACTTGAGAATTCCAAAAGCTTCCCTGATCTCCTGAAACTACGAGAATATCATTCCATGAAACACCATCTTCGCTACCTTCGATTACCAAAGTACCCATTGCTGACCCATACATATGATAATCTATGGCTAACTCTGGATTTGAAATAGCAGAGAGATCAAAACAAGGAGAAAGTAAAACACTCGATTTATCGGGGTAATTAGGTGATGATGATTCTGTGTAGATGTAATTATTACCTTCTGATGCATTTGCCGGACCAGTATTGGTTGAAGATGTTCCACCTGAATTCAGGGTCCAGTCAAAATCATCTAAGTCAGACTGACTCCATCCACCTAAACCCGATTCAAAACCTTCTAAGTAAGGAAATTGATCAATTACTGCAGAGCAGGAAACAGGCTGTGGATCCGGATTCAAAGTAAGAAGCGCATCGTAGGCACTTACTCTTCCGTGCCCGAAGGTATTGTCAAAGCCACTTGCTCCCATATCGGTAGCGTTGTCTTCCAGTATGGTTCTGACTTCGTTCTCGGTCAGGTTTGGATCTAAAGAGAGCAGAAGTGCAGCACTTCCCGCCACTACGGGGCACGCTGCAGAAGTTCCACCAAAGCCACTGGTAGAGCTTCCGCTACTATAACCGGCAAAACCTACACGATCTATCGTTCTCACTCCTGGTCCTGATTGTCCAGGAGCAGAATTAGATGGGGCAACTATATCTAATGCAGGCCCCGTATTTGAATAATTGGAATGTGCTCCTAAACTCGTCACTGCCCCAACGGCGAGAACGTAACTTAAGTCGGCCGGATAGTCTACACAGGATTTATAGCCGTTGCCAGCCGCAAATACAACTACACAACCCAGACCACCACGCCCATTGTTTCTGGCGTTGCTGATAGCCGAGTTAATGGCTGAAAGACTAAGAGAGCAAGATGTATAACCCCAGGAATTGCTGATAACATCAGCTCCGTTTTGACGAGCAAAGTCAAAAGCATTGGCAATATCGCTAATCGTCTCAGACCCTTGAAAAATATTAACTGTGATAAGCTTGACGTTAGGAGCAAGTCCTCTGACATGAATATTGTTATGCGATGCTGCTATAATCCCGGCGCAGGCCGTTCCGTGTCCGTCATTATTTAGAATTGGCGATCCATCACCGCCATTTGCCGGAGTGTCACCAGCTTCTATTCGCGAATTGCCGTTAGCGTCTTCTAAGTCAGGGTGTGCTTCAACTCCGTCGTCTATCACAGCAACGGTAATCTGATCAGAACCTGTAGTTAGTGCCCATGCTTCAGGTGCATCGCAATCTACGTCATTCAATCCAGATACTCCGCTAATTGACTGCCCTGTATTATTCATTTGAAACTGCTGGCTGTATAGCGGATCGTTATATTTAGTGTGGTTAGAGTAAAAATTGGGGTGAGCCCAATTAACCAGACCTGATTCTACCAGGGCATTGGAAACTTCCAGGCTCTGAATAGGATCAAGAACAGAAAGATGTTGCAAACCGTAAGCGTCACTGTAAAGCTTGCCGCCATCGGAAAGCACATTTTTTATTAATGTGGTATTTGCTAGTTCAATCCCGGGTTTTGGCTCAAGTAAAAGTTCATGGCCAAGGTAAAGGTTGAAACCATCTGTCAATTCAAAAGCGAATACTTCGCTACTTAACCCATTCACAGCGTATGTGTTTTCTACACTGAGAGTTGGGTTTTCGTTTCCTTCCAAAGAAATAACAACAGCATTGTATTTGGCAATGCGTTTCTCTATTTCCAGAACATCACTAAAAGATCGTAAGAAGATTGAATAGGATTCTGAATTCTGGAAGTGCAAAACCTTGTATTCAAGGTCTTTTTGGATGTGGATAGGACGATCTTCATCGTAAAAATAATTTTGGGAAAAAATGGGTGCAAGACAGCAGATAAAGCCTAACAGGGTTAAGGCAAGGGATTTCATATTTACAAGAACTTAATTTGGCAATTACCGCGAAACTAAGTAATGCATTAAGATTAGTAAAGGCTTGAAAACCAACTTTCGACAAAACCCTTAATCGTATAGCTGAATCATCTCTAGGGAAGACTTCGCCCCTGCTTTTTTCAGCATGTTCTTTCGATGGGTATTCACAGTATTGACTTTTAGGTTTAGCTCCTGGGCAATTTCTTCGCTATTCTTGCCCATTTTGAGTAATTCAAAAACCTCAACTTCCCTTTTTGTAAAAGTATGATGAGATGATCTACCAATTATCTTTAAGTATTCTTCTAATTGTAGCTCCTTATTATCCCAAAACCACTTTACTCCTATGTTAGATCTGAGATAAGATATATCCTGTAGAATGCTGTAATAGCATTTGAGTGTTTTGTCCTGGTGCAGCTTACACACTCCAGATACTTGTTGAACACTTAGGTAAGAGCCGTCTTTCTTGCGCATTCTGAAACTGATGTAGAAACAATTATCATCTGGAACACCAAACTTTTCTGAATAATCAATCGTGCCTTGCAGAATTGGCTGTGCTATTTTATAGTCATCAGGATGGACAATTTCCAGGGTTTTATTGTAATCAAACTCATCTTCATTATATCCCAGCAGATTGTAAATATTGCGCTGATAAATCATCTCAGCCGTTCTCATTGATACAACAAAAAGGGCCTGGGTATTTAAAAGAGGGTAAGTTTTATACGAAAACCTTGGTCGCCCAGATGTTTTCGCGCCTTTTACTTTAAGTTTGGATGAAAGCTCTAATTCGTCTCCGTTATTCTTCATTTTTATCCTATCTAATTACAAGAATACAAAAAATTCAAACATGGAATCCATTTTAAATAGTTGTAGAAGAGATATTTAACGTTTTGATAACCGAGAGTATTAAAAAAAAATCATGAACCGTAACCTTTCTAAATGAACTGCGTTTAATTCATTGTAAGCGTTTATTATCATAGCATTTAGAATTGGTTGAAATAATCCCGACAAGAAGATCGGGATTTTTCTTTTTCACCTATTTCTCATCAGGTAAGCTAAAACACGAATAAATATTTATCGGCAATTCTTATATTCGCCGGCTCATGCAAGACTTCGCGGGAAAAGTCGTTTGGATTACGGGAGCTAGCTCAGGTATAGGAAAGGAAGCGGCCATTCAACTTCACAGGGTCGGTGCAAAGCTTATTCTATCCGCACGGACCACTTCTGCTCTTGAAGAACTCAAAGCATCTCTGGGAAATGGTGATGATATTCTCATTTTACCCCTTGACCTTGCGGACACAGAATCGTTCCCCCAATCTGTTCTAAAGGCTTACAATCATTTTGATAAAATAGATATCGTATTAAACAATGCGGGCATCAGTCAGCGATCATATGTCCTGGAAACAGATCTTTCTGTAGATCGAAAAATCATGGAAGTAAATTACTTCGGAACCATTGCCCTTACTAAGGCTATACTTCCAAAAATGATTGAGCAGGGCGGTGGTCACTTCGCTGTGGTATCAAGTGTTGTGGGTAAGTTTGGCTTTGGTGTTCGGTCGGCATATTCGGCATCCAAGCACGCACTGCATGGGTTTTTTGAATCGCTTTATATTGAACTCAATCATAAAGGTATAGGCATTACCCTAATTTGTCCAGGGCCCATTCAAACGAATATTTCTAAAAATGCATTAGATGGTTCGGGCAAACCATCTGGTAAGATGGATGAAATGCAGGAAAAGGGAATGCCGGTTAAAAAATGCGTTCATATTATTTTAGATGCCATCAAAAGAGAGAAAAGAGAAGTAATTGTTGCAGGGTTCAAGGAAAAATTAGGTGTAAAATTGAAGGCATGGATACCTTCGTTGTTTTTTAAAATAGCTTTAAAGCAAGATCCGAGAGGAGAAGTCAAATTTTAACCCATGGCAGAATTCATTTGTGGAATACAACAAGTTGGAATCGGCACCGATAACCTGGAAAAAGATTGGTCGTGGTATCGCAAAGCCTTTTCCATGGATATAAACGTTTTTGTTGATGAAGCGGAAGCACCACTCATGACCCAATATACAGGCAACGAAGTTCAGAATCGGGTTGCGGCACTTGCCCTGAATATGCAGGGGGGTGGTGGTTTTGAAATTTGGCAGTATAAAAGTCGCACTCCCGTAAAAGCCAATTTTCAAATCAACTTGGGCGATTTAGGCTTTCTGGCGGTAAGAATGAAGACGAAGAATGCGGAAAGTGCCTATGCGGAGCTGAAGTCATTGGGCGTTCATGCGCTCACACAGGTAGAAGAGAATCCGGCCGGTAACAAACATTTCTATGTTCAAGATCCTGCTGGGAATTGGTTTAATGTTGTAGAAGCTGGAACTTATTTCAAGGATGAGCAAAATCCTACGGGAGGGGTTTTCGGTGCGGTAATCGGTGTGAGTAATATGGATAAATCCATCGCTTTTTACAGGGACCTGTTGGGTTTTGATGTGGTTCTGGCAGACTCCACGGGCTTCCAGGATGACTTAAAGGGAGTTTCGGAAAATATTGAATATCGCCGGGTTATTCTCGGGCAGAGCAGTCAGGAAATTGGCCCTGTTAATCCACTATTGGGAACCAATCAAATTGAGCTTATACAACGCCTTGACGGAAAAGGCAGAGAAATTTTCAAAGACCGTTTCTGGGGCGATCTGGGTTTTATTCATCTTTGCTTTGATGTGAAGCGAATGAGTGGTTTAAAAGAGAAGGCTGCCCAATTGGAATATCCTTTTACGGTAGATAGCGCAGACTCTTTTGATATGGGAAAGGCTGCTGGTAGGTTTGGGTATGTAGAAGATCCCGATGGAGCACTTATCGAGTTCGTTGAAACCCATAAAATTCCTATTGTCGAAAAATGGGGCTGGTACCTCGATCTTCAAAAAAGAAAGCCCGGAAAATCCTTGCCGAAGTGGCTGATACGCTGTTTTAGCTTCAACCGTGTGAAGAACTAAGATCTACTTCGGGGTGCTTTTTCAGCCACTGATTGATGACTGATTTTCTACCAATATTTCTTGTAATAAAGTCTTTTCTAAGGTCAAAACCGCGTGCCGGAGAGTATTCTCTTCCGTAATAAATGATCTGCAAGTGAATATTATTCCAGGTAGATTCAGGAAACAACCGTTTGGCATCTTTTTCTGTTTGCTCCACATTTTTCCCGGTACTCAGGCACCAGCGGTACATGAGGCGGTGTATATGCGTATCAACTGGAAAGGCCGGTTGTCCAAAAGCCTGCGACATAACCACTGAAGCTGTTTTATGCCCCACGCCTGGTAACGACTCCAGGTAGGCCATATCTTTTGGAACCACCCCCTTATGCTCTTTTACCAAACGCTCAGACAAACCGTGTATGGCTTTGCTTTTTGAAGGCGATAGTCCACAGGGTTTAATGATCTCCTTTATCTCTTCTACTTCCAGCTTCTGCATATCAAAGGGGTTATCAGCCCGACCGAATAGGGTAGGTGTTACCGTATTAACCCGGGCATCCGTGCATTGTGCCGAGAGTAATACGGCCACCAGCAGGGTATAAGGGTCTCTATGATCTAAGGGGATAGGGAGAACAGGATAGAGTTTATCCAGTTTGGCTCTGGCGTAATCTGCTTTTTCTTGTTTGGTCATTAAGCACGAATTTTGGCCTAAATATGAGAAGCCTGGTCGAAATATTCACCTTCTTTTATGAATAGACTGACCAATTAACAATCGATTTGATTGATTGTGCATGGGTGAATAAAAAAACGCCCCGAAAATTTACGGAGCGCTTTATCTTGTTAGTGTATAGAATCAAATCAAAGCTTAATCATTTTTTTGGTAATCAGGTCTCCGTTAAAATAGAGCGTGTAGTAGTACACTCCCGGAGCGGCATTAGCAGCATCCCAGCGCACAGAGTGTTGGCCTGATGACAATTCACCATTGACGAGCGTTTCAATGGGTTGCCCCAGTTCATTGGTTATAATTAGCCTTACTCTACCATTGGTAGCTAAGTTGTAATTAATTTGCGTGGTTTCCTGAAAGGGGTTAGGAACATTTTGTTCCAGGGAACTTTGTTTGCCAAGTTTTTCGGCATCTCCCATCAGATTAGAAATCTTTTCGCAGCAATCGTTTGATTTAGCCTGATTTTGCTGCACTGAAGCATTTAGCTGCGCTACAGATTCTTGCAATTGACCCAGGGTTGCAGAAAGATCGGCAATCTGGTTTTCCAACTCGTTAATCGTTTCTTCCTGGTCTTCTATTATTTGGGTTTGCTGGTTGGTTATATTAAGTTGCTCTTTAAAGCCTGCTACTAATATGGGAACAAGTTTTTCATATTGAATTCCTATTAACTCCATACCCGTACCTTCTAAAACTCCCGATGTATCAAACTTTGCAGGTATTGATGCATCTTTGACGATATCGGGCAGTACACTCTGAACTTCTTGTGCAATGAATCCATACTGAAGGTTTTCTTCAAACAAATGTTCTCGCCCTTCAATGGTTAAATAATTATACGTTTTAGGACTCAATTGATTCAAGATCTCACTTGCTCCCTCTAGATCTAAAACATTTTCTTTCACATTTTCATCACTAATTGTAATAGGCGTTTGACTTTGCAGCACTGCTCCTGCAAAGTAACCGGCTATTCCATTTCCAATCGATTCTCCATAAACACCTATATTTTCAATTCCTGTCCCCGCCTGATTATCGGCAATTCCGTAAACACCAATATTTATAGCAGTCAATAATTGGGGATTTACTATAGCTTCTCCATATACACCAACATTGACTTTTCCGAATTTAGCGTTTCCTCGAACTCCGACAATCGGCTCGGTCTTTGGGCCCGTATTTAAAGCTTCACCTATAATAGCATAATTTGTGCCTGGCGTACTTTGATCAGCCTGGGTACGGATTATTGAAGAAATACCTGAGTTAATTTCATCAGTAACTTCTTCTGTAAGAACTTCCAATTTTGCTAAATTATTGGCGGAACTGCCAATTCCTACTTTTCCGCGATCGCAAGTAGGATCACCTGTGTCCACACCAGTAAAAATATCTGTTTGTCCGCCAACCGTTATAGAGCTTACGTCCGACCAACGACAGTCCGTAAGAGTAGAAAAAGTTCCAGTACCATCAAGGTAAACAGATCCATCCTCCGGAAAATCTATTCTTCTAAGAAATTGATCTTGCGGGTCAGTATCATTAACGCCAGGTTCTGAGTAACCTACTATTAAACACTCCAAATTCGGATCATTATCTGTAAGCGTTCTGATTCTTGTGAGACCGCCTACATCAAGTCTGGTATCGTTTGTTGGGTCTATTTCTTCACCATCCAGAAAGCCAATTGCCAAAGCACGAGTATCAGAATTTACAGAAGGCTTGATAAATAGATTTCCGCTGTTGTCCACTTGAAAATCTGCCTTATCTCCTTGAACAGTATTAAATCCTGGAGTATGTGTAATTCTAAATTGGGGTAAATCATCACTTCTATCTACAACATCCAGAGCGCGTTTGGGTTGGATGACATTGTCCCATTGCGGGCCAACACCCATTCTTGCATCACCCATCAT
>Ga0207419_1000714_pt1 | contig 28078 bp, 23 predicted proteins | sample ElkSloMetagenome_4_FD_184723 | JGI IMG/M metagenome (GOLD analysis project Ga0207419, IMG submission 184723) | Hot spring microbial communities from Elkhorn Slough, Monterey Bay, USA - MD2A (version 2) | ecosystem: Environmental > Aquatic > Marine > Intertidal zone > Estuary: Microbial mat ... | reverse complement strand
TGGTGTCGAGGGCGGGGCTGTGGATCGCGAGGCCGGCAGAGTTGACGAGGATGTCATAGGGGCCGTTCGCGGCGATGGCGGCTTCGGTGGCGGGGATATCGGCCACGTCCAGCGACAGGGCGCGGGCCGTCATGCCGGCCCCGGTCATCTGGGCGACGATGGTGTCCAGTTTGCCGGCCGAGCGCGCGGCGAGCGTGACCGCGGCCCCTGCCTCTGCGAGCGCGACGGCGGAGGCCAGACCGATGCCGGAGGAGCCACCGGCGACCAGCGCGTGTTTGCCATCGAGACGGAAACCGGGTGTGCGTGGCAGGTCCATCATGCGGCCCCCACGGGAAACGGCACGGCCCCCGGCACGCGGGCCTTGTTGAATGCGCGCAGGCGGGCGAAGACGTCGACGCCGAGTTGCCTGTAGGCGTCGAGGATGTCGACCATCACCCAGTTCTCGCGGATGCGGCCGTTTTCGAGCCGCCAGAAATCGAGGCTCTTCATGCTGATCTTTTTGCCGGACGGCGCGATGCCGAGCCAGCCGTCGTCGCTGACGGTCTGGATCATGTTGGGCCAGCCGGTGACGCCGACATAATCGTTGTCGCCGAAGAAGTGGTAGACGATCTCGTCCACGTACGTCCCGCGATCCGGCATGCCGCCGAGGAAGGGGATCTGGTGCCAGTTGCGAAAACCGGCGATCCCGCGCCCCGTGCCGATCCCCGCAGGCCCGTACCAGTTCATCGTGTCGTGCCAGAAGCGCGGCATCTCCATCACCTCGGGACCGCCCTGCGCGGGGTGGCGCTTCATGTGGTCGAGCATCTCGACGATGATCCGCTGGCTGGCGCGGCTTTGGTCCGCGTCACGATCGGGCCGGAGCAGCCCGTCGCCGGACGACGGGCCGGGAATGCAGAACTCGCGCCCGAGCGAGGGCGACATGGGCCACGCGTTCGCCTGCATCATGACCTCGGGGATGTCCCAGAGCGCCTGATATTCCACGACCCTGCCGTCCTTGAACCGGTAGAATTCGTGAAAGCGCATATGCGCCAGATGACCGGTGGGCGGAATGTCGAGGAACGGGGCGACAAAGGTGCCCATGAAATGGCCGCCACAGCCGACCCAGTCATGCCCATGATCGTCGGTGCCGGCCATCACGATCCAGTCGCGGCGTTCCACATCGGGCCATGCGGCGCGCAGAACCGCGAGGGCCGCGTCGTGGAAAGCCTCGGGTCCGGTCATGTCTCCGAAGGGATGCGCCAGATGGAAGACGGCATCCGGAGCGCAGAGATCATCCAAGGCCGCGCGGATGCCCGTCTCGGACCAGTCGTATTGCGCGGCCCGCAACGGCGCGAGTGCCGCCTTGTTCTGCGCGTGGACGTCGCTCATTCCGCCGCCTCGCCGTAGGGGATGTTCCGCCCGCCGTAGCGGCGCACGCGGATGTTGCATTGCTCGGCATGGCCGACGAAGCCTTCGAGCATGCACAGGCGGCTGCCGTATTCGCCGATCATCGCGGCGGCCTCGTCCGTCATGACCTTCTGGTAGGAGTGCGTCTTGAGGAACTTGCCGACCCATAGGCCGCCCGTATAGCGCCCGGCCTTTTTCGTGGGCAGCGTGTGGTTGGTGCCGATCACCTTGTCACCGTTGGCGACATTCGTGCGCGGCCCGAGGAACAAGGCACCATAGCAGGTCATGTGTTCTAGGAACCAGTCGTCACGGTCGGTCATGACCTGCACGTGTTCGGATGCGATATCGTCGGCGACGGCCAGCATTTCGTCATAGGTGTCGCAAAGGATGACCTCGCCGTAATCCTCCCAGCTTTGCGCGGCGGTATCGGCGGTGGGAATGATCGTGAGCAGGCGGTCGATCTCGGCGAGCGTCTCCTTTGCGAGCTTTTCGGAATTCGTCAGCAGCACGGCGGGCGAGTTGTAGCCATGCTCGGCCTGCCCCAGCAGGTCGGTCGCGCAAAGCTCGCCATCGGCGGCGGTTTTGTCCGCGATGACCATGGTTTCGGTCGGTCCGGCGAAAAGGTCGATCCCGACGCGCCCGAAAAGCTGGCGCTTGGCCTCGGCGACGAAAGCGTTGCCGGGCCCGACGAGCATATGCACGGGTTCGATCGTTTCGGTACCGATCGCCATGGCACCGACGGCCTGGATACCGCCCATGACGTAGATTTCATGCGCGCCGCCAAGGTGCATGGCGGCAATCACCGCGGGGTTCGGTTCGCCCTTGAAAGGCGGGGTCGCGGCGATGATGCGCGGCACGCCCGCGACCGAAGCCGTGGCGACCGACATATGCGCCGAGGCGACCATCGGGAATTTGCCGCCGGGCACATAGCAGCCGACCGACTGCACGGGAATGGTCTTGTGGCCCAGAATGACGCCGGGGAGGGTTTCGACCTCGATATCCAGCATGCTGTCGCGCTGGGCCTGCGCGAAGTTGCGCACCTGTTCCTGCGCGAATTTGATGTCTTCCATGTCGCGGTCGGATACCTTGGCGATGAGGGCCTCGATCTCGTCTGCGGTCAGGCGGTAGCTGTCACGGTCGTAGCCGTCGAATTTGACCGACAGATCGCGCACCGCGGCGTCACCACGCTCTTCGATGTCCTTGAGCGTGCTTTCCACAACCGCCCGCACCTTTGCGTCTTCTGCGGCCTTTTCCGCCTCGGGCTTGCTTTTCTTGAGATAAGTGATCGCCATCAGTCCTGTCCTTCGTCTTGAGGTCGGGGCGGCGTGCGCTCGCCCCTGTCAAAGCTTTCCCAGCCTTCGCCGCCGAAGACATCGACGCCGAGCTGGGACAATACATGCGGGAAATCGACCATCACCCAGTTGTCGGTGATCCTGCCGTCCGCGACCTTCCAGAAATCCATGTACCGGATCTCGACCCGCTTGCCGGTGGGGGCGACACCCATGAAGGTGCCCGAATGCGTGGCCTCTTGCCGTCCGAAGGCGGCGGCCCATTCGCCCATGAAAAGCCGCGCCTCGTCCACGCAGACCTTGTCGGAGAAGGCCGCCTGGAAGGGACGCTGCCAGTTGTCCTGGAATTCGCGCAGCCCGTTCTTGGTGCCGCAGCCCTGGTTGCCCATCCAGCGGAAGTTCTCGGAGAAGAAATCGCCGATATCCGCGATCCGGTGATCGTTCAGCCCGTCCACCATGTTTTCGATGACCGCCCGTGTCTGGTCGGTCTTGGACATATCGGTGTCCCGGCTGAGGACGGCCTGCTGGGGTCTTGCTCCGCTCATGGGCTGCTATCCTTTCACTGCCCCTGCGGTCAGGCCGCTGACGATCTGGCGCTGGAAGACCATGACCAAGAGCAGCAGCGGTGCGGTGATCGACACGGCGGCGGCGACGGCCACGACCTGATCGGTGGTTGTCGTCTCGCGGTTGAACATGCCGGCGATGGCCGGAACCATCGTCTGGTTCGAGGCATCGAGCAGCAGCGAGGTCACCAGAAAGTCGTTGTAGGCCAGCAGGAAGCTGAAGAGCCCGGTCGTGATCACGCCCGGCCACATGACAGGCATGATGACAAGCCGGAACGCCTTGAAGTGCGAGCAGCCGTCGACCCGTGCGGCCTCGTCGAGGTCGGCGGGAATGTTGGCAAAGAAGCTGCGCAGCATCCAGATGGTGAAGGGCTGGTTGATCGCGACCAGAACGGCGATGACGGCGGCGGGTTTGCCGTAAAGCGTGGGCGCGTTTTCCCCCAGGATCGGGGAGAGCCATTCGGCCGAATTGATGAAGACCGGCAGATAGCCCGCCACCAGCACCGAGTGGGGCAGCGCGCGGAAGATCAGCGCGACGATGAGGATCCAGAAGGCAAGCGTCGAGCCGGACCGCGCCAGGCCGTAGCCCGCCAGCGTCCCCACCGTCAGCGAGATCGTGACCACGCCTGCCGTGACGATCAGCGAATTCTGGAAATTCTGGGTGAACCCGCGGTCGATCCAGACGGTGCGGTAGTGTTCGGTCGTGGCGCCGATGACATCACGCCCGAGCGGCCCCAGAAGCGGGTTGATGACGTCGGTCACGACGGGAAGGATGCCGAAAAACACCACCAGAAAGCTCAGCCCGACCGACAGTCCCGCGATGATCCAGCCCAGCACGGTCCAGCCCCGGGGGCTGTAGCTTTCGACCAGCGCAGGCACGTGCCGCGCCGACAGCCTGATGGCAAAGAAGATCACCGCCAGCCCCAGCACGATATCGAGGATCGACCAGCCGGTGCCGTCGTTTCGTGTGGCGGGGCCGAAGATGACGTTCAGCGGGTTGCTGTCGAAGGCATCCACGGGGGATTTGAAGCTCATCACCGTGATCCAGGCGATCGGGAAGGCGGCGATGAGGCACCAGAAGGCGAGGAAGGCGTTGGAGGCGAGCCTCAGCGAGACGGGTTGGCGCATGGCACGGGATGTCATGGATCAGGCCCCCTTGTGGTCGCGCCACGTCCGGCGCAGCAGTGGCACGAGAAGGACCGCGATCCCGATCATCGTGAGCATCGCCGAAGCCGAGGCGCGCGAGATCGAGCGGTTGCCCGCCTCGTCGGGTTGCAGGAAATCATAGGTCAGCCATTGCAGCGAGATGACGTAACCCTGACTGCGGAAACCCACGATCTCTTCGAAGGTGCGGTATGTGTCCATCAGGTGGATCATGGCGACGAACACGATCAGCGGCATCAGATGCGGGATGATGATGAGGCGCAGACGCTGCCAGCGGCTGGCCCCGTCGATCACGGCGCTTTCGAGGCTGTCCTGATTGACGGTCTGGAGGCCGGCATAGAAGATGATCGCCGCAAAGGGGGCCACGTGCCAGACGCGGTAGAACATCATCATCAGTTCGATCGTCCAGGCCTGGGCAAAAAGCGCGAGGTCGCGCTCGAGCCACCATTCCAGCCCCGCCGTCAGGATGCCATCGCCACGGAACAGCCAGTTGATCGACAGCGCACCGATCACCGGCGTGATGATGAAGGGCAGGAGCGACAGAAAGATCACCGGGCCCCTGATCGCCTTGGTGGCATTGTTGATCACCAGCGCGATCGCAAGGCCCACCCCGACCACGAGCGGCAGGGTGACAAGCGTGAACATCAGCGTAAAGCGCAGCGCCTTCCAGAAGTCGATGGACTGGATCCCCGCCCATGACCAGTCTTCGATGGCCGCCCAGAACCGCTCCATCTCGAGGACATTGCGGTAGCTTTGCAGGCCGACGAATTCGGTCTGCGTGATGATATCGCCGTCGTCGCCGATCAGGGGGATGGTCTGGATCTCTGTCGTGCAGGTCTGGGTCAGGAAACCCGGGGTGCAGTTCTCGACTTCGACCTGTTCGTAGATCGGCTGGGTGACGTAGAAGCTTTGCGAGAACACCGTGAAAAGCGGAAAGGCGATGAACAGCAGCATCAGGAAGATCGAGGGGCCGACGAATACGGCGAAGGTCTTGAAATTCATGCAGCCTCCTTTCCGGCCTTGGCGCGGGCGGCGACGAAGCCCCCTGCCCGCCAGCCGATCATCATGGACGGGGCGTTGGTATTGGCCGAGGTCACCTGCGGCATGACCGAGGCATCGGCGACCGTCAGCCCGGTGACCCCGCGCAACGACAGTTCGTTATCGAGTGCCCCGTCCTCGCCCATGGCGACGGTGCCGACGGGGTGATAGGCGGTGCCGCAGCCCTTGCGGATGAAATCCTCGAGCGCAGCCCCCGTCACCGCCTCGCCGGGGTGACCTTCGGATGCACGGTGATCGCCAAGCGGCGCATCGCGGAGGATCTGCCGCAGGCGCGGGATGCCGTTGAGCAGGACCTCCAGATCATAGGGATGGCTGAGAAGATTGAGGTCGATCGCCGGCGTGAAGCGATCGGTGCCCAACCGCAACGCCCCGCGCGAGCGGGGGCGGCTGACGACGACATCGGCGAAATACCCGGCGCCCCAGGTGATCGCCCTGCCCTTCCAGCCCAGCATGAAGGGAATGAAATGGCTTTGCGCATCGGGGCGGCCCTCGCCCGGCATCGCGCGGAAAAAGGCGCAGGCCTCGACCGTGGGCGAAGCGAAGGGACCGCGCCGCCTCAGGGCCCATGTAAAAGGGGCCATGCCCCAGCGCGGCAGTTGTTTCAGCGTCAGCCCGTAGCCCGAACCTTCGCCCGCGAAATGCAGCCCCACCCCGGGATGGTCATGCAGGTTGGCCCCGATCTGCGGGATATCGCGCAGCGGCGCGATACCCTTGGCGGTCAGATGCGCCGCGGGCCCGAGACCCGAGCGCATCAGGATCATCGGACTTTCGATGGCACCAGCGCAAAGGATCACCCCCGCCCGTGCCGAGATGTCGCGCCCGTCACGCAAGGTGATCCCCGTAGCGCGCCCCTCGACGATCCTGACGCGGTCGACCTCGCAGCCCGTCATGACCGTGACGCGGCCGGTCTTTTGCGCAGGCCGCAGGAAGGCGTCCGCGGCCGACCAGCGTCGCCCGTCATGCAGGTTGGCGTGGCAGACACCCGCGCTTTCGCGTTCCGGCGTGGGCGGGGACGCAGGGTCGTTCGCGCCGAGCGCCTTGCCGAAGCTTTCGGCCAGCGGGTGCGGATCGGCAAGGCGCGTGGGCCTGAGGGCCTTTTCGACGTCCTCGAAGGCGGGGGCCACATCGGACCATTTCCAGCCGTTCAGCGCCCAGCCGTCGAAATCGTCGCTTCGCCCGCGAAACCATGCCATGGAATTGATCGATCCAGACCCGCCCAGCATCTTGCCGCGCGGCACCGAGATCCGGCGCCCGCCAAGATTGTCCTGCGGCACGGTCTGGCGCGCCCAGTCACGCCGCCCGCCCAGCAGGTTCACCAGACCGAAGGGCATCTTGACCCGCAGGTCGGCATCCGAGGGACCGGCTTCGATCACGCATATCGTATCTTCCGTCAGCTCGGCGAGACGCGCGGCGACCGCGCATCCGGCAGAACCGGCCCCGACGATGATATGATCGACTGTCTGTGACATGCATCCCCCTGTGCAAGCGGGGCCGCGCGAAACGCGGCCCCGTCGCCGTGAGTGGTTATTCGACCAGGCCCGCTTCGCGGGCGGCGGTCAGGTAGGCGGCCTCGATATCGGCCAGGGTCGTCTCGGCGTCCTTGTTGCCGTTGAGATAATCGGAAAGTCCGTTGCCCAGCGCGGTGTGCATGATGCCCATCGCACTCGAGGCGGGGTAAGGCCGGGCACCGTTCATCGCGGTGGCGGCTGCACCGGCGGCCAGATCACCGGGTTCGTAGCCGTCGAGCAGCCAGACGGCGGCTTCCTGATTGGCCTGCACCATTTCGGAGTCGATCCCCTCCATCGCGACGCGGAAGGCGGCCTCGGCCTCTTCATCGGTGATGTTGCTGGCGATGACGATCCCGTCCCACCAGATCGAGGATGCCGGCGCTACAGAGCCCATCGGCGCAGAGGCCATCTTGACCAGACCGACGACCTGGCTTTCTGCCGGGTCGTCCATGGCACCGGCACGGCTTGCCCAGAGGTTGGCCATGGCGATCTTGCCCTGCTGGAACTGCTGCTGGACGTAGGTGGAATCGGACACGAGGTATTCGGGGTCCATGTATTCGGTCAGCGCCTTCATCATCTCGAGGCTGGCGATGCCCTGTTCGTTGTTGATCGTCGGCATGTTGTTGTCGTCAACGAACTGGCCGCCTTCGCCGAGGTACATGTTCACGAACTCTTCCCCGAGGTTCCAGCCGGTCATGAAGGTGCCGCCCAGCGGATATTCGACGACGCCGGCCTCATCGATGGCGGCAGCGGCCGCGAGCACCTCGTCGTAGGTCGTGGGAACGTCCAGCCCGAGATCGTTGAGGATATCCTCGCGGTACATCAGGTGCTGGTTGTTCACCATCATGGCGATGGCCATGATATCACCGTTGATCGTGATCAGCTGGTTCGGGCTGAGGTTCTGGCCGTACTGTTCGACCAGGTCGTTCAGCGGCCGGATCGTGCCTGCGTTCAGCAGCGGGATCATCGTCGAGTTGGCCACGCCACCGATCTGGTAGAGCGAGGGATCGGCCGCGAAGGCCTCGGGCTGTTTCTCGCGGAATTCCTGGTCGAGGTTGGCTTCGAAGTTGCCGCATTCTGCCATCGCGTCGGTCACGGCTTTCCACGCTTCGAAACCGGCGGTGAGCGAGCGCAGCTCGACGGTGTTTTCAAACGCGCAGTCGGCAGCGGCGATACTGCCGGTGACGCTGATGGCGCCTGCCATGAAAATGGTCTTGAGGTTCATTTGGGTCGTCTCCCTGTTTGGTTGCGGGCCGTCCTGCGGTCGCGGCCCCTGGCTTTGCGGGGTCAATCCCCGATACGCACACCGGTTTCGGCATCGAAAAGGTGGCAATGCTCAGGCGGAATGTGGAACGATACCGTCTCTCCGATGTCCGCACGGAATGTCTTGTCGGCCTTGGCCGAAAGCAGCGCACCGCCGATGCGGACACTGACCATCGTGGCGTCGCCCAACAGTTCCAGTGTGTAGATCGGCGCGTTGATATGACCGTCGCCCGATGTCGAGACGGTAGCGTCCTCGGCGCGGTAGCCAAGGGTGACCGGACCGTCGACCGCAGGCAGGCCACCGATCGACGTGCGGTCGGTCGTGAAGGTGCCGCCGCTGCATGTGCCCTCGATCAGGTTCATGGCGGGCGAGCCGATGAAACCGGCGACGAAGGTATTGGCGGGCCGGTCGTAGATCTCGGTCGGGCTGCCGACCTGCTGGACGATGCCTTTTTCCATGACCACGACGCGGTCGGCGAGGGTCATCGCCTCGATCTGGTCGTGGGTGACGTAGATCGTGGTCACGGACAGTTCGTGACTGAGGTTCTTGATCTGCGCACGTGTCGAGACGCGCAGCTTGGCGTCGAGGTTGGACAGAGGTTCGTCCATCAGGAAGACGTTGGGTTCGCGCACGATGGCGCGGGCGAGGGCCACGCGCTGCCGCTGACCGCCCGAAAGCTCGGCGGGTTTGCGATGCAGGAAATCGTCGAGTTCCACCATCGCGCTGGCACGGCGGACCTTTTCTTCGTGGGTCGCGGGATCGATGCCGCGCACCCGCAGGGGAAAGCGGATGTTTTCGTAGACGTTGAGATTGGGGTAGAGCGCGTAGCTCTGGAACACCATGGCCACGTCGCGGTCCTTGGGTTCGAGATCGTTGACGACCCTGCCGTCGATGCTGATCTCTCCCGAGGTGGGGTCTTCGAGACCGGCGATCATGCGCATCGTCGTGGTCTTGCCGCACCCCGAGGGGCCAAGCAGCACAAGGAACTCGCGGTCGGCGATCGTGAGGTCGAAATCGTCGACACCGACGAACGATCCCCACCGCTTCGTTATGCCGCGCAGCTGGATTTCGGCCATGCGCCATCTCCCCCGTGTCTGTCCGATGCATCGGTGTTGCATACGTTTGCAATCACGCTAGACTCGGCCCTTGCAATTCGGCAAGTTCTTTTTGCACACGCATGCAATAATGGAAGGCAAACCCCCGAAATGACCGATTTTCAGGCGCAAAAGGCGGTTGTCCGCGCCTATTACGCAGCCCTCGACTCTGCCGAGGGTGCGGGAATCACCCAAGCCGTGGCTGACCATGTCACGGATGACTACCTTTGGCGGGGATATCATCCGTTCGGTGAATTGCAAGGCGCGGGCGCCGTGGCCGAGACGTTCTGGCAGCCGCTCCGCCGGGCGCTGACCCGGATGCAGCGGCGCGAGGACGTGTTTTTCGCCGGTACCAACGACAGCGACGGGCACAAAAGCGTCTGGGTCGTCTCGATGGGGCATCTGATGGGGCTCTTCGACGCACCCTGGCTGGGCATCCGCCCGACCCGCAAGATCGCGATGCTGCGCTATTGCGAATTCAACCGCGTCGAGAACGGCAGGATCGTCGAGGCGGCGATGTATATCGACATTCCCCATCTGATGGCGCAGGCCGGGCAGGATCCTTTCGGGCCACAGACGGGGGCGTTCCTCGTGCAGCCGGGGCCGATGCCGCATGATGCGCTGCTCTTCGACAGCCAACCGCCCGAAGAGGGCGGAAAGACCCTGGCCGCGATCAACGCGATGATCTCCGATCTCAGCCAGTGGAACTCTGGTCTGCCGCTGGAGCAGGAGCTGGCCCGGACCTGGGCCGATGACATGATCTGGTGGGGACCGCACGGGATCGGTGCGACCTACACGATCGAACGCTATGCCAAACAGCATGCCGGCCCGTTCCGCGCGGCCTTCGCGGAACGGTCGAAGACCGGGCATGTCTGCCGTCTGGCCGAAGGGCACTATGGCGGCTTCTTCGGCTGGCCCAATTTCACTGCCCGTCACATGGGCGGCTTCATGGGGATGCCGGCAACCGGCGCGGTCGGTGAATTCCGCGTGATCGACATCTACCGGCGTTCGGGCGACAAGCTGGCCGAAAACTGGGTGTTCATCGACCTGCTGTATTTCTGGAAATCGCAGGGGATCGATATCCTGCAAAGGGCCGTCGATATTCACGGCTGACGCTCTACCGGCCCTCCGGCCACGAACGGCCCGGCGGCCTCAGTCGATCACGGCGGACCTTCTGTTGGCGCCCTCGCGGAGCAGGTTCAGACTGTCGTCGGTCGCCTCGACCGAGATCTCGCCCGTGATCGTCAGGTTCGTCTGTTCCTCGTCCCCGTCAAGCGCGTAGCGGCCATCATCGAGACGGGTATGGGTCCACGAGATGAACTCGGCCGGGCCGGTGATCGTCAGGTTGCCGCGCAGGAACCCCGCCTCGGCCTCGGTGACGGCGAAGAAGCCCTGTGCGCCCTTGGCGACCAGCATGTGGCTCTGCCCTTCGAAATCACTCGGCCCGGGGCCGGTATAACGGCCCTCGTAGTCGGAATAGATCGCAGAAAAACCTTCGGCCATCATCGAAGGCATAACGGCGCGGTAGGTGCGCCCACTGCGCAAGTCACCGACCTGCACGCCGGGCAGGATCACCGTCAGCTTGAATATGGAATTCGGCGGCCAGCCTTCCCAGCCGTCATGTTCCACCGAGAGGGTCGGAGAGCCGCCGCCCAGCATCGTCAGCGGATTCGGCGTGTAGAGCGATATCACGGGACTGCCGGCCTGCGTGGTGGCAAGGTGATCGACACAGACCGTGGCATCCCCCACCCCCCGCACGGGCGAGGCCAGCGTGATCGAGGACTGCGTGCGTGGACCCAGCTCTTGCGCGAGCCAGGGCAGGTTCGGGCGACCGTCGGTTCCGACATTACCCGACACCCGCGCCAGACGTGGGTTGGTGAAATCCTCAAAGAGCGCGATATCGCACAGATCGACCTCTTCCAGCGTCACGTCGAGGTTGTAGGCCACCGAAGTCAGACGGTCGTTGATCGTCGCGGGGTCGATGTTTTCAGGTACCTGGGCGACGCCGATGTAGGCGCGATCGACTGTCGGATCATCCAGCGTGATGACCGCGCGGATTGTCGGGTCTTTGGGGTCGAAGAACTCGCCGGGCGACTCGGAATAGACCTCTCCGTTGACGATGATATGCACATCTTCAATCGTGTCCGGCGGCAACGATTCCTGCGGCCAGGAGACATCGACGACAAGACGGCGCGTCGCACCCTCGGACCCACGTTCGAGAATGGCGACATAGGGCGTCGTGCCCAGCTCGTTGACGTCTTCGCCCTTACGTTCGACGGTTTCCCCCAGATCGACACGCAGCACGCTGCCTGAACGTTGCGGAAAAAAGGCCGGCTGCAGCAACTCGGGCCGGTCAGGATCGAAAAAGCGGGCCATCGTTGCGGGGTAGACGTCTGTCAGCCCGCGGTCTGTAAACCGCTGTCGCAGAATGGCGTCGAGCGCGAGCACAGTCCCGTTTGTGGCTGTCGCGTCGCTGAACGCCACTGTTTCCACCATCGGCATCTCTGAAATCAGATTGAGCAGAAGTCGGGCCCGTGCTGTCGCATCCGCGCCATCGCCAAGCAATACTTCAGCCATCTGGTCATAGAAGATCGACCACGCCGAAGACTCGGCGTTGGCGGATCGCAGGATAACATCCCCGGCGGTTTCGGTCGTGCAGGTAAGCGTGAACTGGCCTGCGGCATCTTCAAATCTTTGGGGGGATTGTCCATCGGGCCTTGTCAGACTGTTATCGAGTTGCGGCGTATTGCCGGTCTGACGGATGTATCCCAGCACGTCGAGCCCGGTATATCGCGAGGCGTTGTATTGCGTCACGGTGCCAAGCACGGGGTTGTAGAACCACGATGCGCAACCATGATCCAGCACCGATGTCACCCTCTCCGAGACAACTCTGTAGAGCGCGGGCACCGCAAAGTGACGCGCATTCGCATTCTCCTCAAGCGCCGCGATTTCCGCGTCGGTCCCGATATTCACGGCCTGTCTTGCGCCCATCCCCACGCGTCCGGGCGGAAATTCGGACAGACGCCCGGGGTTGAGCATCGCGCGCGGGGTCAGCAGGAAGTCGGTCGACCCGACCGGCGGTGGCATATCCGCGGCCGTCTGAATGAAGCTGGTCGATTCATCCAACCTGACAATCAATCTGCGGATAAAATCGAATGAATCGAGATAGTTCGTGCAGGCACCGGTTGACGCCTGCTCGGCCGGATCAATTGCAGGGCAGATGTAGTTGAATCCACTGGCATCCTGACTGGCAGCGGGGTTGGCCGCAATCGCGAGTGCCGTGGCGATGATGCCCTGCCGCAGCCACCTCATTCGACCACGATCTCCATACGGGCGGTCGGTGTCATGTCGGGGGCCTGAAGGTATTCGACGAAGTAGTCCCCTGCCTCCTGCGGTGCTGTCAGCGTCACGTCATCACCCGCCCGCATCGCGGTGAAAAGCCAGCCGGGGTTGCCGTCGGTGATCACGATCATGTCGCCGTTGCCTGCCGCGATATCGGCCAGCGAGATCGAGAAGGTCTCGCCGGGGCTCAGGGCTTCGGGCAAGGGGGCGAGGTCGAGGATCTCGGGCACCGTCACGAGGCTCGCACGCGCGCTGCAGTCGAAGGTCAGGGCGATGTCGCCGCGGCTGTCGTCGTCGCGCCGGAAGGTCCCGTTGTAGGTGATCGCATCCTCGGTGACCGTGAAGCCGTCGTTCATCGCGACCAGTTGGTAGCTTTCGCCGCCTGTCTCGATCTCGACGGTGCCCTGCCCGCTGCCACGGATCAGGAAGACCTTCACCGCGAAATCGGCACCGGGCGGCGTGGTTTCGGTCGTCGACATATCGTCATCCCATGTCTCGCACGAGAGAGGCTGGTCGACGGGCCTGCCGTCGAATGTGCCGGTGACGCGCCCGATATAGCCGTCATCCTCGGGGCTGCGCGGGGCGCAATCGAGCGTCAGGGTGACGGGCAGGTCGTCGGCGGCACCCGAGGGACCCTCGAACATCGCGACGTTCTCTTCCACCGACCAGATCACATCGTCCTCGGCGCGGAAGGCGGGGCCGATGGGAATGGTCTGGCCGTCAACCAAAAGCTCGGCCGAGGTTCCGAGGAAAGGATTGGCTGCGGCGACCGGCGCGAAGTGCTTGAAGCTGAACCTGATCCCGTCGCCGTTGGCGTCCTCGTTGCGGTACGGTTCGTCGCCAAGCGAGACGACGCTTTGCTCTTCGTTGTCCCATGCACTGCAATCGAGCGTGATGTCGATGTCCCGGTCGCCCACCGTGCCGGTCAGTTGCCCCTTTGGCACGGGCTGCGCGAAAAGCGCGGTTCCGACGATCATCAGCGTCGCGGTGGCGCATGTCAGGTTAAGAAGGGTCTTGTTGATCGCTGGCATCAAGGGTCGCTCCTGCACTCTGGCTTACGTACTGTCCGGGGATGTCGGGGGGCTGCGCAAGCGACCTGGCCAACCGGCAAGGAGCGCGCAGGATGTCGTCAGCCCGCCGATCATTCGACGGGGCCGAGCGTGACGGTGAACGTGCCCGCGATATCGCGCGGGTCGGAGAGGTCGATATCGCTGCCGAAGGTCTCGCTGGTGCCCATGGTGGCGGTGATCTCGCCCGATAACGTCAGCAATTCGCCCGAGACGTCGTAGCTTTCTACCGTCAGCGTCAGGTCCGTCTCGCCTTCTTCGCCGTAATACCGCGTCAGTTCGTCCCCGTCCGCGGTGGTCAGGTCGACCTCGCCATATTGCGCGACGCCGTTCACCAGTTCGAAACCGAGCGTGAACCCCTTGTAGGACTCCCACGCCGTCTCGTCTGTCGGACGGGTGTAGATATTGACGGTGGCCCAATGCTCGGAGCCGGACCAATCGCTCTGGCTGTTCCAGAGGGGGAAGACCACGCTCTCTCCCCCGATTTCGAGGACGACCTCGCCACCTTCCTGGGCGTGCGCGGCGCTTGCGAGGATCAGGGCGCAGGCTGCTGTGCCCGAGAATCGAATTATCTTGGAAAACCGCATGTTCGCCCCCAAATCGAAGAGAATCTCATCCCGATTGTGACAGTGATACCCACCGAACAAATAGTGCAAAGGCCCTATTTTGTGGCGGCACTCCCGAGACGTGCTGCAAGACCCGAACGTGAATGCAGTCCCAGGCGCGAAAGGATCGCCTCGCTGTGGCGGCGGACGGTATTGCGTGAAATCCCCAGCTCTTGCGCGATCTGGGGGTCCGTCATGCCGGCCACGATCATCCGCGCGACCTGATACTGCCTTTTGGTCAAGGCTGCGGGCGCAGGTCCGTCGCTGCGCGGGGGCGGCTGCAGACCCGGTTCGCAGGCAGCCCCGAACCGCGCGAAACCCGCCTTGAATGCTGGCAACAAAAGCGACAGCAACTGCACCGACCTCTCTCCGGTGAAACCCTTGTCCTCTGCACTGGCGAAGCCGAAGGCGAAAACCGCCTCGCCGACCGGCAGGGGCGTGCTCATCCCGATGACATGAACCATGCCAGCAGGAACGAAGGCTTCCCTGAAATAGGCGGCCTCTTCGATCAGCGCACGATTTTGCAGCCGCGCCTCGTGATGCACGCCCGCCCCCATTTGCCGACGCCGCTGGTTGATGTCCTGCAGGGCCTTGTCGGTCATCAGGTAGTTTCCGTCACGGTCCACACCGATGAATACCCTTTCGACGTAGGCCATGATCTGCGGGCCGACGCCATCGGCGATGAACGCGGGCCGCGCGCCGTCCTGATAGAACGCGAAAGACCGCTGGGCCCCGATCAGGCGGCGGATCGCGACGAGGATCGCCTCGACCCGGCTGGTGTTCGCCACGATATTGGGACTGAGAAGGGCGTCCTGGAGGCGCGTGATCTCGGCGAGCGTGTCCTGCGTCAGCTTGAGCGTCATGGTGATGTGATCTGTCGATTTTTCATCACACTAGCTTTAGCACGGTCGCAGCCCGGGACAATGCAGCCCTGCCCTGCCGGACACGCAGGCGGGCCCGGTCAGCGGCCTTGCCCTGCCAGCGCATGCCATGCGTCGAATTGCGACAGGAAGACATCGCCGTTGAGATCGTCGATCAGATGCGATTTCTGCAGCCGGTCCATCACCGGCCCCTTCACTTCGGACAGATGAAACCCGATGCCCATGTCGCGCAGCCGCGCGTTGATCGCCTCGAGGCTTTCCAGCGCGGAATAATCGACCGCGTTGACCGCTGAACACATGAGCACCACGTGGCTGATCTCGGTTCCCTCGGTCACACGGGACTGGATGAGGTCTTCGAGGAACCGTGCATTGGCGAAATAGAGGCTTTCATCCACCCGCAGGCTCAGAACAGCCGGATCGGTGTCGACCTGGTGGCGGTTGATGTTGCGGAAGTGGTGCGTTCCCGGCACCAGTCCGACTTCGGCCACATGGGGGCGTGACGACTTGTAGAGGTGCAGCAGGACCGAGACGATGACGCCGGTGGCCACGCCGATCTCGACACCCAGCATCAGCGTCAGAACCATGGTGACAGCGACCGCCGAGAAATCCGAGCGCGCATAACCCCAGGTCTTTTTCAGGATCGACAGGTCCACGAGGCTGAGCACGGCCACGATGATCGTCGCGGCGAGCGTCGCTTGCGGCAGGTAGAAGACCAGCGGTGTCAGCGCCACGGCGGCAATCGTCAGTCCGATCGCGGTAAACGCCCCCGCCGCGGGCGTCTCGGCGCCGGCATCGAAGTTGACCACCGAGCGCGCAAAGCCCCCGGTGACGGGGTATCCACCCGTGAAGGCCGCGCCGAGGTTGGCGGCACCGAGGCCGATCAGCTCCTGGTCGGGGTCGATCCGCTGGCGTCGCTTGGCCGCCAGCGTCTGCGCGACCGAGACGGATTCGACAAAGCCGATCACCGAAATCAGGATCGCGGGAACCAGCAGCGCCGACAGCAGGTCGGGCGTGAACGCCGGAAGTGTCAGCGGCGGCAGGCTTTGCGGCACCGCGCCGACGATGCTGACGCCGCGCGCATCCAGCGAGAACTGCCAGACCACGAGGATCGACGCCGCCACGACGACGATCGGGGCCGTCTTGGTCAGGATGTCGGCAACCCGCTGCGGCACACCAACCCCGCGCAAGACCGGCTTGAGCCACCGGCGCACCCCGAAGAGAAACGCGGTCGCCAGCACACCGATGCCAAGGGTGATCAGGTTGACCTCGTCTATGTGTGCCAGAAGCGAGGTGACGATCTCGGGCAGCGTGTGACCATGCGCGGTGACCCCGAGGATGTGTTTCAGCTGGCTTGCCGCGATCAGGATGCCGGAGGCGGTGATGAAGCCCGCGATAACGGGATGGCTGAGGAAATTGGCCAGAAATCCCAGCCGGAACACCCCCAGAAGCATCAGGAAACCACCCGACAGGAATGCCAGGGTCAGGGCCGCTGTCGCATAGCCCGCAGTGCCCTGTTCGGCGACCTGCCCGATCGCCGAGGCCGTCAGCAGCGACACGATGGCCACGGGCCCCACCGCCAGCGCGCGGCTGGTGCCGAAGATCGCATAAAGCACGATCGGCACGATCGAGGCGTAGATACCCGCCTCGGGTGGCAGGCCTGCCAGAAGCGCATAGGCCAAGGATTGCGGAATCAGCATGACCGTGACGATGACGGCAGCGATGCCGTCACTGAAAAAGGCCTGGCGGGTATAGCTGCGTCCCCAATCGAGGACGGGCACGTAGCGACGGAGTTGAGCGTTCATTGGCAGGACTGCTTTGGTGAGTGATTTCGGAAGAAAGGTGTCGCGCTTCATTGGCACGTATCGCGCGGCGATGACGGTGATCAAGTCACCAATGCCACGCGGATTGATCCAATCCTTCGGTTCCGGCCTGGCCTGATCCCGATTTGCGAGGTCAACCGGGGGTGGCCGCGCGGTTTTCTGCGGAAGATTCCCCGCGCGGGGGCGGCTTTGCTCACCGAACGGAAACGTTTGGCTGCTATCGCGTCACCGATGCGCACACATGGGAGGGGGGCCGTGGACCAGCCTGATCGATTCACTGCCATTCTGAAGCTGGCACACCGGCAGGTCCGCGGGCTTTTCTTGCTGAGCCTGCTGAGCAACCTGCTGCTTCTGACATCCTCGATCTACATGTTGCAGGTCTTCGACCGGGTTCTGGGCAGCGGATCGGTCGATACCCTGATCTGGCTGACCGTGATGGCGATGCTGGCGATCACGACCTACGGGCTGCTGGAACACGCAAGACGCAAGGTGCTGATGCGGACCGGCGCGTGGCTGGCGGCAGAGGTATCGCCCGATGTCATCGGTGCGGCGGTGCGCCTGCGCCAAGACACCGGGCAAAGCCCCGTGGGCCTGCGCGACGTGCAGGACATACGCGGATTTCTGGGCGGGGATGCGATGCTTGCGTGTCTCGATGCGCCCTGGACACCTGTTTTCGTGGCGCTGATCTGGCTGATGCATCCCCTGCTCGGCATGATCGCACTGGCGGGCGTGATCGCGCTGTTGCTGATCGGGGTGCTGACCGAGCTTCTGGCGCGGCCCGCTGTGGCGGATGCGCCGGACCCGCAGGCGCAATTGCAACGGGACGCCGCATGTATCGTGGCCCAGGCCGGACCTGTTCGCGCGATGGGCATGGGCGGGGCGTTGATCGCGGGCTGGACGCAACGGATGATCGCGGCCGAGGGCGCAGGCAACCGTGCCGGTGAAACCGCCGCGGCGCTTCATGACATCGCCCGGGTCGTGCGGCTGGCCGTCCAGATCGTGCTTGTCGCCGCCGGTGCGACACTGGTGCTTGGTGCCGGTCTTACCCCCGGCGGCATGATCGCCGCGTCAATCATCTTTGCCCGCGCCATGTCGCCGGTGGAAAGGATGACCTCGGGCTGGCGGAGTCTTGTCCGCTATCACGCAGCGCGGCGCAGGCTGACGCGACATCTGGGCACGGCCACCGCCGCGGTGCGCGCGCCCGGCCGGGCGGCGGCGGGGGCCCGTCTGGAGGTTGCGGAGGTCAGCTATCTGGCACCTTCTGCGCGTCAGGTCTTGCTCGCGTCACTGAACATGACCATCGCGCCGGGCCAGCACTGCGGCGTGATCGGGCCTGCGGGCAGCGGCAAGTCGCTGCTGTGCGACCTGATGGCGGGTGCAAGGCCTGCGACGGTGGGCAAGGTGCGTCTGGACGGTGTCGCGATCTGCGATCTGGACGATGCCGACCGCGGCGCCGCAGTGGGCTATCTGCCGCAAACCCTGCACCTGTTCGACGGAACGGTCGCCCAGAACATCGCACGTATGGGCAAGGTTGATTTCGCAAAGGTATCTGCTGCAGCGGCGCAGGCGGGCGCGGAGGAAATGATCCTGAGACTGCCGCGGGGTTTGGATACCATGCTGAGGAGCGACGACATCCATCTGTCCCCCGGTGAGATCCAGTTGATCGGTCTGGCGCGCGCACTTTACGGGGATCCGGGGCTTGTCGTGCTGGATGCCCCGGAGACCCATCTCGACGGCGCTGCGGAAATCGCCCTGCAACAGACCATCGCGACCCTGAAATCGGAAGGCCGGACCGTCGTTGTCGCCAGCCACGCGCCGCACCTGCTGCAAGGGATGGATATCCTGGCCCGGTTGCAGGGTGGCAGGCTGATCGCCTGCGGCCCGCGCACCGAGGTATTGCGCGGGATGCAGGACGAACGACAGGCCCTTTCACGCGAGGCGATGAGCCATGCCGCCGAATAACGCCTCATCGGAGACCGCCGCGACGGGCGCAGACCTCGCAACGCGCACGCGTGCTGCACGCCGCCTTGGTCTGACGGTGGCGATGGTGTTTTTCTCGGGATTGGGTCTCTGGTCGTGGCTTGCCCCGCTGTCGACTGCCGCGATCGCCACCGGTGTCGTCGTCCCGCAGGACGCCCGCAGGACGGTGCAGCACCTCGAAGGCGGGATCGTTGCAGCGCTTGAGGTGGACGAGGGCGACCACGTCGCCGCCGGTGATGTTCTGTTGACGCTCGACAGCGCGCGCGCGGGGGCGCGACTGGCCGAACTGGAACAGCGGCGCATCACGCTCGCGGCGATGCACGCGCGGCTGAGCGCGCAAGTCACGGGGGCCGGTGAGGTCGTGTTCGGCGACCCGCCGCAAGGTATCCCCGCCACCGACCACAGGATCATGCTGGCACGTCAGAACCAGCGCCTGGTGTTTTCAGCCCGGCAAGAGGCCATGGCCGCCCAGAGGTATCTTCTGTCGTCGCGGATCGGGCAGTACGGGGCCGAGATCGCGGGCCTGCGGCAGGTCTCGGCCGCGCTCGACGACCAGATCGCACTTATCGGGGAGGAGTTGGTCACGACCCGCACGCTTTACCAGCGAGGCTTGCAGCGGATGGGCCCCTATCTGGCGCTGCAACGGCAAGAGGCAGCGTTGCGCGCCGACCACGCCGCCACGACCGCCACGATCAGCCGCCTGTCCCGGCAGATCGACGAGGCGAAGGGCCGGATACGGGCGCTGGAACACAGCGCGCACGAGGGCGCCGTTACCGAACTGGCCCGTGTCGCGGGCGATCTGGCCGCCGTTGCCGCCCAGATCCCGCAGTGGGCCGATGCCGTGGCCCGCGCAACCGTCCGCGCGCCCGTCGCAGGCAGGGTCTTCAATATCAGGCTGACAGGCGGCGTCTTGCCGCCGGGGGGGGATATTCTCGATATCGTGCCAGAGGGGGGCGCGTCGGTCGTGGCGGCCCGGATCCACCCTGCGGATATCGATGCCGTCGCGCCCGGGATGGTGGCGCAGGTCCTGCCCGGTGCCTATCCGCAACGCAACCTGCCGCGACTGATCGGCACCGTGCAAAGCGTATCGGCCGACAGGCTGATCGACGACAGGACGGGCGCACCCTATTTCCTGGCGCGTATCCGGGTCACACCGGAGGCGCTGGCGCAGGTCGATCCGCAGATGGTGCTATCGCCCGGGATGCCGGCCGAGGTCATCATCCCCACCGGAGACCGGACGCTGATCGGATACCTTCTGGCCCCCATCGTCGGCAGCCTGCGCCGTGGTCTGCGTGAGGGGTAGGACCAAGCGCCGGACCCGGGGCCGCAGTCCGGCCGCATCATCCTGCGGTCCAGCCCGAGATCAGGTTTTCACGCATCAGGCGTTGCGCAAAGGTCCCGCGTGGCGTGGCGATATCATGAAGGTAGCGCGCCTTGTCTTGCAGATAGGCGCGCAGCAGCGCAGTGGCCCGCGCCGCATCGACGGCGGCAAAGCGCAGGCTGTCACCGGGCCGGAATTGCGCCAAACGGTCGGTATCGGACGAAATCACCGTCGCGATCTTGGGATAGCCGCCCGTGGTCTGGTGATCGGCCAGCAGCACGGTCGGCGCACCGTCGCCGGCCACCTGCACGGCCCCGCGCACGACCGGTTCGGACGGGATCGACAGCGCGGCCTGCAAGCGCAGCTCGGGCCCCTCGAGCCGCATGCCCATACGATCAAAGGCATCGCTGACGGTGTAGGATGCCGACAGGAATGTCTCGACCGCCGCGGGATCGAAGTGCCGGTCCTGCGGTCCGATCACGACGGTGATCCGCCCCTGTGCCGTGAAGTCGGGGCGCGGGATATCGCCCAGCCGGTCGTCGCGCGTTTCGGCGTTTGCAACGACAAGCTTCTGTCCAGACTGCACGCGGCCCCCGCCGAACCCCGAGGGCGCATGTGTCGCCTGGCTCTGCAGCCATGTGCCGGTTTGCAGCGCCCCCGCGAATGCAAGATAGGCCCATGACCCGGCACCGCCGGCGCGGATCGCCAGCCTTTCGCCTTTCCTGATCGTCAGGATGCTCCAGGATCGCAGTTTTTGCGGGCCATGCTCCACGGCGAAATCACCGCCCGTCACGGCAAGCGTCACCTCACCTGCCTCGCAGTGCAGGATCAAGCCGCCGGGCGAGACCTCGATCCCGGTCTGCCCCGGCGGATTGCCCAAAGCGACATTGCCCGCCGCGAACGCGAGCCTGTCCATCGGGCCCGACGCGGCCACGCCGAACCGCATGTTTCCGGGGCGTCCGGCATCCTGACAGGTGACCAGCGGACCGGCGAAAACGACGGAGAAGACGGCCTCAGCCATGCTCCGCCTCGGCAGACAGGCGGTGATGGGTCGCAAGATCGATCCGCTCGAAGCGGATATGGTCGCCCACATCGAAGAGGAAGGGTTTGTCAGGGTCGTCGCGCAGGATCCGCGCGGGCGACCGCCCGATGATCGACCAGCCGGTGGGCATTTTCAGCGTGGTCACAAGGCACTGCGGGCCCGCGATGATCACACTGCCGGCAGGGACATCACGCACCGGAGCGGGCTTGCGGGGCACCTGGATCGCTGCGGGAACGCCGGCCATATAGGCGTAGCCCGGCGCGAAGCCGTACATCAGCACACGGTAATCACCCTCGAGGTGGGCCGCGATGACCGCTTCGGGTGACAGACCGGTGGCGTCGGCGACCGCGGCAAGATCGGGGGCGCAATCCCCCTCGTAGCAGACCGGCACGCGCTGCTGCGCGCCGGCGATGCCCTGCGCCTGCAACCCGGGCAGGAGGCCGCGGATATGGGCGGAGATGTCTGCATGATCGGTTTCGGTGACATCGAAGGCGACCAGCAGATTGACCAGCGCGGGCACGGTCTCGGTCATCCCCGCAGGCGGATCGCTGCCCAGCGCCCGGTCCAGCGCGACGACCTGCGCATGGGCGGTGTCACTGATGGCGTCTGCGAAGGACACCAGAACGGCACTGTCGCCGATAGGTGTGAATTCGGCCGGTGCCACGGTCAAGCGCGCCCCTGAAAGCTGCGCAGCGTCACCCCTTCGGACGTCAACCTGTCGCGGATATGACGGGCCATGGCGACCGCACCCGGGCTGTCGCCATGCACACAGACCGACTGCGCGGCCAGCGGGATCGGATCACCGTTGATGACGGGCATGAGGCCGGTATCAAGAAAGCGCAGCAATCGTTCGGCCGCCGCATCCGGTTCGTGGATCATCGCGCCATCCTGTCCGCGCGGCACCAGTTGTCCATTGGCCAGATAGCCCCTGTCGGCGAAGATCTCGGAATGGACGGGCAGACCGGCCGCGCGGGCCGCGGCCTCGCTTTCGGTGCCCGAAATGGCCAGATACCCCAAATGCGGGTCGATCCGCCTGACCGCTCCGGCGATCGCATCGGCCACCTGCCGGTCCCTTGCGGCGAGATTGGCAAGCGCCCCGTGCGGTTTGACATAGGAGACCGCGACGCCGACCTGTGCGGCCACACCCATCAGGGCCCCGATTTGCGCCGCACACATCCGCGCGACCTCATCCGGGGTCATCGGGATGACCCTGCGGCCGAAGCCTGCGCGGTCGGCATAGCCGGGATGGGCGCCGACGGTCACGCCGTTGTCCCCGGCCAGCTGCAGCGTCGCGGCCATCGTTTCGGGATCGCCCGCGTGGCCGCCACAGGCGACATTGGCCGAGGTCACGATTTGCAGCATCGCCGCGTCATCGCCCATCCGCCACGGGCCGTAGCCTTCGCCCAGATCGGCATTCAGATCGATGGAGACCAAGACCGGCCCCTTCCCTGTCAGGCATGTTGCTTTCGGCAAAACCTAGCGCGGCTTACGACGGGAAGAAAGGCCGCGCAGCCGCTAGCCCTGGAAAAGCGGGAAGGATACCCCGAGCGACCAGGCCAGCATCAACCCCAGCGCAAGTCCTGCCGCAAGTGGACCTGCCCGGTTGCTGACGGCGTGACCCATGGTGCCGAAAACGAGATAGAAGAGAACAACGACAGGCGCGATCATCAGCAGGAAAAAGAGGCCGGAGAAATCGAGGGCTACCGCGAAGATCAGCGAGACCAGAAATGCCACATGGATCAAGATGCGCCGCCTGCGCGAGGCAAGGTGGCACAGACGCGCGTCGGCCACGAAGAACAGGACCGCGCCCACCGCCATCGCCGCGATGATCCAGACCCTGCTGTCGGTCGGCCAGAAGTTCGCTGCATAGCGGTTGATCGCAAGCGCGAAAACCACGCAGCCCGCCGCCAACAGTGCAAAACCGCGGACCGAAAGGCCACCCATGGGGACGCGCCAGTAGGCCAGCAGGCCCAGTTGCACGGCCCCGTAGATCAGCAGGTGCAGCGCCAGATAGTCGGCCACGAGAACCGGCATGAAGCCGGGGTTGAGAACCAGCGCCAAGGGTGGCGCCACGATCATCGGGAGCCCCAGCACCAAAAGCGTCTGGCGTGCCGACAGCGCGGCCTGCGCGACGGGCACTTTCGGCAGCCGGCGCGCGAATTGCTTGAACAGCACAACCAGACCAAGAAAGAGCGCCACGATACCCGCCCCCATGGGCCAGATGCGCGCGCTTTCGCTCCGTCCGAAGCCCGCGTTGAACCATGCCAGGGCCTCGGCCTGTCCGACCCGGCTTTGCAGGATCGAGACATGTTCGATCAGCGGCAGGACAACTGCGCGCCGGCGGACATCATCGGGTGCGGCTTGCGCCGTTTCGACCGCGAATTCGCGCAGGCCCGGTTCCCACGCGCCGACAAGCAAGAGCAGGTCATCGGGGCGGGTCGCGTCGATTTCGGACGAGAAGGCGGATAACAGGACCATGGGACCGACGGCAGCCGTCTCCTGCGCCGCCCGCACAAGCAGATCGGTGGCCATCGAATGCCCCAGCAGGCCGACAGTCTCGGCGTCTTCGGTGACGGCGTCGATCACCGCGCGCGTCTGCGTGACCAGAAGCCGTGTCGTCCCGTCGATGGCATTGACGTCCCCCGACATCGGCAGCGGGTGCTGGCCGTGGCCCAGAAAGTCGAAGGCGAAGACCCGGTAACCGGCTTTGGCCAGCGGCAGCGCATAGCCCTGCATCATCGGCGTCGATCCGGCGAAGCCGTGGGCGATGACGATGGGTGGCCCCGCGGCATCGGCGCGCGCAAAGGATGTCACCGGCGTTTCACCGACGCTGAAATGGCGCACGTCGATACCCGCACGCGGCCCCTCGAGCACCAGCAGGGACAAAGCGATCACAAGAATGGCAAGGCCCATGCGCATGGTGGAAGGTTCCTTTCTGGTTGTCTGTCCTTTGCGCAGCTAGATAGGGTTTTGAACCGCAGGTCCAGCGCATCGGCAAAACGTCAGCCCCGGGGCGCAAAGCTTGTCTGGAAGAACCGCAGCCAGTTGTCCCCCATCAGGCCTGCCACTTCGTCGTCCGAAAACCCGACCTCGCGCAGCCCGGCGGCGATGGTGCCGAAATCGCGGTTGTCCTTGAACCATTCGGGCATCGGCGGAAATCCGGGGGCCGCCGCCGAGCCTTCGCCGTAGTCGGTCGCCTTGGTCCAGCGGCCCGTGCGCATCCATTCCACGACGGTATCGGGCTGGTCCTGACACAGGTCGGACCCGATGCCGAAATGCGCGACGCCGTAACGGTCGGCCATATCGGCGATCATGGCGCAGAAGTCGGGCAATGTGCAGTCGGATCCGTTGCGGAGGTGGTGGGGGTAGAGCGAAAACCCCATCATCCCGCCGGTTTCGACAAGGGCGCGGATCACCGGATCGCGCTTGTTGCGCAGTGCAGGATGCCATCTGTGGGGGTTCGCATGGGTAATGGCGATGGGACGCGCGGAAATCTCGGCCGCCTCGATCGTCGAGCGGTCGGCGGAGTGGCTCATGTCCACGACCATGCCGACGCGGTTCATCTCGTGGATGACCTGCCGTCCCATGCGCGTGATGCCCGGATCCTCGGCCTCGTAGCATCCGGTGGCGAGAAGCGACTGGTTGTTGTAGCTCAGTTGCATGAACCGCGCCCCCAAGCGGTGCAACACCGCGACCAGACCGATATCGTCCTCGATCGGGCTGGGGTTCTGGAAGCCGAAAAAGATCGCGGTGCGCCCCGTCTCGCGCGCTCTGGCGATGTCGCCCGCGTCGAAGCCCTGAAAGATCAGGTCGGGGAAGGTGTCGAACCAGCGGTTCCACGCTTCGATATTCAACACCGTTTCGCGGAAGGTCTCGTGATAGGCGATGGTGACATGCACCGCGTCCACCCCGCCCGCGCGCATCTGGCGAAAGACTTTCTCGGACCAGTTGGCATATTGCAGACAGTCGACAAGATACATGCGGGGCGCTCCGGTTCGGCAAGGCCATCATAGGACGCGAGCGGCGTGGGCCGAAAGCGGTTTCGTGATGTCGCAGGACGGGCAGCGGGAAGATGTGGATATTGCGTATTTCCGGCTAGATCGTCATGTCAGTGCCGCAAGCGACGTTTAACACGGAGTAGTCTCATTCGCTTTTTCACCGCAATCGCCCTGATCCTGGTGCTGTCCGCCGTCGGCCTGACCTACGAGATCGCGGCAGGGCGCGTGCTTGCACCTTTCTTCGGCACATCGCTTTTGACCTGGACGACTGTGATCGCGGTCGTGCTGGCGGGGTTTTCGCTGGGCAGCGCTTTGGGCGGATTCATCGCGGAACGTCCGCGGGACGTCGCATTGCGCAACGTGCGCAGCGCGCTTGTGGCGACGGCGGTTCTGATGGCGGCATCGCCGGTGCTGCTGGGTCTTGTCTATGCCCTCGGCGCGCGCGGCACGGCAGGCATGATGCTGAGCGTCGTGGTCGTCTTTTTCCCGGCATCGGTCTTTATCACCCTGCCCTCGCCGCTTCTGGCCAAGCTTGCCATCGAGGCGCGCCCCGGGCGCGAGGGGTCGTCACTGGGCACCGTGCTTGCCGCGGGTTCGATCGGGGCGATCTTCGGCGCGATCCTCGCCGGTTTCGTCACGCTGCCACTGATCGGGTCGACGGCGACTTTCGCGGCCTGCGGGGTGATCGCGCTGATGTGCCTGCCCTTGTTGCGGGGCAGCGACACGCTCGACCCGGGGGTGACCGTGGCGGCGGGTGCTTTCGTCGTCTTCGCCGGGCTCGCGGGGTCATCGGTGTGCCAGTACGAATCCGGCCTGTCGTGTCTGCACGTGGTCCAGCGCGGGGCCGAGGTGCGTCTGATCTCGGACGGCACCACGCAGGCCGCGGAAACGACCGACCGGCAAGAGGACGCGGCGGACACCGTGGGTCTGGTCCTGCCCTATACCCGGTGGATCTGGGAGCGGATGGACCGGGATCTGGGGGCAGAGCCCAATGTGCTCTTTGTCGGTGGCGGAGGGTATACGCTGCCGACCCGTCTGCTGGCCTCACGACCCGGCGCACATGCCGTGGCCGTCGAAATCGATCCGCTGGTGACCGAGGTGGTGCGGGCCCATCTGCCGCGGGCGTCACAGATGATCGCGCGGACGGGCTACGATGCCGCAGAAACGGCCATGCCCGCGCAGGGGCGGCTGGGCCTTGTGCATGCGGACGGGCGCATCTACCTCAACGAAACCGGCCAGCGCTTCGACGCCGCTGTCATGGATGCGTTCTCGTCCGGGTCGGTGCCGGCGCATCTTGTCACCCAAGAGACATTCGCACGGCTGCAGCAGATCGTCGATGGTCCGGTCTACGTCAACCTGATCGACCGCACCGATGGCCCGCTTGCGCGGGGTGTCAACGCAATCCTGCAATCGGTTTATCCGCATGTGCGGGTCGTCCACGGCGGCTTGAGCGAGCGCGGGCGGCGCAACGTGCTTTTCGCCGCCGCGATGGAGCCCCTGGCCCCGCTTGCCGATCTGCCCCAGGACTATGCCCCGACCGAGATTTCGCAGGCGCGCCCCTTTACCGATGATCGCGGGTGGGTCGGGCACAGATAGGGTCACCGCATCACGTCTGGCACAAGACCGTTGCCTTTTCGCGCGCGGCACACAGGTCATGCGGAAAGAGTGCGGTCACGGGCGGGCGGCACGGATCCTTCATGGGTTCCCACGCATCGTCCGGTCGCGCAACACGCATTTGGAGAATGGAATGGACAAACCACTGGTCATCATTGGTGCCACATCCGGCATCGGCAAGCTGTGCATGGAGACTGCATTGGAAGGTGGCCATGCGGTGCGCGCCTTTGCCCGCTCGGCGGACAAGCTGGATGAAAAGCCCGGTCTGGAACGCATGGCGGGTAACGCATTGAACGCGGAAGACGTCGCGCGCGCGCTTGATGGTGCGGGCGCGGTCATCCTGGCGCTGGGTATCAAGGAACGGCCCGCGATGCTGTGGGAAGAGGAAACACTCTTTTCGCGCAGCACCGAAGTGCTGCTGCCGCAGATGGAAAAAGCGCAGGTGACGCGCCTCGTCGCCGTGACGGGCTTTGGCGCGGGGCGCAGCGGCAAGGCGATGAGCAAGCTGGAACGCCTGGGTCACGGTGCCATACTGGGCCGTGTCTATGCCGACAAGTCGCGGCAGGAAGACCTGATCATGCACAGCGGCCTTGACTGGACGATCGCACGACCGGTCATTCTGACGAACCGGCCCGCCTCGGGCCGGCTGCGCGTTCTCGATGATCCCGAAACGTGGCGCAACGGCATCGTGTCACGGGCGGATGTGGCGCGCTATCTTGTCGATGCGGTCGCGGAGGGGCTGAACATCCGTCAGGATGTGGTTTTGGCGCGCTAGGCCGACCGCCGACCGCCAAGGGCGAGACCGCCCTTGGCGAAACTGAGGGATGGTTTCAGCCGGTCGCCTGGATCGGCTTGGCGGCACCTGTGGCGGCGATCTGCTTGCGTGGATCGAAGAAAGGCTTTTCGACGACCGTTGCCGTGGTGGCCCCCGTCTGCGTGAGAACCTCAAGCCCGGTCCCCAGTTCGGCGGCCTCGATGCTGACCATCGCGAGGGCGATGTTCTTTTTCAGGCGCGGCGAATAAACGGCCGAAGTGACCTTGCCGACGTTTTCACCGTTCAGATTGACCGTCCAGAACGCTG
>Ga0207419_1000713_pt1 | contig 28085 bp, 27 predicted proteins | sample ElkSloMetagenome_4_FD_184723 | JGI IMG/M metagenome (GOLD analysis project Ga0207419, IMG submission 184723) | Hot spring microbial communities from Elkhorn Slough, Monterey Bay, USA - MD2A (version 2) | ecosystem: Environmental > Aquatic > Marine > Intertidal zone > Estuary: Microbial mat ... | reverse complement strand
GGCGTAGAACTTGAGCGCGTTGCCGCCCGTCGTCGTCTCCGGATTGCCGTACATCACGCCGATCTTCATGCGCAGCTGGTTGATGAAGATCACCATGCACTTGGACCGGTTGATCGAGCCGGTCAGCTTGCGCAGGGACTGCGACATGAGGCGCGCCTGCAGGCCGACATGCGAATCGCCCATCTCGCCCTCGATCTCCGCCCGGGGGACGAGAGCGGCGACCGAATCGACCACCAGCACGTCGATCGCGTTGGAGCGCACCAGCGTATCGGTGATTTCGAGCGCCTGTTCGCCGGTATCGGGCTGCGAGACGATCAGTTCCTCGATGTCGACGCCCAGCTTCTTGGCATAGACCGGGTCGAGCGCGTGTTCGGCATCGACGAAGGCCGCGGTCCCGCCCGCCTTCTGCGCTTCGGCGATGACATGGAGGGCAAGCGTCGTCTTGCCCGAGCTTTCGGGGCCATAGACCTCGATCACCCGGCCCTTGGGCAGGCCGCCCACGCCCAGCGCGATGTCGAGCCCGAGCGAACCGGTGGAGATCGCTTCCACCTGCATCGCTTCCTTCTGGCCCAGCTTCATCGCCGAACCCTTGCCGAATGCCCGGTCGATCTGGGCCAGCGCAGCGTCGAGTGCCTTTTGGCGGTCCACGTCCTTTTCCTTCTCTACCAGCTTGAGTTGGGTAGCCATCGCACGCACTCCTTCGCTTGCCTAGGGGTGACCGGGTAGTTTTCGACCAGCCCTTTCCTGAAGAAGGATGTATCCCATTTGTTCTCATGGAACAAGTAGGGAACGCGATTTATCTTCGCGCCTGCCGAAATCCTACCCGGAAGCACCGGCGCGAGTGTTGCGCGCGGATCGCATCACGCCTGCGACCTTGTCCGATATCGACGCCACGCTGAACGGCTTGGCGATGAAGTGCATGTCGGGAATGTCGATGTCCTTGCGCAGCTGTTCCTCGGCATAGCCGGACATGAACAGCACCGGGATGTCGGGATGGCGTGCCCGGATCTCGCGGACCATGGCGGGGCCGTCCATGCCGGGCATGACGACATCGCTGACCACGAGATCGAACGGTTCCGCGTCCCCCTGCGCGCCGAGCGCCTCGAGCCCCTCCTCGCCGCCGGAACAGGCGGTGACTTCGTATCCGGCGCGGGCCAGCGCGCGTTCGGCGACGGCGCGGACCATGTCCTCGTCCTCGACCAACAGGATGCGCCCGCCGACCGACCATTCGGACGAACCCGCGGGCTCAGGCGCTTCGCGCTTCTTCGGCAGTTCTCCGCGATGGACCGGGAAATAGATCGTAAAGCGCGCGCCGGTGGGCCGTCCCTCCCTGTCGAGCACGTTGTCGGCGAAGATGAAGCCGCCCGATTGCTTGACGATGCCATAGGCGGTGGAAAGACCGAGCCCGGTGCCCTTGCCCTGCTCCTTTGTGGTGAAGAACGGCTCGAACAGCTTGGGCAGGACGTGGGACGGGATGCCACCTCCGGTGTCCTGCACGATCAGCACGGTGTAATCGGCCGCGGGCAGGATCTCGCTACCGAGCTTGATGACCTCCTTCGACTGCAGGCTGCGGGTGAGCAGCGAGATGCGGCCCACGCCGGACCCGCTCGACTGGATGGCGTCGCGCGCGTTCACCGCGAGGTTCATGATGACCTGTTCGAGCTGCTGCGGATCGGCCCGTACCGGACCGAGATTGCGGTCGTGCTGGACGTAATAGGTGATCTTCTCGCCGAGCAGCCGCTTGATGAGCGGGTTCACCTCGCTCACCACGTCGGGCAATTGGAGGATTTCCGGGCGCAGGGTCTGCTGGCGCGAAAAGGCGAGCAATTGCCGCGTCAGCGAGGCGGCGCGGTTGGAATTGGCGCGGATCTGCTGGATGTCGTCGTAATCGCTGTCGCCCGGGGTATGGCGCAGCAGCATGAGATCGCAGGTCCCGATGATGGCGGTCAGCACATTGTTGAAATCGTGCGCCACCCCGCCCGCGAGCTGGCCCACGGCCTGCATCTTGGTGGCCTGCGCGACCTGTCGGCGAAGCTGGTTCTCCTGCGTCGAATCCGCCAGGCTGATGAGCACCGCCGCCTCGCCCAGCCCGCGCACCCCGGCAAGGCCCATCGATACCGGCTCTTCGGGGCTGGAGACGAGGCGCACGGCCATGTCGCCACTGGTCGCCGGGCCTCGCCCGTGACGCCGGACCGCGTCCGAGAGAGCAGCCTTGTCCTCGCGCACGACGAGGTCGGTCGGGAAGGAAGGCAGCCCCCTGCCCTCGCGGTCGACCGAGCGCAGGAAGGCCTCGTTGCCAAACAGGAATCGCCCGTCGCGATCGGTCATCGCAAGGCCGAGCGGCAGCTGTGAGAGCAGCGCGTCGAGCTGCGCGACGCCCGCCTGCATCGCTCCGTCCCAACTGTTGCCGATGCCGACCCCGCTGTCGACCAGCAGCATCAGCGATTCGCCCGCCGGGGGCCCGCTCGCCGCGTTCTTGCGCGCGGGAGCGTCGGTGAGCGGCACGTCGATCAGTGTCTGCGGCGTCCCGCCCCGCCCCTCGCGCGCGAAATAGATCCGCTCGCGATCGTCGGAACGCAGGAAGGAAACGAAATCCTGCCCGACCAGCGTCGCGCCTTCGTCGCCTGCGGCGCGCTCGGCGAATCCCGCGCTGACCGAACGCACGAGACCATCGGCGCAGACGATCGCGGCTTCGATCCCCGCGCGGCTCAGCATCCGGCCGAACGGGCCGCCGAGATCGAGGTCGATGAGCGCAGCGGGCGTGTCCGCCTCGATCCGGCGAAAGCGCCAGACGAGATGGTCCTCGGCGCGGCCCGCGCGCGCCGCGGCGACCCGCCAGGGCGCTTCGCCCGCTCGCGAGAGGGCGCCGAGATCCTCGATGCTCGCACCGCCGTCGCGCCAGGCTTCGCGTGCGAGTCGGGTCAGCGCCTCCAGCGCGGGGCGATCGAATGGCAGCAGGGGCGGCGCGCTGTCGACACCAAAGGCATCGACGAAACCGCTGTTCGCGCAGACCAGCCGGTTCGCCCGGTCGGTGATCGCGACCGCTTCGCCCGCCTCAGCGCCGAGCCCTTCGATCGCGGCGGCGGTGACCGACCAGTCGGGTGCGGCCATGGCCTCGGCCGAAGGTTCGCTGCGCATCCGCCCCAAGGCGAAGACACCGGCGAGCAGGACCGCGAGGCCCGCTGCATAGGCGAGCGTTACGAGAGGATCGAAAGTGGCGAGATAGAGGATCGCGACGCTGAGAGAGAGCGCGCCGAGCAGCATGGCGTTGAGGCCGAACGGCCCGTCGCCGCCATCGGCTGAGCCGCCATCCTTGCCCCCGGCCGAAATGCTGAACCCCTTCACGCGCTTTCCCCGCCCATTGCGAAAACCGCCCGCAAGACTTCGGGCGGTGACGAGCGCCTGTCTAGTTTGCCTTGAGCCTGCGGTCGAGACGCGCCTCCATCAGGCGCAGGCGTTTTGCCCGCCTGCGCGCGACGATGATGCGCCACACCGCGCTCGAGAGGACATAGCCGAGCGCGGCCGAAACGACCGCGAGGACCAGAAAGCCGACCACCGTCACCCCGGCCATCTGAAAGAAATCCACGAATGCCTGCCACCAGGAATTTTCCAGCCGCCCGCTCGCATAGCCGGCGGTCGCCGCATCGATCTGGAGCATGAAATTGCCGATCCGGTTCGCGATCAGGATCCAGAAGGCGTAGGTGAACGGGTTGGTGATGAAGGTCACCGCCGCGGCAAGCGGGACATTGGCCCTCGAAGGCAGCGCGAGGAAGGCGGCGAGGAAGATCTGGCCGAGCGGGATGATGAAGGCCGAAAACAGCCCCAGCGCAACGCCGCGCGGGACGGAGCGGCGCGTGAAGCGCCACAGTTCGGGCGACAGGAACCGGTGCGCTATCGGCGCGAGAAAGCGGTTGCGCGCCATCTCTTCCCGGGTCGGCATGTACCGCCGGATCGTGTCCGCCGCCCAGGTCTTGGAGCGGAAATTCGAGAAGAAATCGCGGATCATGAGCCGACGCGGCCCGTGCTCCCGAAAAGCCGGGATGGCAAGCGAATTGCGCCGGGGTTTTCGCGCTCCACCATGATCGCCGATATGGGTATCCTCGGCGCTATGACCAGTGGGTGAACCGCACCGGTCGGGAAAATGCTTTCCGGCTCACGCAAGGCGCGTTTCGGCTCGATTCCAGCCCCGATCCGGCCGCTCCTCTCAGCCGCGTTCGCGCAGCAGCCGCGCCTTGTCGCGCTTCCAGTCGCGCTCCTTGATCGTCTGGCGCTTGTCATGCGCCTGCTTGCCCTTGGCGAGAGCGAGTTCGACCTTCGCCCGGCCCGTCGCATTGAAATAGATCGACAGCGGCACGAGCGTCATGCCCTTCCTCTCGACCGCTCCGAACAGGCGTTCGATCTCGCGGCCATGCAGCAGCAGCTTGCGCGGGCGGCGCGGTTCGTGGTTCTGGCGATTACCATGACTGTATTCGGGGATGTTCGAATTGACGAGCCAGACCTGGCCATCCTTCACCTCGGCATAGCTTTCCGCAATCGACGCCTCGCCTGCGCGCAGCGCCTTGACCTCTGTCCCCTGCAGGGCGAGGCCGGCCTCGAACGTGTCCTCGATCGCATAGTCGAACCGCGCGCGGCGGTTCTCGGCGACGATCTTCTGCTTATCGAAGGTGGGCGGTTTGGGCTTTGCCATGGGGGGCGCACATAGGCGCTTCGCGCGGCTAACGCAAAGCCCTGCGGGCGCGTTCGTCAGACAAGTCCCGCGAATTCGAGCGCCTCGTCGACCGCCTTGCGCGAGGCCTCGCTCGCCGGGACGAGCGGCAGGCGGACCTCGTCGGTGAAGCCCTCCATCACCCGCGAAAGCGCGTATTTGACGGGGGCTGGACTCGCATCGGAGAACATCGCGTAATGCAGCGGGAAAAGCCGGTCGTTGAGTTCGCGCGCCTTCGCCAGTTCGTTCGCGGCAATCGCATCGTGAAATTCAGCGCACAGTTTCGGCGCGACATTCGCCGTGACCGAGATAGCCCCGCTGCCGCCTGCCGCGCTGTGCGGCAGCCACAATTCGTCATTGCCCGAAAGCTGGCAGAAATCGCGACCGATCCCCATGCGATGGTCGGCGACGCGCGACAGGTCGCCGCTCGCATCCTTGATCGCGACGATCCGGTCGGGGTAGCGGCGGACGAGTTCGATCACAGTCTCGTCCTCGATGTCGGTCACGGTGCGCCCGGGGACATTGTAGAGCACGATCGGCAGGTCGCTGTTCTCCGCGAGAAAGCTGAAATGGGCGATCAGCCCGGCCTGGCTCGGGCGGTTGTAATATGGCGCGACGCAAAGCCCCGCGGCCGCCCCCGCCTTCTTCGAGAAATTCATGTGGAGAAGCGCATTGCGCGTGTCGTTCGACCCGCAGCCCGCGATCACCGGGACGCGGCCCGCGGCCTGCTCGACGCAGACCTCGATCACGCGGTGATGCTCGGCATTGGAAAGGGTCGAGGCCTCGCCCGTGGTTCCGCACGGGACGAGCGCGCTCGATCCCTGCTCGATCTGCCAGTCGACCAGTCGGCGAAAGGTAGCCTCGTCGAACGATCCGTCGCGGAAAGGAGTCGCCAGAGCGGGAATTGATCCGCTGAACATTGCAAAAATCCTGTCACTCAAAGAAAAGCGTCTTCACGAAAAAGCGGGGCGCGCGGTTCCGGGTTCCCGGGGGGCCTGCCCCATGTTCTGCCCCACGTTTCCACCTCGATGGGCGTTCAGGGCCTGATAAGGAGCCGACCGGCATAATGTCCAGCATGGTCATACGAACGATGAAGCGCAAAGGCGCGACCCTGGCCCTGCTCGCAGCGGGGACAGCCACGGTGTTTGCCGGACCCTCGGTTGCCCAGATGGCGGGCTCGCCGGGTGTGCAGGACGACCGCACGAGCCTTGTCGCGCGCCAGCCGACACCGATCGGCGCGGCGCTCGATCGCTGGGAAGCGCTGCAATCGGACCGAGTGTTCGGCTTTTCCGACTATGCGGGCTTCGTCCTGTCCTATCCGCAATTCCCGCTTGTCGACACGCTGCGCCTGCGGGCGGAGAACACGCTCGATTCCGAAGCGCCCTCGCAGGCCGAATTGCTGCGCTATTTCGACCTTCACCCCCCGCTCACCAATGCGGCCCGCGCGCGCTACGCGCTGGCGCTGACCGGAGCGCAGCGGCCCGAGGCGTTCGAAGTCGCGCGCGACGCATGGCGCAAGGGCACGATGAGCGATCCGGCCGAGCTTTACCTGCACAGCCTCTATCACGCGCGCCTTTCGCCCGAAGATCACGCCGCACGGATGGACGCGCTGCTGTGGCAGGCCAATGCCAATGCCGCAGCGCGGCAGATGATGCGCCTTGCGCCGGGGGACCGCGATCTCGCCATGGCCCGGCTCGCGCTGGTCCGCGGCGCGCTGCCCGAGGAAGCGGGCATGAGCGTGCCGGCAGGCGCTATGAGCGATCCGGGCTATGTCTACGCGCTCGCGAACCACCTGCGCCGGACGGGCCGCACGGCCGAAGCGGTTCAGGTTCTGGCCTCCCGCGCCGATTTCGCGGCTCCGGCGCATGACGGAGAAGCGATGATCGGCCTGATGCTCGCGCTTGCCGAAGCGGGCGGGCCGACCAATGCGGTGCGCATCGCGAGCAAGGTCGACGATGTCTTCCGCGAGAATCGCGACATTTCCGAAGGCTCCTTCCGGCTGCGCGACCGCTACACCGACCTGATGTGGCTGGGCGGCACGTCGGCGCTGTGGAACCTGGGGGACGGGGCGCGGGCCGCGCCGCTGTTCTATCGCTACGGCGAAGGCGCGCGCACGCCGCTGACGCGGACCAAGGGTTTCTACTGGGCGGGTCGCGCCGCGCGCGCTGCGGGCAATGATGAGGATGCGGCACGCTATTTCGACCTCGCGGCCGAGCATCCCGAATATTATTACGGCCAGCTCGCGATTGCCGCGCTCGGCCGCAGCATGCCCTCGTTCGAGCCGCTGCCCGCGCCCGCCATCGACGAGGCGACCCGCGCCGCATTCGAACAGCGCCCGCTGGTCCGCGCGATCCGCGCGATCGCCTCGAACCGGCGCGACTGGCGGACCGAGCGGCGCTTCTTCCAGGCGCTCGGCGACAGCGCCGCCACCCCCGAAGACATGGCCATGGTCGCGCAGCTGGCGCGCGAGACGGGACTGGAGGAAATGGCCGTCGTGCTCGGCATGAAGGCGGGCGAGAACGGCCTTCCCGGTTTTGAACGGGTCGGCTTTCCCGTGGTCGAAACGCCGGTCGTGAATGACTGGACGATGGTCCACGCGATCAGTCGGCAGGAAAGCGAATTCGACCGCACCCGCGTCTCCCATGCCGGGGCGCGCGGCGTGATGCAGCTGATGCCTGGCACCGCGCGAGAGCAGGCAGGCAAGCTCGGCGTGCAATACATGTCGGCGAATCTGATCGGTGATCCTTCCTACAATATCCGTCTGGGCGATGCCTATTTCGCGCGGATGATGGATTATTACGGCGGCGCTTACCCGCTGGCCATCGGGGCCTACAACGCAGGACCGGGCCGGGTGAACCAATGGCTGCGCATGAACGGAGACCCACGCACCGGCGAGATCGACTGGGTCACCTGGGTGGAGAAGATCCCGTCCAATTTCGAGACCCGCTATTACATCATGCGCGTGCTCGGCAATGCGGTGAGCTACAGCCACATGTATCCCGACAAGGCCGGGCTGCCGCGCACGATCGACAAGTTCCTGCGCTAGGCAAACGTCCCGCAATGTCATCCCGCCAGGGCCCCCCGATCACGCCCGCAGGCTATGCCGCGCTCAGGGCGCGATACGATCACCTGCTCGGCACCGAGCGGCCCGAGATCGTCGAGATCGTCAGCTGGGCCGCCGGAAACGGCGATCGCTCGGAAAACGGCGACTATCTCTATGGACGCAAGCGCATGCGCGAGATCGACCGCGAGCTTGCCCATCTCGCCCGGCGGATGAAGGCAGTGCGCGTCGTCGATCCCTCGCAGCAGCGCGATGCGAACCGCGTCTTCTTCGGCGCGCGGGTCGAGCTTGCCGACGAGGAGGATGAACGCAAGGTCGTGACCATTGTCGGCGATGACGAACAGGATGCCGGCGCGGGCCGCATCGGTTGGAACTCGCCGCTTGCAAAGGCGCTGCGCGGTGCGGCCGTTGGCGACCTTCGCACCGTGCGCCTGCCTACGGGCGAGAAGGAATGGGAAGTCATGAGCATCGACTATGCCTAGGCTCGCCCTCGCCCTTCCCGTTGCTTTCGCCGCCCTTGCGCTTGGCACCGCTGCCGCTTCTGCCCAGCCTGACGGCAGGGAAAGCCTCGGCGTCTATTCGAGCTGGGCCGCGTTCAGGGACGATGCGTCCGCGCGCTGCTATGCCATAGCCAAGCCGCGCGGCGGCAACGAGGAGGCCGCGTTCGCCAGCGTCGCAACCTGGCCGAAGCGCGGCATCCGCTCGCAGCTTCACATCCGCCTTGCCCGCCCTGCGGCGGAGGGCAGCAATCCGGTGCTCAGGATCGGCTCCCGCCGGTTCGAGCTGGTGGCGAGCGGGCGCGATGCCTGGGCGAAGGACGGCGCCATGGATGCCGCGGTCGTCGCCGCGCTGCGTTCAGCGACGGATCTGCGCGTGACCGCGCGCACGCCGGGCGGCAGGCGCTTCACCAGCCGCTATGATCTCACCGGAGTCGCGACTGCGATGGATGCGGCCGCTGTCGGCTGCGCGAACCTGCGCCGCGGGTGACGCGCGAAAAGGGCCGGACGCGACAACGCCCGGCCCCCTTCCTGCCCGGTTCGCGGGGATCAGAAGCGGAAACCCACGCCCGCCATCACCTGGTGCCGGTCGAGATCGATCTCGCCGAGATCGACGTCGGGGATCGTGTCGTCCTCGAAATCGAGCTCCGCCTCGCTGTAGTTCGAATAGCGATATTCGATCTTGGCGAAGGTGTTGGTGCCGAAGCGGTATTCCGCTCCCGCACCCACGCGATAGCCGTCGGCGTCGATCTTCTCGTCGTAATCCTCGCCGTCGAACGTGCTCTCGATGTTGTAGCGGGCATTGGTGTAGCCGCCCTTGGCATAGACGAGCAGGCCGGGCGAAGCGACGAAGCCGGCGCGCGCGCCGACATAGATGTCGCGCCCCGTCTCGACATTGCCGAGCCCGATGCCTTCGAAATCGCCGTCCTCGAAGCCGGTGTCGGCGGTGCTGTCAGTCAGTTCCGCCTCGACCCCGACGACGACGCCGCCGAAGTCCATGTCGTATCCAGCGCCTGCGCCGTAGACGAGGCCCTCGATCGACTGGTCGTTGTCATCGTCTATGTCGTCATCGACGCTGCTCCCGGCCTTGCTGGCATCGAAGCCGGCAAGCGCTTCGAGCCGGAAGCCGGTGAAGTCGCCTTCATCCTGCGCCATGGCCGGCGAGGAGACGGCGAAAGCGGATCCTGCGAGGAGGAATAGGGTAAGCTTTTTCATTTCTGTTCTCCATGTTTCGTTGCACGGCGCGGCGGCCGTGTCGAAAAGGGAACGAGCCGGTTTTTCCCTTTGTTTCATGAACATGGCGCAACAAGCCAGTGTGGCAGGAAGGCCACGAAACCCTCGGTCACCCGTGATCTGGCTGCGCTGGAACGTGGACTGCGAAATCCATCGACGAGCCGAAAAACCTGTGCGTCGGTCGGCGGGAACTCTCGCGGCCCTGCGCTCCTTCGCGCGCGGGCTTTGATTTGTGCCGGGCAAGCGCTTATATGCGCGGCCGATCATGACACAGACGAACCTCATGACCATTCCCGGGCAGGTCGACCCGGTTCCCGTCGCGCGTGACATCACGCCGCGCGAGGACGGGCGCGTGGACCTTATCGGGCTGCCGAAAGCCCGGATCCGCGAACTCTTCGAGGAAGCCGGGCTTGACGCCAAGGCCGCAAAACTGCGCGCCAAACAGGTGTTCCACTGGCTCTATCACCGGGGCGTCACCGAATTCGCGGGCATGACCGATATCGCCAAGACGATGCGCCCCTGGCTCGCGGAGCGGTTCGTGATCGGGCGCCCCGACGTGGTCGAGGCGCAGCATTCTTCCGACGGCACGCGCAAATGGCTGCTGCGCACCAGCGACGGCCACGATTTCGAGATGGTCTTCATCCCGGATGAAACCCGCGGGACGCTTTGCGTGTCGAGCCAGGTCGGCTGCACGTTGAACTGCACCTTCTGCCACACCGGAACGATGCGGCTGGTGAGGAACCTCACGCCGGGCGAGATCGTCGGCCAGGTCATGCTCGCGCGCGATGCGCTGGGCGAATGGCCGCGCGGGACGATGGCGGGACTGGACGAGTTCGATGAGGATCGGGGCCACTACACCGCCGACGGGCGCCTGCTCACCAACATCGTGATGATGGGCATGGGCGAACCGCTCTACAATTTCGACCATGTGCGCGATGCGCTCAATCTCGTCATGGACGGCGACGGGCTTGCCCTGTCAAAACGGCGCATCACGCTGTCGACCAGCGGCGTCATCCCGATGATGGACCGCTGCGGACAGGAGATCGGCGTAAACCTCGCCGTCTCGCTCCATGCCGTGCGCAAGGAGGTGCGCGACGAAATCGTGCCCCTGAACAAAAAATACGGGATTGAGGACCTGCTGCAGGCCTGCGCCGATTATCCCGGGGCAAGCAACGCGCGGCGCATCACTTTCGAATACGTGATGCTCAAGGACAAGAACGATAGCGACGAGGATGCGCGCGAGCTTGTTCGCCTGCTGCGCAAGTACGATCTGCCCGCCAAGGTCAATCTCATCCCGTTCAACCCGTGGCCGGGCGCTGGCTACGAATGTTCGACGCCGGAACGGATCCGCGCCTTTTCCGACATCGTCTTCGAAGGCGGTATCAGTGCGCCGGTGCGGACCCCGCGCGGGCGCGACATCGACGCGGCCTGCGGACAGCTGCGCACGGCGGCGGAGAAGAAGAGCCGCGCCCAGAGAGACCGCGAGGCAGCCGGGACGGCAGCGGCCGCGTCCTGATTTTCGCCCGGGCGCACTAGCCGCACGGCCCAGCCTGAGCAACACCCCCTTATTCTACATAGGTTACTGTTTTCCCGGAACATTGTGCGCTTCCATCGGCTCGCTTGGCATGGCCGGCACGCATTCCTGCGTGCGGCCCCAAAGGCCAAGGAGGAGGCACGAACATGGCGGAAATACCCGTAGAGAAGAAATCGGGCGGAAAGGGCTGGCTCTGGCTGATCCTGCTTCTGCTCATCGTCGCAGCGATCGCATGGTGGCTGCTCGAAGAGGCGGCCGAGGGCGATCTCGACGATGACGAGGTGGCGATCGAGCGGACCGAACCGGTCATGACCGACACCGATACCGACACTGCGCAGATGGGCGGAGCCGGCGCGATGACCATCGCGGCGATCACCGCCGACCCATCCGCCTTTTACGGACGCGAAGGATTTTCCGGGACGGTCACGGTCGGCGGCCCGCTCACCGATCGCGGCTTCTGGATCGAGAATGACGGCGCGCGCATGTTCGCCATCGTCATCGACCAGCCGCGCGAACGTCCGGTCGACATCAATGTCGGCGCAACGCTCGACATCACCGGCGGCACGGTCCGCAATCCGGCCGAGATCGAGGACCTGACCGGCGACGCGCTCGACCAGGACACGATCGACGCGATGGAGGGCCAGCAGGCCGTCCTCGTCGTCAGCGAAAGCGATATCGACATCAGCGACGAGGCGTGAAGCGCCGCTCGCAAGGGAGCAACATCATGAACACCGACAATTACGTCGATCTTGCCGAGCTCGACGATTACAAGCTCGAAAACAGCCACCAGGACCTGCGCGGTCACGCGCTCTACAGCTCCGACGGCACCAGGCTGGGGACGATCCGCCGCATGCTGGTCGATCCCGAACGCGAACATGTGGCGGCACTGGTGCTTGATGACGGGCGCGGCGTGCCGGTGAGCGAGATCGAGATCCGAAAAGGCGACGCCTATATCGATCCGGTCGAGGAAACCCGCTGGTTCCGGCCCGAGGACAGCCGCCGCGACGTCGCGCGCGGGCCGGTCCAGGTTCGCCGGCGCGAGCATCCCGGCGGGCCGGCCTGAGGGCCTAGCCGCCGATGCCGGTCGTCCACAGCACGACCTGGCCGACAATTGCGAGCGCGCAGGTCACCACCCCGAGGACGGGCACGAGCTTCCACATGTTCGGCACGTCCTCGGGCTGGCTCTCGCTCTTCAGCTTCCACAGCGCCGCGTTGACCGCGGTGAAGACGAAGAGGATCGCAAGGCTCGTCCCGCTCGCCAGCGTGCCGAGCGGGACGAACAGCGCCAGCACGAGGATGACGCCAAGCGAGGCGAGCGTCGCGATGATCGGCGTGTGCGTCGTCCCGTTCACCCGGCCGAACAGCGCGGGCGTCGACAGCAGGTCGTCGCGGCCCATGTCCATCAGCAACCGTGCCGCCGCGATCACCTGGGTTAGCGCGCCGTTGACGATCACGAACAGGCTCGCGATGGCAAGCGGCAGGGCGGGAAAGCCGGTGTCCTGCGTCGCCGCGTAGACCAGAGGCGCATCGGCCCCGGCGATGCCCTGGATATCGGTACGCCCGGCCAATGCGGCCGCTACGGCGAGATAGAAGACGAACACGATCAGCAGCACCAGCCACATGGCGAGCGGCAATGTCTTCTTGACGTCCTTCACCTCTTCGGCGGTCTGCGCGACGTCGCCGAAGCCGATGAAGGAATAGATCGCAAGGAAGGCCCCGCCGAGAATCGCGCCGACCGCGCCCGCGCTGCCCAGTTCGCCGCCTTCCGCGAGCTTGCCCGGCCAGCCGATCAGGCTGTCGCGCAGCAGCCAGAGCACGACCAGCAGCGTCGCGATCCCGATCGCGGTCGTGACCGACATGAACCATGCGCTCTGCTTCATCCCCGCGATCGAGATCGCACCCAGCAGCACGACAAGCCCGCTCGTCGCGATCCAGTGCGGCACGTCCAGAAAGCTGTTCAGATAGGACACGAAGCCGGTGGTGATGGTCGCCCCGGACACGATGTTGGCTATGATCATCATCCAGCCGATGACCCCGGCGAAGCGGTCGGACCCGAAACCTTCGCGGACATAATCGATCGCCCCGCCCGCGCTCGGCACGCGCGCGGCGATCTCGGCAAAACTCAGCGCGGTGAAGACCGCGACCACTCCGGCGGCGGCATAGGCGAGCGGGGCGAGAGTCCCCGCCCGTCCCATCACCTCGCCGATGACGACGAAGATGCCCGCCCCCAATATCGTGCCCGTCCCGTAGAGGATCAGGCTCGTCAGACCCATCGAACGCTTGAGTGGCATGGTTCTCCTTCGTCACCGGTGTCGTCAAACCAAGCCATGAGGGGCGTGGCCGTTCCCTGCCCCGCACGGCTCGTCGCCTGCGCCGGGCGGTCCGGCGGAGGGGATTCTTGAAAGTGCAGTCGTTCAGCTTGCGTTCGTCTTGCATGAACGAAAACCGTCTCGTCCGCATCACCGGACAGGAAAGGACTGGGTCATGAAGACGATTGCACTGTTCGCCGCCGCCGGCTCGCTCGCCGCCTTCGCCGCGCCTGCCGCCGCGGCCGATATCGCGCCCCCCGCCCCGCAGGCCTCCGCCCTGCAGACCGCAGCCTTTGCCGGCTTCGGAACCGGGATCGAGGCACCCGTCAATTTCGAACGCGATCCCCCGCGCCACGCCCGCGCCTGGGGTCGCCGCGACCGGGATTGGGATGACCGCTGGGACGACGATCGCTGGGACGATGACGACGACTGGCGCGAACGCCGCTGGCGGGACCGCGACCGCGATCGCTGGCGCGAAGGCCGCCGGCTTGGCCGCCGCGACCGGATCTGGCGCGGGCGCGACGGGCGCTTTCGCTGCCGCCGCGACGACGGGACGGTCGGTCTCGTGATCGGCGCAGGCGTCGGTGCGCTGCTCGGGCGCGAAATCGACCGGCGCGGCGACCGCACGCTCGGCACCGTGCTCGGCGCGGTTGCGGGCGGGCTGCTAGGCCGCGAGATCGACCGCGGCGACGTGCGCTGCCGCTGATCGACCCGCCTGCAAGACGACAGGGCCGCCGGAAACAGCTTCCGGCGGCCCTTTTCTTGCTCGTTGCCGAGGCGCGGAGGCGCTGATAGGTCTCCTGTCGATGCAGCACGCAGCCCCCCGACCCGCGAGGATGTCATGACCCGCCCCGCGATCCTCGTCACCGGAGGCGCGACCCGGATCGGCGCGGCCATCGTCACAGGCTTCGCCGAGGCGGGCTGGCACGCCGTGATCCATTACGGCGCGTCTGCCGACGCGGCCGAGGAACTCGCAAGGTCGCTGCCCTCAGCCGAGACGGTGCAATGCGATCTTGCCGACGACGAGGCGGCCCACGCGATGATCCGCAGCATCGCCGGGCGTCTTTCGGACTGGCGCTGCCTCGTCAATTCGGCCTCGGTTTTCGAATATGACGATGTAACCGGCTGCGACCCGCAAACGTATCAGACGGCGATGCAGGTCAATGCTCTCGCCCCGGCGCGCATGGCGCAGGCCTTTCTCGCCCATGCGCACAGCGATGCCGGGCGCGTCGTGATCCAGATAACCGACATGAAGCTTGCCAATCCCAATCCCGATTTCTTCAGCTATACCATGTCGAAACACGCGCTCGCCGCGACGATCCCCATGCTGGCAAAGGGCGCAGCGGGGCCGCAGGACCGGGTCTATGGCCTTGCGCCCGGAGCGATCCTGGCAAGTCACGACCAGCGCGAGGAGGAGACCGAGGTCTCGCACCGGCTGAACCTGCTCGGCCGCAAGACCGGCGCTGATGAAATCGTCGCCGCTGCGCGTTTCCTCGCCACCCGCGCGATGCGCAGCGGGTCATCGCTGTTCGTCGACTCGGGCCAGCACCTGCTCGACCAGGACCGCGACGTGATCTGGCTCGCCCGGGAAAAGGTGCGTGCCGGGGAAAGCCCGGCATGAGGCACGCGCTCTCGACCCGGCTGTGGCACTGGATCAACGCGGCCGCTTTGGTGGTGCTGTTCATGTCGGGCCTCACCATCTCGAACGCGCACCGGCGGCTCTATTGGGGCAATTACGGTTTCGCGCCCGAGGATGCCTGGCTTCACGTCGTGCGCTTTCCCGGCTGGGCGACGCTTCCGATGTTCCGCTACGACCTGGCCGAGGCGCGCGACTGGCACAACACGGCGGCCTGGCTGTTCGCGCTCGGCCTTCTCGCCTACTGGATCGTGATCCTCGTCAACGGCCATTTCCGGCGCGACATTGCGGCAGGGCCAAGCGCCTACACGCCGCAGGCCGTCCTGGGCACGATCCGGGGCTATCTGACGGGCGAGAACCGGCGCGCGGAAAAGGCCGACTACAACCCGCTCCAGCGGATCGCCTATGCCTTCGTCCTCGGCGTGTTCCTGCCGGGAATGGTGCTGACCGGCCTTGCGATGAGCCCCGGAATCGAGCCTGCCGCACCGTGGCTGGTCGAGGCGTTCGGCGGGCGGCAGAGCGCGCGCTCCTTCCATTTCATCTTCGCCTTCGCGCTGCTCGGTTTCCTGATCGTCCATGTCGCGATGGTGTTCGTCGCCGGGCCGGTGAAGACCCTGGGCGGGATGATCGTCGCGCGCTCTCCCAAGGACCGCGCCCTTGGCTGAATTCGAACGCCGCCATCTACTTGCCGGCCTTGCCGCTCTGGGCGTTGGTGCCTGTTCGCGCTTGGGCGAAAGCGAAACCGCAAGCTCGATTTTCGACACCGCCGAAAGCTGGCACCGTGAAGCCCACCGCGCGCTCGCCGGGCGGCAGCGGCTCGCACCCGAATTCGACCGTTCGCAAGTGTCGCCAAGCTTTCGCGGCAACGGCTCGCTCACCGTCGACACGCCCGAATACCGTGCGGAACTCGCGAACGGGTTTCCCAACTGGCGGTTGGCGGTGACCGGCCTTGTCGACAGGCCGCTCAGCCTGTCGATCGAAACGCTGCGCGCCCTGCCCCAGCGCGTGCAGGTCACCCGCCACGACTGCGTCGAGGGCTGGAGCGCGATCGGCGAATGGACCGGCCCGCAATTATCGACCATTCTCGATGCTGCGGGCGTGCGTCCGGAAGCGAACTTCGTCGTCTTCCGCTGCGCGGACACGCTCTATGGCCGCCGCTATTACGAGAGCGTCGACATGGTCGATGCCTACCACCCGCAGACGATCATCGCCCACCAGCTGAACGGCGAAAACCTGCCCGAGAAGAACGGCGCGCCGCTGCGCATGCGGATCGAGCGGCAATTGGGCTACAAGCACGCCAAGTATCTGACCGGGATCGAGGCGGTCGCCAGCCTCGACGACGTGGGCGAAGGCAAGGGCGGGTTCTGGGAGGACGTCGCCGATTACCAGTGGTATGCCGGGATCTAGTTTGCGGGCGGAAAGATCCGCTGCATCGCCTGCCAATCCGCCGCCACCAGCTGCTCCAGCACACTCACGTCCACGTCGGCCAGTTTGTTGATGTAGAGACAGCTCTTGCCCTTGGAATGCCTGCCGAGCCGTTCGAGCAGCCGGGCGCGTTCGGCCGCGGCGAGATCGTCGCAATAGCCGCCCATCAGGTAGAGCGAATGCTTCGCCTTGCGCGGAGAAAAGCCGCTGCGCATCCAGCGCACGGCGCGCCCGCTGGCATAGACGGTTTCGTACTCGCCGTAGCCAATGATCGCATCGCCCCACATGACCGGCTCTGCCCCCGTCACGCGGCGGAACAGCGCGTCGAGCGCTCGCGCATCCTCGCGCTTTGCGGGCGGCTCGACCGAGGCGAGGAACGTCTCGACACTGGCCGTATTGGGCTGAGTTTTCGCATCGGCCATGACAGACAGGATAGCGCAATGTAGACAACGCCGAAAGGCGGGGCACATTGCGCGCCCAGGGGCCCGCGGCAAGGTTCCGGCGAACAGGGAGCAGGCATGAGCAAGACCCTTCTCGATCGTTTTCTCTCAGGCGCGGTGGAGCGGGGCCGTCTGGGCGTCGTCTTCGCCGATGGCGAAGCGCGGGTCTATGGCGCCTCGGCCGAAGGCTTTCCCGATATCGTGATCCGCTTCACCGACGATGCCGTACCGCGCGACATCGTGCTCGACCCGCGCCTCGGCGCGGCGGAGGCGTTCATGGACGGGCGCCTCGTGATCGAGGAAGGCGACGTGATGGGCCTCGTCAGCCTGCTGCGCATGAACGGGCGCTGGGAGCGCGGCGGGGACAAGCTGCGCCCGAGCCTGCCCAAGCGGCTAGTCAACCAGGCCGCGGTCGCGGTCGACAAGTTCAACACCGCCGTCAGCGCGCGGCGCAATGTCGCGCATCATTACGACATCGGCAATCCGCTCTACGCCCTGATGCTCGACCCCGATCATTTCCAGTATTCCTGCGCCTACTGGAACACCGACCATTTCGGCCCGGACATGACGCTGGCAGAGGCGCAGGAGGCGAAGCTCGCCCATATCGCGGCGAAGCTGGCGATAAGGCCGGGCCAGAAAGTGCTCGATATCGGCTGCGGCTGGGGCGGCATGGCGATCTATCTTGCGCGCCATTACGATGTCGAGGTTACCGGCATCACCCTGTCATCCGAACAGGCCTCGCTCGCGCGCAAGCGCATCGCCGAGGCAGGCGTTGCAGGCCAGGTGACGATCGAGCTCGTCGATTACCGCGATTTCGCCGCATCCGGGAAGACCTTCGACCGGATCGTCTCGGTCGGCATGTTCGAGCATGTCGGGCAGGCCCAGTTCGACACCTTCTTCGAATGCTGCGCGCGGCTGCTCGATCCGATGGGCGTCATGCTGATCCACACGATCGGGCGGATGGGATCGCCCGGCGTGACCGACGCCTTCACGCGCAAGTACATCTTTCCCGGCGGCTATATCCCGGCCCTGTCGGAAACCGTCGCATCTTCGGAGAAATTCCGCCTGATCGCCGCCGATGTCGAGGCGCTGCGGGTCCATTACGCGAAGACGATCCGGCAATGGTATGCGAACTGCATGGCCAATCGCGACGCGATCATCGCGCTCCATGACGAGCGGTTCTTCCGGATGTGGACCTTCTATCTCGCCGGTGCCGCGACCGTGTTCGAGCATGGCGGCATGTGCAATTACCAGGTCCAGTATGTCCGCGACCGCCGCGCCCTTCCCCTCACCCGCGACTGGATCGCGCAGGAGGAGAAGCGGCTGCTGGCGGATGCGAAAGCCTGAGCCGCGCCGGCGCGCGGCAGGCCATCAGCGCGCGGCGAGCTGGGCCGGATCGACCAGCGCGACGGGGCCGTGATCGTCCATGTGATCGCCGTGCACGAAATGCAGGCGGCCCTCGTGGATGTAGTCGATGTGATCGCCGTGCTGGACCGTGGCGTGTTCCTCGCCTTCATGGCCGTGCATGTGATCGTCGGTGGTCACCATGCTCGCCAGTTCCTCGGCGACCGGATTGGTCGAGGACACCGCAAGCGCATGTTCGTCGTAATGCCCGCCATGCGCGGAGTGGAGGTGGCCGTCATGGAGATAATCGACATGGCCCGCATGTTCGAGCGCCACGTGGCCGCAATCGGCGCCGTGGGCGTGGCCTTCGTGTCCGGCATGGAGCACTTCGTGGGCATAGGCACCCGAAGCGAGCGTGGCGGCGGCGATGGCAAGAAGGCAGAGGGATCGTTTCATAGGAGCTTTTCCTTTGTGTTCAGATCCCGCGCTGGCCCCTAGCCGCATATCCCTCCCCTGTCATCCGAAAAACGATGATACTTTAACGCGTTACATTTGATCGCCGCGATCCGGAGCGGCCATCCCCCTGGGCCGACTGCGCCCCGCTGGCGATTGCCTATCGCGCGGCGGCTTGATACGGCCGCTCCACCTTGTGCGCGGCCCACCGGCCCGCCACGCATCCGGGACCTTACCCATGAGCGACATCAAGCGCGTCGTCCTTGCCTATTCGGGCGGCCTCGACACTTCCGTCATCGCCAAGTGGCTCAGCGTCGAGCGCGGGCTCGAAGTTGTCACCTTTACCGCGGACCTCGGCCAGGGCGAGGAGATCGAGCCGGCGCGCGACAAGGCGCGCGCGATGGGGATTCCGGACGAACACATCTATATCGAGGACCTGCGTGAGGAATTCGTGCGCGATTTCGTCTTCCCGATGATGCGTGCCAATGCCCGCTACGAAGGCGATTACCTGCTCGGGACCTCGATCGCCCGCCCGCTCATCTCCAAGCGCCTTGTCGAGATCGCGCACGAAACCGGCGCGGACGCGATCGCGCACGGCGCGACCGGCAAGGGTAACGACCAGGTCCGCTTCGAACTGTCGGCCTATGCGCTCGACCCCAGTATCAAGGTCATCGCCCCTTGGCGCGAATGGGACCTCACCAGCCGAACCGCCCTCATCGCCTGGGCCGAAGCGCACCAGATCAAGGTTCCGACCGACAAGCGCGGCGAAAGCCCGTTTTCGACCGACGCGAACCTGCTGCACACCTCTTCGGAAGGCAAGGTGCTCGAGGATCCGTGGCAGGAGACGCCGGACTACGTCTATTCGCGCACCGACCACCCGGAAGACGCGCCCGACACCCCCGAATATATCGAGATCGGTTTCGAGAAGGGCGACGGCGTGTCGCTGAATGGCGAGGCGATGAGCCCCGCGACCCTGCTCGCGGCCCTGAACAACCTCGGGCGCAGGCACGGCATCGGCCGGCTCGACCTTGTCGAAAACCGCTTCGTCGGCATGAAATCGCGCGGAATGTACGAAACGCCCGGCGGCGAGATCTATGCCCGCGCGCATCGCGGCATCGAACAGGTCACCCTCGATCGCGGCGCGGCCCATCTCAAGGACGAGCTGATGCCGAAATATGCCGAGCTCATCTATAACGGCTTCTGGTTCGCGCCCGAGCGCGAGATGCTGCAGGCCGCGATCGACCTTTCCCAGGAAAAGGTCACCGGCACGGTGCGGCTCAAGCTCTACAAGGGCCTCGCCAGCGTGGTTGGGCGCAAATCGCCCCATTCGCTTTATTCCGAAGCGCATGTGACTTTCGAGGACGATGCCGGGGCCTATGACCAGCAAGACGCGGAAGGCTTCATCAAGCTGAACGCGCTGCGGCTGCGGCTGCTCGCCCAGCGCGACCGCTGAAAGGGCGAGTCGCAGCGATTCGCACCGAGTGGAGCGCAAGATCCGGAAACCTCATCCTTGCTTTCGTTGCCCTCATCGAGGGGCGAATGCGGATCGGTTTACGCGCAGGCATGGCTAATGCGACGAACGGTTGAGTTGTCCACCCTTCTCCACAGATGAGTCGGGGAAAAGTGGATAAGTCGGGGTTGCGCAGCTTGCGAACAGGGCGGTCCAGGCGCAATCTCACCTTGTCTTCGGAACGGGAAATCGCGAAAAGTCGGGGCCGCAAGGCTTTGAAGTTTCGAGGTTTTCCAGACCAAGGACTGCGCTGGCGACTGTCCACGCGCTGTCTGAGAGACGGGATGCAGGAGGTCCACGCCGAATGCAATCCGGCTTGTTTGAGGATGGTGCGAAGCGACGTCAGCGTGAAGGCCGCGATACCGGCCGGCAAGGGCAGCAGGAAAGAGGCTTCGGCCTTGGAACTGTACCCGCCCCTTGTCAGCCACACGGGATCACGGTCTCGGCCCGGCAGGCAGCCGGTCGGCTTGGCGAAGGACCCTTGCGGTTCGTTGCGGAGCCAGATCGGAAAGGCCACCAGGCCGGATGCCGGCGCGAGCGCCGGTGAGGAAGCCTTTGGGCAGGCCGCGCCTTCGGGCGAGGCCACCGGAGGCCCAGACATCGGGCGCCAAGTGCGCTGGTCGGAAAGTGCGGGAATGACGGTTCGCCGGAAGACCCGCAAAGGAAGGCAGCGTCCACGCGCCGGTGAGAGTGGGGTCGGCAGCAATGCCGGCCCCATTTGCTTTACCCCACTCTATCCCCCGCCCTCTCTTCACCGCCCGTCCGGCTGCGATCGCCGAACATTCCGCCACGCCCCCCCGCACGCCGTTGCAGCGCGGGCACAGGCGGCCGGAAATACGGCAAACGGCCCCTTTCGAGCGACATGGGCAGGCTGCCCCGATTGCCTCGCCCACCCAAGCCGCGCTAGGCCTTCGTCCCATGGGAGAGGGCCCCCATCACGATCCGCGCAACCCGCGCATTGCGTTCCGCACGCTCCGCATGGCCGCCGCGCTGCCGCTTGCCATCGGACTTGCCGGGCTTTCGGCATTGCCCGCCCACGCGCAGGAAAACCTTGCCGAGGATACCGGTGAGACCGCGAACGCCGCCGCAGCCCCTGCCAGGTCCGCCAATCCTGCCATTCGCGAAACGCTCGCCGCGCCGTCCGGGGATGCCATGCCACCGGCCGCAACCGCAGCGAGCGCGGACGAGGCGCGCCCCGCCTCCTTTGCCGCCGCCTTCGAGCCGCTGGCCGAGGCCCCTCGCCCGGACCTTGCCGTGCCGCAGAGCGCGGTCGACCTCACCATCATCGAACCGGAAGTCGAAACCCCCGCCTTCCGCAGTCTGGGCACTGGCAGCGCTTCGTATTACGGGCGGCGTTTCCACGGTCGGCGCACGGCGAATGGCGAGCGGTTCGACATGAACGCGCTCACCGCAGCGCATCGCACCCTGCCCTTCGGCAGCATGGTGCGGGTCACCAATCCGGCCAACGGGCGCAGCGTCACCGTGCGGATCAACGATCGCGGCCCCTTCGCGCGCGGGCGGGTAATCGACGTGAGCCGCGCCGCCGCGAAGGAGCTCGGCCTTATCCAGCGCGGGCATGGCCCGGTGGAGCTCGAACTGCTCGAATAGGCAGCCCGGCTTCGTCCCGGCCGTGGATGAAGGAAACGCGCCGGCGCAGCCCGCCGCTATGGCGCGGGGCCAATTGCGGCCCTGTTACATTCCGGCAGCCATGATCTGCCCGCGCACCGCGCCGCCCGGGAACTGCTCGTTGTGGACATTGACGTAGAAGCCGTCCGGATCCTCGAGGATTTCGCGCGCCAGTTCGCCGTCGATCGCGGTGCAGCCTGCCGAAGGCTCCCCGCCGGCAGGGGCGGTGAGAGGGACGGCGACCGGCCCGTTTTCGCCCGCAGGGCCGCGATGGATATGCGCGCCGGTGGGGGCGGCGACAGCGTCGACGTCGAGTTCGTAGCAAAGCTCTCCGCTCGGATCGAGCGAGGCCTCGAACACGCCCGTCCCGTCGGCATCGCCCGGCCCGACCTCGGCCGGACCCGAAAGATTGGCGGCCAGCCGCGTGCCATAGCCGAGCCCCTGACGGCCCTCGCCATAGGTCGAGCAGGCCGACAGCGCGAGCGCGCCGATGGCGGCGAAAGCGGCGGCCTTGGGGAGGCTGATGCGAGTGCGGGTCATGGGATGCTCCTGCTCTGGTTTTGTTTTCCGTGAGGTCAGCGAGTGGGGGAGCGGGTGGTTCCGGGGAGGGGGTGATCCTCGACGAGGCAGCCCAGAGCCTCCTGCCACACACATTGGATTGCCGCGCCGCTTCGCGGCTCGCAATGACGGGCGCCCCCTACTCCGCCGCCTCCCGGTTCGCCCCCAACAACGGCTTCAGGTAGTGGCCGGTAAAGCTCCGCGGCTCGCGCACCACCTCCTCCGGCGTGCCCTCCGCGACGATCTCGCCGCCGCGCACGCCGCCTTCCGGGCCGAGGTCGAGGATCCAGTCGGCGGTCTTGATCACGTCGAGATTGTGCTCGATCACCACCACCGAATTGCCCTGCTCCACCAGCCGGTGCAGCACTTCCAATAGCTTCCGCACATCCTCGAAATGCAGGCCCGTCGTCGGCTCGTCGAGGATGTAGAGCGTCTGCCCGGTCGAACGCCGCGCCAGTTCCTTGGCGAGCTTGACCCGCTGCGCCTCGCCCCCTGACAGGGTCGTCGCCTGCTGGCCGACCTTGACATAGCCAAGGCCCACCTCGTTCAGCATCCGCATCTTGTCGCGGATCGACGGCACCGCCTTGAAGAATTCCTCCGCATCCTCGATCGTCATGTCGAGCACGTCGGCGATGGACAGGCCCTTGAACTTCACCTCCAGCGTTTCGCGGTTGTAGCGTTTGCCGCCGCATTCCTCGCAGGTGACGTAGACGTCGGGGAGAAAATGCATCTCGATCTTGATGAGGCCGTCCCCGGTGCACGCCTCGCAGCGCCCGCCCTTGACGTTGAAGGAGAAGCGGCCGGGCTTGTACCCGCGCGCCTGGCTTTCGGGGAGGCCGGCGAACCAGTCGCGGATCTGGGTGAAGGCGCCGGTGTAGGTCGCGGGGTTGGAGCGCGGAGTGCGGCCGATGGGGGACTGGTCGATCTCGATGACCTTGTCGCAGTTTTCGAGGCCCTCGATCGCGTCATGCTTGCCCGCGATCACGCGCGCGCCGTTGAGCACGCGGGCGGCGCCGGCATAGAGCGTGTCGATGGTGAACGAGGACTTGCCCGAACCCGACACGCCGGTGATGCAGGTGAAGGTGCCGAGCGGGATCGAGGCAGTGACGTTGCGCAGGTTGTTGGCCTGGGCGCCCTTCACCGTCAGCGACAGGCCGTTGCCCTTGCGGCGCTGTTCGGGCACCTCGATCGCGCGGCGGCCCGTCAGGTAATCGGCGGTGAGCGAACCCTTGGCCTTGAGCACCTGTTTGAGGGTCCCTTGCGCGACCACTTCGCCGCCATGCACGCCCGCGCCCGGGCCGAGATCGACGATGTGGTCGGCGCTGCGGATCGCGTCCTCGTCGTGTTCGACCACGATCACCGTATTGCCGAGATCGCGCAGGCGTTTGAGCGTTTCCAAGAGCCGGTCATTGTCGCGCTGGTGCAGGCCGATGCTGGGCTCATCGAGCACGTAGAGCACGCCCGAAAGCCCGCTGCCGATCTGGCTGGCAAGGCGGATGCGCTGCGATTCCCCGCCCGACAGCGTGCCCGATGTGCGGTCGAGATTGAGGTAGTCGAGGCCCACGTTGTCAAGAAAACCGAGCCGCTCGTTGATCTCCTTCAGGATCGCGCGGGCGATCTGGGACTGCTGCTCGGTCAAGTGATCGTCCGCCTGCTCGAACCATGCCTTGGCCTCGGCCACGCTCATGCGGACGGGTTCGGCAATGTCGATCGGGCCGGTGGGACCGGGAATCTTCACCGCGAGCGCCTTTTCATTGAGCCGCTTGCCCCCGCACGCCTCGCAGGGCTGCGCGGTCTGGAATTTCGACAGCTCCTCCTGCATCCACGCGCTTTCGGTCTGGCGCATCCGGCGGTTGAGATTGCCGATCACGCCCTCGAAAGGCTTGGTCACGGTGTATTGCTTGCGCCCGTCCTTGAAGGTGAGCGGGACCGGCATGCCGCCCGTGCCGTGGAGGATGATCATGCGCTGATCAGGCTCGAGGTCCCTCCACGGGGTCGTCAGGTCGAAATCATAGGCCTTCGCGAGGCTCGCGAGAACCTGCATGTAATAGGGCGAAGGCGGGTTCGATTTCGCCCAGGGCACGATCGCACCCTGTTTGAGGGTCAGGGCCTCGTTGGGCACGACGAGCTGTTCGTCGAACAGCTGCTTTTCCCCGATCCCGTCGCAGGCCGGGCACGCGCCCTGCGGCGAGTTGAAGGAAAAAAGGCGCGGCTCGACCTCCTCGATGGTGAAGCCGGAGACCGGGCAGGCGAATTTCTCGGAAAAGACGATGCGGTTGGCGGGGATCCCGGCGCCTTTCATCGCGCCGCCCCTGGCCTCGGCGCCGTCCTCCTCGCCCTCGCGCCCCGGCACGACGCCGTCGGCGAGATCGACATAGGCCAGCCCCTCGGCGAGCTTCAGCGCGGTCTCGAAACTGTCGGCGAGGCGTGTTTCCAGACCCTCCTTCACCGCGAGACGGTCCACCACGACCTCGATGTCGTGCTTGAATTTCTTGTCGAGGGCGGGCGCCTCCTCGATCGGATAAAGCTCCCCGTCGATCCGCACGCGGGTAAAGCCCGCCTTCTGCCATTCGGCGAGCTCGCGGCGATATTCGCCCTTGCGCCCGCGCACGACGGGGGCAAGCAGGTATGCCCTCGTCCCCTCCGGAAGCGCCATCACGCGGTCGACCATGTTCGATACGGTCTGCGCCTCGATCGGCTCTCCGGTCGCGGGCGAATAGGGCGTTCCGACCCGCGCCCACAACAGGCGCATGTAATCGTAGATCTCGGTCACCGTCGCGACGGTCGAACGCGGGTTCTTCGAGGTCGTCTTCTGCTCGATGCTGATGGCGGGGCTTAGCCCGTCGATATGCTCGACATCGGGCTTCTGCATCATCTCGAGGAACTGGCGCGCATAGGCCGACAGGCTCTCGACATAGCGGCGCTGGCCTTCGGCATAGATCGTGTCGAAGGCCAGCGACGACTTGCCGCTCCCCGACAGGCCGGTAACGACGATAAGCGCGTCGCGCGGCAGGTCGATGTCGATGCCCTTGAGGTTGTGTTCGCGCGCACCGCGGACGCTGATCTTGGTCAGCATGTGGCGGGCCGATGCTTATGGGTCTTGGTAAGGCTCATGGGCGGGCTTTGTTCCGGAAATGTTCGTGGGTGTAAAGGGGGTGAAGGGATGGCGCTCGTGGTCGCATCCCAAATGCCGTTTCATCTGGCGATTACAACCGTCGGAGCCCGCTTTGGTTTCGCGCGCCGGGGCGTCGATGCCGGGGCCTGTCCGATCGGACCCTTGAGGAATAAGCAAGTTGTCTGCCGCGCCCCCGGCTCTATCGTGACGCGGGTTTCGAAAAAGGGGGACAGATGAAACGCAGGGCCTTTCACATGCTGGCCGGAGCGCTCGCTCTTGCTCTCGGGCAGCCCGTCGTCGCGCAGGAAGAGGGCGATTCGTCGAGCGATGCGGAAACCACTGCCCTGCTCGCCTATCTCGGTCTCTCCGCTGCCTCGGGAACGACGTCGGTGAACGAAGGGGCCGGATCCTCGGAGGCCTATCTCCTGACGACGATCCTGCTCGATCGCGCGGCCGGCGAGATGCTCGGCCACTTCACGGACGGCAGACGCTACCTGGTGGTTGCCGAAGAGGACAAGGTCGATCTTTCGGTCCATTCGCGCGTGGAAGCACGGCTGGGGAGGCTGCTTGACGCGGCTCTCACCTTTGCGCGGAGCGATGAGAACGTGCGGGCATGTCGCGACGGAGTTTCGGGCAACGCCAAGGGGCTGATGGAACTGGGCGAAATGAACCTCGAGGACAACGGGGCAAAGGCGGCGGCCACCGAATTGACTGCGGGGGACATTTTCGGCGCGGCCAGAGTAAGCACCGACATCAGGCCGATTGCGGTGGATCTCGACACGTCGCTGCTGGTCACCGCTCTCACAAAGCGGGCGACAGCCGCGAGGACGAGCGAACCGGCCGATCTCAGGGTCTGGACGGAAATCGCCAACTCGCCGCAGCCATCCGCGCTGGCAAACAAGCTGGCCGCCGTCGAGAACGAGATCGCGGCGCTGGAGGCAGCCGGTTGCAAGGAGGTGCTTCCCAAGGAGGAATTTGCCGAATTCACCGCGGGCCTCGCGAAGATCAAGGCCGCCGCGGCCAGTTTCCGGAAGCCGGCGAGCGATGGCGCTCTCAGTCCGATCGAAGCGGCGGACCGCGTCGCCGGCGCTCTCGGCGACAGGGGTAACGAGGCCCGGATCCTGCGCCTTTCGGTCGACAAGGCCGGGGGCACACTGCTCAACAATTCGAGCATCTGGACCTCTCTGGGCATTCCGGGCACGACCGTGCGCGCCGCTCTTGTGGTCTCCTACCGCTCGATCGTCCCCGATACGGGCCGGATCGAAAAGGCGGGCATCATCGCCTGCAACTTTCCCGTCAGACTGCTGAAGCACGTCACTTCGGCGAAAATGACCGCGCTCAAGGATCTGGGACACTGCGATCACCTGATCTAGCCACAATGCGACGATGCGGGCCGCGCTGGCGGGACGCAGCCCATGCCGCCCCGCCCCGTGCCTCAGCCCCGGTGAAGCGTGGACATTTCCCCTCATCTCGTCCGTTAATACAGTGAAGAACCGCAAGGCACTGGAATTACGAACGAAAAGAGGACCCCATCACCGGCACCACCCCCGCCATCGCTCCCGCACACGACCATCGACACATTGCCCGGTCCGCACCGCCCGCCTTCCCCCAAAGGCGCGTGCCGACCCCGCCCGCCGCGCAACGACCCGAAGCGCTTCGCCGCCGCCGTTTCCTCTGCTCGCTGCGCGAACGCTGGAGCCGCCGGCGGGGCCGGGCGAAACGCCTGCGGCTTTCCCGCCGCAAGGGCGCAGCTGCGCTGCTGAGCGTTTCGGCGGTCGCGCTGGCGGGCGCGTCCGATCTCGCGATTCAGCCCGGACAGGCCGGTCCCGACATCGAACAGGCGGCAGTCTTCGACCCCGCGATCCGGCGCGATGCGGCGAAGCTTTCGGCGAGCGAGGCGATGGTGGAGGCGCTGGTCGAGGAAGAAGGCGTGCGCTACCGCGTCTATCGCGACGTGGCCGGCTTTCCCACGGTCGGCGTCGGCCACCTCGTCCTTTCTCAGGACAATCTCAGGGTCGGCCAGCGGATCGGCCATGACAGGGCGATGGAACTGCTCGATGCCGACCTCGCCAAGGCCGAGCACGGGGTGCGCGAACTGCTCGACGGGCTGCCGGTCAACCAGCACGAATTCGACGCGCTGGTCGATCTCGTCTTCAATGTCGGGATCGGCAATGTCTCGCCGGAAGAAAGCCCGCGCCTCAACGCCGCGATCCGTGCAGGCGATTACGCCGGGATAGCCGACGAACTGGACTACACCGCCGCCGCCGGGCGCGTCGCGCGCGGGTTGATCCACCGTTCCGAAAGACGCACGCGAATCTTTCTCGAGGCCGATTACGGCGATCCGCGCACCGCCTGATCATGCGCGGAACAGCCATTGGCGACCTACAGAAAATCTGAAGTGCCGTCGCTTTTTCAGAGCGTTATTGTCGAGGCCTCTTTGCAAGTCCTCGCAAGAGCCTTTCGGGTCGCACCTGTCCGGGCCAGAGCGACAACTTGCTCGGAAAGGGCCGGGACGGTCGGTGGCGAGTCCGCTTTGCATTGGGGGCGGTATGCCGCCGGTCCGGCCCGGTTTCTTCTCCCCCAATCCCGGCCCCCGACCAGATCGGTACCATGATACGCGCGACACAGCGCGCGCCGGC
>Ga0207419_1000712_pt1 | contig 28109 bp, 35 predicted proteins | sample ElkSloMetagenome_4_FD_184723 | JGI IMG/M metagenome (GOLD analysis project Ga0207419, IMG submission 184723) | Hot spring microbial communities from Elkhorn Slough, Monterey Bay, USA - MD2A (version 2) | ecosystem: Environmental > Aquatic > Marine > Intertidal zone > Estuary: Microbial mat ... | reverse complement strand
CAGCCGGCGGCCGACAAACCGGTGACACGGCATCTGCGCCGTGCGCTGGACGAAGGGCGGATCGACCGGATGGCCTCGATGATCCGCGCGCTGGAGGCGGTGCAACCGTCGCTTTCGTGGCAGTACGGCTACGAGAAGGTGCCAAAGGGCCTGCTGCAAAGCTATGCCTATGCCGAAATTGCGGGCACGCAAGGTCCGGTCGTCACCGATCAGGTGATCCTCGGCATCGTCCTGTTCGCGCCCGGCACGACATATCCCGCCCATGCCCATCGCGGGATCACCGAAAGCTATGTGTGCCTGTCGGGGGCGGTGTCCGAGAACCATCAGGGCGTCTACGTTCCCGGATCGATGATCTTCAACCCGCCCGAGCATCTGCACCGGATCACCACGGGTGCGTCGGAACCGGCGCTTCTGGCCTATGCATGGGTCGGGGCGGCACGTGATCTGGCCGAACAGAAGATGGTTTTCACCCGACGCAAGAGGGACTGACATGCGCGTGTTTTTCACAGGCGGTAGCGGCAAAGCGGGCAAATGGGCGATCAGGCATCTGCTTGAGCAGGGCCATGACGTGACCAATGCCGACCGCGTCCCGTCGGGTCTGGATGTGCCGGAATTGCTGATCGACCTGACCGACGCGGGGCAGGTGATCGGGGCGATGTCGCAGATGGCGGATTGGCCGGATCTGGAGACCGGTGTGCCGACCTATGATGCGGTCGTGCATTTCGCCGCCGTGCCGCGCATCCTGATCGGTACCGATGGCGAGTGCTTTCGCCAGAACACGCAGACCACCTACAATGTCATCGAGGCGGCTGTGAAACTGGGGATCGGCAAGGTGGTTTTCGCCTCGTCCGAGACGACCTATGGCATCTGCTTCGCGCAGGGCGAGGTTCAGCCCGCCTATGTGCCGGTCGACGAGGCGCATCCGACCGTGCCGCACGACAGCTACGCGATGTCCAAGGTCTGCAACGAAGCGACGGCGCGGTCGTTTCATGCGCGTACCGGCATCGACATCTACGGCCTGCGTATCAACAACGTGGTCGAGCCGCATGAATACGCGGAAAACTTCCCCGCCTTCATCGCCGATCCCGCCCTGCGCCGCCGCAACATCTTTGCCTATATCGACGCCCGCGATCTGGGCCACATGGTCGATTGCTGTCTGAAGACCGATGGTCTGGGGTATGAGGTGTTCAACGTCGCAAACGACGACCTGGCAGTGGACATCACCACGGACGAGGTGATCGCGCAGTTCTATCAGGGTGTCGAGGTCCGCCGCGAGATGCGCCCCCACGAGACATTCTATGCCAATGACAAGGCAAAACGGATGCTGGGGTTTGCGCCACGGCAAGGCTGGCGGGCGGAACTGGGCGCGTGACCCGGCGGACGCCGGCGGTGTGACGCTTTGCGTGCTGGCGGGACCGGCGGCGCGATCTAGATCGCCCACTATGAAAGAGGATCATCCCCCCGTCGCGGTCATGGATGCCACCTGTGCGCTGTGCACCTGGGGTGCGCGCATGATACATCGGCTCGACCGGTCGGGCGAGATCCGGATCGCGCCGATCCAGTCCGCTGCGGGTGCCGCGCTGATGCGGGACCACGGGCTCGATCCTGTCGATCCCGAAAGCTGGCTTTTCATCGTGGACGGCAAGGTCTGGCGCGATATCGAGGCGCTGATCCACCTGGGGGCCTGGACCGGGGGGTGGGGCCGTGCGTTCGGGGTGCTGCGCGTGCTGCCCCGGCCCGTGCGCGACTGGCTATATGCGCGTATCGCCCGCAACCGTTACGCCATGTTCGGCCGGGGCGACATGTGCGCACTGCCCGATCCGGCGTTTCGGGCGCGGTTGCTGTCATGAGCGGGGCCGGGGCGACACAGGCGCGCGACGCGCTTTTTGCGCGGTTTCTGGGCGAATCCTTCGGTGCGTTGCCGCAAGCGGTCCGTGACGGCCACATGATCGGGGATGGATTGCGCCTTTCGGGGCGCGCGCGGGTCACGCGCGGGCCGACACCCTGGGCGCGACTGATCGCCGCCGTCTTCGGCTTTCCCAAGGCCAGCGATGAAGTCGAGGTCGTGGTGACGATGCGTCCCAAGGACGGCGGAGAGTTGTGGGAGAGGCGTTTTGCGGGCAAGCCGTTCTGGTCCTTTCTGAAGGTGCGCGAGGGCCGGATGACCGAACGGTTCGGTCCGCTGACCTTCACGCTGGACCTGCATGTGGCCGATGGCCGGTTGCACTATCCCGTTCTGGCGGGCCGTGCCGGGCCCTTGCCCCTTCCGCGCTGGATGCTGCCTGTCAGCGTCGCATCGGAATACGCCAAAGACGGGCGTTTTCATTTCGACGTGCGCCTCAAGGCCCCGCTGACGGGGGCGTTGATCGTGCATTACGAAGGTTGGCTGGTGCCTGATCCGGGCCAGCCTGTCTGAGGTCGTGCCGCTGTCCCGCAAGCGCCGGTCTGCATGAAATCGCCGTCATGCCGCGGGCCTCACGTCTGTCCATTGTCGCGGGAGAGCGGGCGGTCTAGACAGGGCATATGCGCCTTTCGCCTTTCCTGTTCGCCCTTGCGGTATCGCCTGCATCCCTTGCCGCCCATCCGCATGTCTTCGTCGAGGCGGCGGTGCGGGTGATCTATGACGAGGCCGGCGATGTGGCGGTGCATCTCGACTGGCGGTATGACGAGTTCTTCTCGCTTCTCGTGACGTCGGATCTGGGGCTCGACATGGATGGGGACATGGTGCTGACCGCGGCCGAACAAAAGCGGCTCGAGACCGAGATCGCCGCCTGGCCGCCCGATTTCGCGGGTGATCTGGAGGTGATGCAGGGCGATACCGTGCTGCCACTCGGCGAGAAATACGCCCATTCGATGGTGTACGAAGACGGTATTTTCACCGAGCGCCATACCCGACCCGTAGACGATGTAACCCCGGCTGCGCCGCTGCGGATCCGTGTCTACGATCCGGCGTTTTATACCGCCTACGACCTGACCGGCCCCGTGACGGTCGAGGGTCGTGACGATTGCACCGTCGAAATCATCCGTGCCGATCTGGACGCGGCCTATGCGCTTGCCGAAAGCCTGACCGGAGAGGCGGATCTGTCCAACGACGATCCGCTCGCGTATTTCCCCGCCATAGGCGATGCTTTCGCCGATACGATCGAGATCACATGCGCCGGGCGGTAGGTGGACTGGTAGCCCTTGGCGCCGTGGCGCTCTGGCTTTGGGGCTTTGGCGGTGCCGAGCAGGTGGCACGGTTCGCCGCGACAGCCCAGCGTGACGTGCAAAACGCCATGGCCGGTGCACTGCGCGGATTGCGTGCGGGTGAGCCGGGGGCGCTGGCGACGCTTTGGGGCCTTTGTTTCGCCTATGGTTTCGTCCATGCGGTCGGGCCGGGGCACGGCAAGATCCTGATCGGTGGATACGGGGCCGGCACGCGTGTGCCCGCGCGCAGGCTGGCGGGGCTTGCTGTCGCGTCGTCGCTGGCGCAGGCGGCAACGGCGGTGGTGCTGGTCTATGGCGCTGTGCTGGTTCTGGGCTGGGGGCGGGCGCAAATGACCGCCCTTGCCGAGGATGTGCTGGCCCCGCTCAGCTATGCGCTGATCGCCCTCGTGGGCGGCTGGCTGGTCTGGCGCGGTCTGGGTGCGCTGCGTGCGATGCCGCGGGATGATGCCCGTGACACGGATCCCGCGGACGCCGGGGTCTGCGGGACGTGTGGTCATGCCCATGGCCCCACCGTACAAGAGGCGGCGGGCGTCGGATCAATCCGCGATGCGGTGGCGGTGATCGCCAGTATCGCGATCAGGCCCTGTACGGGCGCGCTTTTCCTGCTGATCCTGACATGGCGCTTCGGGCTTGACTGGGCGGGCATCGTGGGTGCCTTCGTCATGGGTCTGGGCACGGCCAGCGTGACGGTACTGGTCGCCTTTACAGCCGTGGGGATGCGGGAAAGCACGCTGGAGATCGCGGGCAACGGCAGTCTTGGACGGACGCTGGCCTGGGGGCAGATCGTGGCGGGCGGTATCGTTGTCATGCTCGCAGGCCAGTTGGTGCTGCGGACGCTCTGACGCCTCTGGACCCGTTCCATTTTTGGGCATAAGGCAAGCGCATGGACCAGCATGCGCTGACATATCCCCAACATGCCCGCGCCATCTGGAAGCTGGGCCTGCCGCTTATTCTGTCGAATGTAGCGCAGTTCGCGATTCACATGACCGATACGGTCATGCTTGGCTGGTACGATGTGACGGCGCTTGCCGCCGTGACGATCGCATCGTCCCTGTTTTTCGTGATTTTCATCGTGGGCGCGGGGTTCGCGCAGGCGGTGACCCCACTGGTGGCCGAAGCCGCGGAAGAGGGCGACGAGGTGCGTGTGCGCCGTGTCACCCGCATGGGCATGTGGTTGTCGATCATCTACGCGCTGCTGGTGACGGTGCCGTTCTTCTGGACCGAGGATATCCTGCTCGCCATCGGGCAGACCGCGGACGTCGCCGCCCTTGGCCATACCTACCTGATCATCGTCATCTGGCAGATGGTGCCCGCCCTGCTGGTCTGGACGCTGAAGTCGTTTCTTGCCGCGCTCGAGCACACGGCGGTCATTCTCTGGGCCACGGCCGGGACGGCTGTGCTCAACGTGCTGGTCAATTACCTGCTGATCTTCGGCAATTGGGGTTTTCCCGAATTGGGGATCATCGGTGCGGCCATCGCCTCGCTGACGGTCAACATCGTGACGGTCGGCCTGCTGGTCGCCTATATCCAGTGGAAGCTGCCGCAGTTCGAGCTTTTCCGCAATTTCTGGCGCAGCGATGCCGAGATCATGTTGCGCGTCTTCAAGCTGGGCTGGCCGATCGGTCTGACGTCATTGGCCGAAGGCGGCCTTTTCAGCGCTTCGGCGATCATGATGGGCTGGATCGGCGCGCTCGAGCTGGCTGCCCATGGCATCGCGCTCCAGCTTGCGGGGCTGGCCTTCATGGTTCACATCGGTTTTTCGCAGGCGGCGACGGTGCGGGCAGGGCGCGCGCTGGGACGCCGCGACGCCGAAGGGCTGCGGCGGGGCGGCAAGACGGCCATCGGCCTGTCTGCGGGCTATGCGCTTGTGACATCGACGATTTTCCTGCTGCTGCCCGAACAACTGGTCGCCCTTTTCGTGGACCCCGCCGATCCCGATCAGGAAAGCATCATCCGGATCGGTGCCAGTCTGGTGATGGTGGCGGCGCTGTTCCAGCTTGTGGATGGTCTGCAAGTGCTGGCGCTTGGTCTGCTGCGCGGGGTCCAGGACACCACGATCCCGATGGTCATGGCCACGATCAGCTATTGGGTGATCGGCCTTCCGGCGGGCTACGTGCTGGCCTTCACACTCGGCGCGGGGGCCGAGGGGCTTTGGCTGGGACTCGTGATCGGTCTCGGCCTCGCGGCGGTCAGCCTGTTGTGGCGGTTCTGGGCGCGGTCGGTACGGATACCCCCCGCGGCGGTCCTAGCCCAGAAGATCGAGGTCGCGCATCCGCAGCCGCGGGATATGTAGCAGGCCGAAATCCTCGAACGAAGTCTTGTGCGGAAAAAGCGCCAGAAACGCCCGCAACGATTCACCGCGCAGGCCGAGGTTGAAGGCCGTGCCGGGGTGCAGCGTTTCGACCGCGATCCCGTTGACGTCAAGACTGCGCTGCCCGTGAAAGCCGAACTGGTAAAGCGAGAATGACATCGCCGGACGCAGCGCCAGCAGGTGATTGCCGTCGACGAAATCGGCGGCGGGGACGAAGGCCGCGTCGCTGCCGCTGACTTTGCGGATACCGGCCGCGCGGTGCAATATCCGCGCCCCGTAGCCCAGCACGAGGTCGCTTGACGGCCGGTTGAAACCGAAGGCGTCGGCGGTGATCCGGGTCAGTTCGGCGACAGGCGCATTGGCGGCGACCTGATGTGGATCGACAGTCAGGCAGCCGCGCCACTGGACGACCTCGAACGACCCGTCCGAGAGCCGCAGGCGGTCGCCGGGATATACCTCTTCCACGGCCGTGATGCCGCGATCGGAATGCACCAGCGCCCCCTGCTTGAGAACGCTGAAGGCCTGTTCGAAGGCGGGGTGTGCCGCAGCCAAGAGGCTTTGGTCGCGCAGGCGCCCGGCAGAGTCCAGATAGACGACATCGAAGCGTCGCCGGCTATGCCGTGCCGGCGTGTTTTCATCCTCGCGCGGGGCGCCGGGGGCGGGCCTCGGCGTCGCGGTGTAGGTGTCGGAAAAGATCGAATTGCGGGATTGGTCCATGCGCCTGCCTATATTCCAGGGTTCACATCGTCCGTTGTCCCACCAACAACATCAGAGGAAAGTGTCGGATACTCGTAAAAACAAAATGCATCTGCGCGCTGCGACCGGTCACCCTGACCAGACGTCACGTGCGCATCCGCATGATCCCCGGTCTTCCGGGGAAACTCGTCAAGCGACTTCGGCCTGGCGTGGCTTGATCCGCCGGATCTTGGTGACATCGACCGGCTTGGATGCGCGGCGTTCGATCATGGCCTTGCGGTTTTCACCACGGGCCCATGGCATTGGAACGTCATATGCGGCGACTGCAGCTTCGAGAGATTTTTGCCAGCGGCTTTTCATCTTGATACCTCTTATTGCTTGGCCCTCACCCTTTTGCGGGACCATTGAAAATACTATCGAAACGCAAACTGGCGATAATTTGACGAACTGGCGAATTTTTGCGGAAAGCTCTGCTGCTATGCAGAAAGAGAGTGCAAGTCATTGGTAGGGCGTGAGAAATTACTTTTCCACCAGTGCGACGATGAACGCCTGTTCATCCAAAGAGGGCAAAGCTGCCCAATTCTGAGCGGCAGGGAACCGCGCTAGAGGCAGATCGCCGCGATGAGCCGGCCATAATCGGCCTCTCTGCGGTGCACCGACCGGCGATAGCTGTAGAACCGTGCCGGATTCTCGTAGGTGCAATGGGCCGTCCATGCGACCTGTCCGAGCCCTGCCGCCCGCAGCCTGTCACAACCGAAACCGGGCAGGTCGAACTGGAAACGGTCGCCATTGCCGCGGGCAAAGAAGCGGGCGAAGTCTGGGTCCTGTGCGATGAACCGGTCGCGCAATTCCGGCCCGACCTCGTAGTTCTGCTGGCTGATCGTGGGCCCGATCACCGCCGCGATGCGGTCACGGACGGCACCGAGCTTTTCCATCTCGGCCACCGTCGCCTCGAGCACACCGGCCAGCGCGCCCTTCCATCCCGCGTGTGCGGCCCCGATGACCCCCGCGGTGCGGTCAGCGAAAAGGACCGGCTGGCAGTCGGCGGTCAGGATACCCAAGGCAAGCCCCCGCGTCGCCGTAGCCATGCCATCGACCTGTGGCGCCGGCGAAACCGGTGCGTCCAGCGTCACCGCCTGCCCCGAGTGGACCTGATGCACCCCGGCAAGCCGGTCATGCGCCACGCCCAGCGCGGCGGCCGCGCGGGCGCGGTTGATGCTGACGACGTCGTGTTGGTCAGAGCTGCCGTAGCCGCAATTCAGGCCCGCGAAAACGCCCGAAGACGCGCCGCCCGCACGCCCGAAGAACCCGTGTGGTGTGCCGGAGAGCAAGGGGCTGGTGATGACATCCAGTGTCATGGGTCGAGTCCGGGTAGCGGCTGAGCCGTTGCGGGATAGAGGCCGAGAACCTTGAAAAGGGTGCCCATTTCATCGGGATGGGTCAACCGCCTGTGTGCGGTGATATGGGCGGCGCGTGCATCGCCTTGCAATGTCGCCGCCAGCGTCCGGGCCCGTTCGGTGATGCCCAGCCGTTCCAGAAAGACCCCCTGCGTCGTCAGCTTGGTGAACCGTGCAGGTGCCGCGTGGCGGGCGATCTCGGCAAAATCCACATGCGCGGTCAGATCCGCCGCGCCCGGGGCGGCAAAAGGGTCGGTCCTGTCGTGTGATCTGAGCGCCTGCAGCGTGTCGCCCAGCGAGGTCCAGTCGCCGTAGTCGATGATGAGCGCGGCGCCATTGCGGGTGGCGATTCTCTGGCTGATTTCCTGCACGCAGGCGGGCAGGGCGGGGCAGGTCTCGACCAGATCGCCGTCACGGGTGTCGGCCAGGCGGTGTTCCAGCATTGCCAGCGGCGCCGGATCCGACAGGCCGGGTGTCAGGGTGTCGCCGTCGAGACCTATCATCCGCTCGCGCCAGCCGTCCCCGTCGCGGACGAACTGCCGGATCGGTAGCGCGTCGAAGAACTCGTTCGCCACCACAAAGAGCGGGGCGTCGGGCAGGCCGGTCACATCGCTGTGCCACTGCGCGTCTGGGACGGCCTTGGCCTGCAGCGCCCTGAGCGGGGCGGAGGTTTCGACAAGGTGCACCCGGGCCGCCGCGTGAAAGCCCGGCACCGTCCGCGTGGCGCGCAGGATATCGGCCATCAGGGTCCCGCGTCCCGGGCCGAGCTCGGCCAGGGTGAAGGGCGCGGGGCTGCCCTGGTCGAGCCAGCTCTGCGCCAGGCAGAGCCCGATCAATTCGCCGAACATCTGGCTGATCTCGGGGGCGGTGATGAAATCGCCCGCGGCGCCCAGCGGATCCCGCGTGGCATAATAGCCGTGGGTCGGGTGCATCAGGCAGTCTGCCATGTAGTCGGCCAGCGTGATCGGGCCGGTCCGCGCGATGCGGGCCTTGAGGATATCTGCCAGCGCGGTCATCGCCGCCTTGCGACAAGCACCACGGCAAGCCCCACGAGGATCATCGGCAGCGTCAGCGTCTGTCCCATGGTCAGGCCGATCCCGTCGATGTGAAACGCAAGGCCCAGCGGGTTGCCCTCGGTCACGAACTGCGCGTCGGGCTGGCGCACGAATTCGACCGCGAAGCGCGACAGGCCGTAGCCGAGAAAGAACAGACCCGAAAGCAGCCACGGCTTTTTGAGCGCGCCGAAGCGGAAGGCCAGAAGCAGCAGGATCGTGCCGAGCAAGAGCCCCTCGAGCCCCGCTTCGTAAAGCTGCGAGGGGTGGCGGACACAAGGTGCTGTTGCCGTGGCACAGGATTGCGCGGCGGCACCGGGAAAGACCACGCCCCACGGCAGATCGGTGGGGCGGCCCCAAAGCTCGGCATTGATGAAATTGGCGATGCGCACCAGCAGGATCGCGGGCGTGGCCGAGACGGCGATGATATCGGCAAGCTGCGGCAGCGGGACATTCTGCCGCCGGCTGAAGAGAATGACAGCCAGCACGACGCCCAGAAAACCGCCATGAAACGACAGCCCGCCTTCCCAGATCTTGAAGATATCAAGCGGCGCGGCGATGAAATCGGCAGGGTTGTAGAACATCACATAGCCCAGACGACCGCCTGCGATGACGCCGATCACGATATAGGTCAGCAGGTCCTCGAGCTGGGCCGGCTGCATCGGCGCCTCGCCCCGCCACAGGTGCGGCCGCGTGATGGCCGCCCGGATGATGACCCACCCCAGGGCGATTCCCACGATATAGGCCATCGCATACCAGCGCAGCGCGAGGGTGAACCCGAAAACCTCGAACGAGACGATGACGGGTGAGATATCGGGAAATGGGATCGCGGCGAACATGGCACTTGCTTGTCTGCGGGGCAGGGCAAAGTCAACTGCCTGCAAGGGGGAGGTTGAGAAGCCTTGGCGAAAGGCCCATATATACCGACAGCAACCTGGAGTAAGCCATGCAGAACAACAACAAGATCCTCGACGATCTCAGCCAGTTGATGACCAATGCGATGGGCGTGGCGCAAGGCGCGCGCGACGAAGCGCAGACGGCGATGAAATCCATGATCGACCGCTGGCTGGCCGAAAACGACTTTGTCACGCGTGAGGAATTCGACGCCGTGCGCGCGATGGCGCAGAAAGCGCGCGAAGAGAACGAGGCGCTGAAGGCGCGGATCGAGGCGCTGGAGGGAAAGTAGGCGCCACCGCTGTCGCTAGGGGATCAGATCAATACTCTTTTCCGACGATTTCGACCCGATCAATTTGCCTTCGATATTGTAACGCTGTCGAAATAGAAAGTTCCAACACCGAACGCGGCAACGCCAACTCCCGTGCGTCCGTCAATTCTTCTGGATGCCGGCGTCAGGTTCGGACTTTCAATCTGGATCGTGTCTTCTCCGTTGATCAGAAAGGCTATATTCGCGCCGCGCACCTCATATGAGAGTTCGTTCGGCCGGTTGGAAAGAATTGCGGCACTCGTGTCAGTGGTAACGGTCCTCAACTGTCGGCCGTCTTTCTGGAATAGATGATAGCGGCCGCTGCTATCTACCGTGAACGCGAGATAGACTCCGGCTTTGCCGCTCCCAACAAGAATACCGACACCTCCTGTGGAAGTCGCGCTGCCTTCGACAATTGCGGAAATTGTTGCGTTTTCCGTTGTTTCTACAATCGTTGAGTTTGGGTATCTGACAAAAGCAATGTCGTTATAGTGCAGGCTGTCTGCATCTTGCCTGTTTTCGAGAACAAGCCGTCCATCGGACAAGTAGACGAGCCAAGGTGAGGTACCGGAGCTTGCCCGGAATTGTCCTCCAAGTACCGTTGTGATCTCGTCGCCATCAAAGGACTCAAAAACCGAGTTGGCAGAGTTCTGCGATTGCACAGCAGTGCTCGGGTCCTGCGCGGCAGCTGGCAAAACTGCCGCTAGGCCAACTAGAAGGAAAGCGAAACCAATGAGATGTTTGGTGGTTCGATGGGGTTCAAATCTGGAAACCAATGCTAGTGCCCTTTCTACTTGGCAAAAAGTAATTCTGTCGCCTATCACCACCACCCGCTACAACCTACGATATAGATGTCGCGCGAGCAATCAATTTTAGACCGCAGCGGTTTAACGCGGGGTTCAGCAGAGACCCCACCATCTGTAACGATTAAGTCCCCCCTAAACCCCCTCCAGATACGCCACCAGAATGTCCAGCGCCGCTTGCAGGTCATCCTTGGCGATCATCTCTGTCACCGTGTGGATGTACCGTGTCCCCACGGTGATCCCGACGGCCCGCGCACCGGCTGCGGCCTGTTGTGCGGCGGCGCCGTCCTGACCGCCTGCGGCCAGCATCGTGCGCTGGTAGGGGATCTTTTTCTTTGTGGCGAGCGTCTCGATCTCCTGCACCAGCGCCTTGTCGGCGATGAAGGATGAATCGCGCACGTGCAGGCCGAAGCCCTTGCCCTGCGTCGTCGTCGCGTCCTTTTCGGGCACGCCGGGCGTGTCGCAGGACAGGGTCACGTCGATGCCGAGGCCGATGTCGGGCTTGATGCGGTAGGAGGCCGTGCGCGCGCCGCGCAGCCCGACCTCTTCCTGGCAGGTGAAGGCCACGTGGATTTCCGCGCCGCGTCCCTTTTTCTTGCCCAGTTTCCGGATCGCCTCGATCCCGAGCCAGCAGGCGATGCGGTTGTCCAGCGCCTTCGAGACGAACTTGTCGCCGATTTCGATGAAGGGTTCGTCCATCACCACGTAGTCGCCGATCCTGACGACGTCGTTCGCTTGCTCGCCCATGCCGAGGTCGACGAAGAATTCGGTCACCTGCGGCACTTTCTTGCGGTCTTCTGGCGAGGAGATGTGGACGGGTTTGCCGCCGGGGTTCATCACGCCCTTGAAGTCGCCCTTGTCGGTGCAGACCAGCACGCGCCGCGAGAAGAGGTTGCGCGGGTCGAACCCGCCGACCGGTTGCAGGTAGAGAAAGCCGCTTTTGTCGATATGGCTGACCAGAAAGCCGATCTCGTCCATGTGGCAAAGAAGCATGACACGCGGCGCGTTCTTGCCCTTGGCATCGCGGCGGCAGAGAAGCGACCCCATGGGATCGGTCTCGACCGCGTCGAACAGATCGGCGACCTCATCCGCGATCAGCGCGCGCACACGCTCTTCATGGCCGGGCACGCCGGGCATTTCGCACAGCCGTTTGAGAAGTTCGGTATTCATGATCTCTCCTTATCCGTTGCGGCCAGATTGGGCCGCATATCGGGCAATGGCAATTCTTATCCCCAACATATCGGCCACGAACCGCCCTTATCCCCAAGAAATCGCTTTACAGGCGCGCCATCGGCAGTCCACGATATCTGGTAGGGGACGTCGTGACCAACACCGCCCCTTGAGCAGGCACCTATCGCTTGGGCTCTGCCAAGTCCAAGCGTCAACGAGAGTGAGGCTAGGCATATGGCATTATCCGAACATTACCTCGAGGCCGATGATCTGCATCCCATCGATCTGGTGGAGCACATCGCTGAACATCACGCATGGGAATTCGACCGCATTCACGACGACCAGATCGCCATGGCGGTCGAGGGCCAGTGGCGCACCTATTCGATCACCCTCGCGTGGTCGGCTTTCGACGAGACGCTGCGCCTGATCTGCACCTACGACATGGAGCCGCCCGCAGACCGGATGCCTGCCCTTTACGAGACACTGAACACGATCAACGACCGCTGCTGGGCCGGGGCCTTTACGTGGTGGGACGAACAAAAGCTGATGGTCTACCGGTACGGGTTGATGCTGGCGGGCGACCAGGTGGCGGGGCCGGACCAGATCGATACGATGATCGGCGCGGCCGTCGCATCGTGCGAACAGTATTACCCGGCCGTTCAACTGGTCACCTGGGCGGGCAAGTCGCCGCAAGACGCTGTCGCATGCGCCATCGGCGGCGCCTACGGTCGCGCCTGAGACTTTTGTCTCCAAGGAGGCTTTTCACCCGCCCGACGCTGCCGTAACCTGTTCGCCGGGGGCAGGAGGTTTTTGCCATGGATATGAACGAGGTAGCGGCCCGCGGTCTGGTGATGCTGGGCTGTGGCAAGATGGGTTCGGCGATGCTGCGGGGGTGGCTGCGCACGGGGTTGCCGCCGGAATCGGTCTTTGTGATCGACCCCAATCCGTCGGACTGGCTGAAGGCACAGGGTGTGCGGATCGGTGGCGATCTGCCCGCGAATCCCGCGATCGCCATCATTGCGGTCAAGCCGCAGATGATGGCCGAGGCCTTGCCTGACGTCGGCGCGCTGGGCGGCGGTGAGACACTGGTGATATCTGTCGCCGCCGGTACGCCGCTTGCGACCTTCGAAGAGGTTCTGGGCCCCGCGACGCCTATCGTTCGCGCAATGCCCAACACACCCGCCGCGATCGGGCGCGGGATCACGGCGCTTTTCGGCAACGCCAATGTGACTGATGACGCGATGGATATGGCCGAGGCGCTGCTGTTGTCGGTGGGTCAATGTGTCCGCCTCGAGAACGAGGGCCAGATGGATGCTGTCACGGCCGTATCGGGGTCCGGGCCGGCCTATGTTTTCCACCTCATCGAGACGCTGGCCGCTGCGGGCGAGGCGGAAGGCCTGTCGCCCGGACTGGCGATGGATCTGGCCAAGGCGACCGTGGGCGGGGCAGGCGAGCTGGCCGAGACCTCTGACGAAGACCCCGGGCAGTTGCGCACCAATGTCACGTCGCCCAATGGCACGACGCAGGCCGCGCTCGACGTGCTGATGGATCCCGACACCGGTTTCCCGGCGCTGTTGCGCCGCGCTGTCGCGGCAGCCGCCCAGAGGGCGCGGGAACTGGCCCATGGCTGAGATCACGATCGATGACTTTCTCGCCGTCGATATCCGTGTCGGCACGATCACCGGTGCCGCCCCCTTTCCCGAGGCGCGCAAGCCGGCCATCAAGCTCTGGATCGACTTCGGGGCCGAGATCGGTGAAAAGAAAACCTCGGCGCAGATTACGGCGCATTATGATCCCGATACATTGGTCGGGCGGCAGGTCTTGGCCGTCGTCAACTTCCCGCCGCGCCAGATCGGAAAGTTCATGTCCGAGGTGCTTGTCCTCGGGTTCCCGGATGAAGAGGGGGCGATCGTACTGGCACGCCCCGACAAAAACGTGCCCAACGGAGGGCGGCTGCATTGAAAACACTTCTGATCACCCGTCTTCTGCCCGAGGCCAACCTGGCCGCGGCGCGCGCGCAATTCGATGTGACCGTGCGCGACACCGCCGTCGGGTTGACCATGGCCGAGGCGGCCGAGGCCTTGCAGACCTATGATGCGATCCTGCCGACGCTGGGGGATCAATTCACCCAAGAGGCCTTTGTGGGCGATCTGCGCTGCGGAGTGCTGGCCAATTTCGGGGTGGGCTACAACCATATCGACGTGGAGGCCGCGGCGCGCGCCGGTGTCCAGGTTTCGAACACCCCCGACGTGGTGACAGATGCCACGGCAGATATCGGACTGACGCTGATCCTGTCGGCCTGCCGCCGCGCGGGCGAGGGCGAGCGGTTGGTGCGGGCCGACAAATGGATCGGCTGGGGGCCGACGCAGATGCTGGGCACCCATGTCACCGGCAAGACCGTCGGCATCGTCGGCATGGGGCGGATCGGGCAGGCGGTGGCGCGGCGCTGTCACTATGGTTTCGAGATGCCGGTGCTTTACTACAACCGCTCGAAAAAGGACGTGGACCTGCCCGCGCGGCAGGTCGAGGGCCTCAAAGACCTCATGGCGGCGGCCGATATCGTGGTCGTCACCGTTCCGGGTGGCGGGGACAATACGCATTTGATCGATGCCGAGGCGCTGGCCGCGATGAAGCCTTCGGGGATTTTCGTCAATATCGCGCGGGGTGACGTTGTCGATGAACCCGCGTTGATCAGGGCCCTGCAGGAGGGTGTCATCGCGGGCGCGGGGCTTGATGTGTTCGAACATGAACCGCATGTGCCCGACGCGTTTCGCGCGCTCGAGAATGTCGTGCTGCTCCCGCATCTGGGCACCGCCGCGCAAGAGGTGCGCGAGGCCATGGGCCAGATGGCGATCGATAATATCATCGCCTGGCGGGAAGGTCGCCCGCTTCCGCAGGCCGTCTGACCATCCGCCGCACCGACACCGCTGGTGCCGGCCGCTATCGCGCCTTATAGAAACGGGTATGAACTTGGCGAGGCTCTTCATCCTTTCCCGCCTCATGGTGGTTGCGGCGCTGCTTGTGGCGCTGACGGGTTCCGCTGTGGCCCATCGCACCCAGGGCCCGCCCGCGACCGCGGATCTGTTGGCCTATGTGGCAGCGGGCGGATCGCTTGATGATCTTTGTGGCGGGGATGACGGTTCATCCGGTGTCGGCATGGCGGGATGCGATGCCTGCCGGCTGGTCGATACCGCCGCCTTGCCGACCGCCACGGGTACTGCCGTGTCGGTCGCATCCTTCAGCGCGACAAGCGCTGTGCCGGCCCCCGATGTGGTATCGCCAGCATGCGCCCCAGATCCGTCGCACCCCGTGCGCGCACCGCCCGTTGTCTGACGCTTTTCCCGAATTTCGCGATTAACTCAGACATTTGCGTGCGGCCCTGCCCACGCCACTTACGGAGCGAGACCATGACCCGTTTTTCCCTTGCAGCCATTGCTGCCCTGACCCTTGCCGCGACATCCGCCGCGGCCGATGACTACAAAGCCGGTGATCTTGTGGTGGATCACCCCATGGCGTTCGAGACGGCGCAGACCGCCCAGACCGCCGGTGGTTTCATGACCATCACGAACACGGGCGCGACAGATGATCGCCTTGTCGCTGTCGAGGCCGATTTTCCGCGCGTCGAGGTCCATACCACCGAGATGGATGGCGATATCGCGCGGATGATACATCTCGAAGAGGGGCTGGCCATTCCCGCCGGTGAAACGGTTACGCTGGAACCGGGCAGCTTTCACGTGATGTTCATGGGTCTGGGCGGTGATCCCTTCGAGGTCGGAGAAGAGATACCGGCCACGCTGGTCTTCGAGAACGCGGGGCGTCTCGACGTGCTTTTCAATGTCGAGGCACGCATGGGTCATGGCAGCATGGGCCACGGCCAGGATCACGACTAGCCACGGCAGGCCGCAGGTTATCCGCCTGCGGCCTTTCCCAGCCGGTCGGCCTTCTTGCGCACCAGAACGCTGCGCAGGTCGTGCATGGCCAGCAACAGATCATCCGTCACGCTGGCCAGCTGTGCATCGGTGGCTGTCGATTGCGCCCATTGCGCGGCGAGGTTCATCTGGTCGACGAGCCGGGCCATGTCTTCGCCCTTGCGTTTCTCCAGCAGCGCCATGCGCAGGTTCAGCCACTCCGAAATCTCGGTTTCCTCGGCCGCTGTCAGCACATGATCGCCGTGTGCCTTGAAGTCGCCGCGGTTGGTGTTGACCACCGCGACCAGTTCGAACTCCATCCTCCGGTCGCGGGTGTCATCGTCGATGCGGAAGACTGCCGCGCCGTTCTCGCGGATACGGAAGTAAAGCGGGGGCAGGCCGGTCATGTCAGCCCCTCGCAGAAGGTGATGATCCGCTGGCAGGCCTCTTCGAGCGCCGCGTCCGAGGTGGCGTAGCTGACGCGGAAGTTGGGGCTCAGCCCGAAGGCGGCGCCAAAGACGACGGCGACGCCGGTTTCGTCCAGAAGGGCCGTGGCGAAGGTTTCGTCATTGTCGATCAGCGTGCCCGCCGCCGAGGTCTTGCCGATGCAATCCGCGATCGACGGGTAGACATAGAATGCGCCTTCGGGAGTGGGGCAGACGATGCCGGGTGCCTTGTTGAGCATCGCGACCACCAGATCGCGGCGGCGCACGAAAACCGCGTTGTTGGGCCCGAGGTAATCCTGCGCGCCGTTCAGCGCCTCGACCGCGGCCCATTGACTGACCGAACAGGGGTTGGACGTGGACTGGGACTGCACCTTGCGCATGGCCTTGATCAGCGTCTCGGGCCCCGCGGCATAGCCGATCCGCCAGCCGGTCATGGCATAGGCCTTGGAGACGCCGTTGACCGTGAGTGTCCGGTCGTAAAGCTGCGGTTCGACCTCGGCAGGCGTGCAGAACCGGAAATCGCCGTAGGCGAGGTGTTCGTACATATCATCCGTCATGACCCAGACATGCGGATGGCGCAGCAGCACATCGGTCAGCGCCTTCAGTTCGTCCCAGGCATAGCCGGCACCCGTCGGGTTCGAGGGCGAGTTGAAGAGAAACCATTTGGTCTTGGGGGTGATCGCCGCCTCCAGTTGGTCGGCGGTGATCTTGTAGCCGTTTTCGATCGTGGCGGCGACAGTCACAGGCGTGCCCTGCGCAAGCAGGACCATATCGGGGTAGCTGACCCAGTAGGGTGCGGGGATGATCACCTCGTCACCGGGGTTCAGGGTGGCCATGAAGGCGTTGTAGAGCACCTGCTTGCCGCCGGTGCCGACCGAGACCTGTTCGGGGGTGTAGGTCAGCGCGTTGTCGCGTGCGAATTTCGCGCAGATCGCCTGTTTCAGTTCGGGGATGCCGTCAACGGGCGTATATTTCGTCTTGCCTGCGTTGATCGCGGCGATGGCCGCGTCCTTGATGTTCTGGGGCGTGTCGAAATCGGGCTCGCCCGCGCCGAGGCCGATCACGTCGCGGCCCGCGGCCTTCAACGCGGCGGCCTTGGTGGTGACGGCGATCGTGGGGGACGGTTTGACGCGTTCGAGTGTCGCAGAAAGAAGGGTCATCTGGGTATCCGGTGGTATCACAGCACTGTCTGTGACATAGAGCCTGCTATCGCCCGATAGCAAGCCGCAAGGAGACCGCAATGACCGACGACACAACCTGGTACAGCAACGAAATTGCCACATTCGGGGATCGGCTGGCGGGCGCCCGCGAAGCGGCCGGGCTGAGCCAGGCTGCTCTGGCGGGGAAGCTGGGGGTCAGGAAACTGCTTGTGGACGGCTGGGAAAACGACCTCAAGGAACCGCGGGCGAACCGGTTGCAGATGATCGCGGGCGTCCTCGGTGTGTCGATCACATGGCTGCTGACAGGCGAGGGAGACGGCCCCAGCGCGCCGGTTGAGGGTGGTAATCTCGACCTCGAGGTCAGCGACCTGCTGACGGAAATGCGCAGGCTGCACGGCGAGATCAACCGGACCGGCGACAAGTTGGGCCGTCTGGAAAAGCGGCTTCGCAAAGTGCTCAGCGACCACGCATGACCGAAACGCGCGAGATCATGATCAAGCGACTGCGGATGCGGTCGATGCGCCGCGGGATCAAGGAGATGGATCTCATTCTGTCATCCTATGCCGATGCGCATCTCGAGGGGTTCTCGGACGATGCGCTGGTGCTTTACGATGCCCTCTTGTCCGAAAACGATCATGACCTTTACGGCTGGATCGGCGGGCAGTTTCCCGTGCCGGAGCATTATCTCGATCTGGTGACGGATATCGCGGCCTCGGCGCAGGGTGTGACCCGGCCGGAGGCTTGAGCGCGATTAACGGATTTTTGGGTCTTTGGGTCTAATCCTGCCGGCACAGCAGAAAACGGACCCAGTTTGATGACGGCCCACAGTCGCCTTACCTCTTCCGAAGTTCCCGGCCGCGATGATGGCCAAGGTGCGCAGGTAATGGCCTCGTATCTCGATACGCTCAACCTGGTTGAACGGTTGCACCGGTTGTTGCTGGACGTCATCAAGGATGAATTCGAACGGTTGGGCGTGCAGGAACTCAACCCCGTCCAGGCCTTGCTGCTGTTCAATGTCGGCGACCATGAACTGACCGCGGGCGAGTTGAAATCGCGCGGGTATTATCAGGGGTCGAACGTATCCTACAACCTCAAGAAACTGGTCGATAGCGGCTACATGCATCACGAGCGTAGCCAGGTCGACCGCCGGTCGGTGCGTGTCCGGCTGACCGACAAGGGCCGCGCGGTGCACGTTGTGGTGTCGCGCCTGTTTCACAAACACGCAGAGGGCCTTGTGGACCGCGGTGTGCTGGATCAGGCCAGCATGGAAGACATTGCCGCCTCACTCCGCCGGGTGGAGCGCTACTGGGCCGAACAGATCCGCTATATTTACTAGCAATCGTCGCACTGTCGTCATGCTTTCGACGCGATCGGATGTTTAATTCGCATTCGAACCAAGTTGTATTGTTAACGAGGGAAGTGGTACGACGCGGGCCGGTGAGCTGGATCACCGGTCCGCTTTAAATCTGGCTTTATGCCGATTGGCAGCCTTTCTTTCTGTCATGGGTCCGGTCCGTGCGCTGCGATATTGATGCCCGTGGGCATGAATGGACCGCCCGAAAGAGAAAACCGGCCCGGCAATCCCCGCCCTACATTTCGGCCCTATTGCAGCGCGCCCACCGCCATGCTCGCCAGTTCGCGGACCAGTTTGCGCTCCATCGCTGCGGCGAAGTCTTCATAGCCCAGGGCGACCTCGACGAAGGCGCCGGGGCCGCGGATGACCCGTGTCCGGTAGTAGCTGGAAAGCTCCTTGATATCGACGAAGCGGGCGTCTCCGATCCGCAGATCACCTGCGCCCACGACAAGCCCGTTCACGGTGACCCCCGGTGGCCGCTGCGTGTCGGGAATGCTTTCGGGTGGCGGGCCGGTGTTGGTCATCCCGTCGCCCGACAGGTCCAGTGTGCGCTGCCAGCAATCCGTGTGGGGCGCCAGATAGGCATACCCCTGAAGGATCGCCGCGCCGATCGCCGTTGTCGGGGCGGCCACCCCGCGGTCATGGGAACGCAGCAGGCGCGTGATCCGAGCCAGATCTTCGGATGTGCGCACCTCGGTCCATGGAACGATGATCCGGTGGTTGAGCGGCCCGCTCCATTCGAACACATGCAGACGGATTGGCACCTCGGGGCGGCTCAGGAGAATCTCCCGCACGATGTCGCTGTTCAACGCCGCGACAACGCCGTTCAGTTGCAGCCGGTATTCCTGATCGTCGACCGAGCTGGATACATCGAGCCCCAGCGAAAGCGCCTGCCGGCACGCGGCCTGCGCCAGACCGGGCAGCAACAGCAGGAATACGACCAGCCGGATCACCCCCGGGGCCCCGGCCCGGACCCGACGCCACCCGTCACTTGCGACGTGAGTTCGCGCAAGAGCTTCCGGCGCATCGCCGCTTCGAAATCCGCAAAGCCGTTCGCCGTTTCGACGAAGGCCCCGGGGCCGCGCTTGACGGTCTCTTCATAGTATCGCCGCAGGCCATCGCCGCCCTCGCTGATCGCCAGCCCGTTCACCACCACCCCGTCGAAAGGGAACGCGGCATAGGCCGAAGCAGGGCCGAAACCGTCGTTGTTGCGACCGTCGCCGGCCACGTCGATTGTCTGGAACAGACACTGCGGCCCCTCCTGCAATGTCAGTGCCGCATAGCCCAAAGCATAGCCAAGGGCGGTCGGCCAGGCGTCGGGGTTGCGGGTGCTGGAGGCGATTGTCGCCGCCGCGCGCTCGAGTGACGCGGTGTCGGTGATCATGGTCCAGTCGAGGATATCGGTCTGGTAGCGCGTGCCGCTCCACTCGAATACCCGCAGGGCGACCGGTTCGGGCGGTGTCAGGAATGCCGCGCGAATCTCGGGTGCCAGAAGTGCCGCCGCGAGTCCCTGACGCTGCAGGGTGTCTTCGCCACTATCGACCGATGACGAGGTATCCATCGCAAGGACCAGCGCCAGCCGACAGGCTGCCGCGGGCGCCGGAACAAGTGCAAGCGCCGCGATGATCGCGCTTCTTACCAATGACCCGTATTCTCCATGCTCGCCCAGGGTTCTTCCTTCGGCAGATCATCGCCCGCCTGCAGCAGTTCGACCGATATGTTGTCGGGTGAGCGGACGAAGGCCATGTGCCCGTCGCGTGGCGGACGATTGATCGTGACGCCGTTGTCCATCAGGTGCTGGCAGGTCTCGTAAATATTGTCGACGCGGTAGGCCAGGTGCCCGAAGTGGCGACTGTCCGACGGCAGCGCGTCATCTCCGTCCCAATTATAGGTCAGCTCGATCGGGCAGTCCTCCTGGCCTGGCGGCGCCATGAAGACGAGCGTGAAACGCCCTCCCTCGTTCTCGAACCGCCGGGTTTCACGCAATCCGAGCAGTTCGTAGAATGCGATCGATTTTTCGAGGTTCTTCACGCGCACCATCGTGTGCAGGTATCTGAGCGACATGGCGGTATCCTTTGCAGAGACATTCGCGCAGAACCGTAGCCCAAATAGACCGTTGGTAAAGCGCCATGCCGCACGGATACATCATTTTCAGGGGGGGCACCAATGGCAGTCCCTAGGGGAATCGAACCCCTCTTTCCAGGTTGAAAACCTGGCGTCCTAACCGATAGACGAAGGGACCACGCTTGGTGCGCCGCTTTTAGGGAAACTGGGCGGGGCACGCAAGGGGCTATTTGCGGTTTTTGACGCGAAATCCTCAGTGCGCCGGCGCGGCGTCTTCGAGGCGCAACTGTACGCTTTGCCGCCCCTGCCAGGTGTTGATTTCCAGCCGGCCGGCAAGGTGAAACCGTGCCCCGTTATGCTGCATCAAGAGCGGCCCGAGCGAAGTTTCCATGGCACCGAAGGCGATTGCGTCGCACCTTCCGCTGATGCCGTCGCCGAAGCTGATTTTCAGGTGATTGGTGCCCACTGCCTTGGCGAAATGGATCTGGCAATCGGGAAACGCGAACCGCGGGGCGGGGGCGGCGGCACCGAATGGACCCGCCTGTTCGATCTGGCTGACAAGTTCGGGTGTCGCGGCCTGCGGCATCAGCAGGCCGTTCAGCCGCAGGTCGGCGGGACCCAAGGTATCGGCCCCCTGTCGCGCCAGAAGATCGCCCAGCCGCGCCATCGCCGCGTCAAGCTTGTCGCGCGCCACGGTCAGACCCGCGGCCATCTTGTGACCGCCGCCTTTCAGCAAAAGCCCTTCCATCGTGATACGCTGGATCGCGGCACCGAGGTCGATACCGCTGACCGACCGGCCAGAGCCCTTGCCGATCTCACCCTCCAGCCCGATCACGATGGCCGGTCGGTTCGTCGCCTCTTTCAGACGCGCCGCGACGATGCCCACGACACCCGCGTGCCAGCCCTCGCCCGCCGCCCAGACCAGTGGCCCGTCCAGTCCGCGCGATGTTGCCTGTACCAAGGCGGCCTCGCGGACAGCGCTTTCCACCTCGCGTCGCTCGGTATTGAGCGCGTCGAGTTTCGCGGCAAGCCCCGCGGCTTCTTGTTCGTCATCAGTGGCCAGAAGGCGCGCGCCCAGATCCGCCTTGCCGATGCGCCCTCCGGCGTTGACCCGCGGCCCCAGAAGGTAGCCCAGGTGATGGCTTGTGGGCGCCTCCGACAGGCCCGCGATGTCGCAGAGCGCGCGCAACCCCGCACGTTGCCGTCGCGCCATGACCGCCAGCCCCTGGCGCACGAAGGCGCGGTTGACGCCGATCAGCGGGGCCACATCCGCGACTGTCGCCAGGCCCACGAGATCCAGCATCGCCATCAGATCAGGCCCGTTTTCGCCTGCCTCGCGCAGGATCCGGTTGGCATCGACAAGCATCAGGAAAACGACGGCAGCGGCGCACAGATGCGCCAGTCCACCATCTTCGTCCTGCCGGTTGGGATTCACGATCGCCAGCGCCGCGGGCAGGGTCTCGCCGCCCAGATGGTGATCGAGCACGATGACATCGGCCTTTGCTGCCGCAGCGATGGGGCCGTGCGAAAGCGTGCCGCAGTCGACGCAGACGATCAGGTCATGCGCGGCCGCGAGGCTCTGCATCGCGGCCTCGTTGGGGCCATAGCCTTCATCGATCCGGTCAGGCACATAAAGCGTCGCCGCGACACCCAGATCGCGCAGCCAGGTCAGCAGCAGCGCCGCCGAACTGCCACCGTCCACATCGTAATCGGCGAAGATGGCGATTCTCTCCCGGCCACGGACAGCCTGCACAAAGCGTGTGCTTGCCGCTTCCATGTCTATCAGGCTGCGCGGGTCCGGTAACAGATCCTTCAGCCTGGGTGCGAGAAAGCCGTCCGCATCCGTCGCCTCGACGCCGCGTGCAGCCAGCACTCGGCAGAGCGGGGCGGGCAGTCCGGTCTGCTGGGCCAGTGCCTCGGCCGCGCGATCTTCGGCGACGGTGGGACCGACCCATCGCCGTCCGGTGGCCGAGCAGGCGACATCGAGAAAGGCAGGAAGGGGGGCGACTGTGTCCATCAGAACGACACTAACCATATGTCGCGGCCTTGGCCACGCCTTCTACATCATCTTGCCAGAAATACTCCCGCCGGAGGCTCCTGCCCTAGCTGACGGGATTACGGTAGATCATGCGGCGTACCGATCCGGTCTTGGACCGCATCAGGATGGTTTCGGTGGTCACGAACCCGACTTCGCGCTTGATGCCCGGCACGAGGCTTCCGTCGGTCACGCCGGTTGCCGCAAAGATCACGTCGCCGGTGACCAGATCGTCACGGGTATAGACACGGTCGAAGTTGGTGATACCGGCCTTGCGGGCGCGGTCTTTTTCCGCTTCGTCCCGAAACACAAGCCGGCCGTAAATCTGTCCGCCCATGCATTTCAGCGCGGCGGCGGCCAGAACACCTTCGGGCGCACCGCCCGACCCCATGTACATGTCGATCCCCGTCGTATCGGGCTCGGCCGTATGCATGACACCCGCGACATCGCCGTCGGTGATCAGCCGGATCGCCGCGCCGGTGCTGCGCAATTCGGCGATCATGTCTTCATGCCGCGGCCGTTCCAGCACGCAGACGGTGATGTCGTTGGTCGAACACCCTTTTGCAGCGGCCAGGGCCGAGACCCGTTCGGACGGAGACATATCCAGCGTCACGACCCCGGGCCGGAATCCGGGACCGATCGCGAGTTTGTCCATGTAAACGTCGGGGGCGTGCAGCATCGACCCGCGCGGGCCCATGGCGATCACCGCCAGCGCATTGGGCATGTCCTTGGCGGTCAGCGTCGTGCCCTCCAGCGGGTCGAGCGCGATATCGACGCCGGGGCCGTTGCCGGTGCCGACTTTTTCGCCGATGAAAAGCATCGGTGCTTCGTCCCGCTCGCCTTCTCCGATGACCACGACACCGGCGATGTCGAGCCAGTTCAATTGTGTGCGCATGGCGTCCACCGCCGCCTGATCCGCCGCCTTTTCATCCCCCCGCCCGATCAGCGAGGCGCAGGCGATCGCCGCGGCCTCGGACACCCGCGCGAGGCCCAGCGAGAGATTGCGGTCGTTGAAGTCAGTCGTCTTGGACATGCCGTGTTCCTTTGCTGGCTGATCTTCGTAAAGCGGCTCTGGCGGCGGGCCACAAGACTGTTTGCGCTAAACCGCCTCGATCCGGATCGCGACGGGGTCGCCTGCGATGACGCCAGTGGCGGCGAATCCGGCCATCGCTTCGTCCAGGGCGGCACGGGTCGTCTTGTGCGTGACGATCAACACGGGCGCGGTTGTGTCGGTATGGTCGTATTGGCGCATCCGGTCGATCGAAATCCCGGCCTCGCCCAGCGTCTTGGCGATCTTGGCCAGCGCGCCCGGTTTGTCGATCAGCTGCATGCGCAGATAGTAGGGGGCGGGCACAGAGGCCCGCGCAGCGCGCGCCCTGCGCAACGAGGTGGCGGGCTGACCGAAGGTCGACACCCGCAGGCCCCGCGCGATATCCATGACGTCGCCCATCACGGCACTTGCCGTCGGACCTTCGCCGGCACCCGGACCGCGCAGGACGATCTGTGTCACCGCATCTCCTTCGAGGACCACCATGTTGGTGCCGCCCTGCAGCTGCCCCAGTGGCGAATGGTCGGGTACGAGGCATGGCGACATGCGTTGTTCCAGCCCGCGTCCGGTCATCTGCGCGACGCCCAGCAGCTTGATCTTGAAACCCATATCGGCGGCCTGCCGGATATCCTCGATCGTGACCGACCCGATCCCCTCAAGTTCTACCGCGTCGAAATCGACCTGTGTGCCGAAGGCGATGGACGACAGGAGGGCAAGCTTGTGACCCGCGTCGATCCCGCCCACGTCAAGTTCGGGATCGGCTTCCAGAAAGCCGAGGGCATTGGCTTCGTCGAAGACCTCCTGATAGGTCAGCCCGGCGTCTTCCATGCGTGTGAGGATGTAGTTGCAGCTGCCGTTCATGACGCCCATGACACGGGTGATCTCGTTGGCAGCCAGTCCTTCGGTCAGCGCCTTCACGACGGGGATACCGCCGGCGACCGCAGCCTCGAACCGGATCACGCGGCCGCGCGTCTCGGCCGCTTCGGCCAGTGCCTGACCGTGGATCGCCAGAAGCGCCTTGTTGGCACTGACGACATCCTTGCCGGCGGCGATAGCGGCTTCGGTCGCGTCTTTTGCAGGGCCGTCATGGCCGCCCATGACTTCGATGAAGACATCGATATCGGCACGGCGGGCAAGGGTGACCGGATCGTCTTCCCAGGCATAGGCCGACAGATCGATCCCGCGGTCCTTGTCCTTGCTGCGCGCCGAAACGGCCGTGATCTCGATAGCGCGTCCGGCGCGGACGCCGAGAAGTTCGGCGTTTTTCTGGATGATCTTCACAATCCCGACGCCGACAGTGCCAAGGCCTGCGATGCCCAACCGAAGAGGAGATGTCATGTCGTGCGATCCATGCGTTGACGTTGCCTGCTGCGGTCTAGCCAATTGCCGTCCCTACTGCAACGCGGCGATGTCGATCTCGCGGATCCGCGCGGCGCGCGCTTGCAGGTCGGCGATCCGTTGCTGCATCACGGCGGCCTCGTCGTCGGTGGGTTCCGGCAGCGGGGGCAGGGGCGTGAGGACAGGGTAGGGCGCGTTTCTGGCGCTGTCGCTGATGTTGCCTTGCAACGCGGGAAAGGGCGCGCAACCGGCAAGGACGAGGAAGGCAAGAATGCAACGCATGACGTCAGCATAATCGGGTCTTGGGACAAGGGGAACGGCGATCGGGTCTTTTCATATGAACAAGCGTTCAGTTAAATGGCGGCCATGGCGCGCAAGCAAGGTTCCCACTCGGACATTACAGGCCCCAAGGTGCATGATGCGGCCCTGCGCCTGATCGCGCGGCACGGGTTCGCTGCTGTATCCATGCGCCAGATCGCAGCCGAAGTCGGGGTGCAGGCTGGTGCGCTTTACAATTACACGGCCGATAAACAGACCTTGTTGTTCGATCTGATGCGGGGCCACATGCTGGCGCTTCTGGGTGCCTGGGACAGCACCGACAAGCCGGAAGATCCCGTTGCCCGCCTCGAGCATTTCACCCGTTTTCACATCCGGTTCCATCTGCCGCGCGCCGACGAGGTTTTCGTGTCCTATATGGAGTTGCGCAATCTCAATGCCGCGAACTTCGCCGAGATCGAGAGCCTGCGTCGCCGCTACGAGGATGCGCTGGAAGAGATCCTGCGCGATGGTGAGGCAAGGGGCGTCTTCGTGCTGCAGGACAGTCGTGTCACGACGCGGGCCCTGATCGCGATGCTGACCGGGATCGGCCAGTGGTATCGCAGTGAGGGACCCCTCGAGATGGGGCGGATCGAAAGCATCTACTGGGATCTGGTGCGTCGCGCCGTGGCGATCTAGGCAAGCGGTGCCGCGTCCGGTATGGGACACCGAAAGAGAGGGTGAGTGATGTTCAATCCGGATCAGGACGGGATCTATGCGCGGGTGCAGGCCTCGCCGGGGCGTGCCGTTTTTGCCTATGGCGTGCTTTTCGGGCTTGGGGCCATCGTTCTTTATATCGCAATCGCATTCCCACCTGCGCCCGCGTGGATGGTCTTCATGATCGCCTTCGGGGTGCTGATGCTGTGGCTGGCCGAGAAGCAGCGACGGGCCGCAAAGCTCGAGATACTTCTGATGGAGGATGAGGTGGTGGACAGCGACGGACGGGTTCTGGCGCGTATCGCGGATGTCACCGGCGTGTCGCGCGGGGCTTTGGCATTCAAACCGTCGAACGGCTTTACGCTCATCACACGTGATCGGGGTGCCGGTGCCTATGTTCCGGGCATCTGGTGGCGATTTGGCCGGAGGGTCGGGGTCGGCGGCATCACAGGCGCGGGCCAGACCAAGTTCATGGCCGAGCAGATCGCCTTACGGATCAAGGGCTAGGCAGGTCAGCAAAGATCGTTGTCGGGTGGCGCGCGGTCCCAGCAGAGCGTCAATCCAAAACGGGGCCGGATCACGGTGAAAGTCGCGAAATTGACCGTATCGAGGTCTTCACGTGGCGAACCACCACTCGACTGGAAGAAATTGGTCAGCGATCGAATGCCGGTATTGAACGGCGGTGTGTATTCGGTGAACGTTTCAACCAGGATCGAGCGGTCGCCGTCGGCCATAATCGGAAGACGCCCCGCTAATTTCAGATCAGCGAGGTCACCATCATCGAGACCCGTGGCGACACCGCGCGTGCGCGACCAGATCCGCCGGTAGGTATCGTCACTTTCCTGGTAGCGATACACGGTCACGCGGAAATCCGGATTATCGTCATCCAGCGTCAATGTTTGCAGAAGCGATCGCGCACCATTGAGATAGGCGCTGTCGATCGCATCTTCTTCACGGCTGAACATATCGGCGATGGTCAATGCTGCGCGGTGCGCATTCGCCTCGTTTCGGAATGTGTCGAAGTAGACGTAGGTCGACAGGACGATCCACATAAGGATCGGAACGACCATGACCAGTTCGACAGCCATCGAGCCGCGATCGTCGTCGCGGAACCTTTCCCAGCGGAATATGCGTGCTTTTTTCACGGTTTAAGGCTCATCTTTGAATGGTTCGATCACAAATGCCGAATATGCCACCAGCGCGACCGACCCGCCGGCTGCATCATTATCGTTGTTCGCCACGATCGACTTGCCCAAGCCGGTGGTGGGCAGGACCGGATCGATCCGCACACAGGCCCGCAGCACCATGACGTCATTGTTTTCACCGTTCGTGAATTCCACGACGGGTTGCGATGACAGACTACGATCGATGCATCGCACCTGATTGCTGAGGTTCACCCATGCACGGGGGTCGCGCCGCGTCATTTCAAGCTGAAGCTGCGTTTCGCAATTGGGAATGATGCCGGCCTCTTCGCAGATACGCTCTTTCAGCCGTTCCGCTGTAGGCGTCGACATGACCCCGATCCGGACATCGCGGACGGCAAGATCGACGCCGCGTTCCAGCATGACGTGCTGAAGGGATACCATACCGCTTTCATAGGTCATCAGAAAGAAGGTGAAGAAGACCGGAAAAACGATCGCGAATTCGAGAGAGGCGACACCCCGCTCGCATTCGGCGAACCTTTTGGCGAAATCACGCGCCTGATCGAATTTGCACATCATAGGCTCAGCCTCAGGTCAATGATCTGTCCCGCGATGTCCTCGAAGACGTCCGTCAGATTCGAGCCCTGAACGTTTGGAAAGAACTTCGATGACTCCGAGGCGCAGTTTTCCATTTCCGTCGCACCGTCGCCCGAGGTTTCGAAGGCGACTGTGAAGACCTCGATATCACGCGAGGGGGGCTTTGCCATATCGCAGGCTGCATAGAAATTTATCAGGTTGGCGG
>Ga0207419_1000708_pt1 | contig 28198 bp, 24 predicted proteins | sample ElkSloMetagenome_4_FD_184723 | JGI IMG/M metagenome (GOLD analysis project Ga0207419, IMG submission 184723) | Hot spring microbial communities from Elkhorn Slough, Monterey Bay, USA - MD2A (version 2) | ecosystem: Environmental > Aquatic > Marine > Intertidal zone > Estuary: Microbial mat ... | reverse complement strand
CCGAGGACTGGAAACGCCAATGGCGCGCGGAAGGAAAGGCCGAGGCTTTGGTCCGAGTCGCCGAGCACGCCTTCGGGCCGCTGTCCTCAGACTTGCGGGCACGAGTGTTCGGCGCCGATGAAGCCACGCTGGACGCTTGGTTCGACCGGCTTCTGGACGGCGCCGATCTGGACACGGTTTTTGGCCCGTCTCACTGAGGCCGTCCCGACAGCCTCACCGCCAGCGGCGCCAGAAGGACGATCAGCAGGATCCGCGCGATGTGGTGTGTCGAGACGAACGCCACGTCCACCCCCAGCGCCAGCGACACCAGGCTCATCTCCACCACTCCGCCAGGCGCGTAGGCCAGGATCAACTCGCGGGGCGGCAGCGATGTGACCAGCGACAACGCCCCGGCGAAGGCCACCGTGATCCCCAGCAGCACGGCGGTCGAGCCGATGCTGGCCAGGAACACCCGCGCCACCGCCCGCGCGGGCACGCCGGAGAAGCGCGCGCCGATGCCCGATCCGACCACCACCTGGGCCGCCGCCACCGCCAGGGCCGGCGGGTGGGACGCGGTCCAGCCAAGCCCGTGCACCAGCGCGCTTAGCGCCATCGGCCCGATCAGCATCCCCGCCGGGATGTTCAGGGCGCGGGCGCCGAGCACGCCGATCACCCCGCACCCCACCAGCCACCCGGCGTCGATCAGAGCAATGCCGTCCCATGCCGCGCCGATGCCGGCGGCCCCGCCGTCCGGCCGCTCGTACCCGGCCAGCAGCGCGAAAGCCGCCGGCACCGTGAACACCACCAACAGGATGCGGATCCCGTGACTCAGCGCGATGACGCGGTCATCACCGCCCAGCGCGCCACCCATCAGGATCATCTGGTTGAGCCCGCCCGGCGCCGCCGAGAACCAGGCCGTGACGGGGTCATAGCCGACGACCCGGCGCAGCCACGCGGCCACCACCAGCGTCGAGACCAGCACATACGCCAGGAGGCCGCACAGGCTGGGCCACCAGTGCACCATCTGGTCGAGCATCTCCGTGTGAAACGCACTGCCCAGCATGACGCCCAGAACGCCGATCATGCCAACCCGGAGCGGGCCGGCGACATCCAGCCGCCCGCCCGCCACCGCGACCGCCGTGGTCGCGGTGATGGCCCCCAGCATCCACGGCAGCGGCAGCCCAAGCGCCGCGAACACGCCGCCCCCGCCGGCGCCGAGTCCGAGCGTCACCGCCCAGGCGCCCCAGGGCCGGCTCCGACGGGACCCATCCTCGGCATTCATGGCATGAACTGTTCGTTCAGGATGCGCTCTTCCAAGTTGTGCTCGGGATCGAACAGCATGGTCAGGCTGGCGTCGTGGTTCTCGCGCACCTGCACCGAGACGACGTCGCGGACCTCGGTGTAGTCGGCCACGGCGCTGACCGGGCGCTTGGCGTGCTCCAGCACGTCCACCGTCACGGTGGCAACGCTGGGCAGGATGGCGCCGCGCCAGCGGCGCGGGCGGAAAGCGCTGATCGGCGTGACCGCCATCACGTTGGAGCCCATGGGCAGAATGGGACCGTAGGCGGAGGCGTTGTAGGCGGTCGAGCCGGCGGCCGTGCAGACCAGCACGCCGTCGCAGATCATCTCCGGCAGGCGCACCCGGCCATCCACGCTGACACGCAGCTTGGCGGCCTGACGGGTCTCGCGCAGCATGGAGACCTCATTGATCGCCAGCGCCTCCTCGATGGCGCCGGTGGCCGTGCGGGCGATCATGGCCAGCGGCTTGACGGTGACGGGCTGCGCCGCGCGCAGACGCTCCATCAGGCCGTGAATGCGGAACTGGTTCATCAGGAACCCGACCGAGCCCTGGTTCATGCCGAAGATCGGCGCATCCAGGTGCATGTGCCGGTGCAACGTCTCCAGCATGAAGCCGTCGCCGCCCAGGGCAACGATGACGTCGGCGTGTGCCGGATCGGTGTGACCGTACTTCTTGCGCAGCAGGTCACCGGCCGCGCGGCTGGCGTCCGTGTCGGCGTTGAGCACGCTGACCGTTTCGATGTCCATGGGGCGACCTCGCGCGACCGGGGGGCCGGGCCACTAAACGGCACCATGCCCCCGCGTGTCCAGCGTGGGGATGCGACACAACGCGTCGGCCGGGGATCAGTCCTTTGTCACGATCGGCAGGGCGCGAACCGACCCGCCGCGCGGGTCAAATAGGACACGATCCGCCCTAGGGTCACGCAAACCGCGCCAGTTTCCCGGGCATGGCCAAGGATCTCCAAATCCGTGGCCCGTTGTAGCCCGAGCTCCGAAACATGGTCGACCACCCAACCGAACTGACGCAGGTTCCTTGCGGCCGAGACCGGGAGCCCCTGGTCCAGGAGCAGCATCATGCCGCGTCGCGACCTATTACAAGATCGTCAAGGTTGCGCGCAGCCCAAATCAGGGCTTGGCGGATGTCATCGGGTTCGAGATCCGGGTATTCGGCCATCAGGTCGGCCCAGTCCGGATAAACGGCAAGGCCCTGAAGAACCCGCCGCACGGTCAGGCGGCTGCTGCGAATGCAGGGCTGCCCATTCATGACGGCCGGATCGACCGTGATACGATCAAGGGTCATGGGACCGGTCCTCCGCGACAGTGTATGCCCCCCTCCGTCACACCGCCCGGCCCTGCATCAGCCGAGGAGTGCCGCCGACAACGGCGGTCGTGCCCATGGCGGCTTGCATGAAGAACCGCTTGAGCGGTCCCATGCGGTCGACCGCCGCCAGGCCAGCGGTGCGGGCCAGTCGCAGCGGCGCGATGTCGTTGGAGAACAGCCGCACGATGCCGTCGGTGACCCCCAGCATGAGCAGGTTGTCGGCCTGCCGCAGCCGCGCGTAGCGGCGCAGGATGTCCGGCATCCCGGGGTCCAGGCCCAGGCGGTGGGCCTGGACTAGGGTTTCGACCAGCACGGCCACATCGCGCAGGCCGTAATTCATGCCCTGCCCGGCCACCGGGTGCATTCCGTGTGCCGCGTCTCCCACCAGGGCCAGCCGGGTGTCGGTGTAGCGGTCGGCGAACTGCAGAGACAGCGGATAGGAAAACCGGGGTCCGACGATGCGCGCCTCGCCGAAATAGTCGCCGAAACGGGCCATGAACTCGGCCATGAACCGGTCTTCGGGCAGCGCCATCAGGTCCGGGATCCAGTCGCGCCGCTCGCTCCAGACGATGGACGAGCGGTTGCCGGTCAGCGGCAGCGAGGCGAACGGCCCGCCCGGCAGGAAGTGCTCGATGGCCACGCCGTCGTGCGGCAGCTCGTGTTCCACCGTCAGGACGATGGCGCCCTGATTGTAGTCCCATCCGGTCGTCTGGATGCCGGCGGCGACGCGGGTGGGCGAGGAGCGCCCGTCCGCCGCCACGGCCAGGCGGGCGCGCACCCGGCGGCCGTCGGCCAGCCGCGCCTCGACCCCGCTGGCCTCGCGCGCCAGATCGGCGACCGTCACAGGGGCCAACAGCGTGGCGTGGTCCAGTTCGCCCAGGCGCGCCTGGATGGCACGGCGGGTGACCTGGTTCTCGGCCATGTAGCCCATGGGCTCGGGGCCGGCCTCGTCCCGGTGGTAGTGCATGAACAGCGGGGCATTGGAATCGGCGATGCGGATGTCCTCGATGGGCTGGCAGGCGTCGCCCATGTGCCGCCAGATGCCGAGCCCGTCCAGCACCTTCTGGCATCCCAGGGCGATGGCCGAGGCGCGCCCGTCATAGGCGTTGGTCATCCAACTGGCGGGGTCCTCGCGCTCGGCCACCAGCACCGTCATGCCGTGCTGGGCCAGCCCGCAGGCCAGCGTGCCGCCCACGAGCCCGCCGCCGATGACCAGGACATCGGCGGTCAGGACGCTGTCCGTGGCCTGCGATGTTTCCGCGCGCACCGTTTTCGCCATCCGTGGTCCCTTCCGTCCAAATACCGTGGGCGAGCCGGGTCCGGGCGGGGGCCGGGAGCCTCAGGATGGACCGGCGGGGCAGGCCGTGTTGGCCACCTCGGCGACCCATTCCAGCATCACCCGTCCGACCGCCTTGCGGGTGTTGGGAATGCGGATGCCTTTCGGCTCGAACCCCCGCACCGGCTCGCGTGTCAGGCTGACATAATACACATAGTCAAGATCGCCCGCGATCCCATGGGAGAACTCCAGCCTGGGAAACGGATCGCCCTGCGCCGGGGTTCGGGCGCCGAAGGTCATGGCGAAGCCCTTGGTGTCCGGCGCCAGGATCAAGGGGGCGAGTTGGGCGTGGCGGCCGTTGTAACACACGGCGCGGCGCTCCAACTCGCGGGTCAGGTCTTCGGGCTCGATCCCGTGCTCGTAGAAATCGGCGAACAGGTCATTGATGACGGTCGCCCGGCCGGCCACCCGGCCCACGTCGTCGCCGGGTTCCAGGTTGCGGGCCAGGGGCCGGTTCGCCGCTTGGTCGGCGGCGGACTTGTCCAGGGCCTCCACCTTGGTGATCGGCAATCCGCCCGAGACCGGGTCGTCCGATGTGTCGCTCTTGTCGAATTCCACGAACAGGGCGATGGCCGCGGCCACGCCGACCAGCACGATGATGGCGCCAAGGCAGCCCAGGGCTGCCTTGCCGCTGTCTTCGTCGTCGGACAGGACCGGGGTGGCGGTCTTTTTTTTCGCCATGGCTCCCTCTCGGCGCACGGACCGGGACACACCCCCCTGCTCCAGGCCCGCGCCGCCCCTTCGCGGACCTGCCGGCTCCGTGCCAGTTCCCGGTCCGGATATTCGCGCAAGTCCCGGCGGCGGGCAAGGGTAGGGGACCCAGGTGACACCGAAGGGTCACGGTTCAGCCCCCATGACGTGGGAGCCCGTCGGATCGTTGGACAGCGCGGGCGCCGCCCTATCGTCGTCGCGGCATTAACCTTGCAAATCCGGCATAACGTGCCAGAATTGCAAGGATGATACCGCGCCGATTGACAGAACCGCTGCTTGCCCGCCTGGACCAGTTTCCGGCCGTGGCCCTGCTTGGCCCCCGGCAGGTCGGCAAGACGACGCTGGCCGAGTGGGTCGCCGGGCGGCGGGAGAGCGTCTATCTCGATCTGGAGTCTCCGCCGGATCGCGAGAAGCTCGCCGACCCCGTCTATTACCTCTCCGGCCATGCCGACAAACTCGTCATCCTCGACGAGGTCCAGCGCATACCGGAGTTGTTCCAGGCGTTGCGCGGCCTGATCGACAAGGGACGGCGACAGGGCCGCAAGGCCGGGCAGTTCCTGCTGCTCGGCTCCGCTTCCATGGACCTGCTGCGTCAATCCGGGGAGAGTCTGGCCGGGCGCATCGCCTATGTGGACCTCAACCCGCTCGACGTGCTGGAGGTCGATCCGGCGGAGCGCGAGCGGTTGTGGGTGCGCGGCGGGTTTCCGGACAGCTTTCTCGCCGACAGCGACGAGTCCAGCATGGTCTGGCGCGAGGCTTTCGTCCGCACCTATCTGCAACGCGACATCCCCGAACTCGGCCCGCGCATTCCGGCGGAGACGCTGCGGCGGTTCTGGACCATGCTTGCCCACGACCAGGGCGGCTTGCTGAACGCCGCGCATCTCGGCCGGGGGCTGGCCGTCGACGGCAAGACCGTCGGACGGTATCTCGACCTGTTGGTTGACCTGTTGCTGGTGCGCCGCCTGCCGCCGTTCCATGCCAATGTCGGCAAGCGGCTGGTCCGCTCGCCGAAGGTCTATGTCCGGGATTCCGGCGTCGTCCACAGGCTGCTCGGCCTCGGCGAGCGCGATGCCGTGCTCGGCCATCCGGTGGCGGGCGGAAGCTGGGAAGGCTTCGTCACTGAAAACCTTCTGGGCGCGGCGCCGGAGGGTACGCAGGCGAGTTTCTACCGCACCGCCGCCGGGGCGGAGATCGACCTCGTGCTCGACCTGCCCGGCGGACAGCGGTGGGCCGTCGAGATCAAGCGCGGCCTGACCCCGAAGCTGGATCGCGGCTTCCACCACGCCTGCGAAGACCTGAAACCCGACCGCTCGTTCATCGTCTATTCCGGCGACGAGGCGTATCTGAAATCCGGCGACATCACCGTCACCGGTCTGCGCGGTCTGTGCGAGCGTCTGCGAGCGTAGCGCGAAGGCGGGCGCGACCGGCGCGCCAAATCCATACTTGCTCCCGGGTCGAAACCTCTGTATCCTTCACATATGGATGTAGGGAACTCCCCTAGCCTATTGAAACAAAAGAATTCTCGCGATGTGCTGTGACGTCCGGCCGGGGCCGGGACAGGAGGGAGCGCAACCATGAGCCGGAGCGCCGCCGGAGTCCAACGGACCCCGTTCCTGCCGCCGGCCGCGGCCCTCGGATTGATCCGGTTGGGGCGGCGCGTGCTGGGCCTCGGCCTGCTCACGGTCACGCTCGCGCTGGCCGCCGCGCTGCTAAGCTACCATCCAACGGATGCGTCCTGGAACATCGCCAGCACCCTTGGGCCGCGCAACGTCATGGGCGTGCCTGGGGCTTTGATCGCGGACGGGATGCTGCAAGTCGTCGGCCTGGCGGCGGTGCTGCCGTGCCTGGGCGGGGGCGTGCTGGCCCTGCGCCTGCTGACCGGGGATCCCGTCGCGGTGCGCGCGACGCCGCCCCTGGCCCTGCTGGCGGCGGTTCCGCTGCTGGCGATGGCGCTGGCCGCGCTGGCGCCGGCGGCCCCGTTTCCATCCTGGGCCGGCCCGGGCGGTGCCCTGGGGACGGCGGCCCATGCCTGGAGCCAGCATGGGCTGAGCGGCGTGGCACCGCCCGGCCACTGGGACCTGGTGCCGGGCGCGGGCGCCCTGGTGCTGGGCGTGTGGCTGACGATCGTCGCCCTGGGGATGCGCTGGCGCCATGTCCTCGCCGCGCGGAATGGACTGGTCGCCAGCGCGCGGGTGATCGCTGCCGTTGGCGGTGCGGTGGCCCGCGTCGTGCTCGCCGTCGCGCGCCATACCCGCGCGGCACCGACCGAACGCGCGGAACCCACCCTGGCGGAGCCGACAGTGGCCGGGCCGCGGCCGGCCGCGACCGTACGCGAGCCGGCCGCCGAGGCGCGGCCGTCCGGCCCGGTGCGCCGGGCGGTGGTGGAAGCACCGCCGCGCCAGCCCGCCGCCCGCGCCGCGCGGGAGACGCTGCGCGCCCGGCAGGGCAGTCTGTTCGACGACGCGGACGATGCCACCACCGGCGGCGCGGCCCTGCCGCCGCTCGACCTGCTGTCGGCCCCGCGCACCACCGAGGCGCAGCGCCGGATCAACGAAGAGGCCCTGACCAACAACGCCCGCCTGCTGGAAGGCGTGCTCGGCGACTTCGGCATCAAGGGCGAAATCGTGAAGGTGCGCCCCGGCCCGGTGGTGACGCTGTATGAACTGGAGCCGGCGCCGGGCATCAAGACCGCGCGCATCATCGGTCTGGCGGACGACATCGCCCGCGCCATGAGCGCCGTGTCGGTGCGCATCGCCGTCATCCCGGGCAAGAGCGTCATCGGCATCGAACTGCCCAACGCCCGGCGCCAAGGCGTGAACCTGCGCGAGATGCTGGCCAGCGAGGCGTTCACCAGCGGAGATTTGACGCTGACCCTGGCCCTGGGGCGGGACATCGGCGGCGGACCGGTGTTCGTCGATCTGGCGCGGATGCCGCACCTGCTGATCGCCGGCACCACGGGGTCCGGCAAGTCGGTGTCGGTCAACGCCATGATCATGTCGCTGCTCTACCGCCTGACGCCGGAGCGCTGCCGCCTGATCCTGATCGACCCGAAGATGCTGGAGCTGTCGGCCTACGACGACATCCCGCACCTGCTGACGCCCGTCGTGACCGATCCCGGCAAGGCCGTGGTGGCGTTGAAATGGGCGGTCAAGGAGATGGAGGACCGCTACCGCGCCATGAGCCAACTCGGGGTGCGCAACATCCGGGGCTTCAACCAGAAGGTCGAGAAGGCGCTGGCCGAGGGCGGCCAGGTGACGCGCACGGTGCAGACCGGCTTCGACCCGGAGACCGGCGAGCCGGTCTACGAGCAGCAGGACATGGATCTTCAGCCGCTGCCGCACATCGTCATCGTCGTCGACGAGATGGCGGATTTGATGCTGGTGGCCGGCAAGGAGGTCGAAGCGGCCATCCAGCGTCTGGCGCAGATGGCCCGCGCCGCCGGCCTGCACCTGATCATGGCGACGCAGCGACCCTCGGTCGACGTCATCACCGGCACCATCAAGGCCAACTTCCCCACCCGCGTCAGTTTCCAGGTCACCAGCAAGATCGACAGCCGCACCGTGCTCGGCGAGCAGGGCGCGGAACAGCTTCTGGGCCAGGGCGACATGCTCTACATGGCGGCCGGCGGGCGCATCACCCGGCTGCACGGGCCGTTCGTCTCCGACGAGGAGGTGGAGCGTGTCTGCGACTTCATGCGCGGCCAGGGCTGCCCGGCGTATGTCGACTCCGTCACCCTCGACGAGGAGGACGACGGCCCCAGCGATGCCTCCGCGCTGGCCGAGACGTCCGACCCGCTGTTCGACCGCGCCGTGGAACTGGTGGCGCGCGAGCGCAAGGCGTCGACCAGCTTCGTGCAGCGCCATTTGCAGATCGGCTACAACCGCGCCGCGCGGATGATCGACCTGATGGAGAAGGAGGGCATGGTCAGCCGCGCCAACCACGTGGGCAAGCGCGAGGTGTTGCTTCCGGAGGCCGCCGAATAGGCGGCCGACCCGTTTGATAAGGGCCGCCGAATAGGCGGCCGACCCGTTAGATAAGGGCCGCCGAGGTGGCGGCCGACCCGTTTCAAGGTTTGTCCCGGCCGGCCCACCATCCAACCGGCCGGGATAGGCCTCGCCGCCGGTCCTGGATGCCTCCGGGGACCGGCGGTCTTTTTTTGCGGCCCCACTGACGGCGCCGAATCCCTCCACCACATGCCCGGTTGCGGGCACGCCGTCGTCACTTGTAGACAGGCCCGTCCATCACGCCCCGGTGTTTCGCGCCGGCGCCCGCCCCCTGGTCCGTGGCGGGCCCGCGCGCCAACACGGCGTGCGCCTATCACCGAACAGAGGGTCAACCACCATGGATGCCTTGTCGGAATTCTTGGGAAGCGTCAGTTCCATCGTCTGGGGTCCCATCATGCTGGTTCTGTTGTTGGGAACCGGCTTGTACCTGACGCTGGGCCTGGGTCTTCTGCCGCAACGCAAGCTCGGGTACGGCTTCCGGCTGATGCTCGGCGGCCGCAAGGTCGAGGAGGGTCACAAGGGCGAAATCACGCCGTTCCAGGCGTTGACCACGGCCCTGTCCGCGACCATCGGCACCGGTAATATCGCCGGCGTGGCCACGGCCATCTTCCTGGGCGGCCCGGGGGCCGTGTTCTGGATGTGGATCACGGCGCTGGTGGGCATGGCCACCAAGTACGCCGAGGCGGTGCTGGCGGTGCGCTACCGCGAGGTCGACGCCAATGGGCGCTATGTCGGCGGCCCCATGTACTACATCCGCAACGGCCTGGGCTGGGGCTGGCTGGGCTGGCTGTTTGCCCTGTTCGCCACCGTCGCCGCCTTCGGCATCGGCAACACCGTGCAGTCCAACTCGGTGGCCAAGGCCCTGGAAGGCACGTTCGAGGTTCCGACCATCATCACCGGCCTGGTGCTGGCGGCCTTGACGTTCCTGGTCATCATCGGCGGCGTGAAGCGCATCGGCCGCGTGGCCGAACACCTTGTGCCGCTGATGGCGATTCTCTACGTCGTCGGGGCGCTGGTGATCCTCGCCTTTAACGCGGCCGACGTGCCGGGCGCCCTCGGCCTGATCTTCACCGATGCCTTCACCGGCACGGCGGCGGCCGGCGGCTTCGCCGGGGCGGGCGTGCTGGCGGCCATTCGCTTTGGCGTCGCGCGGGGCGTGTTCTCCAACGAGGCCGGCCTCGGCAGCGCCCCGATCGCCCACGCGGCGGCCAAGACGAATGACCCGGTCCGCCAGGGGTGCGTCGCCATGCTGGGCACGTTCATCGACACCATCGTCGTCTGTACGATGACCGCCCTGGTGATCATCACCACCGGCGCCTGGACCAGCGGCGAGACCGGCGCCGAGTTGTCGGCCCTGGCCTTTGACACCGGCCTGCCGGGCGGCGACATGATCGTCACCCTGGGCTTGGTCGTGTTCGCCTTCACCACCGTCCTGGGGTGGGCCTATTACGGCGAGCGCGCGGCCGAGTACATCTTCGGAACCCAGGTGATCCTGCCGTTCCGCGTGCTGTGGGTGCTGGCGCTGGTGGCCGGAGCCGTGGGCAACCTGGGCCTGATCTGGACCGTGGCCGACATCATGAACGCGCTCATGGCGATTCCGAACCTGATCGCGCTGATCGCGCTCAGCGGGACCGTGTTCGCCATCAGCCGGGCTTACTTCAAGGCCCAGAAGGGGTAGGGCGGCCTCAGGCGACCGGCGGCGGGGGACGATCCTACCCGCCGCCGGTGCCCGCGCCGTCTGGGACGCCGGACCGCTGGACGCCGCTAGGCAAACCTGCATGATCCTCTTATGGTGCCAGGATCATCGGTATGGAAAGGCAACATGGACCCCTTCGTCGAACGCCACGGACCGTGTACGGTCGTCGTCCGTGAGCGCTCTCTTCCGGACGGTCGCCCGGTGCTGCTGTTCGAGTCGTCCGGGACGTGCAACTCCTCGGACTTCGGTGTGTGCCTGGAGAGGATCGGGCAGCGCCGCGCCTTCACGCCCGAGTTGCTGACGATCCTCGACATCCGGCATGTCCAACGCGAGGCGGACGCCGACGGCCTGTTTCAGCAGGCCCGGATCTTCGCCCGGGCGCGCGTTCGGCGCCTGGTGGTGGCCTACATCTCCGACACGGAGTCCACGGCGGCCATTGCCCCCATGGTCCGAGACGTTTTCGGGCGGGCCGGCGTGTCGGCCGAGATCCACATGTGCCGAAGCCTCGAAGATGCCCTGGACTGGATGACGGCCCTGGGGCCAGCCGGCGACAGTGCCCGCGATGCGAGGTGATCCGGGTTCGGTGTCGGACAGCTCGCATCGCGACGCCTCGCCCCCGCGCCCGCGCGCGACAGGCCACGAGGCCAGGGGACATCATGCCTCTGTTCGGGTGTCCTCGCGGTCCTGCATGAGCAGGCCGAAGAGGAGCAAGGTGGCAAAGATCGTGATGAAGCTGATGGCCGAGAGCAGGTAGAACCCGAACCCGAGGGCCAGACCGATTCCGCCCGCGGCCCAGATGCTGGCGCCCGTCGCCGTTCCGACGACATGATCGTCGCCTCGGCGGAGGATGGCGCCGGCCCCCAGAAAGCCGATGCCGGTCAGAACGCCTTCGATGATCCGCATGAAGTCCAGGCGGATCGTGCCCTCGGAATCCGCGTAGTCGGCGTAGACCTCCTGCGCCATGATCGCCACGACACAGGAGACAACGGCGACGATCACAAAGGCGCGAAAGTCCATCGGCTTGCCCTTGCGGTACCGCTCAAGCCCCAGGAACAGGCCGAACACAGCCGCCAGCAGCACGCGGACCCACACCTCGACAATGCTGACGGTGCGATAGCCGTTCAGGGCGTTCATGATCTCTTCCATGGACGGAGTCCTCCGGCCGGGGAGCCCGGTGCGGCTTTGTGGTCGCCGGCAAGGCGCGCCGCCGAGTGATTGCTGTCGCCTCAACGCATGACGTCCCGGGCGGGTTCCGCCCGCGCGGGCCCGCCGGCGTCTCCATGGTCCATCAGCGGTGGACCCCATCCAATGCGGGATCAGTCGTCGCGCAGGCGCACCCACACGGGGGTATGATCCGACGCCTTCGGCGCGCCGCGCGGAGCGCGGTCGACGCCGGCGTCGTCCAGCCGGTCGGCGGCCAGCGGCGACAGCAGCAGGTGGTCGATGCGCAGGCCGTTGTCCTTCTGCCAGGCGCCGCCCTGGTAGTCCCAGTAGGTGTACACGCCCGGCCGGGGATGACGCACGGCGATGGCGTCCGCGTAGCCCAGATGCAGCAGCGCCCGGAACCGCTCGCGGCTCTCCGACCGGCACAGAGCGTCGTCGCGCCAGCCCGCCGGGTCATAGACATCGCCGTCGGTGGGGCAGACGTTGTAGTCGCCGCCGAGGATCACCGGTTCGTCCAGCCGCACCAGGCCCGCCGCGTGCGCGCGCAGGCGCTCCATCCATGTCAGCTTGTAGGGAAACTTCGGCGAATCGCTCGGATTGCCGTTCGGGAGATAGATCGAGGCGACGCGCAGCGTGCCGCCGACCACGGCCTCGATGTAGCGCGCCTGCTCGTCCTCACCGTCTTCGGGCCGGTTGGGCAGGCCCCGGGTCACGTCCTCCAGGCCGAGGCGCGACAGGATGGCCACGCCGTTGTAGCTTTTCTGGCCGTGCACGGCGCAGGCATAGCCCGCGTCTTCGATGGCCTCGGCCGGAAAGCCGTCGTCGACGGTCTTGATCTCCTGCAGCAGCACGACGTCCGGACGGGCGCCGCGCAGCCAGTCCAGCACGGCCGGCAAGCGGGCCTTGATCGAATTGACGTTCCAGGTGGCGATGGTTGGCATCCGCGCCCACATGAAAAGAAATGGTGGTTTGCGACCCCGGTCACACTGGACCGGGCCGGATTGTGCCATCATCGGGGGGCCGAGACGCTGGTGCAAGGGGAGTCCCATGGGCCATCAGGAGTTCGCGACGACGGCGCGCGCCCGCCGCCACCGGCCGGGAAAACGGTTTGTCTGTGCCCTGGTGCTGGGGCTTTCCGTGGCGGTCCTTGCCGTGCGGCCGGCCCAGGCCATCCCCTGCCCCGGCGAGGACGCTCCGGTGCGGGTGGAGCTCACCACGCGTTTCGACACGGCGCGCGTGGACCACTCCCGCGGCCGCGACGCCATCAACGCGATGTTCGCTGAACAGCGCGGCAAGGCTACCATCCCGCAGAATGGTGGCGCGGTCGGCCTGACCGTCACCAGATCCGGGTTCTCGTTCAGCACGCGCACCGAGATCTTCCGGCGCCGCGACGGCGCGCTGTGCGTCTACCTGCGCGGCGTCGAGGCGGCCATGAACCAGGTCGACACGGTCGTCTACATCGCGCGGGAGTATCCGAAAGGATCGTGCAATTACCGCGCGATCTACGAGCACGAGAAGATGCACGTCGGCGTGTACTATTTCACCCAGAAGGACTACGCGCCGCGCGTCGAGCGGGAGCTGGAACGGCTGGTGCGCTATGTGAACCCTCGCGTGGTTCGCAACAGGGCCGAAGCCCGCGAGGTCCACGTCGAGATGATCAACGAGGGGGTCGCCCATGTCCTGGAGGACATGGAGGCCGAGCGGCGGCGGCGCAACGCGGCCCTCGACACGCCGGAGAACTACGCTCGCGAGCGGGCCAAGTGCCCCAGTTGGTAAGGACGTAAGGACGCCAGGGCAATCGGGTGAACGATGCCGGTGTGAGCGAAAAGCTGCATGAGCGGCTTCTTCGAGAGCAGAGCGCGCAAATCGTCATTGCGAAGAGCGCGGCGACGAAGCAATCCAGAGCGGATATTTGCGTTTTGCGCTCTGTATTGCTTGCTTTGTGGATGCTCCACCCTCTTATGGCGACGCGGGTTCGCAATAACGAATCTCGTTTCCACCAGGACTGAGGTCACCGGCTTGGCAAGAAAGGAAGTGTAGAATATGGGAGGTCTCGGGGCGCCCATCCATCTCAGCCATTGATCTGTTCGCGCTCGGGCGAGAATTCGTCCATCATCGCGTTCAGGCGCGCCACCGCCGCCTTCGGCCCCTCGGGCCAGGCCCACACGCCGGAACTGACGGCCAGGAAGTCCGTCCCGGCTTCGATCAGCGGCCGCGCGTTGTCCGGCGTGATGCCACCGATGGCCACCACCGGCACCACCATCGCCTCCGCCCACCAGCGCAACAGGTCGATGTCGGCCCGCGTCTTGGCCTGCTTGGTGTCGGTGGGAAAGAAGGCGCCGAAGGCCACATAGTCGGCGCCGTTCTCGCCCGCGTCCATTGCCAGATGGCGGGAGGCGTGACAGGTCACACCCACCACGCGATCGGCGCCAACGATGCGCCGGGCTTCGGCCAGCGGTGTGTCCTCTTGGCCCACGTGCACGCCGTCGCAGCCGGTGAGCAGCGCCAGATCGGGCCGATCGTTCATCAGCACGGCCACGTCGCGCGCCTGGGCAAGCGGCACCAGCTCGTCGGCGACGCGGCGGATGGTCTCGTCCTCGGCCTCCTTCAGACGCAGTTGCAGGCAGGCCACGTCGCCACCGTCCAGGGCCTCTTCGAGCGTGGCGGCAAACGCCGTGAGGTCGTCGATCACGGGCGGGGTGATCAGGTACAGGCGGCAGCGGTCGCGCGGGTCACGGGGGGGCATGGCGGTCCTTCGGGCCGTTTGACGAAACCGGGAGCCTAACGCCGCGCGCCGGACCTGTGTAGTGCCCGACGCACCCCGTGCGTTCGGACGGGTTGCGTTCGGACCGGCGGCGGATATGGTGGCCGCCCTTGCGCGAAAGGCTCCCGCCATGTCCGATGCTCCGTCCCCCGATCTCGATCCCGCCCGGCCGCCGCATCCCCGCGTGCGCCTGCGGCCCAAGCACGCCACTCGCCTGCGGCGCGGCCACCCGTGGGTGTACTCCAACGAAGTGGCGATGACCCCCGAGGCCAAGGCGCTGCCGCCTGGCACCGTGGTCACTGTCCTGGACGCTGGCGACGAGGCTCTGGCGACAGCCCTGTTCAACCCGCATTCGCTGATCGCCCTGCGGGTGGTGGCGCCGGACCCGGACGTGCCGGTGGACGCGGCCCTGATCGGCACGCGCCTTGGCCGCGCCCTGCGGCTGCGTGAGACCCTGGTGGCCGACCCGTTCTATCGCCTGGTCCACGCCGAGGCCGACGGCCTGCCGGGGCTGGTGGTGGACCGCTTCGGTGACCGTCTGGTCGTGCAGGCCAACAGCGCCGGCATGGACCGGTTGTTGCCGCAGGTTCTGGACGGGCTCGACGCTCTGGTCCGCCCGGCCGGGATCGTCATTCGCGACGATACGGCGGCGCGCGGCCTGGAGGGTCTGCCCAATACCGGCCATCGGCTGCACGGCACCGCGCCGGACGGCCCGGTCGCGGTGGTCGAGCGCGGCGTGACCTACCTGGCCGATCTGATCGGCGGGCAGAAGACCGGCTGGTTCCATGACCAGCGCGACAACCGCGCCATGGTCGCCGCCCTGTCGCGCGGGCGGACGGTGCTGGACGTCTTCAGCCACGCCGGCGGGTTCGGGCTGGCCTGCGCCGTGGCGGGCGCTGCCCAGGTGCTGTGCGTGGACACGGCCGCGCACGCCCTGGCCCTGGCCACCGAGGCGGCGGCGCGCAATGGCGTGGGGGATCGCGTCGGCACCGAGCGTGCCGACGCCTTCGACGCGCTGGAGGCGCTCGCCCGCGACGGCCGCCGGTTCGACGTCGTGGTGTGCGATCCGCCGAGTTTCGTCAAGGCCCGCAAGGACCTGGAGTCCGGCGCGCGGGGCTACCGCAAGATGGCGCGGCTGGCGGCGGCCGTCGTCGCGCCCGAGGGCTTTCTGTTCGCCGCCTCGTGCTCGCACAACATGCCGGCCGACCGGTTCCTGGACGAGGTGGCGCGCGGCCTCGCCCAGGCCGGGCGGAGTGCGCGCGTGCTGGCCCGGACCGAGGCCGCGCCGGACCACCCGCTGCATCCCCTGTTGCCGGATTCGGCGTACCTCAAGGGGCTCCTGTTGGCGCTGGACTGAGAGGCGGCGCGGTCAGCCGCCCGTGCCGTCGTAGACGTCCATCTGTCCGCGCACCTGACCGCCTTCCTCGATGATGATGGCGGCGTAGCGCACCGAGCCCTCGATACGGCCGCCGTCGCGCACGATCAGGCGGCGCTTGACGATCAGGTTGCCCTCGAAGCGGCCGGAGATGTCGGCCTCCTCGATCGAGGCGGTGCCCTTGAACAGGCCGCTGGCCGTCACCTCGATGGCCTCGGCGTCGTTCAGGTCGGCCTCGACGGTGCCCTCGACCACCAGCCGATCGCAGGCGCTGATCTGGCCGTTGAGCTGGATGCCGCTGCCGACGATCAGGTTCTTGGGGTCGCCGCCGGCGGCGCGCGGGGCGCCGCCCGGCCGCGTCGGTGGCGTCAGCGTCTGCGGCTCGCCGCTGTCGGCGGCGGGCGCCTTGGGCTGCTCGCGGCTGTGCACCGGCGGCTCCGGGCGGAACGCGCCGGTCTGCGGCTTCACCGGCATTCCGGGCTGGAACTTCGGCGACGTCACCTGGGTCGGCTCCTGCGGCTGAAAGCCGCCCTTGCCGTCGCTTGCCTCGGCCCGTTCACCGTCGCCCGGGCCACCCTGTCCGCCGCTCGGCTGGCGGCCCTGCGGGGTATTGCCGAAAAATGCCATGGGGGGAGTCCCTCGTGCTGGAAGTGCTGATCGGGTGCGACAACACGCGGGCCGGGCGCAAGCCTTGCGGACCGCCTGCCGCACACCGCCTGCCGCGACCGCCAGATTACGCGGAGCCGGGGTCACCCCGCAACGCCTGGACGATGTGCACCATGAAGGCCGTGGCCACGACCGGCGCGAGCAGGTTGGCGACCGGCACCAGCATCAGGCCGGCGACGACCACACCGGCGAGCATGATCCGCCAGCGGTGCTGTCGGCGTTCCCCGGTGAGCCGCGAACGGTCGAGGCGGCGGGCCGCCACCAGTTCGTGATACTCCCGCCCCAGCAGGTAGCCGTTCAGCAGCAGGTAGATCGCCAGATTGAACGCCGGTAGAAAGATATAGAGAGGCAGGGCGAGCACGTTCAACCCCACCGCAACCAAGGCGAAGGAGAGGGCGCCGGCGATGCTTTCACCGATCGGCACTTCGCGCGCCGCCGGCAATTTCGGGTAGTGCCGACGCTCGACCGCCTCGGCCACCCGTTCCAGGAACAGGCCCACAAAGGCGGTTACCACGGCCGGGAAGAACACCAGGGCCACGACGAACGCCGCCAGGCCGCCGGCCACATCGATGACCGTGTCGAGCCACGGGGGGTCGACCACGTCGACGGCGCCCAGCCCGAACCACAGGCCGGCGACCAGCAGGAGGTAGATGGCGACGGTCAGAGCCAGGCTCAGCATGATGGGGTCGCGGACCCGTGGGTCGCCGAGCTGTTCAACCGATTTGACGAAAGCGCCAATCATGGCGAGCGGGTCCTCCGGATCGGGGGGGACTGTGGCGGTCGCGGGCGCGCGGCCGGCGCGGAGGAGCCTACGCGGATGACAGATCGGCGAAAAGGTCGCGCGCGAACCATCGCGCGGCCGGAGTCGGCCCGCCGAAGCCCCGCTAAGCCCTTATGTTCGCTAAGGAAATAGTAACGTTTTGCGCCTTTCGAATGACATAGTCTGCGCCGTCTGATGCGAACCGTGCCATGCCCCGTCCGCATGTTCGCCATTCCTCATTCGCATGAGCGGAAATTATTGTTGCGGAGCGGGAGGCCGCTGAGTTAAAAAATTACCCAACGGAAACGCTCGGGGTGCGCTCAAGCGCGCTGCGGGTCCAGGGGCTAGGGCCTATCTCGTTCGGTCACATGGCACCGAGCCGGAACCAGGGCCTAATGTGAAACGTTGATGACACAGGTGGTCACGACTCAGGCGGCTCGCCAGCCCCTGGCCACTGTTCAGGAGGACGCGTACCGTGCTCTATCACATCCATGAAATGAACCATCATGCGATGACGCCGATGCGGATGATGGCCCAGGCCGTCAACATGCTGGCGACCAACCCGCTGCTGCCGACCAGCCACACCGGTCTGGGTCGCACGGTGGCCGCCGGCACCGACGTGTTCGAGCGCATCACCCGCAAGTACCCGAAGCCGGAGTTCGGCCTGTCCGAGACCGTCGTCGACGGCCATCTGGTCAACGTGCGCGAGCGGGTGGTGGAGCACAAGCCCTTCTGCAACCTGATCCACTTCGAACGCGACCTGCCCGAGGAGCGCGACGACCCGGCGGTGCTGGTGGTGGCGGCCCTGTCCGGCCACTACGCCACGCTGATGCGCGGCACCGTGCAGGCGCTGCTGCCCGAGCACGAGGTCTACATCACCGACTGGACCAACGCCCGCGACGTCGCCCTGTGGCACGGCGAGTTCGACATGGAGGCGTACGTCCAGTACCTGATCGAGTTCATGGACATCCTGGGGCCGGACACCTCCATGCTGGCCGTCTGCCAGCCGGGCGTGCCGGTGCTGTGCGCCAACGCGCTGATGTCCGAGGACAACAACCCGAACCGCCCCTTTGCCATGGTGCTGATGGGCAGCCCCATCGACACGCGCATCAACAAGACGGCGGTGAATCTGTTCGCCGAGAGCAAGGACATGTCCTGGTTCCGGCGCCGCTTCATCCAGACCGTGCCGCCGCCGTACATGGGGGCGGGCCGATCGGTCTATCCGGGCTTCCTGCAGCTTGGCGGGTTCATGGCCATGAACGTCGAGCGGCACATGGATGCCCACCGCGACTACTTCAACCACCTGATCGAGGGCGACGGCGATTCGGCCGCCGCGCACCGCAAGTTCTATGACGAGTATCTCTCGGTCATGGACATGCCCGGGGCGTTCTACCTGGAGACCATCGAGAGGGTGTTCAAGGAACACCACCTGCCGGAAGGCCGCATGATGATCGGCGACCAGCTGGTGCGGCCGGAGGCCATCACGGACATCGGCCTGCTGACGGTCGAGGGCGAGAAGGACGACATCACCGGCCTGGGCCAGACCGAGGCGGCGCACGACATGTTGACCGGCCTGTCGCGCAAGCACCGGGATCACATGGTCTGCCCGGGCGTCGGTCACTACGGCATCTTCAACGGTCGGCGCTGGCGCGAGATGATCCTGCCGCGCGTGGCCAACTTCATCCGGCACCAACGGGCGATGCGCGGCTTCGGCCCGAAGACCCGCGCCAACGCCTTCGATTCGGAAATCACGACTCTGGCGGAGGCGCGCGGCCTGGGCCAGATGGAAGCAGCACCCACGCCGGCTCCGGCGAACGCCAATGGCAAGCGCGCCAAAAAGGCCGTCGCGGCCGCCGACAGCGATGCGCGCCCGTCGCGCGCCGGCGGCGCCTCCTCCAAGCGCCACGGCACCGAGACGCGGGCGACGGAGACCGTCGGGGCGCACTGATCCGGCGGCACGGCACACGATTGACGCAGCAACCGGGCGGGAGCGCGACTCCCGCCCGGTTTGTTGTCAGGGCAGGTTGGGGCGGACTGCAGGCGTTCGGCGCGCGCCGGGGCCAGGGCAATCGGGTGAACTACGCCTGCGAGAGCCGTTGTCCGCATGAGCGGATGATTCGTGAGCAGAACACGCAGTTCGTCATTGCGAGGAACGAAGTGACGAAGCAATCCAGGGCGAAAGACGCAGATATCCGCTCTGGATTGCTTCGTCGATACGCTCCTCGCAATGACAAAAGGAAGTAAAAACGTGTGAATCAGACGGAACAATCATAGGCACCCCCATGCGTTTGACCTGCTCCTCCACCGGTGAAGGCCCACTTCTGGTGATCCTGCACGGCCTGTTCGGGTCCGGGCGCAACTGGGGGGCCATCGCCGGCCGCCTCGCTCCCTTGGGCTGGCGCGTCATCACCCCCGACCTGCGCAACCACGGCGGCTCGCCCTGGGACGACGCCATGGACTATGCCGCCATGGCCGGCGACGTGCGCGCGTTGCTGGACGAAGAGGGGGGTGGGCAGCCGGCCGTGCTCGTCGGCCACAGCATGGGTGGCAAGGCGGCCATGCGGCTGGCGCTGGAAAGCCCGGAGCGGGTGCGGGCGCTGGCCGTGGTCGACGTGGCCCCGGTGGCGTACCGGCGCGGCCTGGAGGGCTACGCCAAAACCATGCTCGACGTGCCTCTGGACGCCGTGCGCCGGCGCGCCGATGCCGACGCGGCGCTGGCCGAGGCGATCCCGGAGCCGGGGATCCGTGCCTTTCTGCTGCAGAACCTTGAATTGCCCGGGCCGGAGGGTGGCCCAGCGCGATGGCGCCTGAACCTGCGTGCGCTGATCGACGGCATGGCGGACATCACCGGGTGGCCGGAGCCCCCCGCCGGCGCGCGGTATGACGGCCCGGCGCTGGTTCTGTCCGGCGGCGCGTCGGACTACGTGCGGGCGGAGCACCACGAGGCCATCCGCAGCCTGTTCCCCGCCGCCCGGTTCGAGGTCGTCGAGGGGGCCGGCCACTGGGTCCATGCCGAGGCGCCCGGGGCGACGATCGACATCCTGTCTGGTTTCCTCGGGTCGCTGCCGCTATCGTCCTGACGGCGGGCGGTGCCTCGCTCGCACACACCCGTCAGTCCCACACACCCGTCAGAAGGACCCATCCCGTGTTCGGACTCGAGATCGGCCTGTTCGGCCTCATTTTCCTGATCATCGTGCTGTGGGCGGCGATGCACGTCCTGGGCAGCACGGCCAGCCCGCTGCCAAAGGCGCTGTGGCTGGTCGCGCTTCTGTTCCTGCCGGTGCTCGGCCTGATCGTCTGGTTCTTTTTCGGACCGCGCGCCGCCCGGAAACAATAGGTCCCCTCACCCCTCGTCGGGAGGCGTCTCTTCCAGGGCCGCTTCCTCCAGCCAGACCGCACCCTCCGGCAGGCGGGGGTCCCCGTCCGACAGCAACGGCGCCGTCGCGGCCGGAGACCGCTCCTGGTTGGCGACGGCGGCGCGGCGCGACTGCACATACAGGCTGCGCACGGCCGCATAGAAGTCGATCGAGGTCTCGCGCAGCGATTCCATTTGCTGGCCGCGACCGCCCAGCTGACTGGACGCATTGGCGTAGGTGTGGATGTTGGCCATGCGCTCGCCGGTCGGCCCGGCCAGCCAGAACAACGGGTTGGTCACCATGTCCACGGCCCGGCCGACGCCGTCGCGCGGATTGCCCGGGCCGAACAGCGGATAGACCATGTACGGTCCGTCGCCCACGCCCCACACGCCCAGGGTCTGGCCGAAATCCTCCTCATGCGGCGGCAGGCCCATGCCGGCGGCGGTGTCCCAGAAGCCCAGGCCGCCGGCCGTGGAGTTGATGGCGAAGCGCTGGGTGGTCACCCAGGCGCGGTCCACCTCGCCCTGCAGCAGGTCGTTGACCAGGATCACCGGCGTCGACAGGTTGTGCAGGAAGTTGTCGACGTTTTCCTTGCGCTCATCGGGCAGCACGCCGTACGGCGCGATCACCGGCTGCAACAGGGTGTAGATCAGCGTGTTCAGGTCGAACACGAAGCGGTTCCAGTCCTCCATCGGATCGGGAACCAGGGTATCGTCGGCGGCCTCCGGATTGTCGATGTCCGGCGCGGACTGCGCCAGGGACGCCAACTGCGAGCCGGGCGCCGAGGTGACGGCAGGCGGATCGGCGGCCTGTGCGGTCTCACTTCGTGGCCCTGTGGCGCAGGCCGACAGGCACAGCGCGGCCACGCCCGCCGCCAGGAGAGATCGGCGCCAGGGGCGGCCGGAATGAGTCTGGACCTCGTTCTTCGTCATGTTCGCCTCGCCGCCGATGTCCATTCTGGTCCGTCCCCCCGTTCAGAACGCCATGCTCGTGACCGCCATGCTCGTGTCCGGCCTCGCAGCCACGCCGCCACCGCCCCGGCTCGCGCGGCGGTTCCAGCCATGCAATCCTACCCCGGCCTGCCCGGCGGTGCGAGCGTGATTGCACCTTGCACCGCGCGAAAACCAGCGTCTCGCGGCTTGAGGGCAACACCAAGGGCTGGGCCGGCGCACGCCGGACAGATAGGCCTCTTGGTGATACCCGGCCGGTGGTTTGGGCGCAACAGGGGGGACCGGCGCACAGCGGATAGCAGAGCGAAACGGCCGGTTTTCCTGGGCGAACGTGGCCGCTCGGCAACAGGTGAAGGGAATCCATTGCAGCATTGCGGTTTTTGCCCGCATTGCGCCGAGACGGCGCGAAAACAGGTTGCAGTTGGTCACAAAGACGACACACTCTGCGCCAGAGCGGTGTCAGGCTGGATTGACCCTCGGCGTCGGCGCGGAGGCACGGACCGGTCGCATCGCTGGGTCTGGCCAACATCTCAACCAGGGGGGAAAGGACCAATGGAGATGCGTGATCGTCGCCCGATGCTGGCGGGGCTGGCGCTTGGCGTGGTGACGGGCCTGGCGGCGTCGCAGGCGGCCGCCTCCGGCTTCCAGCTCAAGGAACAAAGCGCCGAGGGCCTGGGCAACGCCTTCGCCGGCTCCACCGCCAAGGCGTACGATCCCAGCACCGCGTTCTTCAACCCGGCCGGCATGACCCGCCTGTCGGGCACCACGGCCGAGATGACCGGCGCCTACATCATGCCGCAGGCGAATTTCAGCGGCAGCGCCACCACAACGCTGGGCACCCCGGTCGGCGGCACCCTGAGCGGCGACGCGGCCATGGACAGCTTCGTGCCGTCGATGTACGGCGTCTACAGCCTGACCGACAGGGCGCGGCTGGGCATTGCCATCAACGTGCCGTTCGGCATGGCGACCTCGTATGATACGGCCTGGGTCGGCCGCTATCAGGCGCTGGATTCGCACCTGCACGCCACGAGCATCATGCCCAGCGCCGCCTACCGCGTGACCGATGGCCTGTCGCTCAGCGCCGCGCCGGTGCTCCAGTACACGTCCGTCAAGCTGACCACCGCCATAAACAACATGGGCCTGTTGCCGTACGACGGGCGCCAGAAGCTGACCGCCGAACACATGGGCTTCGGTTTCAACGTGGCCGCGATGTACGAGTTCAGCGAGACCTCGCGCATCGGCATCAACTACCGCTCGCGCGTGCATCATCCGTTCGAGGGCGAGTCCAAATACAACAACGTTCACCCGATCCTGGCCGCGCGCGGCGGGCTGGTGGACAGCGACGCCACCGCCGAGTTGACCACGCCCGACGTGCTCAGCGTCGGGGCCTATCACGAGTTTACGCCGCAATGGGCCGTGGTGGCCGACGTGGCCTGGACCAACTGGTCGCTGTTCGACGAACTGCGGGTGGACGCCGAGACCGGCGCCGACAGCCTGACGGAAGAGAACTGGCACGACACCGTGTTCGCCTCGATCGGCGCCATCTACCGTCCGGACGAGAACTGGTCGTTCCGCGCCGGCTTCGCCTACGACATGTCGCCGATCCCCGACGAGCACCGCACCGCCCGCATCCCGGGCGAGGACCGCTACTGGCTGTCCGGCGGCATTTCTTATGCCTACGAGGACTGGTTCAAGGTCGACTTCGGCTACACCCACATCTTCGTCAACGATGCCAGCATCAACGAAACGACGGGGCAGGGCACCCTGGTGGGCGAGTACGAGAACAGCATCGATATCCTGACCATCGGCGGTCGGATCAAGTTCTAATACCGTCCCCTTGCGGGGACATCCGTGCCCGGGTTGCGGACGGGGCCTGTCGCCCCGTCCGTGGCCATTCCCATGAGGAACGATCAGTTCTCTCCGCCGGTCATGTTGGGCGGCGTGGCCTGCGCGGCGCGCACCGACCGCAGGTCCCCGCCGTCGCCCGCCGCGCCCTCCGTCAGTTCCAGCGCCAGCACCCGTTGCGGCTTCTCGTGCGGCATGACGAGCCCGAACCGCGCCGCCGGCTCGAATCCGAACACCGCGTAGTAGGCCGGATCGCCGACCAGGATCACGAGGTCGTGGCCCTGACGCCCCGCCTCGAACAGGCCCCGGCGCATCAACGCCTTGCCGATGCCCAGGCGCGACAATTCGGGTTCGACGGCGATGGGACCCAGCAGCAGCGCGGGACGACCCGGCTCCCCCACCAGGACGGGCCAGAAGCGCAGGGTGCCGAGCACGGTGCCGTCCGGCCGGTCGGCCACGTGCGACAGCGCGGCCACCGGGGCGACCCCCTCGCGGTAGGCATAGGACCGCTTCTGCCACCGATCGGGCCCAAAGGCGCGGTCCAAAAGGGCTTCGATCGCCGGGGCATCGCCGGGCTCTTCGGGACGGACGGCGTAGGCGACGGGGACCATGGGAGGGGACCTCGGAGACGGAACGGACGCACGGCGGATGTCGCTAGCCGGGGCAGGCCGGCCGATGGGTCAGGATCGTCGTCGTGCGGACGCGGTCCAAGAGGTCATGAAGGCCATGGGATCCGTGTGCGGTAGAGGTGAGCGGGGCGCGCCCGCGGACGCGTCCCGTCCCGCCCGTCTATACCATTCCCCGCAGCCCGCGTGGGGCGCTTTTTTTGCGGGGCGGCACCCTGGAGCGGCCGGTGTGGCCGCCAGGGAACGGGCGCATTCTTACTCCATTTGGGGGATGCGCCGATCGTTCGACTCTGTATACATAAAAGTCCATCCAACGCCGATTCCCGGAGACAGGAGTCGATGCGTGCCGCTGTGGCATGATCTGTGGCGGGCCGCGCCGAGCAAGGCGGGGCCGGCGGTTATTGGGAGATCGGCGCATGGTTGACGCGACGACGGAAACAGGCCTTGACCGCGATGCGGCCGGACCGTCTGATCAAGGTTCTGGCGAAACGCCCAGGGCGTCGGATGGCGCGACCGTCCTGACGCCGCCGCCGCCCGGCGAGACGGCCGTGGTGTTCGTTGACCCGGGCGAGGCCTACACCATCGCGGCCGACCCGGCGGACGTTTCGTTCCGGCAGGACGGCGGATCGCTGGTCGTGACGGTGAACGGGGCGGGAACCCTGGTTCTGAACGACTTCCTGACCTTCGCGGCACCGGACTCGGGCGTGCTGCCTCCAGCCCTGACGCTGGCCGACGGAACGGTCATTGGTGCCGACGTCCTGGTCGCCGACTTTGGCGTTGACTTCAACGACGTGGCGCCGGCCGCCGGCACCCCGGCCGTGGGGGTGCCTGGGGGCATCCCCGCCGATGGCGGCGGCGGCGCCGGGTTCCAGCCCTACGTGGTCGAGCCGATCGACCAGACCACCGATCCGCCGGACCCGCTCGGTCCCCTGGATGTCGCGCTGGACGTGGTCGCCGAGGACTTGGAGGTGGTCGCGGGCGAAGACGAGACGCCGGGGGCCGGGGGCACGCAGTCCGCTGGTCCGGTTGGGGCTGACGATGGAACCGGCGGAGGCGATGGCACGTCCGGCGGCGGTGGAGGAGGTGGCGGCTCCGGCACGGATGGCGGAGGCACCGGCGGCGATGGTGAGCCCGCTGGCGGCGGCTCTGGCGACGGCGGCAGTGGCGGCAGTGGCGGCACGGACACCGGCACGGACACCGGCGGCGATGGCGGCGACTTGGCCGCCGCCGCCGCCGAGGCGAGAACCCCGGAAGGCGGCACGACCCTGACCGGCAACGTGCTCGATGGCGCCGGCGGAGTGGCGCCCGTCACGGTCACCACCTTCACCTACACCGACGAAAGCGGCGTCACGCGGGACGGCGTGTTCGGCGTTCCGCTCGACACCCGCTATGGCACGTTGACCGTCAATACCGACGGGTCCTGGACCTACGTCTCCGATCCGCAAGAGAACCATCTGGGCGTGTCGAGCCTGCCCACCGGCGGCGCTGCGGACGGCCTGCTGGATCCCTTCACCTACACCCTCGCCGACGCGGCCGGTCAGACCGCCTCGGCGACACAGGGCATCCTGGTCACCGACACCGGCCCGGTGGCCGTCGACGACCCCGTGCAATCCGTCGAGGAAGGCGCGGCGGCCCTCTCTGGCGCCGTGCTGGCCAACGACGTCCCGAGCGCCGATGCCCCGAATACCGTCGTTTCCTTCGCCTACACGGATGCGTCCGGTGTCAGCCGGATCGCCGCCGCCGTTGACACGGTCGACACCCTGTATGGCACCCTGACTGTCAACGCCGACGGCACGTGGACCTACACGCCCGCCGAAACCCTGGAGCATTCCGACGGCGAACCGCTGACCGAGGCCTTCACCTACACCGTCACCGACGATGACGGCAGCACCGGCAGCGGCACGCAACTCATACAGGTGACCGACGGCGTGCCCGAAGCGGTCGATGACGCCTCTGTCGTGGTCGAGCCGGGCGACGACCCCGTTGGCGGCACCGTGCGCGACAACGACGCGGACGGTCCGGACCTGCCGGTGGCACTGGTGTCGTTCACGTACACGAACAGCAGCGGCGATGAACAGACGGCGGCCGCCGGCAGTACGGTGGCCACCCGGTTCGGCAGCCTGACGGTTGCCGCTGACGGGACCTGGACCTACACGCCCGATGCCGACGGGACGCAGTCGGGATCGGACGGCTTCACCTACACGCTGCGCGACGCCGACGGCAGCGAGTCGACGGCCACGCAGCCGGTCACGGTGACCTACACGGCGCCTCCGCCGCCGCCGCCCGAGCCGGAGGCCGAGGCGATCGTCGACGAGGATGGCCTTGGGGCCCTGCAGGACTGGCCGTACGATGGCATCGTGGGGGGCTCCGGCGACGTGGCCGGTGAGCCTACCGTCGCCACTGGCATCTTGGTGACCATCGGGGAAGGTCAAACGGTCACCTTTTCCACCGCCGTGGCCCAGGCCCTCAATCGATCCAGTGATCAGCAGGGTGATCCGCCGTTGGCCTGGTCTCCCTACGGGACCAACGGGGTCCAGGCCGAGTACGACGGCGTTCCCGTCCTGACGATCGTCCCGACGACGAATCCGGCTACGCCCGGCGTTGTGGGGTACGAAGTCACCCTGAACGAGCCCGTCTACCATGCGGTCGCCGGCACGGAAGACGACATCACATTCAATGTGCCGTACTCGGTCGTCGACGACGAAACGGGCGAAGTCGTGGGCGGCGGTGCGTTGCCCGTGACCATCGACGACGACTCACCCGTCGCCCAGTCCGTTACCGTCACCAACTGGGGCGGGGACACGAACAGCGCGACGGCGATCGGCTGGTACGAGATCGACCCGGAGACCGGCGACCCACTCAACAACGAAGGCACGATCCTGTGGGTCAATAGCCCGCTTAACGATGGCGGAGTTCTGGAATTCTACGGCCACACGGAGACAATCCAGGGGTACAGCGCGGACGAAATTGGCGTTTTCGTCGTGCCAGATGCCCAGTATCAGCCGGGCATGACCGTCACCGGTTTGACTGGCGTGGCGGGGGCTCGATTGTCGACGGTGCCAGGTGACGCTGAGTCGGTGCCGACGGGCGGGACAGACCTCATCCCCGGCTCGACGACTGGCACCAAACACTACTTCGATGATGACCAAAACGACGGGGACTTCAACGACGTTCAGATCACGGTCAACGATGCCACCGTGGGCGATGAAATGGTGACCGAAGCGAGCATCGCGGACAACGAGGCCTCGGTGACCACCGGCATTTTCGGACCCGTCGACGGTGTCGACTATGGCGCCGACGGGGCGGAGCCGAACGGGTCGTACGACGTTTTCGCGTTTGCCGCCGAGGCGGACATGAGCCTCAACGGCCTGCAGGGGCTGGCCAGCGATGGGACCTACGGCGACGTTTCGCTGGTGCGGGACGGCGACACGGCCTTGCGCGGCGTGGTGAACGAAGGGACGCCGGCTGCCGAGGACATCTTCACCCTGAGCCTGAACGGTGACGATACGTATACCTTCGACTTGCTGCGGGCCGTGCGGCACCCGGACCTGGACGGCGCGCCGAACAACGACGTGGTCGCTTTGAACATCTCCGGCGCCATCCTGACATACGACCATGACGGCGACCCGGTGGCGCTGGACTTCGGTATCCGCATCCAGGACGGCGTGCCGCTGTTGGCATCCAACGATCCCTACGACGTCAATCCCGGCGACAGCGTGCCAATCCTTTTGGCAGACCTTCTCGCCAACGGTGGAAGCCCCGATGGGGTCGATCTGGCAAGCGTGACGGTGACCGACGACGGTGGCAGTGGCACGGTCGGTTACGACCCGGGCACGGGGACCTTCACCTACACCGCGGACAACGCCGGATCGGGCACAACGTCCTTCACCTACCGCGTCGAGGATGCCGACGGCGACACCGCCGAGGGCACGGTGACCATCAACATCCTTTGATACCGGCAGACATTTGCGTTCACTCGTTGACCGGACCCATTTCTTGCCTTTTCCCGGGATCCCTCCGCCCCTTCCAGGGCGTTCGGGGACATTTTATATGATATGAAACAACCACATCTGTCATCCCGAGCGAGCGGAGCGAGCCGAGGGATCTCGGGCATTGGCTTGATGACAGGCCGCTAAGACCGGTCAACCTTTTCGTCTGCTAGAGCAGATCGTGAACACTCTGAATCACCTCGTGTTTCAGAGTGTTCACGTGAATCTGCTCTAAATCAAATAGTTAGGGCGGATTCACGTAACCGGGGCAAAAGTCCGGGCGGTCAGGCCTGGCAGCGCGCCGCGACCAGGTCAGGCAAGTGCGGCACGGGGTTTCTGACGGCGGCGCCCAGTCGG
>Ga0207419_1000706_pt1 | contig 28250 bp, 26 predicted proteins | sample ElkSloMetagenome_4_FD_184723 | JGI IMG/M metagenome (GOLD analysis project Ga0207419, IMG submission 184723) | Hot spring microbial communities from Elkhorn Slough, Monterey Bay, USA - MD2A (version 2) | ecosystem: Environmental > Aquatic > Marine > Intertidal zone > Estuary: Microbial mat ... | reverse complement strand
TATTTATTAAATTATCCATTACTTGTTTAATGCCACTTTCATCAACAGGTATTTCTTCCAGTTTTTCAAAAACATCAAGTTTTATCCGAACATTTTTTTTATGCCCGGCAAAATTGTTAAGCTCAATACTTCCTTTAATAAGACCGATAAGATCAATGGGCTTTTTATTTAAGATCAATTTTCCTGACTCAATTCTTGCTAAATCTAATAAGTCATTGAGAAGATCCATACTAAAGCCTCCAAGAGACTTTATTAAGCTGAGAAATTGCAATTGCTGTGGATTGAGTTTTTCTTTCACTTCGTCTAAAAGAAACTCACTTAATCTTATAATATTCCCAACGGGATTGCGTAAATCATGAGCTGCAGCATTTAAAAAATGGTTTTTTAATTCATTAAGCTTGTTTAGTTCCGCATTTTTTTTGTGCAGCTCTCTGGTTTTGTTGCTCAAATCATTGTTAATATCAAGCAGCTCCGTACGCAAATTTTCATATTCATCTTTATTGCTTTCTCCTATTACCTCAAGGCCATTTTTTATTTGATAAAACTGAAAATAAAAAGTTTCTGGCAATTCCCTGGCTGTTTGTAAATTGAGCAGTACCCCTTCATTACTGGCCAATACCTGTTTCAAATTGATCTTTTCCTGAAAATCAAGGAGTATCTCTTGAATATTCTTATTTACCAACTGCTCTCCTAGCACTTTATGAGCATACTTATTGGCCTTAATAATTTTACCTTCATCATCCAATTGCAACCATAATAATGATGAATTATTCTCCAGATAATTTGTTATTGCCTGATTCATGAAAATAGCTTTTTTTCATTCAATATTTTTTGCAACTGTTCAATAGATGAGATGTATTTCACTTTTGGATAGTCTGCCAATATATCAAAAGTAGCCCTTTTAAAAGCTTGTCCGCCCACCATTATTAATAAATCAGGATAATGCTCTTGTACCAGTTTAATCAATTCCATCAGGCGCGGATAATTGGAATAGATTGCCAATGAAATGGCCAATACATCAGGTTCGTTTTCAGAAATAAATCGTAAAAGCTCTTTCGCCGGAGTATTAGCACCTAAAAAATAAGTATCCCAGCCTTCAATTTCGAAAATATCTGCCACCATTTTTGCACCAATCTGGTGATATTCGTGAGCCAAACATGTTATGATAGCCTTGTATCCCTTTTTTTCAGCAGAAAAAATTACAGGATAAAATAGTGTCATTAAATTACCGGTAATGGAAGTTGCTAAATGTTCGCTGGCTACCGATATTTCATTTTTTTCCCACATTTCACCTATATCATAAAGCGAGCGTTGAAAAAAGTCCTGATAAACCGTAAGAATATCAGCTTCTTGGGCGATCAATCGATCAATAATCGATTTACATTTCAATTTATCACCCTCAAGCAGAGCATTTTTATAATCTTCGTAAATTATTTCTCCGGTAATTACCAATTCCTTTATATTTAAAGTGTACTGAGCATTGTCTCCACAAAATCTACTGCTTTATTATTCAACTGCGAAAATTCTTCCAATCCTATCCTGGTACTTATTTTAATAAATTCATGCTTTTGTAAAATTGCTTCAATTTTTTCTTCCGACAAATTCACCAGCGGAATATAATTATCCTGCTCAAAATGATATTCCCAAGGTGTTTCATTAATACAAATATAATAATTATTTTGGCTCCAAGTTGCTATTCTTCTAATCATATTATCCCTAAACAGATGTAATGATTCGCCTTGTAAATGAAGGGTTATGCTAAAATAATTCCCCCACCAAAACATGGTGCGAAAGGCAAATGTATCGTTTTTTTTGAAATATCGAGGATAGTCGAGCATAAGGTAAGGTAAGTCTCTATAGTTTTCCCCTTTACTTATTTTGCCAGCTATAGTGAGTACCTTTTTTGGTATTTTTGACTGATAATTTTCCAATATTGGAGCTAAAGTATCTTGTACACCTACCAGCAATGAAAAAATTTTATCGGTAATTTTTCGCTTAGTAATTAAAAAATCCTGATCACGTAGGTAATTAACTTCTTTTGGATTAAAGTATATTTGCTCAGTCATATTTTTTAAGTTTGAAACATAAAGGCATATTTTTGAATTTAGGGTGTAACAGTACTTACTTTTTATGAATAAACCAAAAAAAAATATTACGGTTTTAGGAGCAGGAATATCGGGCTTAACCATTGCGTATTGGCTAAAAAAAGCAGGGCATCAGGTCACTGTTCTTGAAGCTACAAGCGAGCCTGGAGGCACCATGCATAGTCAACGAAGAGGTAAATTACTGATCGATTATGGGCCTAACAGTGGACTTGAAACTACTCCTTTGATAGGTGAGTTAATTTCTGATCTTAATTTGCAAGATGAAATAGTATATGCAAACGATAAAGCCAAGAAACGCTATATTCTTAGAAATGAACAATTACATCCTCTACCAACCAGTCCTTCTGCATTTTTAAAAACAAAACTATTTTCTACTAAAACTAAATTAAATCTACTTTTAGAGCCTTTTAAAAGCAAATCAAAAGACGGTTACAACCAAAGTATATCTCGATTCGTGGTGCGAAGATTAGGTAAAGAATTTTTGGATTACGCGGTAAATCCATTTGTGTCAGGAATATTTGCTGGTAACCCTGACCGGCTAAGTGTAAAATCTGCCCTACCAAGACTTTTTAAACTAGAAGAAGAATATGGCAGCTTGATCAAGGGTATGATAAAAGGAGCTAAAGAACGAAAAAAAAACCCTGAAAAATCGAAGCAGGCTGCCCGAATGTTTTCATTTCGCGATGGCATGCAAACGCTGCCACTGGCTTTAGCCAAAGCCATGGCAAATGAATTGAAGTTTCATTGTGAAGTAGAAAAGATTAAAAAAGTTGATGGAGCTTATGAAGTATCGTATTTGCAAAATAAAAAGAAGACTCAGGCAAAAACAGATGTGGTTATTTCAACATTGCCTGCCTACAAAGCAAAAGAAGTTTTTAAAGATTTTGGAGAGCAACTCATCAATCATTTCAACCGCATTTATTATCCTCCGGTAGCTGTACTTTATTTGGTTTTTAAAAGAGATGAGGTAAAAATACCACTTGATGGCTTTGGATTTTTAGTTCCTGCTTTGGAGCAGAAAAAGTTTTTGGGAGCAATTTGGAGTTCTACCTTATTTCCTCAACGTGCTGCTGATGATCAAGCTACTTTTACTTTGTACATTGGAGGTGCCCGCAATGCTCAAATATTTTCAATGAAGGAAGAAGTAATGGTAAATCAGGTACTAATAGAATTTAAAAAAATAATGAAAATCGATGCCGACCCTGTGCATTGGTTTATTAAAAAATGGTCTAGAGCCATCCCTCAATATAATTTAGGACATCATGAACATGAACGCTACTTTGACCAATTTGAAAATGAAAACCCAGGAGTTTTATTAGCTGGTAATTTTCGTGGTGGAGTTTCTGTAGGCGATTGTATTAAAAATAGCAAAGAGGTAGCCGACAAGGCATTAAAATTTTTATGACGCAATTACCTGGTTAGCTCTTCCAGCTTAATTCCCATTGAGCTTAGCCACGATAATAAATTTTCGGCCTCTTTTTTATTAGGTGGCGGAACTGATATTTCATGTTGGTTAAAATAAATGATAAATTTCTTGCTACTGTAAGCCACTTTAGCAATGTCTTGATAAAAAATTTTTACCACTTTATGGCTAAACTGCTTTTCGAATAATAAATAATCATTATAATAAAGAACGGTAGCATTCACATAGTTGACTAAAAAGAGGTTGATAACAAAAGATATAATTAATGCAGCAAAAAAAGACCACAACAGAGGGGTGAAAAACCTGAAGAGAGCAAAGACCGTAAGAGCTATAAAAGATTGCAGAATAAGCCCGAGAAAAGAAACTTTGATAAATTTATATTTCATATTGATTATTGTATAGCAATATTAATGATTACAATGATCAAATACAACAAGTTAAAGTTTGGCTTTAAAAATAGATGTTTAAACATTTATTATTATTTTTGTGCCAACATTATACAAATGTTGATTTTTTAGAGAATGGACTTTCAGATTCACAGTTTAAACCAATTGCTTATCTCAATTGCGGAAACCAAAAACAAGTTAAGCTTTATTGACTATAATGATCCGCTATATGATGGCTATGAAGACAAGTTGCATGACTTGGAAGATGTCTTGATGCAATCTTATGGGGATTACCTTGATGCTACACTGAATTTAGTTTATCAGCAATTTTCATTTCAAGACGACATATTACATCCTTTAAGCTATATTCCCAGCCAGTTTGAAATCAAAGAAAAAGCAGGTAATTTACATTTTAATGTTTTGCCTGAGCACTGCTTAAAAATTAATTCCAATAAATACCCTGAAGAAATAATAAAGGTAGTCTTATTGCCATCACCTGCCCGATTCGTCGTATATCTCCTTCGTACTCATAAAGAATTAGTCTGGAAGGTAGCTGACTAAATAATTATCACCCCCTCTTCACTATCGCCAATGGTTTGATGTTTATTATTTATATATCGAATACCTGCTATATATGCAAGTAACGCGTCCAATTGATGGTGATTTTCTATATTATCTTTAAGCTTGACAGCAAATTGGTCAGATGCTTCTCGTGCTAAATGTTGGCAAGGTTGCTTTTTATATTGATCCCAGCCCAGGTTTCTGGCTTGTGCAGCTGGATACGTTTCCAACACGTGAACTCCAAGAGCAATAGCTTTATGCCTAAATTGGATAGCCCTTGCCGTAAGCCCTCCTAAAAACATGGGCGACATAGCTTTTAATGTTTTGTCGCATTGTCGGTAAAAAAAATCCGGAATATGATTATCAATTTTATTATAGGCTATTGGTAAACTTAAAGGTGCATCTATCATGATTAGCTTTGGTTTTTGTTGGCGTAGCTTATCCATTAACATTTTATCGGCGTCCTCATCCTTCATTGACTGTTTAAAATCAATTACTTGTTCATGTGCAAAACAAATAACCGTAGTGCCTGCTTTTTTACTACCAAAATCTATTCCCCACATTTCTTGCAATTTTACCATGTAAGACAAACCTAAATTTAAAGCTATGGTTTTCAAAAATTAAGTTTCTGTAGCTACTTGAAGAAGTCTTTTCTATGTATATTTGAAATCTGTGTTTAAACATCTTTTTTATTGAAATGGAGTATGCCTGGGGGCTTTTGCAAGGATTATTTATTATTCTTTTTCCGTTTGCAGCCTATAAAATTTGCAAGACCAATAAAGTATTTCAGTTAATAAGTCCGGTTGTCATGTGCTATTTGGCAGGTATACTATTGGCTAATATACCCTGGATTGATGTAAACCATTCACTCTCTGAAAGCATTTCCGAGGTATCTATTCCTCTTGCAGTAGCGCTGGTGATTTTTTCACTTGATTTAAAAAAATGGATCAAAAATGCAGGTAAAGCTATATTATCATTCTTCTTCTGTATAATAAGTGCTTTAATTAGCGCGCTGCTGGCTACCTGGCTTTTTGAAGACTTGCATAATGAAACGTGGAAAATAGCCTCCATGTCGATAGGTGTTTATACAGGGGGTACCCCTAACATGTCGGCTATAGGCAAAGCATTGAAAGTAGAAGAGGCTACTTTTGTACTCATGAATGCTGCTGATGTGGTTTTAGGCGGACTATACTTAATGTTTTTAATGACAGTTGCCCATCCTATCCTTTCAAAAATATTGCCCGCCTATCAAAATTCGAAAAACGTACCAGGAGAGATGGATGCAGACACAAACAGATTTACACAGGCAAAACTTTCACAGCAAGTAAAATTTATAGTTTTAAGCTTATTGATGAGCATATTTTGCCTGGCTTCAGGCATTGGAGTATCGCTATTAATAACTGGTAAATTATCCGTGGTATCCATTATTGTCACTATTACTACTTTGGCAGTAATCGGTTCTTTTGTAAAAACAATACGCACCCTACCAGGTACATTTGAAGTTGGCGAATACTTACTACTGATATTTTGTACTGCTATTGGCACATTGGTACATGTGGAACAATTGATCAGCAATAGCGGAGACATATTCTACTTCATGTCATTTGTAATGGGAACAGCTCTGATTATTCATTATCTATTAGCCTTTATATTTCGTATTGATGTGGATACTTTACTAATTACTTCTGTGGCAGGTATTTATGGGCCCGCCTTTGTACCTCCTATAGCCAGTGTAATTAGAAATAAGGAAATAATTATTACCGGTCTTACAACAGGAATATTAGGATATGCAGTAGCCAACTATCTTGGCCTACTTTTAGCGTATTGGTTCAAGGGTGGATTATAAGTTAATCTGCGTCTTTGGCACAGCGAAAGCCCATATTGAACAGAGAAGTTTCCACACTGTTTTGTCCCCGAAAAAAAGCTGTATAGCTTAAGTCCCCCGCTTCATCGTACATAAACGATCCCCCTTTAATTACTTTAACATCAGGATTGACCTGAATGGGCTGTCCAATTACCGGCGAGTAACTATCGGCAGTCCATTCCCATACATTACCAGCCATATCAGAAAATCCCCATTCGTTGGCACTAAAGTTACCAACCGGTGAAGTATATTCAAACCCATCGGCCCCTTGTTCTAAGTACTGGTTTCCTTGCCATACATTGGCCATGTGCTGTCCCATCACCTGACTTTCTTGCCCCCATGGATACCAGTTTTCTACCTGACCCGATCTGGCTGCATATTCCCATTCAATTTCTGTGGGAAGTCTTTTTTTAGCCCATCGCGCATAATTTACTGCATCATTCCAGCTTATATGAGTTACCGGATGATCTTTTTTGGCCTTCCCTTGTTCCGGGCCTAAGGGATGCAGCCAATTGGTGCCAGGCTTTAATGTCCAGTTGCCCTGTTGAAAATCAAAAACTCCTGAATTGCCAAATTTTTCGGCCTCAGTAATATAGCCAGTAGCAGCGATAAATTGACTGAATTCTTCTACAGTTACCGGGTACTTATCAAGGTAAAAAGCTTCTATTTCTACCGGTATCGGTGGAAACTGATCTTTATGAGCAGCCGAGCCAACCACAAATTCTCCACCTTTTACCAATATCATCTCGCTATCAGGTGTACGCGAGGTTTCTTGCCCACTATTTTCATCCGACTCTTTATCTATTCCCCGGTCACTTTTTTCAGCTGTGCTAGCATCTTTTTTACAAGCAACTAATAAGGTAATAATGATGAAAATAAATGTATAATTGCAGTATTTGTTCATGATATTTTGATTCAGGCTGTGAGTTGTAAAAGTAGCCAATTTCTTTTGGTCAGCCAATAAAAAAGCCCCTGGTTTCCTCAGAGGCTATGTATCTTGTATTATATTTAAATAATCAGGATGCTTTTCTAAATTTTTCGGTTCGTAATTTAGTATTTTCAAATGATTTGCCAATCGATATATCCTGATGAATTATATCAATTACACTATCTACTATATCTTCTTCATATCCCATGCTTCTGGCATATTGATTACACAACATCTTTTCATTTTCATCAATACTCCCATCGATCATCATCATCTTTACAAGGTCGTACACTAATTGAAATCGTTCATGTGAAGAAGATGGCATTATAAAATCTACCTTTTTGTATTGCTTTTTGACTTCCTTAATATCTTGAGGGCTCATTTTAAATCTTTTTGCCACTTCAGTCAAAAAACATAATTCCTTATCATCTACCCACCCATCGCTTAATGCGACTTCTATAATGCTTTTAATGTAGCTTCTTACTTTACTTTGTGCATTTTGAGTCAAATCCATAATTATTCTATTTATTCCTGATGCTAAGGTAGAAAAAATAGAATTTCACACAGATTAATTAGATGAAATTCCATTACTGATGTAATAAATTGAACCAATCAAAACTAAGAAAAATTATATTGAACTGATTATCAAATGTATTGTAAAATAAGTATAAGCAATAAAAAAACCATTGGCAATAAAATCAACCTTTTGTCTTTGAGTGGAATATAAAGAAATCCGGAAATGAGAGAAAAAGCTATACCGGTTTTTACCAACACATTGTATTTCAACAAACTATAATAGCTTATATATATAAACGTATCGAAAAATAAAATAAAAAATACCAATGGAAATACTATTAAAAAATACGTGTACCAATCTTTTTTACTGCCTAAAAGGTCATTGTATTCTCTTTCCAGCCGATCATACCTTTTCTTTAAATTTTCATATTTTTTCTGGATGTATTGATGATTATTCTTTTCCAAAGTCAGGTCTTTTTCACTATCGTTTTTTAGACGAGACAATTCAAGTTTAAGCTCTTCTACCTGCAGTAGAGTATTCTTTTCTTGTTGCTTCAATTTGCTTTGCAATTTCAATTCAGCTTGAATACTTTTTGCCAATTGTAAAAGATTCTTTTGGTGAGTTTGCCAATAGGCATTAGTTTCCACATGTGGAGTATCAAAATGAATTTCTTGAAGTTGAGTGGCAAATTTTTGACATTCATCAACATACTTATTACATATTTGGGTAAGCCCTTGCCTACAATTTTCGGCTTTAGCTTCATCACCGGGGCGTAAAGCTTTAATTTCGAGGATCAAATCCTCCATCTGTTTAATTACTTCAAGCATATAAAATTTGCTAAATTGAACATTTTTTTTAATTTTTCTGTTATTTAATGGTGTAATTGTCTTTACGGCAATATTAATTAATCAAACATCCAATTTAAAATTTAATCACTAAACATTCTTAACTCATGGAAAATAATACAATGATCGCTACTGCTTTGGATACTATCAAAAATAAAGGATTTAAAAATATCCGTGCTGATCATGAAAATTACGAAAAACCAGCCAAATTAAGACTAAAAGGCAGTGACCATGAGGTAATTCCTGATTTTACAGCCAAAGAAGAAGATGGTAAATATTATTTCGAAATTGTGCGAAAGGCAAAACGAGATAAAAAATCTGTTGTTCATAAATGGTCTTTGCTTTCTACTATGGCCAATTTGAGAAACGGAAAATTTATATTGTTAGTACCACATGGAAAACTTACTTACACTCGAAAAATTGTAGAAGAAAACGGAATTGAAGCAGAAATAATAAAAATTTAGTATAATAGATTTAATAAATTAGTTAAGGTTTTGATTTTAATAAGTCAAAACCTTTTTTTCTGCTTCTTCTACCTCAACACGGCCTTTCTCATTAATACTTAAAAGATTTACCCTTAAGATTTCATTAATTAATACAGGATCGTATTTAGCCGTTACCCTTATATAGTTTCTGGTAAATCCATTCATCATTCCGTTTTCTATATCATTTTCAAACAGCACTTGCTGAGTGCTTCCTATATGAGCCTCATAAAATAGTCGTTTCTTCTTGTGCGACAAATTACGAAGCATTTTTGATCTATGATTTCTTACTCTTGATGGCACGCTATCTTTCATTGTAGCTGCTGGCGTATTATCTCTTTCTGAATAAGTGAATACATGCAGGTAGGATACATCCAATTCATTTAAAAATTGATAGGTAGTTAGAAAGTCTTCTTCTGTTTCGCCCGGAAAGCCCACAATAACATCAACACCTATGCAACAATGAGGCATTAACTGCTTGATTGTTTTCACCCGTTCTGCATAAAGATTGCTTCTATACCGGCGATACATGGCTTTCAATATTTTATCAGATCCGGATTGTAAAGGAATGTGGAAATGGGGCACAAATTTATTAGCGCCTGCCACAAATTCTATAACTTCATTGCTTAGTAAATTTGGCTCAATGGAAGAAATCCGATAACGATTAATACCATCTACTTTATCCAAAGCCTTCAATAAATCAATAAACCTTTCCTCTCTTTTACCATCTCTAATGCCAAAATCACCTGTATTTACTCCCGTGATAACAATTTCTTTTACGTCGGATTCTGCTATTTCTATTGCAGATTGCACTATATTGTCAATGGTGTCGCTTCTACTTTTGCCCCTGGCCAGCGGAATAGTACAAAAACTACAATTGTAATTACAACCATCTTGCACTTTCAGAAAAGTGCGGGTTCTGTCGTTTATCGAAAAGGCGGTATGGTATTCAGTAGCCTCTTCTATGCCCGAGGCTAAAACTGTACCATTTGGTTTTTTTATCAGATCATCGAGTAAGTCAGGCAATTGAAATTTTTCTGCCGCACCTAATACGGCACTTACCCCGGGTATTTCTGCTATTTCTTTTGGTTTTAGCTGTGCATAACAACCAACTATAAATATATGTGCATCAGGAGATACTTGTAGAGCTTCTCTCACTACTTTCCTGCACTTTTTATCTGCATTATCAGTAACCGAGCAAGTATTGATCACGAATACATCAGGTTTTTCCAGAAAATCAACTTTGCAGTAGCCCTTCTTTTCAAAAAGACGGGCAATAGAAGAAGTTTCGGAAAAATTAAGTTTACATCCAAGTGTATAAAACGCTACTCTTTTCATAAGCTACAAAGTTAATCAAATAAGAAAGCTAATAAAAAGTAAATGATTTGTTTTATAACAACTACCTATGCGGGGTTATTTTACGAAAATCCCCTATTTTATTATGATATTTACTCAAAAGGGAAGAATGCTTAACTCAAATATCATGGCAATTTACAGAAGAAATGACATGGCCTAATTTTTTTCCTTTCTTCTGAAAATAAATTAAATATATCAAACGACTTCTTTTTTTGACAATATTGAAAAGAAGAAGAATTGCAACTTACCTTAATTTAGAAAATTTTAACATTTCTATAATTACCTTAATAATATATTGCTCAAAAAATGATATAAAAAATTTTATTACAAAATAAAAAACTACTGATATTTGCATTATATGTAATTTTTTCATCAAATTTGAATGAAATTTCAACCAAATATGCGCTTTTATGTGTAATTTATATAAAACATGGTTTGTTTTATACCATTTAAATTAATTAATCAATAATATTAAATTTTAAATTTATGAAAAAAGTTGAAGCATTGATTAGGACTTCAAAATTTGAAGAAGTGCATGAAGCCCTGGCAAGCGCCGGTATTAAATTCATGTCTTTTTATGAGGTAAAAGGATTTGGTATGGAGGCCGGCATGTCGCAAACCTACCGTGGAACAACTTATGATTTTGGTTATATACCAAGAACAAAGGTTGAAATCGTGGTGAGTGATAGTTTTTTACAAACTACTATTGATGTACTACTAAAAGTAGCCCCAACCGGCCCAAATGGAAATATTGGGGATGGGAAGATATTTGTAATGGATATGGAAAAAGTTTATCGAATTCGAAATGGAGAAGAAGGAAGTGCAGCCATTAATTAAATTTTAATTGTAAGCTGTAACAGAAAAAAATTATCAATAACCAAAACACGTTTAAAAACAACTAATAATATGGAAGAAAAAATATCTCTAGAATTATTTACCACCAATAATGTGTGGATGATGGTGGCCACATTTCTGGTGTTTATTATGCACCTTGGCTTTGGTGCACTTGAAAGCGGCCTTACCCGCTCCAAAAACACTGTTAACATCCTATTTAAGAACACCATGATCATCAATATAGGGCTACTTACTTACGCTTTATGGGGGTTTAATTTGATGTACCCGGGCTTTGCTGAAGATTCTGCCGGCTGGTTTGGTTTTGCAGGCTTTGGATTATTTCCTGGCGAAGATGGTGGCACATCTGCTTATAACCCCGGATACACATATTGGACTGACTTTCTTTTTCAGGGTATGTTTGCTGCTACTGCTGCTACCATTGTATCTGGAGCAGTAGCTGAAAGGATCAGGCTAGATTCTTTTCTTATATTTTCAATTGTATATGTTGGAATTATTTACCCTATCGCAGGTTCATGGAAGTGGGGCGGCGGCTGGTTGCAGCAATTAGAAGTGCCATTTTATGATTTTGCCGGTTCTACCATAGTTCACTCGGTAGGTGGCTGGGCTGCCCTGGCAGGTGTGATTGTACTTGGGCCCAGAGTACACAAATATATAGATGGCAAAATCAGGCCAATACCAGGCCATAGTATCCCACTGGCTTTCATTGGCGTAATTATGCTCTGGTTAGGCTGGTTTGGTTTTAACGGCGGATCTGTACTCTCTGCTGATCCTGCTTTGGTTTCCAAAGTGTTAGTAACTACTTCATTAGCCGCTGCTGCAGGTGCCATTGGTTCTTATTTCGGTACTCGCATTTTTGTAAAAACCAGTGACATTACCATGGTTTTGAATGGTATATTAGCTGGCCTAGTGGGTATTACCGCTGGTGCAGACGTAACGTCAGTAACTGACGCATTGATCATTGGCTTTGTGGCTGGAGTAATAGTGGTAGTATCGGTAATTTTACTGGATAGGGCCAAGTTGGATGATCCTGTTGGTGCAATTTCTGTTCACCTTGTATGTGGAGTTTGGGGTACGCTAGCTACCGGTATTTTTGGGGAAGGCACCAGTGTAATGAGCCAACTAATTGGTATAGTTGCTGTAGGAGTGTTTTGCTTTATTACAGCCTATATTATATTCTTATTATTGAAAATTACTTTGGGCATGAGAGTGTCTGAAAAAGAAGAAGTAGAAGGGCTGGATATGTATGAGCATGGCATGCATGCTTACCCGGATATAAATGCTCCGGCAGAATAGATCTTCATTTGTAGCTTGACGATATAAAAGTGGCTGTCTGATTAATATTTTCAGGCAGCCACTTTATTTTTGTGTTAAGCCAGGAATAATTTTGTTTATATTATTGTAATATCCTAATGCTGTAAAGTAGCCTAATTTACTTTTCATTATAACCAGTAATTGAAATTGCTTGATTTATCACCTAAACAAGCTTTTTACAGAGAAGCATAAAATTTCCTTACAATAATTGAATTTAATACCCAAACCTTAGATGATATTATGAATTATAGCTCCAGATTAGGTGCACCGGCAGCCCAATACAACACGGCCTTGGCCTTTTGGTATTTAACTTCAAATGCCATCAGTTTCAACCTGGCCTCAATCAATTTTGACTCACGGGAATTTATTAGGAAAACCGAGCTTTCGCCATTTTGAAAGTTGAGAACCTCTGCTGCTAGCAAATCTTCATAATTAATTACCATTCGCGCCTGTTCTTCCATTAATTCAAACAATGCCTGCATTTCATTGAAGCTAGTATTAATTTCATTAACAATTTCTCTTCGAGTTTGTAATCGATCAAAGTTATTTTCTAATATTTTTATATTAGTTTTTTGTAACTTGGCTCGCTCTTTTCTTAAAAATAACGGAAAAGAAAACTCTACACCCAATTTATAATCATTGCTAAAAAATTGACCATTCCTATCCAATGGAGACCTGGTTCCTTCGGTGAGGAAATTATAGTTTAAATTTAAAACGGGCTTGAGATTTTCAACATTTAGTCTTCTTTCTATTGCTAATTGCTGTTGCTTTAGGTTTAATTTTATTAACTCAGGATGGTTTTCTCTGGCTAAGTCCATTAAAGCAAACAACTTATCCTCACCCATGTATTGCCAGAGAGAATCAGGCGCTACCGGGTAGGCATTTTCCGATAATACTACAGGACTACCTTCGTCATTCCACAAGTGATTGGATAGGATCAGGCCCGCATTGATAAAGTCCACGAAAGCCTGACGTCTCTCTATACTTCTTGTTTGTACAATAATTTTTGCTTCTACTGAATCAATGGGAGCGTAATCACCCAGCTCTACATTACTTTTGATGGCTTTAAATCGTGTTTGTGCCAATGAGAGGGCTTCGGTATACAACTCGAAATTATTATAGCTCCAGTACCAATTCCAATAATCTTTGTTAGCTTTCAGTAGCACCTTGTTAATTACTTTGATTACTTCGGCATCAGCAATACCAGTCATTAGTTGAGCCTGACGCAAAGTAGCTCTTCTGCTATCAATAAATAAACCCTGACCCAGTGGCAACGACACTCCTGCATAAATCAGGCCGTCATCAGGAGTTGTTAGGCCTTCATTCAGAAATTGTCCACTGTTTCGTTCGTAGCCTACTTTTAAATCTGTATTGAACCATACAGGTACTTTTAATACATTATCCCAAATATTGAAGTATTCGCTACCTTTAAATTCTTTGGCATCGTAGCGCATTTCAATCTTCGGATCAAAAAAACCACGAGCATACAAAATTTCCTGCCTTGCTGCATCATCCAACAGTTCTGCTTGCTTTACAATGGGATGATTTTCTAAAATTATATTATACAGTTGATCGATTGATACCGCAGCAATACTCTCATGAACAATGGAATCTTGAGCAGACACCATAATAGGCGAAAAATAAGCCAACCAACCAATGATTAAATAGCGTATTATCATCAATTTATTTTTTCACCAAAGCATTAGATTCTTTATCTTTCTTATCTTCTTTACCTGGTTCATTCTCTAAACTTGGTGGGAAGCCATTGAGCTGTCGCCAGATTTCGTACCAAATTGGCACTTCATCAAGCATTGCCCACCCATAAACACCCGAACCCATTCGTAATTGCTCAGGCCATGGCTCCTGATTAGGATCAGGAGTTACCAATATACGGTATGTGCCATTTTTACTGTCTACGTAGTCAATTACCTCTATACGTCCGCCAAAGGTACCCACAGCAACATTTGGCCATCCTGCAAACTGTAATGCCGGCCATCCGTCAAATTCAATTCGAACTTCCCGGTTTTTTTCAAGCAACGGCACATCCATTGCTTTCACGTACAACTCTACAGCCACATCCGGGCGCTCAGGCATCACGGTAACTACAGGCTCGCCTTCTTTTATTGTTTCGCCAATACCTGTTTTCAGTGCCTGCACTACATAACCGTCTTGCGGCGCAATGATGTTGTATTGCTCATTACGTTTAGATTGATTAGCATATTTAATTCGCAATTTATATAGGCTACCTTGTGCATCATTAATATCAGCCAAAGTTGATGCAAGATCAGATTCTGCCTTACTAATTTTATCCATCATTTCAGCCTCTACAGTACTTAAGTCAACTCTGGTAATTTGCAAATCATTGATTGTATTTTGGTATTTCGTTTCAGTTTCAACCATTTTTAATTCATATTGCTGAAACTTATTTAAACTTATGTTTCCGCTATCGTACAATACTTCAAAACGATCAAATTGATTTTTAGCTGTTTTATAATTTATGCTATCTTGCCTTACTTTGTATTCTACCTGCGTAATTTTATTATTCATTTGCTGCAGCTTGAATTTTAATAAACTATAAAGTGCCTCTATTTGATTTTTCAGTGCCTGAGCCTTGTTTCTTTTGGCTTCAATACTTGCTTCCTTTGCAATAATTTGATCTTTTAATCTACTCAATAACTCAGGATCGAAGTATTCATTTTTTACTTCGGAAATTACCATCACAGTGTCACCCCGATGAACATATTGCCCCTCTTGCACTCGCCAATCTTCTATTCGTCCTGCTATCACAGTTTCTACCTGTTGAGGCCTGTTTTCAGGATCGCGAGCAGTTACTTTTCCATCCCCCCTTATATTTTGTTGCCAAGGTAAAAACATGATAAGGAATAGCAATGCTAAAATGCCCACCACCCACTTAGCTAAAATTTTACTAGCCTTAGGCGTTTGTAACACCTTTAGGGTTTCCAGGTCCTCTTTTTTAGCCAATACATTTATTCTGTTTTTCGATAAATTTAACATATATTCCTTTTATATTTAAGCTAGACTTTTGTCAATTTTGCTAATAATCAAATCTCTAAATTCTTCTAATTGATAAAGATCTTTAAAAGTTCCATCCATACTCACAGATCCGTCTTGCATAACCATAATCCTATCACATTCAGCTAATATAATGGGATCATTAGATACGGCAAGTAAAGTATATGGATTTTTCCTGTCAACCAGGAACTTTATCAGGTTTTGCTTTTCCAAACGATGAAAGTTGTGGAAAAAATCGTTGAGAATAAGCAAACGAGGCTCTTTAACCAAACATCGAGCCAAAATTAGCTTATGTAAAACTGAAGTAGGAATTGATTTACCATTGCTAACTAGTATGGTATTAAGGCCTTCTGGCAAGCTGTTGACATAGTCGCGTAGCCCCACATTGTTTATGGCCTGCATCACATCAGAATAGTCTACATTAGGGCGCCCGACGGCAATATTTTCCATGATGCTACCATCAAAAATATCTTCTTGTGAAATATTTTTTGCTATGTGCCCACGCATGTCTACCAAATCTAAATTTCTAATACTAAAATCGTTAATGGTAGCTACTCCGTCATACTTAGTGTAGATACCGGCTAATATATTCATTAAGGTAGATTTACCTGATCCTGCAAAACCGGCAAATCCCACTCTTTCGCCATGTTTTATTGATAAATCAATTCCTTTCAAACTCAAATTTAAACTATCCGGGTACTTGTATTGTAAGTTTTTGGTATAGATGTTATAACCGTTATTATTGTTTTGATAATTAAGTTGAATGCCACCTTCTTTCTCCAAGGGAAGGTCTGTTACGTGACCTATTTTATCTACCGCAGTCAGCATATCGTAAACCACATCCATGTAAGTAATTATTTTCTCTACCGAATTTAATATAAGAATAATTATAATTTCAGAGGCAACAAATTGACCAAGCGTAATTTGCCTGTCAATTACTAATAAACTTCCTAAAATCAGTACCCCGCCGGTAACTAGTGTTTTGAAAATAATAATATAAGATAACTGACTTATAAGAATACGAAAGTGAGATTTTCGATTTTTTAAGTAACTATTTACATTTATGTCAGTTTTTTGCATTGGCAATGCTGAGTCGCCGGCCAGCTTAAAGGAATTTACTGTACGAGCCAATTCTTCTAACCAGTAAACCACTTTATATTTATATTTTGATTCTTGAATAGATGTTTTCAAGCCTTTCGGACCCGTGTAGTAAAAGATAATAACTAAAATAGCCAAAAGAAATATACCGAAAAAGACAAAAAACGGATGGTAAAAAGCCAGGAGCAATAAACCAAAAAATATTTGTAAACCGGCAGTAGAAAGATCAATTAATAACTTGGGCAGCCCCTTTTGTAAGGTAAGAATATCAAAGAACCGGTTCATAAGTTCTGGCGCATGTTGATTGAGAATAGCCTCAACTTTAAGGCGTGGCACCCTGAATGCAAATTCAAAAGCTGCTTTAGTAAAAATACGCCGTTGAATAATCTCCACTATTGTAATTTGCATTATTTGTAATCCACCGGTGATAATGATTCCCAGCAATACGAAAATTATTAAAAGCACCACTGTATTGAATAACCGTCCACTAGAGATAAGACTAACAATTGCCTGAATACCCAATGGCAAAGAAAGTCCAACCAATCCGATAACTACCGCATAAATATAAATATAGCTTATATCTCTCTTCTCAATTGAAAGCAATCGAAAAAATCGCTGCATAGGAGTAAGTTGTTGATCATCATGTTCATCATCCTTATCTTCTTTGCTCACCATACTTTCAAAACCAAAAGCACTTAATATAATTATTTCATTGCAATCATTTTGCAATAGCTCTTCTTCCCCGGGAGCCTCTATTTCAATATCTCCGTCTTGCTGATCACCTACTAAAATAGCCTTAACCTTTTTGCCAGACTGCAGTTCTAAAATAACCGGTGCCAATTTACCATCTTCATATTTTTTAAAAACAAGTACCGGAAATTCAAGATCCTTTAGGTATGCATGTAAATGCCTACTGGGTATTTCATTACGTAAGAAGACAATCCTGAATATGCTACCAACATTATTAAGATCATTTATAAAAGAAGGAACTTCGTATTCCTGGTATTCTCTTGGATTTAAAAAAAGTTGATCAAGCTGGTGCTTATCCACTTGTTCATTTTTTAAATCTAAGATTTTCAGGATTATCCTCCTGATGTGTTGTTTATTCATTCTTTCAATTTTGATAGTAATACTAGCGTAAAACGAAACAAGTATTAAAAAGTTTAAGTTGATTAATAAATTTTTAAATATAAGCAAGTTAACTACTTACGGCTATAACATAGCTGCTTAAATTTTGCAATAACATAATTTTCAACTCAAAAAAATCGTATTTTGTAAAATTAGATTTTGCTAAATTAATGTAAAATTACATCTGAAGAAATTCAATGCAACTTATCTTACTTAAATGAGACATAAGTATTCAACTCAATGAAAGAATTAACTGGAGATTTTGATGCTCTTGATTTTAAATGATAGAAAATTGGATCTTAACTATGATAATTGAAAAACCTGCCATTAAACAGACTAATACCTGATTTTCATCATCACCGGCAAATAAAAAACAATAGCCAAAACGGAAAACAGCAACCCGCCCATAGCCCCAGCGGCAAAAGCAAACCAGAACACCTCTTTTTGGCCACCCCAAAGAAAGGGCACCAACCCCAGCAAGGTAGATATGATGGTCAATAAAATCGGGATGATCTTGTGGTTGTAGGCTTTTACATACAGGTTAATGGATGTACTGCGTTTCTTTTTAAAATTATTGTAGTCGTTGATGATAATTTAATATTAATCTTTATTATCATTAGAACAACAATTATTTTCTAATAATTTTTTTAAACGATCCATTGTTGAACCAAGGTTATTTAAATCACAAATTAATTTACTTATACAAATATTATTGTTGTTTGGATCTAAGGTGAAAAAATATGGGGTTTTAGCATAATCCAGTTCATTTTCCAATTGTCTTACATAAAATTCTTTAAAGCTCAGAGAGTCTATTGTATAAGTCTTTATATAAGAGTCATTTAATAACAATACCTGATAAGAATAATTATTAGAATTTATAACAAACTTTAAGGTGTTAATAGTTTCTTTAATACACTCTTCACAATTAACTGCAAAAAACCTAAATATTAATAATACATGACCATTACTTTCACTAATTAAATCAATAGGTTTTCTGGTATGGACATCTAAAAAAACTTTACTTTTTAGATTTATTGAAAATTCAATATCTTCTAAGATCAAATCAGGTGAAACTTGAAATGTATTATTAGGTGTTTCTTTTTTCTTTATTGAACAGCTTTGCACTAATATAAGAAAATAACACCCAGATATGCAAAAAGAAATAAAATATCTAAACTTCAAGTTAATATACTTAATTTAAGTCTTTGATTTTTACAAAAACCAGGATTGAACTACCATTATTAATATCATCAATACTTTCAGGTAAATAACTTTCTAATTCATGACCTGAAACCATAAAAGGTAACAATATATGAATTAGGAAAGTACCATCCCCGTAGTATTCTGTAGGCATAAAAAAGTTTTGCAGTTGATCAAGACTTAAATCCCTGTAAAAAACTTTTTTATCTGATTTATCATAAACTATTTGTTGAACCACATCACCTTTTAAAATGGCAAAGTAAATAATTTTTTCATTTTCAAAATAACCATTTAGATTATGTGCTAGGGATGATTCATCAATTTTGGAAATAATTTCCTTTAAAGATTTACTCTCCTGTAAAAGATTTGCTAATTTATCATTCCCGAAATCAAATCGATATTTTGGCTGAACCGAATTATCCTTAACTTCAAAAATGGTATTATCATTTGGCATTGGCATTTGAAAAAACACAGAATTACCATATTGTGAGAAGGCAGTAATATTTTTGAAGATATACCTTCTACCATCCCAAATTGATGATATTGGCGCCATCTTATCAATAACATTAAATTTTTCATCAGTCACAACAATATTGTAAAAATAATTATCATTTAAGCCATTTTCACTGCTTCTATGATTGCCACAATAAAATATATATCCCTCATCTAATTGATGAAAGTTGGCACTGCCGAATGGAATTTTATACTTTTTGATAAAATTACCTTTGTTATCATACTTAATTAATTCCTTTCCAACTACTCCATCAAGCATGATAACATCTCCACCTTCTTTATCAATGGTAAAATCTGTAATATCTGTATACTCTTTCGGACCTTTCCCAAAGGAAAAATATCTCTCCTTCAATTCTCCTTCATAAGAAAATTTGAAAACCGCTTTTTGTTTAGTATCTAATATAAAAATATGACCATCATGAAATATAATCTTATTGATATCTCCAATAATAATCCTTGAATCTAGAACAATACACTTTTCTACTTCAAAAAAATCATTGAAATCCCATTGGTTTGCACTTGTTTTCTTTATTGAAATTACTTCTACATTATAAATTTCTTCCGTCTGATATTCAGGTTTATTTTGACAATTTGTATAAATTACAAATAGAGCAAACAAAAAAAATATTAAAAACCTATTCATTATTTATTTATTTCACTGTTGCGAGAAAATTATAAAATAAGCTTATCAACAAAAACCACTAAAGTTCTAATTTAAATTAAGGCCATTTACATTCTAGAGAGCCATCTCCTTTGCAGGTTATTTGACGAGGATATGTTTGATAAAGTACCTCTTCCCATGTTCCACCATCGGGTCCACCTGGGTTAGGTAATCCTCCACCCTCTTCTTGAGCATTTATTATGCTACCAAAAGATAAAAATAATAAAACAAATACAAGCATAAATTTTCTCATGATTAGTAAAATTTAGTTCAATACAAAAATATTCTAATAAATAATTTTTTCCAATCACCCAAAATTTGGGAAATTTTATAATGATTTTCTTACAATCCTCATCATCACCGGCAAATAAAAAACAATAGCCAAAACGGAAAACAGTAACCCGCCCATGGCCCCGGCAGCAAAAGCAAACCAGAACACCTCTTTTTGGCCACCCCAAAGAAAGGGCACCAATCCCAGCAAGGTAGATATAATGGTCAATAAAATCGGGATAATCTTGTGATTGTAGGCTTTTACAAACAGGCAAATGGATGCTCTGTGTTGCTTTTTGAAATTATTATAGTCGTTGATGATGTATAATCCGGCATTGACAACCAATCCACTGAGCAGGATAAAGGAAGCAAAACCGCCCTGATCAAAATTGATGTCGAAAAGGTAAAAGGTAAGAAACACACCAATATAAGCAAAAGGAATCAGCGAAATAATGGCCAGTGGTTGCTTGAATGATTCCAGCAAAATGCTGCACACGAAGTAAATGATCAGGATTACCACCAGCAAAAGGTAATATTGCGATTGGTCGTCCTTTTGCCAGCCCGACCAGAACCGGGGGCTCGCCTTGTAGCCCATGGGCAAAAAACCGTTCATGTATTCGATGTGCTCTTCTTCCACCTTTTGCGCCAGTGGCCCGGGCCCGATAAAATCATAAGCTACCACCAACTGATATTGCTGGTTTTCTTTGTGTATGTCGTTGCCGGTTTTACGTTTCTCCATTTGTAAAAACTGGTTCAGTTTTAAAAGTACAGAATCCACCTTTACCGTTTCATTTTCCAGCTGCCAGACGTTGAATTGCTGGTATTTGTCGGAGTAAAGGGTTACCGGCTGCATTTCATTATTCAGATACACCGGCGACAGATTGCTACGCTGCATGATGTTGTAAAGGTACTCGTACAAGTAGTGGTGGTGCAAATTGTGTAATGCCAGTTGCTGCTGATCAAAATCCAGGAAATACTCATGCAGGGCAGTGGTTCGCCAGCCATCGGAGCCGGCGATGTCTATCTCTTTTATACGCGGGTTTTGCAGAAGTTTTGCCTGCAGGTGTTCTGCGTAGCGGTACAACTGGTCATAATTGTAGCCCCGCAACACGATCCGGTTACTTTTAAAACCGGTGTGCAGGGCATTGGAGAAGCCACGACCTACCCCGTAGACCGACCAGTCCAGTCCTCCCAGGCTGATGGCTTTGGATTCCAGCTGGCTCTTGAGAAAATAAGGAAAGCTGGTCCATTCATGTTCTGGTTGGAAATGGATCTCTATACGCGAGTCGTTGTAGTTGTTGATAGTGGTCTGGAATAAATCCACTTCCTCAAACTGGCTGATGAAGTTTTCCATCTTTTCAATGGCTTCATTCAATTGCTCTATGGTGCAGCCTTCCGGCATATCGCCACGCACATAGAGCTTGGTCTCCGTGGGTTCCTGGTAAAAGGAAGATTCATACACGAAATTGCTGAAAAGCCGCAGCGAGCCTCCCATTATCTTTGACAATAAGGGCTTGGCATCATTTTGAAACCAATCACTGCCCAGGGATTGGTTGTAAAAGTCGGCAGCTTTATTTTCCCTTTCAATTTTTTCCGGCAACCAGTCTACCGGCAAACCAAAGCCCAGGACCAGTAATACAATAAAAGCCCAGCGGTACCGCTGTCCGAACTTGATGTAATTTTGGTAAACCCGGTTGAGCCGGATGATTCTTCGGCGGGAACGGGAGCTTTTTCTTTTCCGGCTTTTGCGCAAAGGAAAGCGATGCATGAGCGAAGGAATAAAAAACAGGGCCACCAGTAAAGAAACCGTTAAGTTGATCATCACCACCAGGGCAAAATCCATCAGATCAATTCGTTGCGATTCTTTTAGAAAAAAGATGATGCTCAGCGCTCCAATGGTGGTAAGGGTAGCCGCCAGCAAAGCCAGGAATACCCTGCGGTTGTGCTGTAGCCGGTAATGGTCGATCATGATAATGCTGCTGTCGATGATGAACCCCAGGGAAATGGTAATGCCCGCCAACGAGTACAGGTGAATTTCTACCTGTAGCCAGTAATACAGCAAGGCGGCAATCAGCAAATTGGCCAGTAAGCTGGCCAGAATCAAAAACATGTACCTGGGTTGCCGGCTGATGACGAATACGAACAGCAAGAGGATAAGTAAAGAAACGCCGGCACGAAGGGCAATTTTTTCCAGTTCGGCTTTAATGAAACGGGAGGCATCGTAACTCTGCATCAACGAGTAGCCGGCAGGCAACTCTTGCCGGATACTGGCGATAGCGTCTTTGGCTTTTTGGGTAACTACCAGGGTGTTAATGTCTTTTTCCGGAGTGATCACCAGGTTGACGGTGTTGAGGCCATTGACCCGAAAATACCGGTCCGGTGGGCGTTCCAGGTATTTCACCGTAGCGACATCCTGTAAATGGATCACCCGGTTCCCGGATTTTTTGATGGGTATCCTGCCAAAGTCTGTTTCGGCTGGCTTATTCATTTGCAACACTGCATTGATATAAGTAGGATATCCAGTCTTATTATTTTGCCAGCTTACCTGGCCCAGCGGGTCCTGCTGAAAATACCGGTTCACCGCTTGCTGAATTTCATTGGCCGAAACCTGGTAATTCTGAATCTGGTTCACCTGGTAAATGATATTCCATTCGTAGGGAGAAGCACCATACACTGTGACTTCATTGATGCCTTCTATTTTGGACAATTGTGGCACCAGGATATCCTGCGCATACTGTTGAATGTAAAAAGCACTGGCGCTGGCGTTGATGGTATAGGTGAGAATGGGGCTTTCCTTGTTACCGGAGGCACCCAGGTTGATGTAAGGGTAGCTGACCCTGGCCGGCAGATCAGGATAAACCTGCCGGATCAGGTTGGCCACTTCGAAACGGGCCACATCCAGTTCCTTATGTTTGTCAAAATGCAACTCGATGCGACCTGAACCTTTGCCGGAAACAGAAGAGACTTTGGTGATGCCGCCGATGCCGGAAAATACACCCTCCAGTGGAGCGGTTACCTCCTGTTCAATCACTTTGGCCGCGGCATCGGGCCAGGTGTAGTGTACGGTAAGCCGGGGCAGGCTTTTGGATGGGTTAAGTTGCACGTTGAGCAGGGGAATGATGGCACCACCCATCAGCATCAGGCAAAGGAAGGTGATGATGATGCGAAAATCGGAGCCGGATATGGTGGTTTTAGGTAGCAAGGGGATTACGAGATTTAATAGAATTAAGGTAATAAATTTGAATGTAAAAACTTTGCTTTTACCACCCCCTTTGTCCCCCTCCTTAAACAAGGAGGGGGAAAGACTGACGCAGACAGTCAAGGGGGTGGTTTAGGTTAACTTGAAATTCTCATCAAGAAGCAATTTCATACAACTTCTGAATTTTATCAGCTTTAAATGATTCTCCGGCTAAATGTAAAATATCAACTACTTGTTGCTTTGATACAGTAGGATAGTCTTTTAAAAATTCATCAATGGAAATACCACTTTCCAGGTGGTCAAACAATACTTCTACAGGTACTCGGGTACCTTTGAATACTGGTGTACCACCTAAGATATCCGGATCAATTGTAATTATATCAGTTTTCATAAGTTTAATATTTTTTGGGCCGTACCGTCATAAATTAGGACTTTGGTATCCTCTATATTCTTTTTAAGAATTGGATTCTTGATTGATGTTTCCGTCAACAAATCAATTTTCCTTTGAAATAATGCTTCCAGAGAATCCCATAAAGAAATCAGCTTCTCTCCTCTTGCCAGAGGGTCTGGTTCGTCAATTTGCACTAATAAATCTATGTCACTTGATTTCTGATCAAATGAGTCAGTTGTTGATGAACCATAGGCAAACATGAACTTAACGTTATGGTTTTCACATATCGCTTTAAACTCATTTAACCTGGTAAAAATTTCCTTTTTAATGATCATGATTCAGCTCTTCTCATCTTTATTTTTAACATTTTACTTTATCAGGCCAACCTTTTTCATCCCAAACATTATTGGTAAAATATTGAGCATTTATTTTTTTAAAATCTTATACTGTCATTACCTGAAGTTGGATTCTTTCTCTATTTCTTTTTTAAATTTTCATTTATACTTTTTTTCCAAATAATTCCGGTATTCTTTTTTATAATTAAAATCTGATGGCAAATCAATCACTCCACTTAAACTTTTTACCAATGGCGTTACGGATTCCTTCTTTTCCTCGTCAACTTGCTGTGTCAGGCTATCCAGGTAGGATTCAAGCATTTTTGAAAGGCTGATTTGATGGTTGCGGGCATAAATTTTGGCGCGCTTAATCACATCGTTATTTAATCTTAATGTTAATTTATTTTCCATCTATCACATTTTTATGTACAAATAAAATCAAACAATACGTCAATTTACTCATTCATTGGCTTACACCCACTTCAATACTTTCTATTCCTTCTTTCGAAATAAGGTAGTAACTATAAACTCATCAATTATATTTGAATATGTTATATTTGAATATGTTTCATCCATTAATCTGCAACTTACTTCAAGGGTGGTTTCATCTGTGAACATGAAATCATATTTTCTTGCATTAAGATTATAATAGGAATGATATAGCTGCTTATCTCCCAAAAATTGATCATCAATTAGATTAAGTGCTTTATCTACCAATAGCAAATTTATTTTAACTGAATTTTCTTTTTTGTTGACTCTTTGCACAATCATAGTATATCCAAATTCGGTTGTTTTTCTGTAGCATTGTAAAACTTGCTCATCATTAGTGTAATCCGTTCCGAAAATTTCATTCACATTCATAGAACCGGAGAACCATGCTAACTTTTTACTCAAATCGTCATCATATGGCTGGTTGAATGCACATTCAGTAAAAAGAGAAACATAAAAAGAGTCCACGCAATTTAATTTTTGCGCCAACGATGCATAACCTAATGTGAGGGCAATACAAGTTAAAATTAGATTTTTCATAAATTGTATTTAGGTTGATTAGATAAATTTAGAAATAATGTATAGTTTTTGCAATTAAATTCTAATTCAACAAATGCATATATTTCAAGTAAGTGATCAATTGTAAATGCCTCCTGTTTTTTATCTGAAAGCGTTCGGACCGGATTAGTATCCGAAACGATATGCTCTTCACTTAATGCTCCATTCCAAATATCATTCTGCTTTGAATAACCGTCCCGACCGCTTTCTTTAAATCGGCTTCATTAACTTCCTCCTCTCTCCCACCCTGGCCAGATAATAATAACACAACGGAATAAAATAAAGACTCACCACCGTGCCCAAAAGCATACCGCCTATCACGGCCAGGGCCAGTGGCCTTTGCAGTTCGGCGCCAATGCCACCGGAAAGTAACACCGGCAACAAGGCCAGAATTGTAGTGATACTGGTCATCAGTATCGGCTTGAGGCGGCGCTTACCTGCCTCCTGCAAGGCCCTTAGTAAACCAAAGCCTTCCTTTCGCAGCTGGTTGATGGTATCAATTTTCAAAATCGAATCATTGATGATGATACCCGACATCACGATGATGCCAATCATGGACATCAGGTTGATGCTGCCGCCAAAGAGCCACAGGAGCAAAAAAGCGCCGAAAATATCGATCGGTACTTCCAGAAGCACGATCAGGGGCAGACTGAAGCTTTCAAACTGGGCGGCCAGGATAAAATAAAGCAACAGCAATGAAACGGTGAGTATCAGTAGCATTTCCTGTAGCAACTCCTGGTTGCTGAAAAAGCTGCCACTGAAATCCACTTCAAATAAAGCATGATTGCCCACCACGGAGCGGATGCTCTCCATCAGGCCTGGTACATCTTCTTTTTCAGCATCCACATTTACCGGAAAGTATTCGCCTTCCATACCGGCCACGATTTGCTTCAGGTCCTGGTCCCGATGGATGCTGATCAATTCCCGCAAAGGGTAAAGCTCGCCCAACTTATTGCTGACGAACGTTTGGCTGATGATCTGCTGGAAAGTGGCTGTTTCGGCACCCAATATAACCGGCGTGTAGCTCTGGTTGTCGATGATGGTGAAAACCTCCCGCTGGTTGAGGGCATTGGCTAACTGATTGTGCACCTGGTCAAAGTCAATCTCCAGCAGCAACAGCTTTTGCGGATCTACTGCAATCACCAGTTGCTCTTGCCAGGGAATGGCTGCTTCTGCTGCCGGTATCTGCTCATCCATTGCCTGCACTACCGCTGCCAGTGCCTGGTTGCCTTGGGCGCCCAGGTCCGCCACCGGGCGTATTTTGGCCAGCAAAGGTGCTTCCTGCTCCGGGAAGATCACGTTGAAAATGTTGTCCGCCTCCTGCCAGCGATGGATCACTTCCCGGTAATTTTTGGACAAATATTGTGGTACCATTGACTGAAATTCGTGTAGATCGGATTGCTGATCGAATTTTAAATACAGGTAAGCCTGGTTGCTGCCGGCTTCACTTTCCTGGTTCAGCAAGTAGTCTTGCCGGCCGATAAAAGCGGTATAGTCAACCTTTTGCCTGGACTGGATGAATAGATCCTCAATTCTTCTTTGATTTTCTTCCAGCCCGATGCTCTGGTTCCAGTCCAGGTATAAAATAATCTCCGTTTGGGTAATTTGTGGCAGCCGTTTTTTGGCTAACTGACCGTAAATTATAAAAGTACCGGCCAATAAACCTATGAAAATAATCCAGGTAAACATTTGATGGCGCATCACCCGGCGAAAGCCTTTTTCGTACCAGCGCTCATAATGGGCGGAATTGATTTTCTCCAGCAGGCGGTTGATTTTTCCGGGTTTATTTTTTAAATAAAAAAGGCGATAGAAAACCGGCAACAAGGTAACCGAAACCAGCAGCGAGGTAAACAAGCCTACGCTGACGGCAATGGCCTGGTCGTAAAACAGGGCACCGGCAATACCACTCATAAAAATCAAAGGAATGAACACGGCGCAGGTGGTAAGAACGGAGCTAAGCAAAGGCCGGAAAACCTCATTGGTGCCACGAATACAAGCAGGATCCAATGGATTGCCCCGCTCCCGATGCTGGGTGATATTGTCAATCACGATGATGGAGTTATCGATCATCATGCCCACCCCCAGGATGAGGCCGGAGATGGAAATAATGTTGATGGAAATGCCGAGCAGGTAAAAAAATAGCAGGGCAAGTACCAGCGAAACCGGTACGGACAGGCCGATCAGGAAGGGCGCTTTGTAATCGCGCAAAAAGAAAAACATAACCAGGAAAGCCAATATAGCCCCATACACCAGGCTCTGGCCCAGGTTGGCGATGGAATAGTCGAGCAGGGCGGTTTGGTCTCGGGTAATGGCAAAATCAATTTCCGGGTAATCGCTTTGCAGCGCCTCCATCAAACCATACAGGCTTTCTTTCAGGTTTTTCAACTGGGCATCACTTTGCTTGATGATGGCCAGGCTTACCGCCTGCTGACCATTGGCCATGATCATGCCTTGCCGAGGCCGCGGTTGCTCTACCACGGTGGCTACATCTTTGAGTTGGAATAGCCGGCCATTGCTGCTGAAATTGACATTTTCGATGTCTCGTAAAGTGCTAAGGCTGGCAGAGAAGCGCACGTTGTACTGGTACTGGCCATCTTTGATCAGCAGGTTGCCAAGTTTAAGATTGCTGTTGTTAAGAAAGTTTTCCAGTTGCTGCAGGCTGAGCAGCGGATGGAGCCGGAAGATTACAAAAAACTACGACAGGCACTCGTCAAGCGTGACTTGAAAGGCCATGTCGAACGG
>Ga0207419_1000705_pt1 | contig 28315 bp, 19 predicted proteins | sample ElkSloMetagenome_4_FD_184723 | JGI IMG/M metagenome (GOLD analysis project Ga0207419, IMG submission 184723) | Hot spring microbial communities from Elkhorn Slough, Monterey Bay, USA - MD2A (version 2) | ecosystem: Environmental > Aquatic > Marine > Intertidal zone > Estuary: Microbial mat ... | reverse complement strand
GCGGGTTATGCAGAGAACCGGGAATTTGTTGAGCAGCTTATGGCTTTTGTAGAAGCAACATACGGCACGGCAGATATTATTAAAAACATAAGTAATTACCAGATTTTTCTCAATGAGGATAAGTTACAAGAGCTTAATTTAAACCTTAATGTCGTTCAAGAATCTATAGTTAACGAAATAATATCCTACAAAGATGTTTACAAGGCTTATTCGGCTTTCGCTATGAGAAACTCTTATTTTAATGATGGTTTGGAGGCTTTATTGCAATTGGGTTATAATCAAAAACGGTCTGGCGATGTGTTATTTGTTTTATCCCCATCAACAATAACTTACTCTAAAAAAGGTTCAACCCATGGTTCGGGCTTCAATTACGACACCCATGTACCGTTAATATTTTATGGAGCAGGTATTAAACAGGGAAGCACATTCAAAGCAACTGAAATTACAGATGTTGCGCCAACTATCTCAGCCTTGTTAAACATTGCATTTCCTAATGCCGCTATCGGTTCGCCTTTGCAGTTTGTTTTAGACTAAAAGAGTTTTTTTCGAATATGCTTCCAACGGTATTTTCGGATGAATTCACCTTCGGCGACGTTGACAATATAAGGTAAACCTTGCTGTTTTGAAATTAAGTAGCCCTTTAGGGTATGGACCAAAACCCTTAAAGATTTTCTTTTGTAAGCCATTTTAAGTGCTGATAAAAAGGAAATCCAAAATCCATAGCGCATTTTATACATGGCTTCTCCTTGTAAATGTTGTGATTGCTTGTTATATCTGCTACCGGTAGGTTTTAAGTGTTTTACGCGCAAGCTTTTATCCGTATGTAGCGACCATCCGTGATATTTGGCCAGTAATTCGTCAACGGTATCCCAACCTATAGAATGTTTAAGGCCGCCTATGTGTTTAAAACATTCTTTTTTGTAAGCCTTTAGCGCACCTCTAATGTGGTCTTTTTGAGTGAGGTTCTCAAGAACCCATTCATTATCTTTTTCTATATAACAAAATCCTGAAGCCATTCCTATTGTCTGGTCATTGTTAAAGAGGAAGGCTATCCTTTCAAGGTAATTGGTCGGAAATATTAAATCGGCATCGAACTTACAAATAACATCATAGTTAGTGTCCAATTGGTCTATTCCTGCCTGAAAGGCTTTTATAATTTTAGAACCTGGCAAATGTACGTCAGAGGATTTTAAGTTCACCATTGAAACGAAATCGAATTGCCTTGTAAAATCATCAACAATTGAGGCCGTGCTATCAGAAGAGTTGTCGTTTACAACGACTATTTTTTTTGGTAAAAGGCTTTGTCTTATTAATGACTTTAATGTTCTAGCAATGTAGGCTTCCTCATTGTGTGCAGGTATGACGATATAAAAGTTCAAAATTTGAAATGTGATTTAGTCAAATTTAATCCCTTTCTGCATAAACGATGTAATATCGTGGTGTGAAATAACGAAATAATGGTCGCAACCCTATTTTTTTTACCGGATTGGTCCATTTTTTTCTGGCCTTTATTGTCCAACCAGTTTTTTCAAGTAGCCAATCTAACTGCCAGTCTTCAAACTCGTGATAATGACGATCCCATTGGTCTGTTTTACTTCTGTAGGCCGAAGCAAACCACAAATTGAGAGGAACGCTAATGACTATTTTTTTTGCTTTAACAGCTTTTAGCACCTCATAGGGAGATAACAGGTGCTCAAATATCTCGAAGGCAGTAACCACATCGGCTTTAGAATTAATGATTGTCGAGTGATCTTCATCAAGATCTTCTCCTTCCGTATTGGAAACATCATAACCTTCGGACATCATAATTTCTGAAAACGGATTGGGGACTCCAAGGTCTAAGATAGACTCGTTTGTATTAATATGTGCCTTTAAAAATTCTAAAGTATGCTTGTATCGTTTTTTAGGTAAGGTTTTATACATGTTTCACCGCACTACTTACCATTTAATATTTGTATGCGATAGCATTAATATGCATACCGGCACCTACACTGGCAAAAAGAATAATATCCCCTTTTTCTAGTTGATGACCATTGAGTTGCTTGTGCTTCACTAAATCAAAAAGAGTAGGGATTGTGGCTACAGAACTATTTCCGAATTTGTGAATACTCATAGGCATAATATCTTCTGGGATTTCGGCATTATACAATCGGTAAAAACGTTTCAATATGGCTTCATCCATTTTTTCATTAGCCTGATGAATAAAGATTTTTTTAACCTCCGTAATAGCTATTCCTGCATTATCTAAACAGGCTTTCATAGCTTTAGGAACATTAGATAAGGCAAACTCATAAATTTTTCGCCCGTCCATTTTAATATAACGTGTATCTGGATCTAAATCGGGATTATAAGATTTTCCAAAATAGAGGTAATAGGCTTCATCATAGGTATAGCTGGCCGATTCGTGGGCTAAAATGCCAGCCTCGTCTTCGGCATCTTCTACGATGGTAGCGCCGGCACCATCTGAATAAATCATAGAGTCCCTATCGTGCTTATCCACCACGCGAGATAAGGTTTCTGCACCAATAACCAGACAGCGTTTAGCAATTCCGGCCTTGATAAAGGCCTGAGCCTGTATAACACCTTCTAACCAGCCCGGACAGCCAAAAAGAATATCATACGCAACGCATTTTGGGTTTTTAATTTTTAAAAGGTGTTTCACCCGTGCCGCTAGACAAGGTAAGATATCACTTTGAATGGTATTATATCTTACATCGCCAAAATTATGAGCAAGAATAATATAATCAATAGTTTCTTTGTTAATACCTGCATTTTCTATAGCTTTTTTCGCAGCAAAAAATCCTAAATCAGATGTGGTTAGGTCGTTGTCAGCATAACGTCTTTCACCAATACCAGTGATGGACTTAAACTTTTCTATAATAACCTTATTATCTTGTTGGAACTGTGTGCCATCTGTATTTAAAAACTCACTTTTATGAAAGTCCTCATTTTTTTCGATGCTGCTAGGTAAGTAGCTTCCTGTTCCTGTTATTCGTACACCCATAATGCTAATTAGAATCAAATAATCAACTAAACTAAATAATATTGTTGTTTTAATTTAATGATTAGAGGATAATGTGATTATTTTTTAGATTTTGATAATAAAGAGGTTGTTTGTATAAAAACCTCATAAAAAAAGCGCTCCAAATGAACGCTTTTTAATAGTTTCTTGATATTAAGCCTCGACATAGTCTTCAATAGGAGCACAGCTACAGACCAAATTTCGATCGCCATAAGCTTCATCAGCTCTTCTTACGCTTGGCCAGAATTTATTATTTTTTACAAATTCTAACGGATAAGCAGCCTTAGTTCTGCTATAAGAAAAGTTCCACTCGTCTGCAGTAAGCATATCTAAAGTATGCGGTGCATTCTTTAAAACATTATGCTCTAAAGAACTTTCGTCAAGCTGATCTATTTCTGCTTTTATAGCAATCATAGCATCGCAGAATCTATCAATTTCATATTTATCTTCACTTTCAGTCGGCTCTATCATCATCGTTCCTGCTACTGGGAAAGATACTGTAGGTGCATGAAAACCATAATCAATAAGGCGCTTGGCAATATCAGTAACTTCAATACCTTTTTGCTTAAATGTTCTGCAGTCTATAATCATCTCATGGGCGGCACGTCCAAACTCCCCGGTGTAAAGAATAGGGTAGTGATTTTGAAGACGCTCCTTAATATAATTAGCATTCAGTATAGCTATCTCTGTTGATTGTTTAAGACCAGATGCTCCCAACATTTTAATGTATCCATAAGATATTACACAAGCTAATGCTGATCCAAAAGGCGCTGCAGAAATTGCTGTAATAGCTTGCTCACCACCAGTTTTAATAATTGGATTTCCTGGCAAGAATGGTACAAGTTGTTCGGCTACACAAATTGGTCCCACACCTGGGCCACCACCACCATGCGGTATGGCAAAAGTTTTATGCAGATTTAAATGACACACATCTGCACCAATTTGTCCTGGATTTGTTAAGCCTACTTGTGCATTCATATTGGCACCATCCATATATACCTGCCCTCCGTTATCATGTATAATTTGAGTAATCTCCTTTATAGCCGATTCAAAAACACCGTGGGTGGAAGGGTATGTAACCATTAAAGCAGCTAAGTTATCCTTATGAGCTTCTGCTTTTTCCTTTAAATCGTCGATATCTATATTACCGTTTTCTGCTGCTTTGGTTACTACCACCTTCATACCTGCCATTACGGCACTTGCTGGGTTGGTACCATGAGCAGAAGAAGGAATCAAACAAATATTTCTGTGGCTATCACCTCTAGATTGATGATAGGCTCTAATCACCATTAATCCGGCAAATTCCCCTTGAGCACCAGAATTGGGTTGAAGGGATGTGGCTGCAAATCCTGTAATTTCAGTGAGTTGTTCTTCTAGTTTTTGAAGTAATATGGTGTATCCCTCAGCTTGATCTACAGGGGCAAAAGGATGTAAATTCCCCCATTGAGGTGAACTTAAAGGTAGCATTTCTGAAGCTGCATTTAATTTCATCGTACAAGACCCCAGTGAAATCATAGATTGGTTTAAAGCTAAATCCTTACGCTCTAATTTTTTGATATAACGCATCAAGGCTGTTTCTGAATGATAAGTGTTAAACACATCATAGCTAAGGAACGCCGTTTGTCTTTTTAAGTTACCAGAAATGTGGTCTTCTTCTAAAAGCGCAGTGATTTTTGGAGTTTCTTTTCCCGTAACGTTTTCAAAAATGGTTATTATCGTATTGAGATCATCTATGGTTGTGGTTTCATTGATAGCAATATTTACCGTATTAGAATCAGGATAGTAAAAATTGATGCCCTCATGTTCAGCTAAGGTTTTAATTTTTTTAGCGTCTATCTTAAAACTTAAGGTATCAAAATAGGTGTCATTAACTTGATCTACTCCCAAATGTTCTAAAGCTCTTGCTAACGTACCTGCCATATGATGTACTTTATTAGCAATGTATTTTAATCCTTTAGGGCCATGATATACGGCATACATTCCTGCCATTACAGCTAAAAGTACTTGAGCAGTACAAATATTTGATGTGGCTTTGTCACGTTTAATATGTTGCTCACGGGTTTGAAGTGCCATTCTTAATGCCCGGTTGCCGTTCATATCTTTAGTAACACCAATAATTCTTCCTGGAAGTACACGTTTATAGGCTTCTTTGGTCGCAAAATAAGCAGCATGTGGACCACCATAGCCCATAGGAATACCAAATCTTTGTGTGGTACCAACAACAACGTCTGCACCAAATTGACCTGGTGCTTCAAGCTTCACTAAGCTTAAGATATCTGCCGCAACGGCCACTTTTACATTTTGAGCGTTCGCCTTTGAAATAAAAGATTTAATATCTGTAATTTGGCCGTGTTTTCCAGGATATTGAACTAATGCCCCAAAAAAATCATTGGACAGCTTAAAGGTTTCTTCATCCTCTATAATAAGCTCAATACCTAAAGGTATAGCACGTGTTTTAAGAAGTGATAGTGTTTGAGGAAGCACTTGCTTAGAGACAAAAAACTTGTTAATATTTTGTTTTTTCTGCTGCCGATCTCTTACAGCATACAACAAACTCATTGCTTCAGCAGAGGCAGTACTCTCATCTAGTAGGGAGGCATTGGCAATTTCCATTCCTGTTAAATCAATAATCATGGTTTGGAAATTTAGAAGTGCCTCTAAGCGTCCTTGCGCAATTTCAGCCTGATATGGAGTGTAAGCGGTATACCAGCCCGGATTTTCTAAAATATTTCTTTGAATAACGGCTGGTAAGTTGGTGGGGTGGTATCCTAAACCTATATAGGATTTAAATACTTTGTTTCGTAAGGCTAATTCATTTATATGACCTAGGTATTCTTGCTCGCTAATCGCTTTATCTAAATTAAGCGGTTTGTTCAAACGAATGGCAGCGGGAACTGTTTCTGAGATGAGTTGTTCTAAATTGGCAACACCAATAAAATCAAGCATTTCTGATTGCTGATCTTGACTTGGGCCAATGTGTCTAAGTGCAAAAGAATCGGTATTCATAACAGGCTTTTTTTTTGAGTATTTTGCAAAATTACATATTTAAGAATTTTAATATGTTAAGGAAGACAAAAGTTTTGCACTATAACTAGAGTTTATTAACACATTAGCTATTTTTGTAAGATGCAGTGGTATAAGCGTTTTTTTAAATTTTATATAAATAGCAGTCTTCATGTAGCCATTGCGGTTTATGCTTTAAGCGTAATTTCTTTAAAAACTTACAATTTACCTTATGAAGAATCTGTCTTATATTTTAATTTTTTTGCAACCATAGTAGGCTATAATTTTGTTAAGTATTTTGGTTTTGTAAAATCGCATTACCTTAGCTTAACCCGTAATTTTAGATTAATTATTGTTGTAAGTGTGTTGGCTTTTTTTGCCATGAGCTATTACTTTTTTAAGTTAAACCTTATGACACAGTATACTATTATAGCTATGGCGTTGCTCACCTTTTTTTATGCCAATCCAAGGTTAACTAAAAAGAAGCTGAAAGACGAAAAAAAAAACTTAAGACAAGTTACAGGAATAAAAATTTATATCATCGCTTTAGTTTGGGTTGTAGTGACTCTCATATTGCCATTATTGGCCGCTTCGAAACTTATTACTGGATTAACTATAGTGGCTGCAATTCAATTATTTTGTTTTGTCTTGGCAAGTATTCTACCCTTCGAGATTAGAGATTTAGCCTATGATCATTATAAATTGGGAACCATTCCGCAGCGCATAGGTATAAAAGCTACCAAGGTGCTGGGAGTATTTTTGTTGGTTATATTTGTAGGTCTTGAGCTATTTACCATAGAACAAGACCCTTATCTGATTTCTCATATGGCCATAGCTGCAATTGCTGCAGGCTTTATCATGGGGTCTAAAAAGTCTCAAGGACCATATTATAGTGCCTTTTGGGTAGAAAGTCTGCCTATGATATGGCTCATGTTTATACTCTTAGAAGATTATTTTATTTAGTAGGAATTAATCCTGCTCTCCTTAACAAAGCATCTGGTTGCGGTGCTTTACCTCTAAATTTTTTATATAAAACCATAGGATGTTCTGTTCCTCCTCTTGAAAGAATATGAATTTTAAATTTATGCGCTACTGCTGCATTAAAAATACCTTCTTCTTTAAAATATTCAAAGGCGTCAGCATCGAGAACTTCAGCCCATTTATAGCTGTAATACCCCGATGAATAACCACCTTGGAAAATATGAGAAAAAGCAGTGCTCATACAGTTTTCAGGCACATCGGGATATAGCTTTGTAGCTGCAAAGGCTTCATTTTCTAAGGCTTTTACATCTGTAATATTGGTAGGGTCTTGCCCGTGCCAAGCCATATCTAATAATCCAAAACTCAGCTGCCTCATTGTTTTTATACCTTCTTGAAATTGTGATGCTGCCTTTATTTTATCAATTAATTCTTGCGGAATTACAGCATTGGTTTTGTAGTGTTTTGCAAATAATTTTAAGGTGGCTTCTTCATAACACCAATTTTCTAAAATTTGACTGGGTAATTCTACAAAATCCCAGTATACATTGGTCCCAGATAAGTTGGGATATGTTGTATTGGCCAGCATACCATGTAAAGCGTGTCCAAACTCGTGAAATAAAGTTGTCACTTCATTAAAAGTAAGTAATGATGGTTTAGACGGAGTAGGTTTAGTAAAGTTACAGACAATAGAGACATGAGGTCTGTGATTGGTATTATCTTTTATCATTTGTGGCTTATAAGAGGTCATCCAGGCGCCGTTACGTTTGCCCGATCTCGGAAAAAAATCGGCATAAAAAATAGCGACGAGCTCACCTGCTTGGTCCGTTACTTTATAGGTTATGACATCTTTGTGATAAGTGTCTATATTTGAAGCTTGCTTAAAATTGAGTCCAAAAAGCTTATGAGCTACTGTAAAAGCCCCGTCTATAACATTTTCTAATTTAAAATAAGGCTTTAATTGCTCATCATCGATTTGAAATAATTTTTGCTTAAGTTTTTCAGAATAGTAGGCACCATCCCATTTTTCTAACTTTTCAATAGAATCTATAGATTTAGCAAATTCTGTTAGTTCTTCAAACTCTCTGAGCGCAGCAGGTTTTGCTTTGAATAATAAATCTTCTAAAAAAGAAGTAACCTTTTCTGGTGTTTCTGCCATACGTTCTTTAAGTACAAAGTGCGCGTGAGTATCGTACCCTAACAGTTGAGCACGCTCATATCTTAATTTCGCTATTCGTAAAACGTGGTTTTGGTTATCTAAAGCGTCATCTTTAAAACCTCTGCTGCCAAAGGCTATAGCCATTTTTTCTCGTAATTCGCGGTTGTCTGCATAAGTCATAAAAGGGATATAGCTAGGGTAGTCTAAAGTAAATACATACCCTTCTAGGTTTTTAGATTCCGCTAACTGCTTTGCAGTTTCTATAGCGTCTTCTGGTAAACCTGAAAGTTGAGATTGGTTAGTGACATGCAGTTGAAATTTATTAGTTTCCGCTAAAATGTTTTCGCCAAATTTTAATTTGAGTTGACTCAATTCTTTATCTATGGTTCTTAATCTATCCTTTTGCTCATCTTTTAAATGAGCACCATTTCTAGCAAATCCTAGATAGGTTTTTTCTAAGAGCATGGTAGATTCTTCATTTAAATGAAGGGTGTCTTTTTGGTTGTAAATGGTTTCAACCCTTTTAAACAAAGCTGTATTAAGCCTGATGTCATTATTAAATTCAGATAGCACTGGTGATATATCTTGGGCAATAGCTTGTATATCAGCATTAGTTTCTGCCGCATTGAGATTAAAGAAAATACTGGAAATTCTATCTAATTCTTCACCAGCAAAAGCAAGGGCTTCAATGGTATTTTCAAACGTTGGCGACTCATTGGTGTTCGTAATAGTATCAATTTCTTTTCTAGCTTTTTCAATAGCCACCTCAAAAGCAGGTTTGAAATCTGAGGTCTCAATTTTTGAAAATGGTGCTGTTGCGTATGATGTATTAAAGGGTTGATTTAAGATATTCATGAAAAATTAGGGTTTTATTTTATAATTTAACTAAACTTTAAATGCATGTAAGGTCTTAAAATTTATACCTTTGCATTGTCTTAGCAACGTAGAGTTGTCTTAAGAATTGATTAATAGCAAGAAAAGCCTCGACAATAGTTGAGGCTTTTTTAAAGAGACTTCGCATCATTAATCACTTTCTCGCTCAAGCTAGTTTTATAATTAATAATGGCTTGTTGTATTTTTGAATTTGAACTACCTAATATCTGAGCTGCCAAAATACCGGCATTTTTAGCACCATTTAAAGCTACGGTTGCTACAGGAACTCCACCAGGCATTTGCAAAATAGATAAAATAGAGTCCCAGCCATCAATAGAATTACTGCTCTTAACGGGTACCCCAATCACTGGAAGAGGGGATAGCGAGGCTACCATTCCGGGAAGATGCGCTGCGCCTCCTGCTCCTGCAATAATTACCCCAATGCCTCTTTTATGTGCATTTTTACCGTAATCGAATAATTTTTCTGGGGTTCTGTGAGCAGAAACAATATCCACTTCAGTTTGGATATCGAGTGTTTCTAATATATCGATAGCCTCTTGCATTACTGGCATATCGCTTTTACTCCCCATTATAATGCCTATTTTGCTCATATTTATTTACTTATTACTTTAATGCTTTCCTTTACTTTTTGAGCCGTAGCCCGCGCTTTATTTAAATTACTGTTTACCACAGTGACATGGCCCATTTTTCTAAAAGGGCGTGTTTGTTTTTTGCCATAAATATGAGGGGTTACCCCCTTCATTTTTAAAATGTAATTGAGATTTTGGTAAACTACGTCTCCTTCATGCTGTTCTGCACCCACTAGGTTTACCATGACTCCTGCAACTTTACTTTCTGTGCTGCCTAGGGGCAGATCTAATATGGCACGAATGTGCTGTTCGAACTGCGAGGTGTAGCTAGCCTCTATACTGTAGTGACCAGAATTATGTGGTCTCGGGGCGACTTCATTAACTAAAATAGCGTCATTTTGAGTTAAAAACAACTCGACTGCCAAAAGACCAACATGGTTGTAGGCTTTAGAGGTTTCTAACGCAATTTCTCTGGCTTTTTGGGCTATGGCATCAGGAATTCTTGCCGGACAAATCACATATTCCACCTGATTAGCTTCAGGATGAAATTCCATTTCTACCACTGGATACGTAGTAATTTCACCAGAAACACTTCTTGCAACTATTACGGCGAGTTCATTTTTAAATGGAACAAGTGTTTCGGCAATACAAGCCACATCAGGAAGTCCTTCTAAATCAGATGAACGTCGTACCACTTTTACACCATTACCATCATAACCAAATTGAGCACTCTTCCAAACAAAAGGAAACGTAACAGCACCATCCTTTATACTTAATTTTAGGTGTTCAAGCCCTGAAAAATCTAAAAAATCTGCTGTAGGGATTTCATTGTGTTTATAAAAGGCCTTTTGTTTAGCTTTATTTTGAATTGTTTGTAAAGTATGTGCCGAAGGATAAACTTTCTTACCTTCTTTTTCCAAATCTTCTAAGGCTTGGACGTTTACATTTTCAATCTCTATGGTGAGTAAATCTACTTGTTTTCCAAAATTGTAAACCGTATCATAATCCATCAAATCACCTATCTGAAATTCGTCGCAAGCCAAACGTGCGGGTGCTTCAGTGCTAGCATCTAAAACACAGGTGTAAATGTCGAATTTACGTGTAGTGTAAAGCATCATTTTACCCAATTGTCCACCACCTAAAATACCGATTTTAAAAGAGGAAGAAAAATAATTCATCAATTCTAAGTTTATGTAATTAGTAATTAAATGCTTTCATCAGGATTACAAAAGTACATTAATTCAATTAGTTTAATTAAATTCAAACTTGAAAAAGCCTTAAAACGACAATCAAATAATTATATTTGTGGCTGTTAATTAAAATTGACAATGATTAAGCTTCACGACAAATATTTTAAACCTTTTATTTCCTCAGAAAAAATAGAACAAGCCATTGATAAAATGGTTAAAGCTATTGCCAATGATATCGGTGACGAGATTCCTGTTTTTGTGGGTATATTAAACGGTTCATTTATGGTAGTAAGCGACTTTGTAAAGAAGTATCCTAAACCTTGTGAAGTTACGTTTATAAAACTCGCTTCTTACGAAGGTGTAAAATCTACAGAAGACATCCAGCGTCTTATCGGCTTAACCCAAGACCTAACAGGGCGTACTGTTGTTATATTAGAAGACATTATAGATTCAGGAAACACCTTGGGTGAAGTTCACCGTATATTTAAGAACGAAAAGGTGAAGCAATTACTTATTGCAACGCTTTTTTATAAACCAGAAGCTTACAAGAAAGATTTTAAATTACATTATGTTGGTATAGAAATTCCTAATAAGTTTATCGTAGGTTACGGACTCGATTACGACGGATTGGGGAGGTATTTACCAGAAGTTTATCAATTAAAAACCACGCAACACATGACAAATATTGTTCTCTTTGGACCTCCAGGAGCAGGAAAAGGTACTCAGGCTACCGTCTTAAAAGAAAAATATGACTTGGTACATATCTCAACAGGTGACGTTTTTAGATTTAATATTAAAAACAAAACAGCCTTAGGAATGTTAGCCAAATCTTACATAGATAAAGGTGAATTGGTACCAGATCAGGTGACCATAGATATGCTAAAGAAGGAAGTGGAAAAGAATGCAGGGGCCAAAGGATTTATTTTTGATGGTTTCCCTAGAACCACAGCACAGGCTAAGGCCCTTGATAATTTAATGGACGAAAAAGATTCTCAAATTAACGCTATGGTGGCGCTTGAAGTAGATGATGAGGTTTTGGTAGAGCGGCTATTAGAACGCGGAAAAACGAGTGGTAGAGCAGACGATGCAGATGAAAGTATTATAAGGAATAGAATTAAAGAATATTATAGTAAAACAGCCATATTAAAGGATTACTACAGTGCACAAAACAAATATTTTGGTGTTGATGGTGAGGGTAGTATTGAAGAAATTACAGGACGCCTAAGTGAAGTAATAGATCAACTTTAAGACAAAAAATCATGACTTTTATAGAACCAGGTTTTGTAATGCTTATATGGATTGTTCTCATATTATTTTTTTTGCTGCTACCTGTTTTGGCCTTAATAAGTATAATAAAACATAAATTCCCAGATAATGATAAGCTCATCTGGGTACTCATCGTGTTACTTTTACCAATTTTAGGCTCTATCTTATATTTCATCATAGGAAGGCCAAAACGCATCCGGTAGTGGATAATCAGACTAATCAATTTATACATTTTACATAAGAAATAATGACCGAAGGCAATTTTGTAGATTACGTGAAGCTTTATGTAAGTTCTGGAAAAGGAGGAAAAGGCTCTGCGCATCTCCACAGAGAAAAGTATATTACTAAAGGTGGTCCAGACGGTGGTGATGGCGGCCGCGGAGGCCATGTAATTATTCGTGGAAATAAAAACCTTTGGACGTTATATACCTATAAATTTAAACGCCATTTTAGAGCTGAAGGCGGTGGCGATGGCAGTAAGCAGCGGAGTACAGGGGCAGACGGATCGGATGTTTATATGGATGTGCCTTTAGGGACTGTAGTACGTGATAAATTTACAAACGACATCTTATTTGAAATTACAGAAGACGGTGAGGAAAAAATTATAGCTCAAGGAGGTAAAGGTGGTCGCGGTAACTGGCATTTTAAAAGTCCAACTAATCAAACTCCGAGATACGCCCAGCCAGGAATTTCAGGTGAAGAACGAGAGATTATTTTAGAATTAAAAGTTTTGGCAGATGTAGGATTGGTAGGTTTTCCTAATGCTGGTAAATCTACACTATTATCTGTGTTAACTGCCGCCAAGCCCAAAATTGCGGATTATGAGTTTACTACCTTAAAACCTAATTTAGGTATTGTAAAATACCGCGATTATAAGACTTTTGTTATGGCAGATATTCCAGGGATTATTGAAGGGGCTGCTGAAGGTAAAGGCTTGGGCCATTATTTCTTAAGACACATAGAACGCAATTCTATACTACTATTCTTAATTCCTGCAGATGCTAAAAACATACATCAACAATATGAAATCCTCTTAGACGAATTAAGGAGGTATAATCCAGAAATGTTAGATAAAGAACGGCTTATAGCTATATCTAAAAGTGACATGTTAGATGATGAACTCAAAGCAGAATTACAATTAGAGTTGGATGAAGCACTACCTATTCCTTACTTATTTATATCTTCTGTTGCACAGCAAGGTCTTACAGAGCTAAAGGACCAACTGTGGGCTATGATAAATGCCTAATTAAATTAGCCTTCAAAAAGTTTGCTTAAAACAATCCTAGTCGTACTAACTCCGTGTTAATTTATTTAATTTGAAGCGCTTTTTTAATTAACTTTATATTAAAAGAAAGTATGATGAAGCGAATTCGTGTTACAATGTTCATCTTGGTTTGCACAATGCTAGGCTGCTCACCCTTACGTGTGAGTTATGATTATGAAACAACTACCAATTTTAGCCAGTACAAAACTTATAATTATTTCGACGATATGCGTACAGGTTTAAGCGGCTTGGATACGAAAAGGTTTATCCGCGCTCTGGATGCTAACCTTCAGGCACAAGGGTACAAGCGTACTACTGATGCCGATTTTTATATTGATATACAAAGTGAAATTATTCAAAATTCAAATTACAATAATGTGGGTATCGGTGTTGGAGGAACTGGCGGAAACGTTGGTGGAGGTGTTACCGTAGGTGTACCTATGGGTCAAAATATGCAAAGTAGAGCCATAAAAGTAGAATTTATGGACCTTAGCACAAAGCAAGTTTTTTGGCAAGCATTAAGTAGAGATAGTTTTGGTCAAAGCGGAACACCAGAAAAGCGCAGCGCTAATTTTAAAGCTATAGCAGAAAAGATTTTAAGTGGTTTCCCTCCGCGTTAAGGTCATTAAACTTTAGTATTAGTATAACACTAATAAATCTATTAAAAATTGAGTGTTTTGTAATTTTGGTTAAAACCCAAGAAATATGAGACATTTAAAAGAAAAGGTGGCATTTATTACTGGCGGTACAAAAGGTATTGGTTACGGTATTGCTCAATCATTGCTAGCAGAGGGTATACATGTTATCATAACCAGTCGCTCCCAATCTGATGCCGAAGCAGCGGCACAACGGTTAAGTGAATTAGAAGAGTCCTTAGGGAAGGCCATTGGTGTAAAAGCAGATGTAAAGCAATTAAGCGATGTGGAAACGGCTGTGAAAAAGGCGCATGATAGTTTTGGTGCTATTGATATTGTTATAGCTAACGCAGGAGTAGGTCATTTTGCGTCTATTGAAGATTTAGAACCTAAACAATGGCATGATGTTATCGATACTAACCTAACTGGTGTCTTCAATACTGTTAAAGCTACGGTTAACGACTTAAAATCTCAAAAAGGTTATTTTATGAGCATCTCAAGTTTGGCGGGAGCTAACTTTTTTGCAACAGGTGCCGCCTATAATGCAAGTAAATTTGGTGTTACAGGTTTTACTCAAGCGGTGATGTTAGATTTAAGACAACATGGTGTTAAGGTGACCACTATAATGCCTGGCTCGGTATCTACACATTTTAATAATAATACCCCCAGCGATAAAGGAAGTTGGAAAATACAAATTGAGGATCTAGGAGAATTAGTGGTTGATTTGCTTAAAATGCATCCAAGGACCTTGCCAAGTAAGGTTGAGGTAAGGCCATCACAGCCTCCTTCAAAATAATATATTGTTACGGGCGTTCAATATGTAGTTGAATACCATTGCTATGAGTGCTAAATTCTGGAGCATACATATTTTCTAAAATGCCGATACCATTGCTCATTTCACCCGAGTGACTGACTTTCACATCATATTCTATGACAAAGGTGCCCTTAGGTAGTACGTCAAAAAAGAAATGCATACTAGCATCTTTCGTCGTTTGATAATAGCCTAATGCATCCTGCCATTTATAAGAACTTACCGCATCTACAGGTTCTAAACCTGAAGCTCTCATGTCTTTTAAGTGTATAAATTCCATTTGTCGGTCATTAGTGATGATAAGCCTTACAGTCATGATATCACCCACTTTAAGTTTTTCTTGTTCATCAATTTCGGCCAATACCTCACCACGTTCTGTAAATCGCTTTATGTACAATTCTTTTTTTAATTGAAGCGCTGTTTCAGCACTAGTAATTTTGTCTAGGTCTTCAAAATATTGCCAGTAGAGTGCTCCCCATGTTATGCCTTTATCCGTTTTACTTAGAGTAATATCAGCCATGTTTTTTTCAATGGCTTCAGCCGACCAAGTAGTTTTATAATAGCCTGTACCAGCTTCAGGTTGAGCTGAATTTAATTCTGAAGGTCTAATTTTGGTTTTGCCGACCTTAACTTCAATATTCTCTGAAGAATTTGTCCAGTTAGAACCACTCAGCAGTAGGGCATAAGTGGCATCTGTAGTCGCTTTGGTGGATGGCCATTTATGGGTTTGTTTGTGTTTTAACAACCAAACCTTCATAAGATCTACCGAGGTGTTATCTGCCCTTATTTCCGTGAAAGCCTCAATTAACAAGGCTTGCGTTTCTATGGGTGCGCTATGCCAATGTCCAGAGTTACGGTTAGCCTTCCAGTACATACCCAACGCATCATCTATGATACTATTTTCTTTTAAAGATAAAACAATGGCATTGGCTAATTTAATCTTGTTATTTCTATGGGCAATAAGTCCCATGAGTCCTTTAGCATACAAGGATTGATGCAGCCAATGCGTATTTATTTGTTCAAGATAATAGTTGTGAGCTTTTTGAACAGTTTCGGACATAGGAATTTCGGGATAGAAGCTTCTCATATATAAATAGTGCAACTGATAAAAGTTAAGCTGCTTGTCTTTTTGCTGTTTATTCTCGCTCAAAACTAATTGGTAGCGGTCTAGGAACTCTTGGTCTAAGTAATTTATGGCCAATTTTATCATGTCATGATATTCATTGGCAGGACTAATGCCCAAATGATTTAAATGTCCAAAACCTGTAACGATATGCTGTGTTATAAAACGGTTAGCGCGCCCCCCATTAAACCAAGCCCAGGCGCCATTAGCTAATTGATTTTGCTTAAGTCTATTGATAGAGGATTGTAAATCATTGCTCATATGATTTAAATCAAATAGTAAAGCCAAGCGCTTTTTTTGTTCGGTATCATTAAGGGCATCTCTTAGCCAAGGTGTTTCTTCAATGATGATAGATTTTAAATCTTGGTTTTTTTCTAAATTAGATAAGAGGGCATCAGAATTTTGCCATTGCTTAAAAATACTTTGTATGCGAGGATTACTATTCATAATATAACGGCCTAAAGCATTCGCATAATATCTGCTAAAAATTTGTTCGTTACAGTTATGAGGATATTCCATAAGGTAAGGTAATGCTTGTATTGCATACCAAACAGGATGGCTAGTGATTTCTAGAGTTAATTGATGGTGTTGAAGCGTTTTAGAGTCATGATTTTTAAGTTTGTCTAAAGTGAAACTTCGGGTTTCGTTGCCATTAACCCACATCGGTAAGGTTTCCGTGACGAGTTGCCGATTGCTTAAAACAGGAATAAGCCCTTGTTGACCGTCACTAAAATTTTGGGATGTGGCTATAATTTTGTAGGTAACAGCTTCAATTTCTTTAGGTATGTGTATGTGCCAGGTTATTGCAGAATTGTCGTTTGATGCTATTTGAAACGATTGTTCAGAATCTAAATTCTTTAATAGAGCATCTATTGGTTCACCAGTAAGGGCATTATAAAAGGAAAGGCGGACAGACCCTTTTAAGTCACGGTCTGATAGATTAGCTATTTTCGTGCTCACCCATATATCATCACCATGCCTAAGAAATCTAGGAAAATTAGGCAAGACCATAAGTTCCTTTTGAGTAATAGCTGTTAGTTGTTTCACCTGGCTTTCTAAAGTTTTAGTGTGCGCCATGAGTTGAAGCTTCCATTGCGTTAAAGCTTCAGGTGCTGTAAAACTAAAGCTAACACCACCGTCTTTATCTGTTTTTAATTGTGGAAAAAAGAAAGCGGTTTCTTGTAAGTTCTTGCGTAAGAAAGGTAAGTTTAATGAAGTATGAGTAAATTCGTTTTTAGTAGTCTTTAAATCATCTTCTTCTTCTGATGGCTGGACTTCATCGACGCTTTCTTCGTCGGCAACAATCATAGTATTTCTGGCAATAGAAGAATTACCACGTATCCTAACAGTTGATTGATATCGGTTTCCAAAATAAAATTCAAACCAATTTAACTGCGCATAACTTTTAGCAGGAAAATTTGGAACAGTAGGAAAAGAATTCAACAGTTTAAAATGGGTAATCCCAAAACTCTTTTGGATATTTTTATAGTATCTTGAATAGTACTCAGGTTGTTGTAGCGGGGAAAAATTCCATTCGTGATTTCTAAATTGATCTAAAGAGGCGTCGTACATGCTCGCCAGTAACTCTGCACTTACCTTATCTCCTTGCGCACCTTTTATTTGAAACGTCCAGGTTTCTTTAGCACCAGGTTCGATTAAATCTCTAAATGTTTGGGTTTCTATCTGTAATTCGGTTTCGGGATAAGGAACATCTATATAAATTTGCTCGCGATGGAAATAATTAAATGCTGCAAAGGTGCAATGAACTGTAAAACCACCTATATCGTCTTGAGTAATGGGGATCTCGATAGTGGAAATACTGTTATTTAACTCAATGATTTCCGTAGATGTAATAGTCTGGTTTTTTTCAATTTCAACAGTAACATAAATTGAGCTAGCGGCAGAGCCTAATGTTAAAATGGCTGTGTTGTTGGGCGGGTAGTTGTCTTTATCTAAATAGGCTTCAAATAACTGATGGTCGACTAACTGTTGGTCTTTACGGCTTCGCAATTCAATAGTTTTTTCATATGTAATCTTCGTGTTAAACCGGTCTTCTGCCTCAGCGATAATCATATAGGATCCAGATTCCCATGTGTCTATAGCATTTATAATTACAGTATTGTCGTTGGCCGTATTAAATGGTTCATTGTGCACTAAAGTTTCTTTTGGCCAGTATGCTTTCTTGTGTTCTTGGTCATAGGCTTCATGCGGAAATTTAGATTTAAAGTTGGCTTTGGTCATTGACTTGTAATCCGGTGCAGGCCAAGCGCGTGGTCTTATTACCGCTTCTGGTGCCTTTAATTTAAAGATTTTTAAATTGCCTTTGACAGCTACTTCTTGGTTGTTGAGGTTTTTAGATTCAATTTTTATAGTTGCATTTTCTTCAGTCTTATCAAAAACAGCATTAGATGTTATAAAGAGCTGCTGCGTATGGTATCCTACCTTTATAGTGGTATTTACTTGTTGCGTTTCTCCATTAATATCTGTAATATTAGCCTGAACGACGTAATTAAAAATGGGTTGTTCATTAGGATCTATGGAAGCATCTGGTATAGCTTGAAAAGCTATCGTGAATTCACCTGTCTTGTTGGTATTGGTTGAACCGAAAGCGATTTCTTGAGGCTCTATTCTTCTAATAGGACGATATCTATGGTACCATTCAGGAAACCGTGCGATGCGTTTTACCGAGTAATTAACACGCGCATTCGAAACATAACTCCCCACATAAGCTTTAGCCATTCCTGTAATCTCTACAAGGTCATTAACCCTGTACGTAGAATCTATTGTATTAAATGTCGCCTGAAATTTCGGGCGTTTGTATGCTTCCACAGAAAACGGGGTAAAGCTGTTACTCTTACAAAACATAGATATGCTGTAGTTGCCATTTAGACCACTTTTAGGTAGAATAAATTGGCCTTGTACCGAACCAAAGGCATTGGTCGTTAATTCCATTTCGTCAACGACCTCATTATTTACATTATGAAGTCGTATTTTGGTAGGAGAATTAGGTAGTATTTCTGTGGTATTGTCATAAGTTTGAGTAGCAATACCTTTAAAATATAAAGTTTGCCCCGGTCTGTAAATGCTACGGTCTGTAAAAAGATAAGTTTTGTAGGATGGTTTATTATCATTATTTGGCTCATATTTCCTCGAAATGAAATATTTACCAAAAAAAGCTTCTTGATTATTATGATTAACCTTAATCTCAACATTTCTGTAATGTTGAGAGCCTTTTCCAATGATAAATTTGCCATGGTTGTCTGTAGTAAGATTGTCTTTGTAAGGCTGGCCTCTTAAGGTGTAACGGTAATTGACCTTGGCACCTCGTAGAGGTTTTCCATTTTGTCTGCTAATGACTTGGTAAGAATGAAAGTCTTTAGCTTGATTCTCAATTACTGCTATATCACTAACCTGAACACCGGCTGCGGAGTACATTTTATTGGTTACAATGTCTCTAATTGCCAAAATATACAGCCCATTATTTAATCCTTTCTGAGCCATCTCTATATAGTGTTGTTGATAGTCACCTTCGCTTGCCAGGTTAAAAGTTGTAGTTCTAACAGCTGATAGTGCTTCGAGAAATTGTTCTTGTTCATCTGATTTAAAGAGGCCCTTGTATTTGTTAAATTCAGATTGACTGACACGGTAAACATCTAGTTGTATGGCTTCAAGGTTCTTATAAGCTATCAATAACTTAAACGGCTTTTGAGTGCTTATAAAACCCTCGGTTTTTACACTTAAATAAGGCTTTAAAATTTTTGCTTTAAGAATTGCACTTAGTTCCGTACCCTTACTCTTTGGAAACAAATGCATGAGACTATCACATACCCTCAAAGCGTCCCTGAGTCGCCATTGTAATTGCTCCTGTTTGTTTTTATCTTGTATTATGGCATCATAACGTGAACCTATATTTCGATAGTGCTTAGCGAGTTCAAAACCGTACAACGTTGACGTTTGGCGCGTTTTAATCTTTTTGCCCTCTTTGCGCAAAGTATTTATAAAAATAGCATCTTTATTATTTATAATACTGTGCTTATAAGTATAATTTAGACGTTCTATATTAATGATGACATAGGCTTCTTCGTCATTGCTCTTTTCGTGAAATTTAAGTAATTTTTGGTAAATTTTTAAAGCCTGAAATTGTAGTGATAGTGAATCTTTCGCCGCTAAAGGTAATCTTATAAATTCTTGACTTGTAGCTAAAAATTTGGCATCGTTTAATTGAAATTTATAGGCAGGTTTAATGATACTGTTTTCTTTTGAAGTATAAAATTCAAGGGCATTATGACTTAGTAAATCATATAGCGTAGGTCTTATAGATGTTGAAGCTTTGTTCTCTGAAAGCAATAAGGAATAATGAGTTAAAGGGGTGTTTTGAAGCTCTTTCGCAGAGGTCAATGACCGTTGGTAGTAAGTGTGTATTTGATACAACAATGTTTGTAAATCCCATTGCTTAAAATCATCAGTTGGGGACAAATTAAAATGAGATTCTTTTACTGAGCGCTTTAAAAACCTATGACGGTTTTGCTGGTAATATTGCCATAGCATCGTGGCATAGATATTTTCTAAAATACGCTGGGTGACAATTTCACTAGATTTAATTTCATTTTTAACAAGCTTAATGATTTTAGATTGCGAATTGGCTTCTAAGGTTTGAAGATATTTGCTCTTATAAAGCAGCGCCTTAATGCGCTGTTGTGTCTTTTCTTGCGATTGAGCCTTAGTGTAAATAGCTTCAACGGTATCTAGGGCTTGTTTTGTAAGTCCTTTAGATTCTAACGCTTCTACCTGTTTCCAAGCTTGTGCAAAATCGTTTTGACCATGAGCCATAATAAAACAGCAGACTAAAAAAATTGCGCAATAGGTTTTCATCTTTACTTTATATGGTTAAAACAATCGCTTCAAAAGCCATTCCAAAAAAACGAAAAGGCCTAGAATTCTAAAGAATTACAATTCTTAAATTTAATAAGACTTTACAGAAATTAGTCATTAATATTTAATAAGTTAGACCATGCAAAATAATAGTGGTACTTTATGCTTTTGTATGTGTAAAGTCACAGGATGAGAAAATAAATGATAGCGGCGTTCTTGCTAATTTTGTGTTAATTTTTTTAAATTAATAGTAATACTATTATATTTGCGCCCTAAAGTTTTAGTTTATGATAAACTTACTATCAAATTTAAAGATTTCTGTCCCAGAAAAGATTTTTATCAAAGATCCAGAATCATCAAATTTGGGCAAACGTATTATTGAGCATAGTATATTGCTTATAGATGAAGTGGGCTTTGATAGTTTTACATTTAAAAAACTAGGTGAGACTATAGGATCTAATGAAAGTTCAATTTATCGTTATTTTGAAAGTAAACATAAGTTGCTTTTATACTTAACGTCGTGGTATTGGGCCTGGGTTGAGTACCAAATGGTTTTTGCAACCTACAACATTGCTAATTCTGAAGACCAATTAAAACGAGCTATAACGGTAGTGACAAAAACCGTAGAACAAGATCAAAGTTTTTCTCATATTAATGAGGTGGTCCTAAATAGAATAGTCATTAACGAATACTCTAAATCCTATCTCACCAAAGAAGTCGATATGGAAAATAAGGACGGCTATTTTGTGGTATACAAACGTCTTATAAAGCGTATTAACGACATGATACTCGCCGTAAACCCTAAATATAAATATGCTTTAAGTTTGGCTAGTACTGTGGTTGATGGTGCACTTCATCAACATTTTTTAAAAGCTCATTTTAGTTCTATAACAAATTGTAACGATGAGATTACACCAACAAGCTTTTTTACCAATCTTACATTAACAGCATTAAATTCTAAGTCTAATGGATAACAATGAACCCGTACTTACACCCTGGCAACGATTTGTCAGTCTATTAAGGTTGGAGAAAAAAGATATATTTCAAATTGTGTATTACGCTATTTTCTCTGGTTTAATAAGCTTAACATTACCGTTGGGTATTCAGGCAATAATTAATCTTATTCAGGGTGCGCAGGTAAGCACATCCTGGGTGGTCTTGGTGGTGCTTGTAACTTTAGGGGTTGCTTTTGTAGGTATTTTACAGCTTATGCAATTGCGCATTATAGAGACCTTGCAACAGCGTATCTTTATGAGAGCATCTTTTGAGTTTGCCTATCGTTTTCCGAAAATTAAAATGGAGGAACTCCGTAATTATTATCCGCCAGAATTAGCTAACCGCTTTTTTGATGTATTAAATGTGCAAAAGGGATTGTCCAAGTTACTTATAGATGTGCCAGCAGCGACCTTACAAGTGGTTTTCGCACTTATTTTACTGTCGTTTTATCACCCCTTTTTTATTGCTTTTGGTATTTTGTTGGTAGTACTTATTTATGTAGTGTTTAAGTTTACCATTCAAAAAGGTATGGTAACCAGTATCAAAGAATCTAAAAGTAAGTATAAGGTAGCCCATTGGATTGAGGAAGTGGCAAGAGCCATAACGAGTTTTAAGCTTTCTGGTAAAACCTCCTTAGCCATTGATAAAAACGATAAGTTAGTCGAAAACTATCTCAAATCTCGAGAGGCACACTTTAAAATTCTTATCCTTCAGTTCATGCAGATGGTTGGTTTTAAGGTAAGCGTCACTGCCGGACTCTTAATTATTGGTGGTTTGTTGGTGCTTAATCAAGAAATGAATATTGGCCAATTTGTGGCTGCTGAAATTATAATTTTACTAATTATAGGTTCTGTAGAAAAGCTTATTCTCGGATTAGAATCGTTTTATGACGTTCTTACCTCACTTGAAAAATTGGGTGAAGTAGTAGATAAAAAAATAGAACCACAAGATGGGGTATCTGTTCAAACCCTAGAAGATATACACGTAGAATTGGATCGCGTGTGCTATGAAGTTCCGAATAGATCCGTACATATACTTCATAATATCTCTTTTGGTATAAGTCCTAAAAGCAGAATTTTAATTCAGGGAGAAAGCGGCTCAGGTAAATCGAGCTTGCTTCGAATTATAGCAGGAGTCATAAGGCCAACAGCCGGGCGTATATTTGTTAATGATGAGGCACTTCAGAATATAAAGGTCAATGATTACAGAGCGCTACTCGGAATGTCATTGTCAGATGAAACCCCATTTGAAGGTAGCATAAGAGATAATCTTACGTTTTCTAATGCATCTATTTCTCAAGATGAAATAAATAATGCCATTGAAATGGTAGGTCTCAAAAAATTTCTAAAACAGACTGAGCGCGGTATAGATACTGTTATTTATCCAGAAGGCCGGCAAATGTCGTTTACAGTTGCAAAGAAAATTATTTTAGCTAGAGCCATTCTTAAAAAACCTAAACTTCTAATTTTAGAAGAACCTTTAGAACATTTTGAAAGAGAAGAAGCTATAGAAATCATTAAAAAATTAACAGACCCCGAAAACCCTTGGGCATTGGTAGTGGTGAGCTTTAATAAAGAGTGGGCGACCGCCTGCAATAAAGTCATAACTCTTAAACAAGGAGAAATAATTTAAAAGAAGTAATTATGCTTAATATCTCAAAAAATCCTATTAAAACAAATGTTGATTTGGCAGGTTCTACTTCTGGTAAATTGGTATTTCATAAAAAGTATTACAAATACTTCAATCGGTTTTTAATTGGTTTCTCTATAACTGGGTTTATTATCTTGTTCTTACCCTGGACCCAAAATATTACGGGTCGAGGAAATGTAACTACCCTTACACCAGATCAAAGACCGCAAACCATACAGTCTCAAATACCTGGGCGTATCGAGAAGTGGTATGTGCGTGAAGGAGATTACGTCTCTAAAGGCGATACCATTTTAAGAATTTCTGAAGTAAAAAGTGAGTATTTTGATCCTAATCTTGTAGAGCGAACCGCCCAACAAAGAGACGCTAAGTCTTTTGCCGTAAAAGCTTATGAACAAAAGGTTGGTGCCCAAGATTTGCGTATAAAAGCTTTGGTTGAAGAGCGAAAACTTAAGTTAGAAAAAGCCAGAAATAAGCTCATTCAAGCCCGACTTAAAGTAGAGGCTGATAGTATAGATTTAGAAGCTGCAAAAACAAATCTCATAATTGCACAAACTAAATATAACCGTGCAGATACACTTTATCAAGACGGATTCGTTGCCTTAAAAAATGTAGAAGATGCCCGAGTGAAACTTCAGGAAACTGAAGCCAAACGAATTTCGCAACAAGCCAAGTTATTAGCAAGTAAAAACGAGGTTATTAACGCACAGATAGAAATCTCTAGGATAAATGCAGAGTATGCTGATAAAATTTCTAAAGCGGAAAGTGATAAATTTACGGCACAGTCGAGCCAGTTTGATACTGAAGCACAAGTGAGTAAACTAGAAAATGAATTTTCTAATTATCAAATACGGAATAGTTTGTTATACATAACGGCTCCGTTTGACGGATGGATTAATAAGGCGCTTAGAGGCGGTGTAGGTGTTACTTTTAAAGAAGGAGAGGCCTTGGTAGGATTAATGCCCGCCAGCGTTGATCTTGCCGTTGAAACATTTGTGGAGCCTATAGATTTACCTCTAATGCATTTAGGTGAAGAGGTGAGAATTCAATTTGATGGCTGGCCGGCAATAATTTTTAGTGGTTGGCCCAATGTGTCTTATGGTACTTATGGTGGTAAGGTGGTAGCTGTAGAAAATTTTATAAGTGATAACGGTAAGTTTAGAGTACTGTTAGCACCAGATGAAAACGATCACCCTTGGCCAAAAGATATCCGAGCAGGATCTGGGGCATTTACCATGGCGCTGCTAGAAGATGTGCCCATTTGGTTTGAGCTATGGCGACAGCTCAATGGTTTTCCACCTAATTATTATCAGCCTCAAGACAACGCCGGAAAGTCATCTAAAAAATAATCATGAAGCATCTAATTACGTTTCTTCTATTATTCAGCTTTAGTTTTCTCTCAGCACAAATAGACAGTATTACTACTGTTATGCGGTTTGATGAGTATATGGCTTATGTGAAAAAATTTCACCCTATCGTTAAGCAGGCCCAACTAATTATTAATGAAAGTGAAGCCAATTTGCTAAAATCTAGAGGGGCCTTTGATCCTAAGTTAGAAGTAGATTTCAGTAAAAAGCGATTTAAAAATACCACTTATTACGACAAACTTAACGGGATGTTTAAAATACCCACATGGTTTGGAGTAGAACTTAAAGCCACTTTTGAAGAGAATTCAGGCGATTTTTTAAATCCTGAAGCATTTGTGCCAGAAGATGGGCTTTATGCTGCAGGGGTGTCGGTCCCTGTAGCTCAAGGGTTACTCATAAATGACCGAATGGCCTCTTTAAAGCAAGCGCGATTGTTTAGAGAACAAGCCAAAGCAGATAGAGATATTTTTGTGAATAACATTCTATACGAGGCTTCATTAGTGTATTTCGATTGGTTAAAGGCCTTTAATGAGTACGTCCTTTTTAATAATTTTTTAGTTAATGCAGAACAACGTTTTAGAGGTATTGAAAGAGGCGCTGAGGTGGGCGAAAATGCACAGATTGATGTAACAGAAGCCAGAATTGCTGTTAATGATAGACGATTGCGATTAGAGCAATCTCGAGTTAAATTATTAAAAGCAAGGTTGGCCTTATCTACCTTTTTATGGTTAGAGAACAACATACCAGTAGAATTACAACCTAATGTAATCCCAGATGTTAATTCAGAGCCTATAATTGATGAAGTCTTTACAATTAATAGACTCATCTCTAACGATACGCTTATTGCTCAGCATCCTAAGATTATATCGTTAGATTTTAAATTACAAAGTCTTGAGGTCGAAAGACGTTTAAAAGCGAATCGCTTACTGCCGCGTATAGATTTAGAATATAATTTTTTAACGGAAACAGCAGATGTGGCTAGAAGCTTTAATACTGCGGAATATAAAGGAGGTATTAATATTTACTTTCCGCTTTTCTTAAGAAAGGAACGCGGTGACTTGGCCTTGGCAAAAATAAAGCTTCAGGATACCGATTTTGAGCTTAGTGCTACCAGAGTCAACTTGAACAATAAAATTAATGCTTTACGCCAAGAGCTTGCCTCGTATGTAACTCAAAACGCAATCACAGAACAAATGGTGGCAGATTACACACGTATGCTCTTTGCCGAGGAACAAAAATTTAGACTGGGTGAAAGTTCTTTGTTTTTAGTTAACTCTCGCGAATCTAAACTAATAGATGGGCAACTTAAAGCCATATCTATTCAGAATAAGTTTTTTACAACAAAGGCAAAATTATTCAACAGTCTAGCTGTAAATCCAGATTTATAAAAGGGTAAAGCTGTAGAATTAAATTGACCACGCATAATTTCTTGGGGCTCTTTTCAATTATCGCTTGGTATAAATTATATTTGTGGTATGAATGTACATTTTATTGCCATTGGTGGCGCAGCAATGCACAATCTGGCCTTAGCATTAAACGAAAAAGGGGATCAGGTTACAGGAAGTGATGATGAGATTTTTGAACCTTCAAAATCTAGGTTAGAAAAACAAGGGCTCTTGCCTGACGCATTAGGATGGTTCCCAGAGAAAATTCACAACCAGCTAGATGCAGTAATTTTAGGAATGCATGCCAAAGCTGATAATCCAGAATTGCTCAAAGCCAAAGATTTGGGGTTAAAAATTTACAGTTATCCTGAATTTTTATACGAACAAGCTAAGCACAAAACACGTGTAGTTATTGGTGGTAGCCATGGTAAGACCACCATTACAGCAATGATTTTACACGTCATGCATTATCATGACAAAGAGGTAGATTTCATGGTGGGAGCCCAATTAGAGGGTTTTGATGTAATGGTAAAACTCACCGAAGCTAATGACTTCATTGTTTTAGAGGGCGATGAATATTTAAGCTCGGCTTTAGATCCAAGACCAAAATTTCACTTGTATAAACCTAATATTGCCTTATTGAGTGGTATTGCTTGGGATCATATTAACGTATTTCCTACTTACGACAATTATGTAGAGCAATTTAAAATATTTGTAGATAGCATTGTTTTAGGTGGAAGTATTAATTATAATGAAGAAGATGATGAAGTGAAACGTATTGTTGATGCTTCAGAAAATCAAATAAGAAAAATACCTTACGCCACACCAGAATATAAAGTTGAAGATGGTGAAACACTGTTAGAAACGCCAGAAGGATTTATGCCAGTTGAAATTTTTGGCGCACACAATTTAAATAATCTTGCGGGTGCGAAATGGATATGCCAGCATATGGGTATTGACGAGGACGATTTTTATGAAGCCATAGCAACATTTAAGGGCGCAAGTAAGCGATTGGAAAAGATAGTTGAATCAAAGAATAGCGTTGTCTTTAAAGATTTTGCACACTCGCCAAGTAAAGTAGAAGCGACAACTAATGCTGTGAAAGAACAATATCCTAACAGACAATTAATTGCCTGTTTAGAATTGCATACTTATAGTAGCTTAAATGCTGAATTTTTAAAAGAGTATCAAGGAGCTTTAGATGCCGCAGATACCGCAGTAGTGTTTTATTCGCCGCATGCCGTAACGGTAAAGAAATTAGAAGCTGTTTCCGAGCATCAGATAGCAGAGGCCTTTGAACACGATGACTTAATTATTTATACCCATCCACAAGAATTTAAGGACTTTTTGTTTGAACAAGATTTGGATCAAAAAGCCCTTTTATTAATGAGTTCAGGAAATTATGGAGGCTTAGATTTCGAGGCCATAAAAAAACGCTTCAATTAGAAGCGTTTTTTTCATTAAGTATATAATGGCTTAATAGCCTAAAGACTCTATATATTCATTTAATTCGTCTATATTGCTTTCAAAGGTAAACGCCTCATTTACTTTCCAATAATTTTCTGGATTAAAACAAAGTGTGTAAGCATATTTGGCATATTCTAACTTTGTGTCTTCAAATTCAAAGCTTTTCATGATTGTAGCTATTTGAGAGGCCGTCACGCAATTGCCTTTAATAACTTGTTTGGCAATGGTTAATTTAGAATCTTCAAAGCTTGCATTTTTAATGGTTATGAGGGCCTGGTTAAAGTCAGCATCACTCATGGTGAAACAATCACCAATTTCATCAACTAATACCTGCTCATCACCAACAACGCCAATCGTTTGAGTAGTAGTTGTAGTTGTTGTCGTATGACCTGTATTAATGTTAACACCAACTCCTACATTAGTGCCACCCGTATTTACGCCTATACCTACATTTATATTTTCACCAGGACCTGTGTTTGTGGTTGTAGTTGTTGTTTGAGAAATACTTTGTATAGGACCAAGTGGGTTGTTATTATAAGGCAGTAAAACAACGTTATTTGGTGGTGGTAATATGGCCTGAAAGGGTGTAAAAGAGAAAAACCGTAATCTTTTACCGCGTCTAGTGTCTTTTATTTTATAAGTAAACTCTCCACGTCTTCCATCGACA
>Ga0207419_1000704_pt1 | contig 28317 bp, 23 predicted proteins | sample ElkSloMetagenome_4_FD_184723 | JGI IMG/M metagenome (GOLD analysis project Ga0207419, IMG submission 184723) | Hot spring microbial communities from Elkhorn Slough, Monterey Bay, USA - MD2A (version 2) | ecosystem: Environmental > Aquatic > Marine > Intertidal zone > Estuary: Microbial mat ... | reverse complement strand
ATACACAAAACCAGATGACATGGATACTCTAAAAGTTGCCAATGAGGACATCGACAACGGCGGTAATGGAACACGTCATAAGCAGCAAGGCAAAAATACTAACCATACTTGTTTCTAAATAGCCAAATAGTCTGAGCGGCTATATTTTTTCACTTAATAAAGAAATACGATTTTAAAGCTTGCTCTTTAATGCATATATAAAATTAATAAAAGAACAGTTACTTTATTAATTTTCTTTTAACGAAAAAGTTCATCTAGCTTCTCAACATTTAGTATGGTGATTGTTTTTTGTCCGTCGGGGTTGTAATTAGGGTTAGATGAGGCAAAAAGTTGTTCTATTATGGCTTGTCTTTCTTCGTGATGCAATACTTGGCCTTCTTTAATGCCTAGTTTTTTGGCCATGATCTTAGCTACTCTTACATGTTGGTTTTGTTCTAGTTGCTCGTTGTTCATTTTATACTGCTCGAGAAAGCTTTCTATAATGCTGCCTGTTTCAGTCTCATTGGTTTCAGCAGGAATGCCACGCATAATAAATGCTTGGTTTCCGAAACTCTCTAGATCAAAACCCAAATGCGTTAGGGTAGGTAGCAAATCTGAAAGTAGGGTGGCATCTGCCGTAGAGAGTTCTATGGTTTGCGGGAAAACCAATTTTTGAGAATTGCCTTTGCCACTGTTTAGCCTAGCCATAAATTTTTCGAACAATATGCGCTCATGGGCGGCTACCTGATCTATTAACATCAATCCAGACTTTATTTGAGCTACAATGTATTTACCTTTTATTTGTAGGGTTTTCTTTATTTGCTGGCTCTGATTTTCCGTTTTTTCAGTACCTTTTTCTTTTTCTATATCATTGGCAGCACTACTAAACCTGATTTCCATAGGCTCTTTTTCCTGCTGTTCTTGGTCACTTCTTGGTTTTAGTTTCATAAACTCGCTTTCCCACTTTTTGGCTTTTTCTGCATCGGGATAGAGTTTATCCCAGTTTCTGACTTGCTGTTTGTTCGGGCTATTGTAAGCATTGTCACTTACTACGGGTATATTATCGCTTTGGCCCGAGTTTTTACTTTTGGTAAAGTTTACGTCCAAATCAAAGTCTAGAGATGGAGTTACGCCATTGGCTGCCAAGGCTTGTTTTACGGCAGCACTCACTACAGCGTAAATGGTCCTTTCATCGTCGAACTTTACTTCTGTTTTGGTGGGATGCACATTAATATCCACATGAACGGGGTCTATTTCTATGCGCAGTGCATAAAAGGGAAATGTGCCTTCGGGTAAAAGTTCTTCGTAGGCGTTCATAATGGCATGGTGTAAGTACGGATGTCTCACGTACCTTCCATTTACAAAGAAAAACTGCTCCCCGCGGGTTTTTTTAGCCGACTCAGGTTTACCTATATAGCCGTTAATGGTAACGTGCTGTACTTCTTCGCTGCAAGGAATAAGCTGTTCTTGGTATTGCTTACCAAATATACCCAAGATTCTTTTAGCTAGTTTGCCTTCTTTCAAGTTAAAGGTCTCCAAATCGTCTTGGTACATGCTCATGTTGATGCCCGGATTAGACATGGCGACTCTCTGAAACTCATCTATAATGTGCCTTGTCTCTACAGGATTGGATTTTAGGAAATTTCTGCGAGCAGGTACATTGTAGAAAAGGTTTTTTACAGCAACAGAAGTCCCCTCGGCACACATGATGGGTTCTTGAGATTTGATTTCAGAACCCTCAATGTTGATCTGTACACCGGTTTCGTCGTTGGCTTGTCTGGTTTTGAGCTCAACCATAGCTACTGCTGCAATAGAGGCCATAGCTTCTCCTCTAAATCCAAAAGTTAATATCTTAAACAGATCATCTGTATTGGAAATCTTAGAAGTAGCATGGCGCTCGAAACACATTCGAGCATCTGTTTCCGACATACCTTTTCCGTTATCTACTACCTGTATTAGCGATTTGCCTGCGTTTTTGATAATGAGTGTTATCTGTGTACTGCCAGCGTCGATAGAGTTTTCGAGCAGTTCTTTTACAACAGACGCAGGCCGTTGAACTACCTCACCGGCAGCAATTTGGTTCGCTAATGATTCAGGAAGTAAATGTATCACATCCTTCATGAATGGTATTCATTTAATGAAAAACAGCCTTTATTAGCCGTAAAACAAAATATTTAGTTTGCCTTACTTTAAATTTATTAATTATTGAATTTAATCAAAAATGAAAAATATTTTTTAACAAAATGTTTTTATTGCAATTTTTTATACTTAAACCTTTTTGGAGTGCTATCGCCTGTTAATTGCTTTCTTTTTTCCTCATACTCTGTAAAATTGCCTTCAAAAAAGCGCACTTTGGCCTCACCTTCAAAAGCTAGAATATGTGTGGCAATGCGATCCAAAAACCAGCGGTCGTGACTAATGATCACTGCGCATCCGGCAAAGTTTTCTAAAGCTTCTTCTAAAGCTCTTAGAGTATTAACATCTAAATCGTTGGTTGGTTCATCTAGCAATAGCAAGTTGGCACCTTGTTTAATGGCCATGGCCAAGTGTACCCTGTTTCGCTCTCCGCCAGATAGCGCACCTACTTTTTTCTGCTGGTCGCTGCCCGAAAAGTTAAACTTACTTACATATGCCCTAGAGTTTATTTCGCGGTTGCCCACCTGCATCAGTTCGTTGCCGTCAGAGATAATTTCCCAAACAGTTTTTTCTGGGTCGAGTTGGGTGTGTTCCTGGTCTACGTGGGCAATCTCTACGGTAGGCCCAACAGAAAAAGAGCCTTTATCTGGCGCTGCCTTACCCGTAATAAGATTAAAAAGTGTGGTCTTTCCTGCGCCGTTTGGGCCAATAATGCCAACTATACCGCCTTGCGGTAGAGAAAAATTCAGGTCTTCGTACAAAACCTTATCGTCGAAAGCTTTACTCACATTTTCAGCCTCAATAACTACATTGCCCAACCTAGGCCCATCGGGGATGAACAGTTCCAACTTCGCTTCTTTTTCCTTGGCCTCTGTACTGAGTAACTTTTCATAAGAGTTGATCCTCGATTTTTGTTTGGCGCGCCTGCCCTTGGGCGACATATTGATCCACTCCAACTCTCTCTGCAAGGTTCTTTGCCTTTTAGATTCGGTTTTTTCTTCTTTGGCAAGTCTTTTTTGTTTTTGGTCTAGCCAAGAAGAGTAATTGCCTTTCCAAGGTATGCCTTCGCCACGGTCTAGCTCGAGGATCCAACCGGCAACATTGTCTAGGAAATAGCGGTCGTGGGTAACGGCAATTACAGTGCCTTTATATTGTTGTAAGTGCTGTTCTAACCAATGTACAGATTCTGCATCTAGGTGGTTGGTAGGCTCATCTAGTAGCAATACATCAGGTTCCTTCAAAAGCAAACGGCAAAGGGCTACCCTTCTTTTTTCACCTCCTGAGAGTACTGAGATGCTGGCATCTTCAGGCGGGCAGTTGAGGGCATCCATCGCTTTTTCTAAGCGGTTATCTAACTCCCAAGCGTTGAGCTGATCGAGTTTTTCCTGTACTTCGCCTTGCCTTTCGATCAGTTTGTTCATCTCATCATCTGACATGGGATTGGCAAAGGCCATATTGATTTCGTCAAATTCTTTTAAAAGGTCTACAACTTCTTGCACGCCCTCTTTTACAACATCTTTAACGGTTTTATCAGGGTCGAGCACAGGCTCTTGCTCGAGGTAACCTACCGAATAGCCCGGAGAGAAAACTACATGGCCGTTGTAAGATTTGTCTACACCCGCAATAATTTTTAAAAGGGATGATTTACCTGAACCATTAAGACCGAGTATACCGATTTTGGCACCGTAAAAAAATGAAAGAGAAATGTTTTTTAGAACCTGTTTATTAGGAGGATGTATCTTACTCACCCTTTCCATTGAAAAAATGATGGTCTCGTTACTCATAAGTGTTACTGCAAAAAGTTATTGGTTGATGATTTTTCTTTAAATTCTATATCGGACTACTTAAAAAATACTTTCTACTACAAAAGTAGGATTGATTTTAGCTGCATTTTCATGGTCTGCAATTACGCGTTTTATAACTGATGTAGAGGCAAAAATACCAATTATCTTTTGCTAAAGATCAATGCCTACTAATGTATTGTGCCTGTTTTTTATGCATAGCTACATATTTCCGCTAATTTAAATTAATATCTTCAATTATTACTTTAATTGCTTTAGGTCTTAATTTTTTGGATATTTAGAGATGAAAACCCTATTTTTAAGAATTGCATGGAATATGTGTATTAACGAGCATTTTTCAGTCATTTTTTGTTTTAACTGCCTTTTTATAAGGCGTTAAATTTTTAAATGCTAAAGACCAAATAAGTATTTAGCTAAACAAACGAAAATTAGAAAAACCAATGTCAGATTCTGCTATTAAAGAATATCCCGAAATCTCAGAGTTCGGGTATATTAAGGATGGAAAAGTTTATTTAAAAGGCTATTTCGAATTTAAGGACAGGGAACTCGGTGTTGTAAGAGAAAGCGAAGAAGAGAGTATGCGCTATTTCGTAAACAGGTACGAAATGGTGAAAAAGAAACTAGAAGATGTAAAAAACTCAGTTAAAGAGGCCGAAAATAAAGGTTCTTATCTGATGAAACTGATCCATATGCGCACCTATCTTGCGCAATACAATGGATTGGGAGATTTTGTGGTACTTTACAATGAGATCAACGAGCTTGAGGATGAGATCAATGCCTACATTGAAAAAAACCGCGAGAAAAATTACGAAATCAAAACCGCACTTTTAGAAGAGGCCAACAGTCTAAAAGGAAGCACAGACTGGAAAAATACTGCCATGAAATTTAAGGAACTTAAATTAAAGTGGATAAAAACAGGCAGTGCGCACAAAGAGGTAGACGATCGGCTCACCAAAGATTTTAACGATGCCCTAGAGTATTTCTTCTCTAGAAGGAAATCGTTCTTTACAGAGCAGACCCGTATCATGAACGAGCGCATGATGAAGTACAGGAAACTGCTTTATCAGCTCGAACAGATCAATAAACAAGGCTCTGATCCTAGCCAAAAGGAAACGGTAAAGAGTCTTCAAAGAGATTGGAGAAATGTGGGAAACATTCCTAAAAATAAGGTTAGGAGAATGCAGATGCAGTTCAAAAAGGAGTTGGACAGGTATTTTAATTCTATCAAATACAGCGCTGCTATTAAAGACAGGCCTATTGTAGATATTAAGAAGGATTTTCTTAAAACAGTATCTGAAATGTTGAACCTAAACGGGAGTAAGGTAAACATTAATGAGGTTAAGCAAATACAAGATAACTGGAAAAAATTGGGCAAGCAGCCCAACCACCAAGAAGATAAGGAGTTGAACTTGAGGTTTAGGATTGTCTGTAATGAGCTTTTCGAGACTTATTTCTTAGAAAAATCCACCAAGTATTTCCATCCAGATATTTACAGGAAGTCTCCTGAAGAGCAAGTAAATTTGCGCATTAGCGTACTTAACGAGTCTATTAAAAAAGATGAACAAGAGTTGGAAGAGTTCCAGAAAAAGCATGCTTTTGTACTGGCACAAGGTATGCGCTCATCGTCTAACATGAATATTTTTCAACAGAGAAATAACTATGTAAATAAGCTGAAAACCAAAGGCAGGATACTAGAAAAGCTGGAGCAAGAGCTAGAGCATTAAAATTTTAGACTATCATATAATTTACCCAAAAAGCCCATGAAATTAAGTCTTAGACTTTAACCCATGGGCTTTTCTTATATTCAAATTCTTTGGTAGGGGCTTACTCTACAAATACCCCCATAGAGCCAAATTTGTCTATACGCTTTTCTATCCTTTTTTCTGGGCTTAGTTTTTCTAGTTTGGCCGTTTCTTTTAAAATCACGTCTTTCACCTTAGCAGTAATGAATTTAAAATCGTTGTGAGCGCCACCCATTGGCTCTTCTATAATGCCATCTATCAATTTGGCTTTTTTCATATCTTCTGCTGTGGGCTTTAGAGCTTCGGCGGCTTGTTCTTTTTGGTCCCAATTTCGCCACAAAATAGAAGAGCATGATTCTGGCGAGATCACAGAATACCAAGTGTTTTCAAGCATAAGTACTCTGTCTCCAATGGCAATGCCCAATGCACCACCCGAAGCACCTTCGCCAATAATGATGCAGATGACCGGTACTTTGAGCATAAACATCTCTTTAAGGTTTCTGGCAATGGCTTCTGCTTGGCCGCGTTGCTCAGCTTCTATGCCAGGATAGGCACCGGGTGTGTCGATCAGGCAAACAATGGGCTTACCAAATTTTTCTGCTAGTTTCATTAGTCGCAACGCTTTGCGGTAGCCAGATGGATTTGACATGCCAAAATTACGCATTTGGCGCTGTTTGGTATTTCGGCCTTTTTGCTGGCCAATAAGCATAAATGTTTTGCCGTCTATAGTGCCGAGGCCACCTACCATGGCTTTGTCGTCTTTTACATTTCTATCTCCGTGCAGTTCTATAAAGTCAGAGGTAATTTCGTAGATGTAATCTAGGGTATATGGCCTGTCGGGATGTCTTGAGAGTTGTACTCTCTGCCACCTGGTTAGGTTTTTAAAAGTATTCACTTTAAGTTCGTCTATTTTTTTTTCTAGTGAAATGATGGCTTCATGTATATCGACGTCGTTGTCTTCGGCCATGGTCTGCATTTCTTTTAACTTGGCTTCAAGTTCCGCGATTGGTTTTTCAAAATCCAACAAATTGCTCATAAGTTAAAGTTAATATGGATTTATGCTTGTGAGCATAAAAAATGAATTCAGAAGAGATGTTCTCTTTTAAGCTTGCTTAGTTTTATTGCTGCTAATATAACTTTTTTAGTTTAAAAGCTAGAATAGCGCTGTTCTCATTTTAACATAAGAAACAAAAGCCTTTTTTAAAAGGTAGGGCAAAGGAGATTTTACAAATGCTATATGCATAAAACAAGATAAGCCACAGCACTTTTGAGGCTACTATGGCTTTTTAAAACCTTAAAATATGCTTTTTTACTGGAGTAAAGAAATAAGTAATACCAAGAAAATACTTACGGCCAATCCTATAAATACCTTAAACAAATCTTTGATTACTACATTAAATACAGTGGCAAAAGATTGAATGTTGATTTGCTGTGCCAAGGCAAACTCCCTACCTGCCAGTAGCCCTACAAATACCCAAGTGGTACTCATAGGTATATTGCTCCACTCTTTAAAAATGAGCAATACAACACCATAGATAAAATCTATGATAGTAGCCGATCTAATGTCGGCAGTATTGGTTTTGGTGGTTACTATTTTTTGTATGGCACCACCTCTGTTGTAGAAAATGTAGCAAATTAATGCTATAATTAGTATTAGAGTGGCTATAAGGTAAGAAAGGGGCAATTGCCTGGGCAGAAAAACATAAATATTTGCCAAGTCTTGTATTAGCCACTGGCTCCATAAAAAACCTGTTGAAAGCCATTGGAGCACCACCCACTTATTATCGGCCTTGAGGTATTTATGGTCTATAAAATATTTTTCAATTTTTTTAGCTATAAAAAGATAGATAACAACAGCTGCAATAAATGCCACAGCATATCCCGAAATGGATTTTAGCAGCATTTTTCCTATGGTAGATTCACCACTAAATATGCTGATCAAGATTTTTATGGGGTCGTTTTCTTCTTCTGAATTACTACTTACCGAGAAAATGCTTAAAATAAGAAAGGTGGTGCTAACAGGTATTCCGAAACGAGTAATTACTAATAATACCAATGGAGGTAACATATACCACCAATAAAAAGGAGAGGGGAGTTCTCCAAGTCCCTTAGAGCTTAATCTACCGTAAGATACATCTCCATTGTAATTGATCCACCCGTAAATCAGTACTACGGTAAGTATTGTACCGGTGTAAGCGGATAAAACCCACCAAGGTCGCTCTCTGTTTGAACTTAGAAAAGTACCTAGTGTTTGTATAACATCATTGGCTACCACTGAATATGCTGCAAACATAAATCCGATAACCATGAACATTAACTCCATTATATGTTATAATTTTGCTTGTTATAGAAAGGGTTGAACACAAAATGTCGCAAAGTAGCTGAATGGCCTATGTATTTGCAAATTATGTATCTGCAAATTGAAGGAATGGGCGAAAATTTAATATTGGGTTATTATTGAAAAGAAAGTATGGATATAGAAACCAAAAAAGATATCAGAAAACTGTCATTTGATGCGGTAAAGGCTTTTATGGTAGAACACGGCGAAAAGCCCTTTAGAGCCAAGCAAGTGCACGAATGGCTTTGGAAAAAATCTGCCAAAGATTTTGAGCAAATGACCAACCTTTCTGTAAAGACAAGAGAGTTGCTGAAAGCAAACTTTTCTATTAACCCGATAACTGTAGATAAATGGCAGCAAAGCAACGATGGTACGGTAAAGTCTGCTTTTAAATTGTACGATGGGCATTTGGTAGAAGGAGTTTTGATCCCGACTGAAAGCAGAATGACCGCCTGTATTTCTTCACAAGTAGGTTGCTCTTTGAGCTGTAAATTTTGTGCTACAGGTTATATGGATAGAAAGCGAAATTTAGACGCGGCAGAGATTTATGATCAAGTAGTGGCCATAGCACAGCAAGCCGAAGAGTATTTTAATATGCCTTTGAGCAACATTGTTTACATGGGTATGGGTGAGCCTTTGCTCAACTTTAAGCAGATGATGGAATCTATAGAGTTGATCACCTCGCCCAATGGTTTGGGCATGTCGCCGAGGCGGATCACGGTCTCTACAGCGGGTATCGCCAAAATGATTAAAAAGCTAGGCGATGAAGAAGTGAAATTTAGATTAGCGCTCTCTCTGCACGCGGCCAATGATGAAAAAAGGGCGCAGATCATGCCCATCAATGAGCAAAATAATTTGGAGGTTTTACGCGAAGCGTTGAAGTATTACTTCCAAAAAACTAAGAATATGGTTACTTACGAGTACATCGTGTTCCATAATTTTAACGATAGCCTAAAAGATGCCGAAGAACTTTACCGATTTACCAAACACCTGCCCTGTAAAGTAAATATCATAGAATACAACCCGATCAGCGAGGCCAATTTTGTAAATACGGTTGAAGATAAGTTGGATACCTTTGCTGAATATTTAACCAGAAAGGGCGTAAACGTAAACGTTAGAAGAAGCAGAGGTAAAGATATTGATGCTGCTTGCGGGCAGTTGGCTAATAAGTAAAGGTAAGATTTATCAGATGTGCTTTTCTTATTTTGAGAATAGTTTCTAAGAAAAGGTGTGGCATTACAAATGCTTTTGCTCGATACGTGCTCATCACAGATGAGGACAGGTTGGTAGTGCTCGCTAAAAATCATATGAACCTGACTATCAGATGATTAACTGATTATTCTGTCAAAGTCAAGAAAAAAGCCAAAGCGAGACGCGTTCGGCTAGTTTTTTTACTAAAAGGAACTTCGATTATTTCTTCAAATTGGGAAACTTCATTTTATAATCGTGCTCTACTTTGCCTTTGCTTATGCTGGTGAGTTTGCCTTTAAGCAGGCGTCTTTTAAAACCACTTAAGTGGTCGGTAAAAAGTACACCTTCTATGTGGTCATATTCATGTTGGATCACTCGGGCGGCTACGCCTTCAAAAACATCGGTGTGTTCTTCCCAATTTTCATCAAAGTATTTTATTTTGATGCGTTCAGGCCTTTCTACCTCTTCGCGAATTTTTGGGATGCTTAAGCAGCCTTCTTCAAACGCCCACTCTTCCCCGTCTTCTTCAAGTATTTCAGGGTTGATGAATACTTTTTTAAATCCCTTTAGGTTTTCAGGGTCCATAGCGTCTGCATCCACTACGAACATCCTTATAGATTTACCGATTTGTGGGGCGGCCAAGCCTACACCGCTTGCAGCGTACATGGTTTCGAACATGTCTTCGGCCAGTTGTTTTACATCAATGTCTCCGTCTTTTTCTATATCCGCTGCTCTTCTTTTGAGCACCGGATACCCATAAGCGTAAATAGGATATATCATGATTATGTAGATATTAGAATTTAGTTTTAGTTCTTTAAATCAATATTAATAATACAAAGAAAGGTAGCTTCATTTATAAAACCTAGGAACCAAACCCTACCATTCAAGTGCTAAAATCTATGAGCCCTTGCTTTCTAAATAAGACTGTAAAATAATAACTGCACTTATGCGATCAACGTTTTCTTTTTTTCTCCTGTCTTTTTTCTTCATACCTCCTCGCACCATGGCATCTATTGCTATTTTAGAAGTAAAGCGTTCGTCTACCGTATAAACATTTTTTTGAGGGAAATCTTTCTCTAATTTTTTTTTGAGTGCCCTAACTGGAGCGGTAGTATCAGTATCGCTCGTATCTAAGTTGGTAGGCATGCCTAGCACAATGGTCTCTACCTCTTCTTTAGCGAAATATTCTTTTAAAAAAGTGAATAGCTGAACGGTTGGTATGGTCTCTAAACCATTGGCAATAATTTGTAAAGGATCTGTTACTGCCAAACCTGTTCTTTTTAATCCATAATCTATTGCTATGATTCTTGCCATAGAGCAAAGGTAGTTTTAGGGAAGGGCATTAAAAAGTATGCTTGCTTTAATGTTGTTTTTTCTAAGCTAAAAATAGCTGAGCTTTAATTTTGTTTATTCGCGTATCTGTTCGGTATTTACACATAACTCAAATCCACGAATAAACAAATTTCTCCAAGCGATTCAATTTTACGACACAAGCACATTAAAAAAATCAAAGGATATATTGGCTGTAATCTTTATTGGCCACTAAGCCGGCCAATTTTTCTTGTACCATTTCTTTGGTTACCGAAAGTTTGGCGTTTGGAGTGATCACATCGGGTACGTCGAACAAGAAATCGTTGAGCAATTTGCTCATTACTGTGTGTAATCTTCTCGCTCCTATATTCTCAATTTCATTATTGATGTTGAAGGCAATTTCTGCGATTTCCTCTAAGGCATCGTCTTGAAACTCTAATGATACTGATTCTGCTTCAAACAGTGCAGAATATTGTTTTGTCAATGCATTCTTTGGTGCCTTTAATATGTTGAGAAAATCTTCTTTGGTCAGGCTGCTTAATTCCACGCGAATTGGGAACCTACCCTGCAACTCAGGTATCAAGTCAGAAGGTTTGGAAACATGAAAAGCACCCGCTGCCACAAAAAGGATGTGGTCCGTTTTTATTACGCCGTACTTGGTATTCACCGCGCTGCCCTCAACAATAGGAAGTAGGTCTCTTTGTACACCTTCTCTACTTACATCTGGCCCTTTGCCTGAGCTACTGCCCACAGCAATTTTATCTATTTCATCGATAAAGATGATACCTGAATTCTCACATTTAAAAGCAGCCTCTTCTTTTACCTCATCCATGTCAATAAGCTTGGCGCTTTCTTGCTCTAGTAAAATTTTGCGTGCCTCGGCAATGGTTACTTTTCTCTTTTTCTGCTTTTTGGGCATCATGCCAGAAATCATCTCTTGGATGTTCATCATAGAGACTTCATCCATACCGCCGCCTACTAAGCCCACACCGGGGTTGGGGTTATTATCGACCACTATATCTACCTTGCGGTCTTCCATCTCCTTGTTCCTGATTTTTTCTCTAAAGCGCTCTCTTGTCTTTTCGTTTAAATCTTGGTCAGAAGATTTAAACCCTACCGTACTGCTCGTAGTATCTTTTGCAGATTTAAGCGGTGGAATTAATGCATCTAATAAGATGTCTTCAACAATTTGGGCGGCTTTTTCTTTAACCTCTTTTTTCTTTTGGGTTTTTACCATTTGCACAGATTGTTCAGCCAAATCGCGCACCATGCTTTCTACATCTCTGCCCACATAGCCTACTTCTGTAAATTTAGAAGCCTCTATTTTAATAAATGGCGCATCGGCTATATTGGCCAACCTTCTGGCAATTTCTGTTTTACCTACACCTGTAGCTCCTATCATCAAAATGTTATTGGGCATGATTTCTTTTTGAATATCGGGCGCTGCATTCATACGGCGCCAACGATTCCTCAATGCGATGGCTACATTTTTCTTGGCGTCTCGTTGCCCTATTATGTACTTATCTAATTCGGCAACAATTTCTTTTGGAGTATAATATTTATTGTTTTCCAACATATTTATGGTTTTAATCTATTCGATGACCCTTCGGCGCCTAATTAGGTTTTGTGTATTTACAGTTAATGAAAACGCACTGGCACCACTGGCAATGTGTCTGATAGTTCTAGAGTAAGCGATTTCGAAGCGTTTGATTCTCACCATAAGGCCATATGAGAAACCGGCCATGGCCCTTCTTGTTTCAACTTGTAACTCTCTTCTATTTAAAAAGTTGTAACCTAACCTAAAGTTCAGATTCTTAGAAAAAACAAATTCGCCACCAAACACAAAATGTCTTGCCAATTTGTCAGCAAAGCTAATTTTATTTTCTATTTCCTCACCAAAAGCATCTATTTCATTGACTTGGTTGGGATCATCGTAAGCTATATTGAGAAATTCTGTCAGGCGGTGTGCCGTAACTGAAAACCTGAGTGGCATGCGGTCTGGCTTAAAAGTGATGCCTAAGCGGGCATCAAAAGGCATGGCAAATTCTTGCTCGGCCGTGTAATTTGAAAACGCAAACCCAATATTCTGTAAAACCAAGCCTACCTTTAAGTCTGCTTCAGGATGTATAAAGGCGCCACCAAGTGTAACAAAAAGTCCGTTGGCACTATAGTTTTCTATAAGAGACTGCGCAAATTTGACGGTTCCTCCAAAAGAAAATACGCCACTTTTCCTAGAATGTGAGATACCTAAGGCAAAATCATTGGCATTGAAGGTGCCCAAATAATTGCCGCTTAGGTCATAACTGTCAAATTCGCCATAGCTCAATTGCTGTGCTGAAATGCCCCACATTCCTTTTTTGCCTAGTTTTCTGGCATAATTTACTTGGCTGTTAGCTATGCCGGCGTTTAAGCTGAAATAGTTGGCAGCTAAGTATTGATTTACTGAGTCTGTGAGTAGGGCGGGGTTTGCAGAAAACATAGCAACATCTTTATCAGAAGAGCTCACGTTGATTTCTCCTAAGCCGATCATCCTGGTGTTGGTTGCCAAATTCAAGTAATCGAAAGTTTGTGTACCACCGATTTGAGCTATTAAGGCATTATGGATAATAAATAGACAAAAAAATGAAGAAAGCGCTCTTAGCATGTATAATATTGCTGCTTAGTAAAACCAAAGGTAATGTTTCTTTGGTAAGCTATTATAAATTTTGCTTACAAATTATATGATTTCGACTATGTGGTGTGCCACGATAAATTAATTATGTGCATTAAAAAAGCCTGAAAATTAAATTACAGGCTAAAGATTATTTAACTCGGTTTTTCAGATGCTCAATCTAAAATGGAATGGTACTACTACCCAACCTTTTGTGGGATTGCCATCTTGATCTCTAGCAGGCTTAAACTTGAGGTCTTTTATTTTTTCTTGGCAAGCCAATTTTAAATCGGGATGCAAGCTTTCTACAAAAATCACTTGTTTGGCGTTACCTTTTTCGCACACTAAGATCTTGGTGACTACCTTGCCTTCTACCCCTAGTTTTCTGCAAGTAATCGGGTAATCGATTTCGTTTTGTATTTCTATGTAATTAATGGGGCTCGGGGGGACTGCAAATGCATCTTCCGTAGTGGTGGCATAGATTTTCTGTGGTTTTTCGGTAGAAATGGCCTGTGCTTGCGCAACTGTTACCAAAACTATGCATAATAGTAAATTTACCGCTGTTTTTATGTATTTTGATGTTTTCATAACGATGTGCTTTAGTTGGCACTAATTTACATCAATATTAATTTAACGTTAACTGAATGTTACATGTTTTTTAATGATATTTGTCATGCTTTGAATTTAGCATCATTTAAGCATATTGTTCACTTAGTAGGAACTTTAAATGGATTGTGGCTTTTAGTTTTGTAAATCAAGACCGATCCAATAATTATTTTTTCAACTCCTCATTTTATGAAACTGCTCAAAACTGTTGGCCTAGGTGTATTTTTGATAGGCTTTTTTATCTTCAATTATTCTTTTTTCTTAGCAGAGTACCGACTTACCGAGCATGCGATAAAAGAGCAATTGGGAGCAGAGAAAGCAGATGTTTTTACAGAACATGGGGTTGGTTTGATAGGCAAGTCTTATTCAAGCAGTTTCGTTTTTATCTCAGAACTTAACGCAGTTTTTGAAGCGGTTAACCAACAAGCCTTAGATACCTATGGTATCTCGAAGGACGAGTTAGAAAAACTCGTTGCCGCCTCTAAAAATGGCGATGCTTATGGGCTTACCGAGAATGCGATCAGCAATGTTTTTGACAATGGCAAGGCGGTCGACCAATTCAAGGCCAAGTCAGTTAAGGATTATGGCAGTTGGTTATTGGGGCAGACCTACAGCGAGCAAGAATTAAAGCAAAATCTGAACAAGGTTGCGCAGAACATTTCCGATTATGGCATCGTCAACCAATATGGGTTGGACAGGTATCAAGTAAAAAATTTAAAATCGGCATTTACCAGATCGGCCATGCAAAGCCCTGTAAAGGAGCGGCCTTGGTTCTTTATCTTTCTTACTTATGGGCTGTGTATCGTTGGGGCCAGTATGTATATATTGCCCAAGCGCAAGGAGGGGCAGCCAGGTATTAAGAACAATGGTATCTACTTTAGTGCCATGCACAACAGGGGCTGGTTGGGTATATTGACCGGCACTTTCTTGATCGCTTTCTATATTTTCCTTTATTACTATCCTGAGTATATGCAGACTTGGATCGTAATGGTCGACCCAATAAGTCAGCTGATCAAGAACTCTGATGGCGGCAGGTTTTTCTTGTACGGCTTCATCTACACGCTTTGCATCTTGGTCATGGGTGTACGTATGCTGTACAAATACAGGCATAGTAAGTATCAGATATTACGTACGTTCTCTGTCATGTTTTTCCAGACCGCTTTTGCATTTTTGATTCCCGAAATCCTACTGAGGCTTAACCAACCTTACTACGATTTCAAGAATATTTGGCCGTTGGATTACGATTTCTTTTTCGATAACGAACTGAATACACTGTTACAGAGCGGAGGGCTGGGTATTTTTATGCTGGTTTGGGGCATTGCATTGATTATAGTAGGTGTGCCTGTTTTTGTTTATTTCTATGGCAAGCGTTGGTATTGCTCTTGGGTCTGTGGTTGTGGTGGTCTGGCAGAAACTTTGGGCGATCCTTACCGTCAGCTGTCCGATAAATCTCTTAAGGCATGGAAAATAGAGCGCTTTTCTGTGCATGGCGTTTTGTTCTTTGCCGTGGTCATGACTATTGGTGTGCTTTATACCTATTTTACTGGTTCGGGTTCTTTGTTTGGAGTTAGTACTTATACTATAAGAGAGACTTATGGGGCGTGGATAGGAGCAGGTTTTGCGGGTGTTGTAGGTACGGGTTTTTATCCGTTCATGGGCAACAGGGTCTGGTGTAGGTTTGGCTGTCCTTTGGCTGCCTATTTAGGTATTGTACAGCGCTTTAAATCGAGGTTTAGGATCACGACCAATGGCGGGCAATGTATTTCTTGTGGCAACTGCTCTACCTATTGCGAAATGGGCATAGATGTAAGGTGGTACGCACAAAGAGGACAGAACATTGTACGTGCTTCTTGCGTAGGTTGTGGTGTTTGTTCTTCAGTGTGTCCGCGGGGGGTCCTTAATTTAGAAAACGGCAACGAAAAAGGCAGAACAGAAGCCCCCGTAGTAATTACAGGCAGAGAAATATCTTTAAAAAAATAAAACAAGCTCACATTGAAATTGCTTTAAATCTTGGAGTTTGCATTATATTTAGGGGCATATTCAAAGGATTTTTTTTAACTTTCCTGACTATCTGTCAGCTTTTTTATTTTAGCAATACTTTTGAAACACATAGATTACATATAATTTCAAATAATAAATTCCAAGATGATATTACGAGACGAATTCAGAAACTTTGCAGTAAATGGTATGGGCATGAACGGTCTTGCTCTTGACCAGTATATGAACCACCATCAGTCGTTCCAAAACCTTACTACCCACGTAATTGAGGAGAGAGAAAGAAGATTTAGTGCGATAGACATCTTTACTAGATTAATTGCCGATAGGATTATCTTTCTAGGTACGCCAATAGATGATTACGTTTCTAATGTAATAGTGGCTCAGTTGCTCTTTTTAGAGTCTTTAGATGCTAAGAAAGATATATTGATTTATATAAATAGCCCTGGAGGTTCTGTATATGCAGGTCTAGGAATTTACGATACCATGCACTATGTAAAGCCAGAAGTAGCTACCATTTGTACAAGTATGGCGGCTTCAATGGGCGCAGTATTGCTATGTGCAGGTACTAAGGGCAAAAGAACGGCCCTGCCTCATTCGAGAGTGATGATCCACCAACCTATGGGCGGTGCAGGTGGCCAAGCCTCAGATGTAGAAATTACCGCTAAGGAAATCCAAAAAATGAAGAAAGAACTTTATGAAATAATAGCCAAACACAGTAATCAGACTTATGAAAAAGTTTGGGAGGATTCTGACAGAGATTTCTGGATGACAGCCAAAGAAGCTCAGGAATATGGATTGATAGATGAAGTTTTGGCCCATCATGCCGATAAAAATAAATAACCTTGTAAAGTTTTTAATGTTAATCTAACTAAAGAAGTGAGGCCTGAAATATACTTTCAGGCTTCATTATAGGGTTTTAGCAATAAGTTCCAAAATAAGATAATATATGAAAGATGTCGTCTGCTCATTTTGCGGGGCTAGAAAAGACCAGGTAGAATTAATGGTATCAGGCTTAAATGCGCACATTTGTAACAAGTGTATAGAACAGACTTGGCGCATCCTTAACGAGGAAAGAAAACCTAAGAATTCAGGTCAGCCAGTTTTTAAACTGATCAAGCCGGCAGATATGAAAAAGCATCTTGACGAATACATCATAGGTCAAGAAAAAGCTAAGAAAGTACTTTCTGTTGCGGTTTATAATCATTACAAAAGGCTCATGCAAAAGCAAAGTAAAGATGGCGTGAGCATAGAGAAGTCGAATATTATTATGGTAGGGGAGACGGGTACAGGAAAAACCCTACTGGCAAAAACCATGGCTAAGATTTTACAGGTCCCTTTCTGCATTGCGGATGCTACCGTAATAACAGAGGCAGGTTATGTGGGAGAAGATGTAGAGACCATTTTAACAAGGTTATTGCAAGCCGCAGATTACGATAAAGAGTCTGCAGAGATGGGCATTGTTTATATAGATGAAATAGATAAGATAGCCCGTAAATCTGACAATCCATCAATTACTAGAGATGTAAGTGGTGAGGGAGTGCAGCAGGCACTACTTAAACTTTTGGAAGGATCGGTGGTAAACGTACCACCTCAAGGAGGCCGAAAGCATCCAGAGCAAAAAATGATAGCAGTCAATACTGAAAATATTTTGTTTATATGCGGAGGTGCTTTTGATGGTATACAAAAAAGAGTGGCTTCTAGGCTTAACACAAGGCCTGTTGGTTTTGTAGGAGAAAACGAAAAAGACAAAGAGGTAGATTCTGAAAATTTACTGCAATATGTTTCTAGTCAGGATTTGAAGGCATTTGGTCTCATTCCAGAATTGATAGGCAGGCTGCCGGTGGTTGCTCACTTAAATCCACTTTCTAAAGATGCTTTAAGGCAAATACTTACCCAACCTAAAAACTCTATCATTAAACAGTACATCAAACTATTTGAAATGGAAGAGATTGAGGTAAAGTTTACTGAAGAGGCTTTGGGTTTCATAGTAGACAAAGCAGTGGAGTTCAGTTTAGGCGCAAGAGGTTTAAGATCAATTTGCGAGGCTATTATGCTTGAGCCTATGTACGACTTGCCTTCTGATGACAGTGTAAAAGAATTAACCATAGATTATGAGTTTGTAAAAGAGCAATTTGAAAATGCTGTGGATGCTCATAAACTTCGCGTTGCTTGATCATCTGTCTTCACAATTTATATCATTTAAACAAATAAAAAATTATGGATATGATGAAAATGCTGGGCAAAATGAAAGAGGTCCAGTCAAAAATACAAGAAGCCCAAGAAGGATTGGTCAACATTACTGAAACGGCCGAATCTGGCGGTGGTATGGTAAAAGCTACCGTAAACGGTAAAAAGCAAGTGGTCAATCTAGAAATTGATAATGATTTGATTAAGCCTGACGACAAAGAGATGATGCAAGATTTGATAATTGCAGCTGTAAACAAGGCTTTAGAAGATGTTGAGGTAAAAGCAAAAGAAGAGTTGAAAAAATCAACGGAAGGCTTTTTGCCAAACATTCCCGGTATGGATTTCGGCAATATGTAGAAAAAAAATATTTCTTTAGGATGCCTTTAGTCAATGCATGTGATGTTTGAGACTAAAGGCATTTTTATATCCATAAAGTTTTGGCAGATTTTTCAAGCGTATCGGTAGTTATTCTGAATTACAACACGCGCGACCTTTTAGAGCGCTTTGTACCTGTTTTAAAACAACACAGTGGCAATGCTCAGTTGGTCGTAGCAGACAATGCCTCATCGGATACCTCAGTGGCCTATCTCAAGAAAGCACACACTGATGTAAAAGTGATCTGTCTAGAAGAAAATTTTGGGTTTTGCAAAGGGTACAATGAGGCTTTAAAACAAATCGAGACCAAATACACTGTATTGCTCAACTCAGATGTGGAGGTTACGGAGAATTGGCTTGCCCCATTAATTGACTGTTTAGAAGGAGACACCACAATAGCGGCTTGCCAACCTAAAATAAAATCCTACCATCAAAAAAAACATTTTGAGTATGCAGGCGCAGCAGGGGGGTTTATCGATTATTTGGGCTACCCTTTTTGTAGAGGCCGCGTTTTTGATTTTGTTGAAGAAGACAAGGGTCAGTATGATAAAAATATGCAAGTGTTTTGGGCAAGCGGTGCTTGTATGTGCATCAGAACAGATGTATTTAAAGAATTTGGAGGTTTTGACAGCGATTTTTTCGCCCATATGGAAGAAATAGATTTATGTTGGCGCTGGCAGTTAGCAGGTTATTCTATTTTTTCTGTATCAGAGAGTGTGGTTTACCATATAGGCGGAGGTACCCTTGCCTATAACAATCCAAGAAAAGTTTACTTCAATTTCCGCAACGGTCTTTTCTTACTTTTTAAGAACCTTTCTAAGGAACGTTTACTTCCCATAATTTTCCTTAGAATGCTGCTAGATGGTGTGGCTGGAATAAAATTTCTTCTTCAGGGAGAAAAAAAGGCTTTTTTTGCTGTGCTCTCAGCACATTTAGACTTTTATAAATCACTTAAATTGCTGCGGAGAAAACGCAAAACCATAGAGCATAGGACAGCAATTAACACGATGCATCCTAAAAGCGTAGTTTTGGCATTTTTTCTTAAAGGTCAAAAAACTTTCAATAAAATAAAGACCTAAAGCAGACTGTCTTTAAATACCCGCATTCTCATGTATTTCTTAATGTTCATCCAGAACATAAGAGATAGGTAAATAATAATGGGCGAGCCTACTGCTATAAATGTAGCGTAGATGAAATATAGCCTTATCACATTTGTAGATATACCCAAAACATCTCCTAACCACGAACAAACTCCAAAAGCCTTCTTCTCGAAAAAAATTTGAATCTTTTTCATGCTGCAAATTTTAGGTTTTGAAAAGAACTTAGTTAGATTGTAAGATAAAAAAATTGGATGATAAGTATTTGAGTGTTACTTGTTTAGTCAATTAACAAACAACCCAACTTGCATATTGTTATATGGGTATTCAAAATTAATCAAATTTTTTTTCTTTTAGTAAGGAAAACATTACATATAAGTGTAAATTTGTCGCTAGGTTGATTTTGTGGATAATTATTTCCAAAAAGAGTTGGTTTTATCATAAAATCTAATTTTTTATTGGAATAGTTAATTTATAAAAATAATTTTGTTATATAAAAGAGTACTAAACTTAAGAAATTTGTTATGAATATGTACAAACGGGCGTTATCAGCTATTTTACTTACAAGCTTGTTGGCTCTGGCAAGCTGCGACTCTCTCACTCCATTAATTGAGTCTGCAAAGAATGGGCAATCAACCATAAAGCCATCTCCTCTAGAGTTACATGGCGATTCAGTGGCATTTGTTGCTTCTGTTCAAGTGCCTGAAGGGGTACTTAAGCCAAAAGTAATGTATGAGTTGGAGGTTTATTATGACACCGAAACCACAGACCCTATGATGTTAGGTAAAATGGAGTATGACGGTGACCAACTTGCAGAGAATCCTTCTCCTACAGTTGAAAAATATTTTGGTTTTATCTACGAGGACCAATACAAAGAAGGCCAAGTTCAATTTAAAGGAAGGGCTTACAAAAAAACTAAACCAGACAAATTCAAAGAGTCTGAGTTTTACACAATAGATAATCTGGGTAAAGGCGTAATCACTACTTCTAGATTGGTGCAAGCTCCTTATGCAGCCAATTATGTGCCTCACGGTTACGACAACTCTGAGAAGTATGTCCCTCAAAATATCGACTTTTACTTCTTACAAGGAAGATCTAATCTTAGATACAGCGAAAGGAGAAGTGATAGAGCCGATGAGTTGGACAGTTACGTAGAGCAAAACTTGCCTACTAGAAGGGTAAATATTTCTGGTATGCACTCTCCTGAAGGCCCAACTGATATTAACAGCAAATTAGCTAATGAGCGTGCCGCTGTGGTTGAAGAATTCTATAAATCTACCGCCGATAAATACGATTACGACAGTGCTATCGCTGAAATCGAATTTGTACAAAAGCCTGTTGTTGAAGACTGGACAGCATTCAAAGAAGCTGTTACAGCTTCCGATGAAATTTCTGATGCTCAGAAAAGTGAAGTGATGGATATAGTTAACGGTTCTGGAGACTTTGTTTCTAAGGAATTGAAACTACAGACCTTATCTTTCTACAGAACTCTTTTCACAGAAATCTATCCTCCATTAAGAGCTGGTAAAGCTGAAATCTTACAAATAAAAGATGAGCCTACCGACGCTGAAATCATGGTAATGTCTCAAAAAGCAGCCAATGGAGAAGAAGTTGATGGCTTAAATTCTAAGATGGTCGCTTTTGCTGCCTCAATGTCTCCTGACCTACAGGAAAAAGAAAAAATGTACCAAGCAGCCATTAAAATGGATGATAGCTATTCAGCTTATAACAACTTGGGTGCTACCTATATGAAAATGGCTATGCAATCATCAGGTAATGAAATGATGGATTTTGTTGAGAAGGCCATCTCAAACTTTAAGTTGAGTTTACAGAAACAGCAATCTACTGAGGCTAAAGTAAACTTGGCCAGCGCACAATTGTTGAGTGGTGATGTTGATGCTGCAAAGTCTAGCTTAAGTGGTGCTAGCGGTTCAGGTGAATTAGGGCAGACCATTAGTGCTCTAAAAGGTTATTTTGCCATTACTACTGCCGACTACTCATCTGCAATTAGCGAATTAGAGCGTGCAGGTGATGATCCTGTATCTATGTACAATAAAGCACTTGCTGTTTTATTGCACGCTAGCAAAGAAATGGATGAGGACGGATACAATAAAGCTAAGTCTGCCTTTAATGATGCTATTAGCGCAGACAGTGATAATGCTCATGCCTACTATGGTGCTGCCATTACTGCTGCTCGCTTAAATGACTCAAACACTGTTACTGATATGCTTAAAAAAGCAATTGAGCTTGACAGCGATTTACAAGAAAGAGCTGTTAGCGACCTTGAGTTTATGAGTGTACAAGATGCAGTAACTGCTGCTACAAGATAATACAGCATAAATAAATATTGTTTGAGCCTGCTTTCGTGATAGAAAGCAGGCTTTCTTTTTTATAATAGGTTTTTGTCATGTATTTTTGGGGCGCTTTTAATATAGGTTTCATATTTAGAAATATAGAATACATCAATGAGAGAGATTCAATTTAGAGAGGCACTAAGAGAGGCCATGACTGAGGAAATGAGGAGAGATGAGAAAGTATTTCTTATGGGGGAAGAAGTGGCAGAATACAACGGGGCATATAAAGTTACACAGGGTATGCTAGACGAATTTGGCCCCGACCGAGTAATAGATACCCCTATTGCCGAACTTGGTTTCACAGGTATAGGTATAGGTGCGGCCATGAATGGATTGAGGCCTATTGTTGAGTTTATGACATTCAACTTTTCGCTTGTTGCCATAGACCAAATAATTAATGGTGCAGCAAAGATGATGTCTATGTCGGGTGGGCAGTATTCAGTGCCTGCAGTATTTAGAGGACCGACAGGTAATGCAGGCATGCTTAGCTCACAACACTCCCAAAACTTTGAGAACTGGTATGCCAATACACCTGGTTTAAAGGTTGTGGTGAGTTCTAACCCTTATAATGCCAAAGGATTATTGAAATCGGCCATAAGAGACAACGACCCTGTTGTTTTTATGGAATCTGAATTGATGTACGGAGATAAGGGCGAAGTGCCGGAAAGTGAATATTTATTGCCCATTGGCGTAGCTGAAGTTGTAAAAGAAGGAAGCGATGTTACCTTGGTTTCGTTCGGGAAAATGATGAAAGTAGCCCATGAAGCAGCTGACATCATGCAAAAAGAAGGGAAGTCAGTAGAAGTTATAGATTTGCTTTCAGTGCGCCCTATAGATTACAAAACTATTGTAGACTCTGTAAAGAAAACAAATAGATTGGTAGTTGTTGAAGAAGCCTGGCCGATTGGTTCTATCGCTTCTGAATTGGCTTATCACGTTCAGAAATACGCTTTTGATTATTTGGATGCTCCTGTACATAAAATCAATAGCTTGGATGTGCCTTTGCCTTATGCGCCGACGCTTATAGAAGCTGCACTGCCCAATGCTGACAAAACAGTTGAAGCAATAAAGTCAGTACTCTACATATAAGAATTTTAAGATTGTTCAATAAGTTTCTGATGTGGGTCTCTCGTTAATTTTGCGAGGGGCCTTTTTTATTTCTTTTTATTCGGATAGAACAAAGACTTTAATTCGGTGGCATCATCAGGATGCATTCTTCCGGCTAAAATAAGCCTTAACTGCCGCCTTCTGAGGGCTGCTTCATACAATTCATTTTCTTCAGGCGTTTCGGGGAGTAGCTCGGGCACAGATATGGGATTGCCCGATTGATCGACTGCTACAAAAGTAAAGAAAGCTTGGTTGGTGAGTACTTTTTTTCCAGAGGGGATATGCTCTGCGGTAACGCTTATATGTACCTCCATAGAGGAATTAAAAGACCTCGTTACTTGTGCTTTTAAGGTCACCACATCGCCCAAGGCTATAGGGTGAGAAAAAGATACATTATCTACAGAGGCTGTGACCACTACTCTGTTAGAGTGCCTCTGGGCGGAAATGGCCGCTACAATATCCATGAGGTGCATGAGCCTACCTCCCATTAAATTGTTGAGTGTATTGGTATCATTTGGGAGCACCATCTCTGTCATGGTTGCTAGCGATTCTTTGGCGGGCTTTGTCTTGGCTGGCATAAAGTCTAGATAAGTTATAAAAGATGTTGCAAAAGAAACAAGAAAAAAAGAAAGTACAACGCCGTATTGATCGCGGTATAATAATTCGCTTAAAAAAATAATTGCTCTTCACGAAAAGGTAAACATTCTCATTAAAGAAGTAAGTAAGTGTTGATTTTTATTTCCAACCAGACTCACCAAGAAGTTTTACAAAGCTGAAGTTACCAAATTCTTTCTCTTCTATTTCCCCATTTTCTTTTTTAGAGATAAGGAGCATTTTCTGTGTTTTTAGGTTGCCAACAGGTATAACCAGCCTGCCATCAGGTTTTAATTGACTGATCAGTGCTTCGGGAATGTTCGGGGCGCCAGCGGTCACTAATATTTTATCGTAGGGAGCAGCAGCTGCTAAACCCTTAGTGCCATCGCCGCAATAAAAATGTCCATTATATCCCATATTTAAAAGCAGTTTTTTTGCTCTTTGGTAAAGGTTTCGGTTATATTCTATGGTATATAGCTTAGCCCCCATTTCTAATAAAATGCTACTTTGATAACCTGAGCCTGTACCTATTTCGAGTATTTTATCATTTTGTTTTATCTTAAGAAGCTGTGTTTGAAAAGCCACGGTAAAAGGTTGAGAAATGGTTTGACCCTCACCAATACCAAAGGCTTTGTCTTCATAGGCGTGCTCGGTAAATGCGCTATCCATGAAAAAATGTCTGGGCACTTTTAGCATGGCTTTTAACACTTCTTTCTGTTGTATGCCTTTTTCTATGAGTTTTTCTATGAGTTTTTTTCTTAAGCCTTTGTGTTTATAGGTATCTTCAGGTAACATTTTTTTGTCTTTTTAATTTTTAGTGGCCCATTTCTCGTTTAAGCAGCACTTTACTGCTCGAGGCAGTTGTACGCAATGCTGTGCTTAGGTGTACATAATTGACGCAATGTATTTGATAATAAGAATAAAACGATTCTAATTATAAAACAAAATAGTATGTACAAAAGACTGAATATTTACAGCTATTTTATTTGGCTATCTTAAAATAAGAGTAAGAACAGTTTGTTCATTTACATATATTTAATACTTTTGTGCCCTGATTAACGGGTCGCGTGGCCGAGTGGCTAGGCAGAGGTCTGCAAAACCTTTTACAGCGGTTCGAATCCGCTCGCGACCTCAAGATAAATTGTAACTGACGCACCTTAGGAAAGGTGCGTTTTCTGTTTTAATGGCAGAAAATATATTTGAATGAATATTATAATTTAGAAAGATTCTAAATTACTGTTATTTCTGAAAATGCTTTATGTAATTCATTAATAATCAGTCGTTTAGCAGATAAGTAAGTTTTTTTTAAATAATACGATTACTGGCTGATTTATGTGCTTATTCGGAGGCGCAAATATCCGATTTGTTTAGAAGCCTTTGCATATTAAATTTGACCAATTAGTTTAAGAGAGAAGTAATTTTTTATTATTACGTGGAAGTCAAATCATGAACAAACCATTATTTGGAGCGAAAACAGCCTTGTTTTCAGTTTTTTTGATTTTCTCATCCGTATTTGCAGTAATTGCTCAAGATGAAGCAGCAGATGCAGGTGATACTACCCAAGAAGCCACAGCTGAAGCATCAGCAGATGATAGTGGTATTCCGATGGATGCAGAAATGATATCTCAGGGTGCCGAGCTCTTTAAGGGCAACTGTGCTCAATGTCATGCTGTGCACGAAAAGGTAGTTGGTCCGGCACTCAAAAACGTTTGGGAAAGACAGCCTGTACCATGGCTTATTAATTTTATCAAGTATCCGCAGAAAGTAATTGATAGCGGTGACCCTTATGCTGTTGCGTTGTACGAAGAGTACAATCAGTATATGCCCAACCACGATTTTTTCTCTGATGAGGAAATCCTGTCAATTTTGTCTTATGTAAAAGATGAAACTGAAAAGGGTCCTGCAGTTGCAGAGACAACTGTCGTAGGAGGAGAAACAGTCGCTGCAACAGGCGCAGGAGTCAATTCTGACCTTTTACTTGCTATCATTGTAGGCTTGGTGCTCATCCTAATTATCTTGGTAATTGTAATGGTGCTATTGGCATCGGTACTTACCAAATACATTAAGCAAGAGCAAGACCTTTCTGAAGAGGATCAAGATTATCTGAATCAGAAATTCAGTCTTTCTTCTGTAATAAAGAGTCCTGCGTTTACAGGCATTGTAACCTTCGTTTTTGTGGCTATAGTTGCCAAAGCAACTGTGGACGGCTTGTTCAGTATAGGTGTGCAACAAGGTTATGCGCCTGATCAACCAATTAAGTTCTCTCATAAGTTACATGCAGGTTACTATGAAATAGACTGTAAGTATTGCCATACCGGTGTAGAGAAGAGTAAAAATGCCAATATTCCATCTGCGAATATTTGTATGAATTGTCATAATGCCATAAAAACGACCTCTCCTGAGATACAAAAGATATATGCAGCCATTGAGAATAATGAACCTATACAATGGGTTCGTATTCACAACCTTCCTGACTTGGCGTATTTTAACCATGCCCAACACGTAAGAGTGGGTGGTTTAGAGTGTGAAAGCTGCCATGGCGAAATTAAGGAAATGGAAGTGGTGCAACAGCATTCTACCCTAACAATGGGCTGGTGTATAGATTGCCACAGAAAAACCGAGTTGAACACTAGAGGTAATGAGTACTACGATAAATTGGTGCAAATGCATGAGGCATCTAGTAAGCAACCTATGCGTGTTGAAGACATTGGTGGTTTAGAGTGTGCAAAGTGTCACTATTAATTAAATTTTTACATAAAGAAGTCATCTCAATCTACAATTTGATTGTATGAAAAATAATAAAAAGACTTATTGGCAGGGAATAGAGCAGTTAAAGAACGACCCAGCTTTCGTAAAACACAATGAAAAGGAGTTCCCAGAGTCGCTACCTATAGAGGATAGCTTTGGTGACAATACTCAAAGTAAAGGTGATAGTAGGAGAGATTTCCTTAAAATGATGGGCTTTAGTGTAGCGGCTGTTTCTTTGGCTGCTTGCGAGACACCCGTTAAAAAGGCAATCCCTTATCTAAACAAGCCTGAGAGTGTTGATCCTGGAATCCCCAATTATTATGCTTCTACTTTCTCAAAGGGTGGAGAGTATTGCTCCGTTGTGGTTAAAACCAGAGAGGGTCGCCCCATATTTGTAGAGGGAAATACTTTCTCCAAAATATCTCAAGGTGGTACCAACGCAAGAGTAAATGCCTCTGTGCTTTCGCTTTATGATATTGAGAAGCTAAAGAACCCAACAAAGGGCGGGGCAGATACTGATTGGGACACTGTGGACAAAGAAATACAAAGCTCTCTTACTTCATTAGCTACGTCTAATACTCCTATATATATAGTGAGCAATACCATTTTAAGCCCTACCACCAAAAAGATTTTAAACGAGTTTATCGGGAGATATCCTTCGGCAAGGTTGGTAACTTATGATGCGGAATCTGCAAGCGGTATATTGGAGGCCAATAAAAGACAGTTCGGCAAGGCTATGATTCCTTCTTATCATTTCGATAAAGCTAAGGCAATCGTAAGTATAGGAGCCGACTTTTTAGGAAACTGGATATCAGGTATTGAGTACAGTGCATCTTATATAAAAAATAGAAAGGTGAGCAAAAGTAAGCCTGATATGTCTCACCATTTCCAGTTCGAGTCAATTTTGACCATTACAGGTTCAAGTGCTGATCATAGGTCGCCTATCAAACCTTCTCAATCTGGTTTGGTAGCAGTTAATTTGTACAACGCAGTGGCAAGGGCTACCGGAAATACAACTATTAGCGGTGTAGACAAATTGGAGATTGCCAATATAGATAAGGCTGCAGAAGCATTGTTGGCCAACAGGGGTGCTTCTTTAGTGATTTCTGGCTCTAACGATGTATCAGAGCAACTGATTGTAAATGGCATTAATGAAATGCTCGGTAACTATGGACAAACCATCGCGACCGATAGGCCATCGTTCCAAAAGCAAGGCCATGATGCCGAAATGAAATCTTTTGTAGATGCATTAGAAGCCGGAAGAGTAGGTGGCGTGATTTTCCACAATTGTAATCCAGCTTACGACCACCCTATGGGTAACAAAATTGCGGCTGCTATTTCAAAGGCTAAGTTGAGTGTATCAACAGCAGATAGAGCAGACGAGACAGGTTCACTTTGTACCTACATCTGCCCTGATACGCACTACTTAGAAGCTTGGAGCGATGCAGAACCTAAAAAAGGCCATTTTAGCATTACTCAGCCCACTATAAATAAGATTTTTAATACCAGACAAGTAGATGAGTCTCTGCTTACTTGGGCAGGAAATAAAACTCCTATCCATAATTATTTAAAAGGACATTGGAATGAGGCTTTATTCCCATCTCAGTCCAAAGAGGCAGACTTTTCTAAGTTTTGGCAAACCGTACTACACGATGGCGTTTACGACATGGACGACGTTAGCGAGTACGTAAGTATACATGAAGGTGCTGTGTCGGAAGAAGAAGCTTCAGAAGAAGCAGCTACCAGTTCGGTGGATTTGAATGCGGCTGTATCTGCGGTTAAGAAAAGAGCAGCCGTACAAGGTGTTGAGCTTCAAATATATTCAAACCCAGTTATAGGAACTGGCGACCAAGCCAACAATCCTATGTTGCAAGAGACTCCTGAGCCAATATCTAAAGTTTGCTGGGGCAATTTTGTAGCAATATCCCAGGCTATGGCAAGGGAGAAAGGCATTATGGATAGTGAGTTTGAGACAAGTAAGCCCGTAGCTAATGTAAAAGTAGGAGATGTTGAAATGAGATTGCCAGTTGTCATTCAACCTGGCCAACAGAAAGAAACCATTTCAATTGCGTTAGGTTACGGAAGAGATGGTGAAAAGTCAG
>Ga0207419_1000703_pt1 | contig 28362 bp, 27 predicted proteins | sample ElkSloMetagenome_4_FD_184723 | JGI IMG/M metagenome (GOLD analysis project Ga0207419, IMG submission 184723) | Hot spring microbial communities from Elkhorn Slough, Monterey Bay, USA - MD2A (version 2) | ecosystem: Environmental > Aquatic > Marine > Intertidal zone > Estuary: Microbial mat ... | reverse complement strand
ATCCCCGGTCTGACTGTTGCAGCCCCAAGGTCCCTCGCCCCTCAGACAAGCCTTCCGTGGCGACCACCGCGCCGCTTGGGCGGACCGATGTCATCAAGGGCGGCCCGCAGGGTTTCCATCATCGGGTGCTGGGTGGTGGCTTCGCTTTCATAGTGGCCGATCAGCCGGCGCACTTCCGATTTGGCATCGCGACCTGCTGGTACACCAAGCGCCCAGTCGAGAAAGATGCTGCGGCATTCGGGCAACCCGATACCTTCCATCCTGAAAGCTTCCCGGATCAAGCCCTTGGGGTCGAAGATCTGTTCGTCGTTCATCGGTTCTCCAGATACCGCGAAATGATCGTATCCGCGTCTTGCGCGGCCGAGGCAAGCTGCTTTGCAAGCGCATCCATGCTTCTCGCCCCGGTCTCGCGCAGGATCATCCTTCGGGCCCCCTCGCTCAGTCGCGCGAAAGCCACCGCATCGCCCGTCAGCAGCCGCAAGCACATCTGCACCTGCCAATAAAGCCGCGCGGCCCCGGTCAGCGCATCCGCATCTGCGGCATCGAGCAGACCGGCAGCGACCCCGGTGGCCAGTTGCGCATCGGCGCGTGCCGCTGCCGCGCCGGCTTTCAAGGCCATGGTCTGGGCGAACAACTCGATATCCTGCAACCGGCCCGCGCCGGTCTTCGGCTCATCCGCGATGGCACCGCGCGCTTCGGATAGGCGCCGTCGCATGTCGGCGACATCCCCGATGATCGCAGGGTTGCCTGCCTTGTCGGCGATCACCTTCCGGCGGATCGTCTCGATCTCGTCCAAAAGATCCTGCCGGCCGGCCAGCGGACGTGCCCGCGTCAGTGCCAGATGCTCCCATGTCCAGGCATCCGTGCGCTGGTAGTCGGCAAATGCCGACAAAGAAGTGGCAACCGGCCCCTGCCGTCCCGAGGGGCGCAGCCGCATATCGACCTCGTAAAGCCGCCCTTCGGCCATAGGGGCTGACAGGGCCGTGACCATCGCCTGCGTCAACCGCGCGAAATAAGCCCGCGTCGCAAGTGGGCGCGGACCGATAGACGCCTCGGCACCGCCGGGATCGTAGATCACGATCAGATCCAGATCCGACGATGCATGCAGCCGCCGCACACCCAGGGACCCCATGGCGACAATCGCGCCACCCCGCCCGGGTGGCGATCCGTGTTTGCGTGCAAATTCCTGCCCGACAACCGGCCAGAGCGCGCGGATCACCGCGTCGGCCAGATCCGCATATTGCGCCGCCCCCTGCTCGGCGGAAATCAGACCCCGCAGAAAATGCACGCCCACCCGGAAGTGCCATTCCTTTGCCCAGCGACGCGCGGCAAGCAACTGGGATTCATAGTCGCCCGCCGCATCCAGCTGGGCGGCAAGCTGATCGGTCAGTCCATCCACGCCCGGCCAATCCTTGAAGAACGCACCACCGATCACCGCGTCGAGGACACCCGCGTTGCGCGATAGATATTGCGCCAGTGCGGGCGCTGTCGCGCAGATATCGACGATCAACCGGGTCAGCTGGGGATTGGCCTCGAAGAGCGAGAACAATTGCACGCCTGCCGGCAGCCCGCGCAGGAAGCCGTCAAACTGCGCCAGCGCCTCGTCGGGTTTGGCGGCCTCCTGCAACTGCCCGAGAATTTCGGGACGAAGCCGCGCGAAAATCTCGTTCGCCCGCGATGAGCGCAAGGCGGGATAGTCGGGCCAACGCGCCACGATCTCGCTGCCCCATTCGGGCACTGGTGTGTCGTCATGATCATCGGGCGCGAAGAACCCTTCGCAAAGGTCGTGGACGTCTTCGATCCGATCGGTGAGTTCGGCGCGCAGCGTCTCGGGCCTTTGCCCCATCAGGGCGGCCAGACGGGCAAACCCTTCGTCATCGACAGGCAGCGTCTGGGTTTGCGAGTCGTTGATCATCTGCAGACGGTGTTCGACCTCACGCAGAAAGCGATAGTGCCGATAAAGCGTATCGGCCGTTGCGGGCGGGATCCACCCCGCCTCGGCCAGTGCCGCCAGTCCGCCCTGCGTCGAGCCGTCGCGCAGGCGTGCATCACGACCGCCCGCGATCAACTGGCGCGTCTGGGTAAAGAATTCGATCTCACGGATCCCCCCGCGCCCCAGCTTGATGTTGTGCCCTTCAAGGACGAGCGGCCCGAACAAGCCCTTGTGATCGCGAATTTTCAGCCGCATGTCGTGGGCGTCCTGAATTGCAGCGAAGTCGAGGTGCCGGCGCCACACGAAGGGTGTCAGCGTCCGCAGGAACCGTGCGCCGGCCTCTTTGTCACCGGCGCAGACACGCGCCTTGATGTAAGCCGCGCGTTCCCATGTGCGCCCGACGCTTTCGTAATAGCGTTCGGCGCCTTCCATCGACATGCAGACCGGCGTGACCGACGCATCGGGGCGTAGCCGAAGGTCGGTCCGGAACACATAGCCTCCCTCACGCACCTCAGACAAAAGCGCCGTCATCTTGCGCGTGACACGGATGAACGCAGCGCGCACCTCATGGTAATCTTCGGGGGCAAACCGTGTCTCGTCGAAGAGACAAATGAGATCGATATCGGACGAATAATTGAGTTCGCCCGCCCCCATCTTGCCCATGGCCAAAACGAACATACCGCTGGCATCGGCGGGATTGTCCGTTGCGGGCAAGCGGCCCCGCGCCGCTTCAGCGGCGACCAGTGCCTCAAGTGCGACCTGCACCGCCGCGTCCGCGAAATCGGTCAGGGCCTGTGTCACCTGCTCCAGCGGCCAGACGCCGCCCAGATCTGCAATGGCCGTCAAAAGCGCCACGCGGCGTTTGGCCTGTCGCAGATCCGGAACCAGCCGGCTGGCCGAGATTGTCGGCAGCTGCGCAAGCAGGTCCATCATCGCCGCCTCGGGATCATCGAGCGCGGCGCCCAACCATTCCGCTTCGCGGGCCAGCAGCCCGGCCAGATAGGGACTGGAACCTGCGGTGCCACGGATGACATCGACCTCACGGGGGTCGCGCGATGCAAAGCGTACCGCGGCCTCGTCCCCTCTCTGGGTGTCATGCGGGATCGGCGTGCGGGTGATGCGCGAAGCAAATGTCATGATCGCAGACTATTGCGCCCCGCTTGGCGGTCAATCGTCAAGCGTGCGGTCCGAGGGGTTTTGCGATCGGTGGAGAGGCCAATATCGGCCATCTCGACCCGATCAGGGCGCGGGCGACGGTTCCTGAATTCGCGGAAAAATAATGTAAATGTAAAAAACATTCACATATGATCTTGAACGGATGCGTGCTGGCCCCAATATGGGTGATGTGAAGGCAGTTCACATTCATAACCCTAACGAAGGAGCCACCCATGAACACCGCCGCATCGCAACCATCAATGTCGCTGGACCACAAGCCAGGGGTGTTTTCCCGCGCCGAAGCCTGGCTTGACGCCCGTGGCAAGGGCGCATGGATCGCCGCAATGGTCGTCGCATTCATCCTCTTCTGGCCGGTCGGCCTCGCCCTTCTCGCCTATATGATCTGGAGCAAACGCATGTTCAATTCACGCCTCGATTCCATCAGCCGCCGTCACTCGGTGGGCCGCCCGTCAGGGAACAGCGCCTTTGATGCCTACAAGGAAGAAACCCTGCGCCGCCTGCAAGAAGAGCAGGACAATTTCGAGGCTTTCCTCAAGCGCCTGCGTGACGCCAAGGACAAGGCCGAGTTCGATCAGTTCATGAACGAACGCGCCCGCACGCAGGAACCGTCGAATGATGAATCGCGCGACGACAACACAGGGTCTGCCACGGCCTGATGCGACTCCTTGATCGTGGGCCGGTTGCAACCGGCCCGCTTTCCATTGCAAGAGATGACATATGACCCGCTATCCGCCCCAAAGCCACGAACCATTTCCCGCCCACCTCTACGCCGGCGTGCCGATACGCCGGGGCGTTGCCTGGGTGATCGATACGGTTTTCATCGCCGTTCTCGCCGCGCTGGTATTGCCCTTCACCGCTTTTACGGGCGTCTTCTTCTTTCCGTTCCTGATGCTGATGGTCGGCTTTCTTTATCGCTGGTGGAGCATCGCTGCGGGATCGGCCACTTGGGGCATGCGGCTGGTGGGGATCCGGCTGCGTGACGCCGGCGGTCATGATCTGACCGGCAGCCTCGCCTTCGCGCATACCTTCGGCTATTCCGTAAGCGTCGCGATGGCACCGCTGCAACTGATTTCCGTGATCATGATGCTGGTGACAGAGCGCGGTCAGGGCCTGACGGATATGCTGCTGGGGACCGAGGCTATCAATGCGGTCCGCGCGCCCTGATATCGCCGGCGGTTGCCTGCGCGCCAGACCCACTTGGCGAACGCGGATTCCATGCTAAAGTCCGTATCGTCAGATACGGAACCCCCATGAAGCACACGCTGCCAGTCGTCCCACAGTTCTACGTGACTGCCCCCCAACCCTGTCCCTATCTGCCGGACAGGATGGAGCGCAAACTGTTCACTGCGCTGCAGGGGGACAACGCGACATCGTTGAACGATGCCCTGTCCAAGCAGGGCTTTCGCCGGTCGCAGAACGTGCTCTACCGTCCTTCCTGCGCGGAATGCGCCGCCTGTATGTCGGCGCGCATCGACGTATCCAAATTCAAGCCGACCCGCAGCCAGAAACGCGTCACCAAACGCGCCGCCCACCTGGAGCGCCGCGCCACCTCGCCCTGGGCCACAGAAGAACAGTTCGATCTGTTCCGCACCTATCTCGACGATCGTCACGCCGATGGTGGCATGGCCGATATGGACATGTTCGAATTCGCGGCGATGGTCGAAGAGACGCCGATCCGTTCGCGCCTGTTCGAATACACCGAGGGACGACGGCTGAGCGCGGTATGTCTGACCGATATCCTCGATGACGGGCTGTCGATGGTCTATTCTTTTTTCGATCCAGCAGCGCGGCGTCTGTCACTGGGTACTTATGTGATCCTCGACCACATCCGCGTCGCCCGCAAGCTGGGCCTGCCTTATGTCTATCTGGGTTACTGGGTGCCCGGCAGCCCCAAGATGGACTACAAGTCCAAGTTCGCGGGCGTCGAGGTCTACCGTGCCGGCAAATGGGAACCAATGCGCGACCCGTCCCAGTATTCGGTCGAGGTGCATCCGCTGTCCACGGATCCGATCGCCGAACAGGTCGCCCGCATCAGCCTGCCCTGATCACATCTATGCTGCATGAAAAGGGCGGCCCGCGCACGGGCCGCCCTTTTTCTCGTTCATGCCGCCCAGATCAGTTCAGCAGGTCGGGGATGATCGTGACCACACCCGGGAAAAGGTACAACAGGATCAGACCTCCCATCTGGATGCCGATAAACGGCAACACCCCGCGATAGATCTCGCCTGTCGTGATCGATCTCGGCGCCACGCCCCGCAGATAGAACAAAGCGAACCCGAAGGGCGGCGTCAGGAACGACGTCTGCAGGTTGACTGCGATCATGATTGTCACCCATGCCGGATCGAACGTGCCACCGTAAATGACCGGTCCGACGATCGGGATGACGATGTAGATGATCTCGAGAAAGTCGAGCACGAAGCCCAGCACGAACAGCACCAGCATCACCAGCAGGAAGACCTGCAATTCGCTGTCGAACGAGCGCAGGAATTGCTGGATGTGGTGCTCGCCCCCGAACGAGATCAGCACAAGGTTCAAAAGCTGCGAGCCGATCAGAATGGTAAACACCATCGAGGTCACCTTGGCGGTTTCCCGGATCACCGGCGCCAGCACACCGCCCGCGATCAAGACCCAGCAGGACCACAGAAGGCCGAACATGGCGAAGAGGAAACAGGCGAAGGCGACGATATAGGCCAGCCGGTCCTCGAACGCGACGACCTCCTGCCCCATGCGCAAATCGAAATTACCCCCGATGATCAGCATCGCGACCAGGGCCAGGGCACTGAAGACGACGATCCTTCCCGACAGGTTCTGGTCCTTGCGCTTGCGGTAGGCCGCGAGCAGGATCGCACCAGCGGCACCAAGTGCCGCGGCAGGCGTCGGGTTGGTGATACCGCCGAGGATAGACCCCAGCACCGCCACGATCAGAACCAGCGGTGGGAAGACCACGCGCAGGATCTCGTTGCGCCCCAGATACGCTACCGCGGGCCGCAGCCCCACGTAGGTCACGATCAGTGGTATCAGCAGGATCAGGAAGGCTGTCCCCGGTGACGTCGCCGCCGAAATCAACACGATATCGGCCAGCAGAATGAGCCCGATACCGGCCGCACCGATCGCGAGAGGCCGGTGATCGGCGCTGGGTGCCACACCGCGTGCGATCGCCAGCGTCAGCCCCAGAAGCACCACCATAATCCCGATACCTGTGCCGATCGGCGCGGCATTGGCGATTGCCTGCACCCGCAGGTCGGCCCGTTCCTCGTCGCTCAGCGCGCGCGACTCCGTTGCCCCACCTTCACTTTCGATGGCTTCCTGTTCGGCAACCGCGCGGTCCCAAGCCGCCTGTCCATGCAGCTCGATCATCGACTCGCGGCAGTCATCGCTTACGCGGGTCCGCAGCGACGCAGCTTCCGAAGAATCGGTGTAGCTGTCGACAATCAGGCTTTGCGTCCCCATGATGTTGGTCTGCGACAGACCGATGGCGAGGCCGATGATGCCGACGGGCACCGCGAGGAACCACGTAAAGCTGTCGTTGCGCGTGATGACCTCACCCGAGGTCGCATCGCCCATAACGACCGGCGGTGCCTTGGTCGGATTGACCAGCGCAAAGAAGAACGCATAGCCGGCATAGAGGGCCGCCAACAGGATACCCGGCAGCAGGGCCGCCTGAAACAGCGTGCCCACCGACAGCACGGCAGGTTCGCCAAGAAAGGTCAGCGCGTCGGTACAACCGGCGAGCTGCGCGCGATTTTCCTGTGCTGCCGAATAAATGTCACCTGCCAGTGTGCCCAGCAGAACGATCACGATCGAGGGCGGGATGATCTGCCCCAGCGTGCCCGAGGCGGCGATCACACCCGTCGACAATTGCGGCGAATACCCGTTCTTGAGCATGGTCGGCAAAGCCAGCAGACCCATCGTCACAACCGTTGCCCCCACGATCCCCGTCGATGCGGCGAGGAATGCGCCCACGATGACGATGGACACGGCCAGCCCGCCCGGCAGGGGCCCGAAGACCTTGGCCATCGTCGTCAGCAGTTCGTCAGCAATGCGCGACCGCTCGAGCACGATGCCCATCATGACGAACATCAACACCGCCAGCAGTGTCTCGATCGACTGTCCGGCAAGCACCCGTTCGTTCATGCGGTTGACCATGAAGCCGATGTTGCGGTCCAGTGCCACTTCCCAGCCCTGCGGGAAAAGCGGTGCCTCGTAACGCGGTAATTCGGGGTATCGGAAGACCGAAATGGTCTCTTGCCGGACGCCGGAATTGACCAGTTCGCGGAATTCCTCGCTCGATGTGTCGACCGCCGCGTGCAGCAGGATGCCCGAGCTGTCCAGCGCTGCGATGATCGCGAATGAAATCACGGCCGAACCCATGATCGCGAAGGCTACCGGAAATCCCGACAGGATCCCGGCGAACAGGGTCAGGAAGACGATGATGATACCGACTTCGATGCCGTCTAATCCGAAAAGCATGTGCTCTGCCCTAACCTAGTGAATCTTTGCAGCGGTCTCGGCGGTGGGATCGCCGAGCGAGTCTTTGTCGAGGTACTTGCCCTCGCTTGCCTCGCCCTCCTTCCACTCGAGGTACGAGCGGTAGAAGAACGCGACGGCCTGAAGCAGGATCATCAGCGCAAAGACCACCAGCAGCACCTTGAAGAGGAAGTAGGCATTGAAGCCGTTGGGCGAGAAGCCGATCGTCTCGATGTTCCAACGCAGCGCGCGCGACTGCGTCAGCAACCGATCGAGAGAGCTGGACGCCGACGGGTTCGGCACGACGAGGTGCCGCCACAAGAAGAACCAGCCGTAAAGCCAGATCACCAGAGCGCCGGGGATCATGAAGATCAATGATCCGAACATGTCCACGACGCGCTTGGCGCGATAGCTGATCGCGGAATAGACGAGGTCGACCCGCACGTGGCCGCCCTGCACAAATGTGTAGGCGGCGCAAAGGCAGACGATCATGGCGTTGTAAAGCTTGAGTTCTTCAGACCACCAGCTGACATCCTTGGAAAAGGAGACACCGAAGCCCATGCCGATCTCCGAGACGGCGAAGACCCGCTGCATGAAGATGATGACGACTTGCTGCAACACCATCAACAGCCCTGCCCAGGCCGCAACACGGCCCACGACATTGGCGAACCCCTCGAGTCCACGCACGCAGCCCCACATCACACGGTTGTTGATCAGACCGATCACCGTGACCACCAGAAAGACGTTCAGGACGACGAAGAAGAATTCGACCGATCCGCCGTAAAACATGAAACGGGCAAGCGATTCCTTCTGAACCTGGTCCATCGGGCCGTTGATCGTCGGAACCCATGCCAACCAGAGGCCCGGATTGAATATCGCATAGAAGAAATTGTAGTAGGCCTCGATCATCTGGGCGAGAAACCACCCGATCGCATTACCGCCCCATGATTCAACCAGTCCCATTGGCGTCCCCCGGCTGGAAAGTGTCAGGTCTTATTGGCAGGGCCCCACCGTCGGCGGGGCCCTGCCTTGTGTCCACGGCCCACACCGGGGCCGCCGTGATCACATCAACCTTGGTTGAAACGGGTCCGCTGGCGCGTGAACACCTCGTCCGAGATGCTGGTCCAGCTGTAGACCGAGGCTGCAGCCTCTTCCTGGCTTGCGCGGATGCGTGCGAACAGCTCGTCACCCATGAACTCGTCCAGAGATGCAGAGGCGGCGGTGCCGAAGGCATCCCACACGTCATCGGGGAATTGCATGACCTTCACGCCCTGCGACTGCAGGCGCGACAGTGCAGCACCGTTGTTGTAGTTCGACTGCGACAGCGACCACTCGTGCGTCGCTGCGGCGGCGACCTCGCAGATATTCTGCTGGGCAGGTGTCATTTCGTTCCAGACGTCGCGGTTGAACGCGCAGGACAGAACCGAACCGGGCTCGTGCATGCCGGAGGTATAGTAGAATTCGCAGATTTCCTGGAAGCCCAGACGCTCGTCTGCGAAGGGACCGATCCATTCGGCGCCGTCGATCGCACCGGATGCGAGGGCCTGATAGATTTCACCGCCGGGGATGTTCTGCACCGATGCGCCGGTGCGGCCCAGTGCCAGACCGCCGAGGCCGGGCATACGGAATTTCAGGCCCTGCAGGTCGGCAGCCGAGTTGATTTCCTTGTTGAACCAACCGCCGGGCTGGTGGCCTGTGTTGCCGCAGAAGAAGGACTTGAGGTTGAAGATCTCGCCCAGCTCGTCGTGCAGCTCCTTGCCGCCGCCGTGGTGATACCAGCTGGTCATCTCGCCACCGGTCGCGCCGAATGGCACGGCGGTCATGAAGTAGTAGCCAGGATGCTGGCCGCCGAAGTAGTAGTCGGCCGAGTGATAGACATCGGCCTGACCCGACGAAACGGCGTCAAATACCTCGAAGGCGCCGACAAGCTGGCCGGCCGCGCGCTTTTCGATCGTGATTTCACCGTCAGCCATGCCGTTGACGAGGTCGACGAACCTGACGGCGGCATCGTCGAATACAGCGAAACCATCAGGCACAGATGTCACCATGGTGAGCGTACGACGGCCCTGCGCATAGGCAGGGGCTGCAAGCGTAGTTGCAGCCGCGGCTGCACCACCAACGGCGGAATTTTTCAGAAACGAACGACGATCCATGTAGTTTTCTCCCGGATGTACTGAGCGGCGTCACTCCCTAGACGCCGCATTGAAAGTAGACGCATCCTAGCGTCCGCTTTTGAAAGATAAAGCCAAGATATTGGCCGTTTTGCACAAATTGTCCGCTTTACTTACCAATTCCGCGAGTCCGCGGGAGAAAACACATCATTGCGTATGAAAACGCTGGTTATGCCGCTTTGGCATCGCACGGGGCCAGCCGATGATTCCTTCCAAAAAAGCCGGAAAATGCCTTGCCCGTCTTCGGGTACGCAAAAACCCGCGCCGTCTCCGGCGCGGGTGATTTTTTCGGTCCAGCGGTATCCGAACCTAGTTCTCGACGGTTTCCTGAATGCTCTCGCGCACGATGGTGAACCATTCACCGGACAGGCGCAGCTCTTCCAGACCCGCATTGATGATGGGCAGCGCCTCGTTGGCGAAGGCGTTGTCTTTGCCCACGAAGATATGCGACGTCACGGTGCCGCGCAGCGGTTCGAGCGTCGTGACCTGATCGACCATACCAGCCTCGCGGATATCTTCCTCGGCTGGCAGTGCGTCGTAGGTCATCACATCGGCCTCGCCGTCACGCAGAAGCTGGATACAGTCCTGCTGCGAAACCGGCTGCACGAGCGTGATATTGGGCTCGACCAGTTCGACGGCCTCCATGTCGAAAACGAACCATGCTTCGGGACGGCAGACACGCGCGCCGAACAGGTCTTCGTGGCTCTGCGCGTCGGCATATTCGCTGCCATCCAGCGTGTAGTAATCGACGAGAATTTCGTAGAACGCGTCGGAATGGTTGAAATTGGTGCAGCGATAAGCGCTTGCAGGCCCGAGGTTCTCGAGACGGTCACAGTCGGGCTTGAACCACGGGAAAACCATGTCGAGCGCACCCAGTTCCGCCAGTTCGAAATGCGAGCCCCAGTCGTTGACGAAGGCAAGATCATAGGCCTGGTCGGGATTGCCCAGTTCCATCGAACGTTCGACCATCCGGGTGATCATCCCGCCGCCGGGCAGATCCTCGTCTGTGAAGGGCGCATAGCCCGTGGCCGTGGCGATCCGCAGCGCACGGTCGGGGGTCGCCGTCACGGGTGCGGGCGCAGCTTCGGCGGAGGCCGCGACGACGGGGGCCGCCGCACCGCGACCGGGCAGCGACCCGTCTGCGCAGGGGATCTGCAACTGCTGTCCGATCTCGATCCGGTTGGGGCTGGTCAGCACGTCCCGGTTGGCATCGAAGAGCAGTTGAAAGCCGCCGCGCACGTTGGCGCGCGAGGCGATCTGGCTCAGCGTGTCACCGGCGGCCACACTGTAGATGCTGCATGCCTCCTGAGCACGGGCATCTTGCGCCGTAGCGGCCAGAATGCCGACAGATGCCGCCACGACCGCGACAAGACCGGTCGCGCCTGTTGCGGCTGACCTCTCACGCAGCTTCGGCGCGAGATCACTTGAACGAAAAGCCATCAGTTTTTCCTCATTATCTGGTTTCCTGATATGCGACTATTGGGAACAACGCGGCGAAATGTTGACATAACAGAGGTAAATGCGCGTATCCGTACCTTTTTGTTTCAGCACGGTCGGCGCCAATTGTCCCTCAACATTCGCAAGTTGCAACAATTGCGGTTGATTGGACACGAAAAGACGCTGACCTCGCCCTATTCTTGCCACATCTCGGCGCAAAGCATTTCGGGTGGCGTTTCGTGGCAGCGCCCGCAGGGGAATTACACCCTGTGGGGATGCCGCGAATAAAATAGATAACGTCTGGTCGGCCCAACCTTACCACTCGACTCAAAAGGCGCACCATTCCCTCGGGTGCGCCTTTTTTGTGTGCGACCGCGGATCAAAGGTTGCTCGCGCGCGAAAGAACCCCACCTTGCAGTTGAACCAACGCGAAGGAAACTGCTGCATGACCGACACATCGACTTACACACCGCCAAAAGTATGGACATGGGATCAGTCGAGTGGCGGGCGCTTTGCCAGTATCAACCGTCCCACCGCCGGCGCGATCCATGACAAGGACCTGCCGGTGGGCAAGCATCCCTTGCAGTTGCATTCACTGGCGACCCCGAACGGCGTGAAGGTCACGGTGATGCTCGAGGAGCTTCTCGAGGCGGGTCACGACGCCGAATACGACGCCTGGCTGATCGACATCAACGAGGGGGACCAGTTCGGTTCAGGCTTCGTCGATGTGAACCCCAATTCGAAAATTCCTGCGCTCTTCGATAAATCAACCGGTGTCCGGGTCTTTGAAAGCGGGGCGATCCTGCTGTATCTGGCCGACAAGTTCGGGGCCTTTCTGCCCCGGGATATCGAAGCCCGCACCGAGACACTCAACTGGTTGTTCTGGCTGCAGGGCGCTGCCCCCTACCTGGGCGGCGGCTTCGGCCACTTCTACGCCTATGCGCCCGAAAAGATGGAATACCCGATCAACAGGTTTGCGATGGAAGCCAAACGGCAGCTCGATGTGCTCGACCAACGGCTCGAAGATGCCGAATACCTGGGGGGCGATCACTATACGATTGCCGACATGGCAACCGCGCCCTGGTATGGCGCGCTGGTCAAAGGTCTTGTCTACGATGCAGCTGAATTTCTCGACGTGGCTTCTTATGAACACGTCAATCGGTGGGCCGACCAGATCATGGCGCGCCCCGCGTTCAAGCGCGGTCGCATGGTCAACCGTGCCTGGGGCGATCCGGCCGAACAACTGCGCGAACGCCACGATGCAAGCGATTTCGAAACACGTACCTGGGACAAGATCGGCGATGATGCCTAAAATGGTGGGCCGGCGGGGATGAATCGCCCAAGGACCGGAAAGGGCCTGACCAGGACAGGCTGCAATATCGCTTTCCCGCATTCGCACCGCTAGGACACCGGACCTGAGGTCGTGGCATTGCCTGGCCGTATCTGAGCCAGCGACAATCGGTCCCAGAAAGATAATTACGAAATTGCACTCTTTGGCGACATTTTCTCCAAGGGGGCTGTTGACCCTCCTGCGGCACCGCATTAGTGTCCGCGCACACGGAAAGGACCCCCGATGACCGACATCGTACTAGTGGTAGAACACACGCGCATGGGCCGGTAACGGTATTGCCATAAGGCACCCATGCGCCCCCGACAAAATCGGGGGCTTTTTTGTGAGAAATGACAACAGTTTGCGACAGGACGCGAGACAAATGAGTAAAGCCATGACGGGCGCGAAAATGGTGGTTCAGGCACTGATCGATCAGGGCGTGGACACGGTGTTTGGCTATCCCGGCGGTGCCGTCCTGCCGATCTATGACGAGATTTTCCAGCAAAACAGCATCAAACATGTGCTGGTGCGCCATGAACAGGGCGCAGTTCACGCTGCTGAGGGTTATGCCCGCTCGACCGGCAAGGTCGGTGTCGCGCTTGTGACATCCGGCCCCGGCGCGACCAATGCGGTCACGGGTCTGACCGACGCGCTGATGGATTCGATCCCGATCATCGTCCTCACCGGCCAGGTGCCGACCTTCATGATCGGCTCAGACGCCTTCCAGGAAGCGGACACCGTCGGCATCACCCGCCCGTGCACCAAGCACAACTGGCTGGTCAAGGAAACAGACCGTCTTGCCCCCACCCTGCACGAGGCCTTCCATATCGCGACCTCGGGCCGTCCCGGTCCTGTTGTCATCGACATCCCCAAGGACGTGCAGTTCGCCACCGGCACCTACACCGAAGCACGGCAGGTCGAGACGCACTACAGCCCGCAAGTCAAAGGTGACATGGAGATGATCACCGAATTGGCCGCGGCGATGGAAACGGCCAAGCGCCCGATCTTCTATACCGGCGGCGGTGTCATCAACTCGGGCCCCGCGGCAAGCCAGCTTTTGCGCGAACTGGTCGGTGCGACCGGCTTTCCCATCACCTCGACCCTGATGGGCCTCGGGGCGTATCCCGCCTCCGGCGAGAACTGGCTGGGGATGCTGGGCATGCATGGACTTTACGAAGCGAACATGGCCATGCACGACTGCGATCTGATGATCAATATCGGCGCGCGGTTCGACGACCGCATCACCGGCCGTATCGATGCCTTCAGCCCGGGTTCGCAGAAAGCGCATATCGATATCGATGCATCCAGCATCAACAAGGTCATCAAGGTCGATATCCCCATTCTGGGGGATGTGGCCCATGTTCTGGAAGACCTGCTGAATGTCTGGAAATCCCGCGGCCGGAAAACCGACAGGGATGCCGTTCAGAAATGGTGGCACCAGATCAATGACTGGAAAAAGGTCGACTGCCTGGCGTTCAAGCAAACGGGCAAGGTCATCAAGCCGCAGTATGCGATGGAACGGCTCGAGGCGCTGACGAAAGGCCACGACCGGTACATCTGCACCGAGGTCGGACAGCACCAGATGTGGGCCGCGCAGTACCTGGGCTTCGAGGATCCCAACCGCTGGATGACCTCCGGCGGTCTGGGCACGATGGGTTACGGGTTCCCCGCATCGATCGGCGTACAGATGGCGCACCCCGACGCGTTGGTCATCAACGTCGCGGGCGAGGCGTCATGGCTGATGAACATGCAGGAACTTGGCACCGCGATGCAATACCGCCTGCCCGTCAAGCAGTTCATCCTCAATAACGAACGCCTCGGCATGGTGCGCCAGTGGCAGGAGTTGCTTCATGGCGAGCGCTATTCATCAAGCTGGTCGGAATCGCTTCCCGATTTCGTCAAGCTCGCCGAAGCATTCGGGGCCAAGGGTATCCTGTGCGATGATCCCGACGATCTGGATGATGCGATCATGGAGATGCTGAACCACGACGGTCCGGTCCTTTTCGACTGCCTCGTGGAAAAGCACGAGAACTGCTTTCCGATGATCCCGTCCGGCAAGCCGCACAACGAAATGTTGTTGGGTGAAACGGCCGACACAGCCAATGCCATCAAATCCGACGGTGCGGTGATGGTGTGACAGCGACCAGCCGGCCCGGCCCGTGCGCCTTTGCGTTGGCCGGACCCCGGGCATACGCGCTGCCCGACACCACCCGCCACCCGTCTTTCATCACGCATCTAGGGACACATCATGTCACCGCTGAAAATCAAAAAGGGCTCCACCAGCCATTCCGCTTATGACCTGCGTCCGACATTCTCGGACAAGACCGAACAGCACACGCTGGCCGTACTGGTCGAAAACGAACCGGGTGTTCTTGCCCGCGTCATCGGGCTGTTTTCGGGTCGGGGATACAATATCGACAGTCTGACCGTCGCCGAGGTGGATCATACCGGCCATCGGTCGCGCATCACCATCGTCACCAGCGGTACGCCGCAGATCATCACCCAGATCAAGGCGCAACTGGGCCGCATCGTTGACGTTCACAAGGTCAACGATCTGACGGTTGATGGCGCGTCGGTCGAGCGAGAGCTGGCCCTTTTCAAGGTGGCGGGTACCGGCAATGACCGGATCGAAGCGATCAGGCTGGCCGACATCTTCCGGGCCAGCGTGGTCGACAGCACGCTGGATTCCTTTGTCTTCGAAATCACGGGCACATCGGAAAAAATCGACGCTTTCGCCGATTTGATGCAGCCGCTGGGGCTACAGGAAATTGCTCGCACAGGTGTGGCCGCGCTGTCTCGCGGAGCAAGCGCGACCACCTGATGTACAACGGACGGATCTAGCCTTCGTCGTCGACGGTCAGTTCGTCCTCATCGCCGCCGATATCCATTTCCTCGTCTGCGGAAATGACACCGTCATTGTTGTCGTCGAGCACTTCGAACTCGATCACGGACAGGTCGGGATATTCGGCCTGCATCTGTTGGTAATTCTTACCCATACCGGCAGTCGTGGTATCCGACCCCATCATGGCGGTGTCGCAGTTGGCCAGCACCAGCAGTGCGGCGGCGGAAAGTGTTAGTCGTAGCATAAACGGATCCTTTCTGTGGTCGCATGTTGCGATCACAACGCTGCTGGCGCGCTCAGGGTTCCGTTGGGTGATTTGGTTTTCAGCCGTCCAGCACGCCCGCCGCAACACCGGCATCGATTTCCTCGGCATCAAGCAGCCCGTCTCCGGAGGTATCGAGCGTCTCGAAATCCTCTTCGGTCATTTCGGGCATGACCGCCATCAGTTCGGGAAAGCTGTACATCCCGTCGCCGTTGATATCGATATCAGCGCTTTGCGCGACCAAAGGCGTAGCAAGGACCGCCAGGGCCGCCAATGTGGTAAGCATCTTGGTCATAGTCTCTCTCCTATCCGGGCTTCTGGGTTCGATTGCTGCCCTGAGGGAAACATTTCCCGTTTCCGCAGCGCCAAACCAGCCTCTTGCCCGACAATCTGCAAATGTGGCATCGGGATGCCCAATTCAAGCACCCTGTTGCGCGGCCTGTCGCCAAGTCTGTGCGGGCGGCACATATCCGCAACATCGCTAGGGCTATTTCGGCGGGTCTCCCCCATTTCGCACGATTCCATGTCGCTGTGAGAAAAACGCAGGTCGCGCGCAGGCAGCGCAAATCACGGGGCGACTGCTAGCATTGCGCATCTCGAAGGGGGTGGACGCGATGGCGAAAGATATCTCTGCTGCAACGCTTGATGCGGTTCGCCGACCGATCGAGACCGCGCACGGGTTGCCCAACGCCCATTATGTCGACCCCGATATCTTCGAGCTGGAAAAACAGGCCGTTCTTTTCGCAAGCTGGGCGGGATTGGCCGTCGCTTCCGATGTCCCCGGGATCGGCGACGCCAAACCGATCGAATTTCTCGGCATCCCGCTGCTCTTGGTGCGTGATCGCAGCGACAGGGTGCGTGTTTTCCAGAACATCTGCCGTCACCGCGGGATGATCCTTGTCTCGTCCCCCCGCAAGATCGAAGGCGCGATCCGCTGCCCCTATCACTCCTGGTGTTACGCCACCGATGGCCGCCTTGTCAGCACACCCCACGTCGGCGGCCCCGGACACAACCGGCACGAGGCGATCGTGCAGGACGATCTGGGGTTGATCGAGGTCCGCAGCCACATCTGGTTCGATACGGTCTTCGTCAATATCGACGGCGAGGCCCCACCCTTCGAGGAGGTGCATGCCGACCTCATCGCGCGATGGGCCGATTTCGATCAGCCGATGTATCATGGCGGTGCGGACAGCACATTCATGCTGCCGGTCGAGACCAACTGGAAGCTCGCAGTCGAGAACTACTGCGAAAGCTACCACCTGCCATGGGTGCATCCGGGCCTGAACAGCTACTCCCGGCTCGAGGATCACTACAATATCAACGAACGCGGCAAATACTCGGGGCAAGGCACCCTCGTCTACCAGCAGCTCAAAGGCGGGGATGGCACGGTTTTTCCGGACTTCCCCAACATCGACCAGAAATTCATCGACGGCGGGGAATACATCACCCTCTATCCCAATGTGCTGATGGGGGTGCAGCGCGATCAGACCTTCATCATCATTCTCGAGCCGCGCAGCTTGGCACACACCCACGAGCACGTGCACATCTACTATGCCACCCCCGGAACCGACGACGCCCTGCGTCGCAAGAACTGTGCCCAGTGGCGCGGTGTCTTCGAAGAGGACGTCTTCGTCGTCGAAGGCATGCAGAAGGGGCGCCATGCGCCGGGTTTCGACGGGGGCCGCTTCAGCCCCGCGATGGACGGGCCGACGCATTGCTTTCATGACTGGGTCGCAGGCAAGATAAGCGACCATCTTCGATGCGCGTGAACGGGCTGCAGGAACGCCTGCTCAGCGCCCATGCCGCCGATGACCGCGCGGGGCTGGTCGCGCTTTATGCCCAGGCCGCGGACGAAAGCCCCGACCGCGATGCGGCCTGCTTCTTTCTGACCCACGCCTATGTCTTCGGGCTCGAGACCGATCATCCCGCCGTGCCTGCAATCCATGCCCGTCTGCGGGCCGAAGGCCGTATCTGACCCCTTGCCCCTGCCCCGGCAAACGACCACGTTAGGGGCAGGACACCAAAGGATGCAGCATGGCCCCGCGCAAGATCATCATCGATACAGACCCCGGACAGGACGATGCGGTCGCGATACTGCTGGCCCTTTCTTCGCCCGAGGATGTCGAGGTCTTGGGCATCACCGCTGTCGCGGGCAATGTGCCGTTGTCGCTGACCGAGAAAAACGCACGGATCGTGTGTGAACTGGCCGGCAAGCCCGACACAAAGGTCTTTGCAGGTTGCGATGCACCGATGAAACGCCAGCTTGTCACGGCTGAACATGTGCACGGCAAGACGGGCCTCGACGGTCCGCCGATGGACGATCCGACGATGCCGTTGCAGGATCAGCATGCCGTCGATTTCATCATCGAGACCTTGCGCAACGAACCGGCCGGCACCGTCACGCTTTGCCCCATCGGGCCGCTGACGAATATCGCGACCGCATTCGAGCGCGCGCCTGATATCGTCGCGCGCGTGCAGGAAATCGTCCTGATGGGCGGGGCGTATTTCGAGGTCGGCAACATCACGCCGGCCGCCGAATTCAACATCTACGTCGATCCCGAAGCCGCCAAGTGCGTGTTCGATGCCGGTGTGCCGCTGGTCGTCATGTCACTGGATGTCACCCACAAGGCGCTGACGACGAAGCCGCGCATCGACGCATTTCGCGCCATGGGCACAAAGGTCGGCGACATGGTCGCTGCCTGGACCGATTTCTTCGAGCGTTTCGACATGGAGAAATACGGCTCCGAAGGCGCCCCGCTGCACGACCCCTGCACCATCGCCTACCTTATCGACCCCGACCTCTTCAGCGGGCGCCATATCAATGTCGAGATCGAAACGACGAGCGAATTGACCCTCGGCATGACTGTCGCCGACTGGTGGCGCGTCTCGGGGCGTGAACCCAATGCGCTGTTCATCGGCGACATCGACGCCGAAGGCTTTTACGCGCTGCTTGCCGACCGGCTGGGACGCCTGTGATGCAGATACCTTTCGATAACAGCTATGCCCGATTGCCAGCGCAGTTGTTCACACCGCAACTGCCGACACCCGTGAAACAGCCTGCGCTGATTGCGACGAACGCTGATCTGGCCGCCGTGCTGGGGATCGATGCTGCCGGTCTGAACCAGCCCGAGGCCGTGCAGGTCTTTGCGGGCAATCATGTTCCCGAAGGGGCGGCCCCGCTCGCGCAGCTATACGCAGGCCACCAGTTCGGCCAATGGAACCCGCAGCTTGGCGACGGGCGTGCCGTGCTGCTGGGCGAGGTGGTGGGCACAGACGGCCTGCGCCGCGATATCCAGCTGAAGGGATCGGGCCGGACACCCTACTCGCGCAGCGGTGACGGCCGGGCCTGGCTTGGACCGGTGATGCGCGAATACCTTGTCAGCGAAGCCATGCACGCCCTTGGCGTCCCGACGACACGGGCCCTCGCGGCCGTCACCACCGGCGAGGAGGTCTACCGCGAAGACAGGTTGCCCGGGGCCATCATCACACGGGTCGCGCAAAGCCATATCCGTGTCGGCACCTTTCAGGTGCTGGCGGCCCGCGGGGACAAGGCGGCGCTGCAGGCGCTGACCGATCACGTGATCGCAAGGCACTATCCGGATGCGACCGGCCCTGCCGATCTGCTGGACAAGGTCATCGCACGTTACGCGCGCCTGATTGCGCAATGGATGGGTCTGGGCTTCATTCACGGGGTGATGAATACCGACAATGTCTCGATCGCGGGCGAAACCATCGATTACGGCCCCTGCGCCTTCATGGACAGCTACCACCCCGAAACCGTGTTCTCGGCCATCGACCAGTTCGGACGCTATGCCTATGTCAACCAGCCCGCCATCGGCACCTGGAACATGGCGCAGTTCGCCACCGCGCTCGTCCCGCTGATGACGGATCGCGACCGGGCGGTGACGGATTTCACGACCGCGGTCCACCGCATGCCGGAGATCTACCAGTCGGAATGGATTGCGGTCTTTGGGGCCAAGCTGGGCCTGCGCGATGCGACCCTCGAGGATCGGGGACTGATCGAGGATCTGCTGACGCTGATGGCGCAGGACGGCGCCGATTTCACCAATACGTTCGCCGCCCTCGGCACCGCCGGTGCGCGCGACCAGTTCCTCAGCCGCGACGCCTTCGACCAATGGGAAAGCCGCTGGCAGGCCCGTGCGCCCGATGCCGCGCTCATGGCGCGCAGCAATCCACGCATCATTCCGCGCAACCACCGCGTCGAAGAGGCGATCGTCGCCGGACGTGCCGGCGATTACGCGCCGTTTCACGCGCTGCTGGCCGCTGTCACGCGACCTTACGCCCCGCTGACCGAAGCGACCGCCCCCCTTGCCCGCGCGCCAGCACTGGAAGAGCGTGTCATGCGTACCTTCTGCGGAACCTGACGCATTGCCCGATCATCATCTTGCCGGAAATACTCCCGCCGGAGGCTCCTGACCGCGCCACCGGCACAAGGCTCACCGGTCACCGAGCATCCAGTCGCCATCAGGCCAGAAGGCGTGAAAAGCGAAGGCGAACATCACGTCATGGGCCAGATCATTGCCGGCCGCATCGCGCACCCGCACATTGCCCACATTGCGCCCCTCACCGATCCGCGCTGTATCGAGCGCCGAGGCCTGGCCGGAGGACCATGAAAGGGTGATACCGTTTTCGGTCAATGCGCCCGCCTCGGCCAGACGCGGCAGCGGCCAGGCCGCATCCCCGACACGGACAACGCGCACCAATGGCGGGATATCGTGCGGCGGGTTCTCGCCGGAATAAAGAAACGGGCGATCGGACGAATCGTATCGCACGTAAGGGTTCTGGCCATAGCTGCGCGGGTAATCGGGTTCGGCCATGACCAGACCGTCAGGGTTGCGGGCGACGAAGACCTGCCAGCCCTCCATCCAGGTCGGCAAAGTGTCCAATTCGGTCCCCGTCAACGCGCCGACGATCCCCTCGCCCGTGGCCTGCTGCCACCAGCTTTCGGTTTCGCGGTCATACATGATCATGTCCGAATTGCGCAGCTTGCCGGAGACGCCGAAAGACAGCACGCCCGCGGCCGTGCGCCTGTCGAAGGTGATGCCCGAATTGCACAGCGGGCAGAAGGTGACCGCTACGGGGATGCCCCCGACCTCGTCGTTCACGATCTCATGCCATGTCAGATAGCGGATCGGGTAGGCGCGTGGCACCTCGCCCTCGATCTGCAGCGTGATGACGGGCTCGCGCGGTGACAGGCCCTGTTTCTGCGCGACCGGCACGAACGCGGGATCATCGAGCGCGGGGATCCCGTCGCGGGGCGGCCCGCCCGAGATGATTTCGACCCAGCTTTCAAGACTGGTGGTTTCGAAATCGGTGTTCGGCCATTCGTATTTCCAGAATGCAGGATCGGCCACCGCGACGCCGGCGGCGGTACAAAAGGCGGCAATTGTGGTGATCAGGCGCATCGTGACCTCCTTCAAGATGGGACCACGGTGCACGCTGGACTGGGATCTGCCTAGCCCCCACACGCGTATGTGAGGGGGCCGGCCACCGTTATTGCGTGACGCGCACGTCTGCCATCACGTCGGGTTGTCCGATCACGGCACCGTTCGCGCCGGTACCGCGCTTGATGGCGTCGACCACGTCCATGCCTTCGGTCACCTCACCGACGACGGTATATTGGCCGTTCAGGAAATAACCGGGTTCGAACATGATGAAGAACTGGCTGTTGGCCGAGTCGGGGTTCTGCGCCCGCGCCATGCCGACGATCCCGCGTTCAAAGGGCAGATCCGAAAATTCGGCAGGGATATTGCCGTATTCCGACCCGCCCGTGCCGGCGCGCGCCAGATCCATCCCCATCACACCGTTTTCGACGTCACCCGTCTGGGCCATGAAGCCGTCGATCACCCGGTGAAAGACAACGCCGTCATAGCTGCCGTCTTCGGCGATCTGCGTGATCTGCTCGACATGCAGGGGTGCCACCTCTTCGAAGAGGTCGATCACGATGGTGCCGCTGGCCTCACCCTCGACGTCGATTTCGAGGCCGGTGGCAAGGACGGGGCTGGCAAGAAGGGAAAAGGCGACAGCAAGTTTATACATCGGCAGCCACCTTTACGCTGATCATGCGGTCGGGGTTCATCGGCGGTTCGCCCCGGTTGAGGGCGTCGACATGCTCCATCCCCGAGATCACCTGCCCGTAGACGGTGTATTGCCCGTTGAGGAAATCATTGTCCTTGAAGTTGATGAAAAACTGGCTGTTGGCAGAGTTGGGGTTCTGCGACCGTGCAGCCCCGAGCGAGCCGCGGGCATGGGGTATCTTGGAAAACTCGGCCGGCAGGTCAGGCAGGTCCGACCCGCCGGTGCCGGCACGCCCCAGATTGAACCCGTCTTCCATGTTGCCGTTGGCCACATCACCGGTCTGGGCCATGAAGCCGTCGATCACCCGGTGAAAGCAGACGTTGTCGTATTTGCCGGCACGGGCGAGCTCTTTCATCCGCTCGGTATGCTTCGGGGCCACGTCGGGCATCAGCGCGATGACGACATCGCCGCCCTTCAGCGTCATGATGATCGTGTTTTCGGGATCTTTGATTTCGGCCATCTGTCTCTCCTGCGTTTCAGCGTCGCCGACAGACATATGGCCCTTGGCGACAATGAACAAGGCGGTCCGGTTGACGCGGGGCACGGATTGCCGCAACACCGAGGCAACGCAATTCCGCCCAATGGAGCATCACATGACCTGGAAAACACTCGACGACATGGATTTCGACGGCAAGCGGGCGCTGGTGCGGGTCGATATCAACGTTCCCGTCGAGGACGGGCGTGTCACCGACCCCACGCGGATCGAACGTATCTGCGACACGGTCTACGACATTCAGGACAAGGGCGGCAAAGTGATCCTGATGGCGCATTTCGGGCGTCCCAAAGGCCAGGTTGTTCCGGAAATGTCGCTCGAGATCATTGCGCCGGCCGTTGCCGATGTGCTCGGGCTGCCGGTGACATGGGTCAATTCCGATTACCGCGACGCCGTCAAGGAGATGGAAGGCGACGAAGTGCTCTTGCTGGAAAACCTGCGTTTCAATCCTGCAGAGGAAGAAAACGATCCGGCCTTTGCAAAACGCCTCGCCAGCCTTGCTGACATCTATGTCAACGACGCTTTTTCCGCCGCGCACCGGGCCCACGCCAGCACCGAAGCCATCGCGCATCTGCTGCCTGCCTGTGCGGGCCGGTTGATGGCCGAGGAACTGATGGCGCTGGAAAAGGCGCTGGGTTCACCGGACCGTCCTGTCGTCGCCGTGGTCGGCGGGGCCAAGGTTTCGACCAAGCTCGACCTTCTGGGAAACCTCGTCACCAAAGTCGATGCTCTGGTCATCGGCGGCGGCATGGCGAATACATTTCTCGCCGCTCAGGGCATCGACGTGGGCAAGTCGCTGTGTGAGCACGACCTCGCCGATACGGCCCGCGAGATCGCGGCCAAGGCGGCGCAGGCGGGCTGCGAGATCCTGTTGCCCCGCGACGTGGTCGTGGCGCGCGAATTCAAGGCCGGTGCCGCCAGCGAGGTGGTCGCTGTGGAAGAGTGTCCCGCGGATGCGATGATCCTCGATGCCGGCCCCGACAGCGTCGCCCATATCGTGCAGGTGCTGGAGCGGTCGAAGACGCTTGTCTGGAACGGCCCGTTAGGGGCCTTCGAGATCGCACCATTCGATGCCGCGACCAACGCCGCGGCTGCGCGCGCAGCGGAATTGTCGAAGGCCGGCAAGCTGGTATCGGTCGCAGGCGGCGGCGATACGGTCGCAGCCCTCAACAAGGCAGGGGCCGCCGATGATTTCACCTATGTGTCGACCGCGGGCGGGGCATTCCTTGAATGGATGGAAGGCAAGGATCTGCCGGGTGTCGCCGCGCTGATGTGACCGGACAGCGGTGGCGCCGCCCCCTGCGGACGACAGAGGCTCTGCCGAGGTATAGAGGACGATAATACCGCGTCGTACGATACCTGGGCGGTACGTTTGCGATAACATCATGGGCGGTTGCGCTAACACATTTGCAACGGCGACGCCTGCCACCTATCGGTGCCTTACCGCCAACATGCCGAGGAGGGCCCGCGATGAAGACCACCCGTATCGTTCAGAAAATCCTGTCCAATTACGAGGGCGACACACCGGGCGTCAAAGCAAATCTCGCGCGGATCATGATGACCGGCAAGCTGGGCGGCACGGGCAAGATGATCATCCTGCCCGTGGATCAGGGGTTCGAGCATGGACCGGCGCGGTCATTCGCCCCCAATCCTGCGGCGTATGACCCGCACTATCATTACCGGCTTGCCATCGACGCGGGGCTGAATGCCTATGCCGCACCCCTTGGCATGCTCGAAGCCGGGGCGGATACGTTCGCGGGCCAGATCCCGACCATCCTCAAGGTGAATTCCGCCAATTCCCTCATCCCCTCGGCGGCGCCCAAGACCCAGGCGATTACCGCCTCGGTCGATGATGCCTTGCGGCTGGGCTGTTCGGCCATCGGGTTCACGGTCTATCCGGGATCGTCGGCGGCGCTGAACATGTTCAACGATATCGCCGAGATGCGGCGCGAGGCAGCAGCCAAGGGTATTGCGACAGTCATCTGGTCCTACCCGCGTGGCGAGGCACTGGACAAGGACGGCGAGACCGCGATCGACATCGCCGCCTACGCCGCCCAGATCGCGGCGCTTCTGGGGGCACATATCATCAAGATCAAACTGTCGACCGATCACCTGAGCCTCGGTGAGGCGCGCAAGGTTTATGAAGAACAAAAGATCGACATCGCCACCCAGGCCGCCCGCGTGCGCCACTGTGTCCAGTCCGCCTTCGACGGACGGCGGTTGATGGTCTTTTCGGGCGGTGCCGCCAAGGGCGCTGATGCGGTCTACGACGATGCACGCGCGATCCGCGATGGCGGCGGCAACGGGTCGATCATCGGGCGCAACAGCTTTCAGCGTGACCGCGACGATGCCATGGACATGCTGAACAAGCTGGTCGATATCTACCGCGGCAAATCCTGAACGCAGCGAGCCCACATGATGGCACCGGCCCACAATTTCAGCGACGATTTCATTGCCCAGCTTGCGGCGCTGAAAGAGCGTGCCGCAACGACTGTCGAGCCTTGGGCCGAGGTCCTGCGCTGCGTGGCCGCCATCCCGCCGCTGCCACCCGAGGCCGCGACCATCCGTCTGGCCTCCACCATCGAGGGCGACTACCTGCTGGCCGCGGAATCGGTGCTTGTCGGCACCGAAGACGGCAGGTCGGTCGTGTGCGAGGGCGACCAGAAATCCCGTCTCGACAAAGCAAGAAAGGCCATCTGGCAGGCCGCCCCACCGGAGGTTCTCGATCTTTCCTATGCTTTGCGCGGCACGGTCTTCAGACAGGACGCGCAGAATGCCGCCCTGCACAAGGTTTACGACGAGCTGTGGTTTCCCCTGCTCCGCCAAAGCCTTCCATCCGGTCTGTTCGACGGGTTTCCGGTAGCGGTGAAATGCGGGCTTTTCGATTTCGACGGCGGGCTTCTGGAAATATCGCTGCACGAAGGGCCTTAGGGCAAGGTCCGGGCCACATCCGGGCAAAAAGGGGATTCCCAAGGCGAATCGAATATGCGAGTCTGCATCAACCGCCCGGCAGAGGCGGTTCATGAGGCAGACAATGATCCGACGCAGTGGCCCACATCTCGGTGCCGTCTTCTATGCTCTCAGCATGATCACGCTGGGCGTTTATTTCACCTTCGCCGCCGTGCAGGGCGATTACGGGGTGTTCAAACGGCTTGAAGTGAAAGCAGAGGGTGCCGCGCTGGCCGAGGAGCTGACTGTTTTGCAGGCCGAAGTTGCGCGGATGGAAAACCTGACCACCCGCTTGTCCGACGATTTTCTGGATCTCGACCTGCTTGACCAGCAGGCGCGCGACGTGCTGGGTATGACCCGCGCGGACGAGATCGTCATCCGCTGACCCGCCAGACAGTCGGCCCGTGCAACGCGGCTATTCGCCTGCGCCGTGACCGCCCGGCACTTTCCCCCTCGCAATTTCCGCCCGCATCGTTTAAGCAATTGTTTAATACTAAACTAATTACGCCACCGCTGGAGGATTGCATATGCCGCCGAAAAAGGCCGCCGCGAAACCCAACGTCTCAGCCGAGGAACTGCTGAGCCATTACCGTGAAATGCTGCTGATCCGGCGGTTCGAGGAAAAGGCGGGCCAACTTTACGGCATGGGCCTGATCGGCGGTTTCTGCCACCTTTACATCGGTCAGGAAGCCGTGGTCGTCGGGCTCGAGGCTGCGGCCGAGGAAGGCGACAAACGCGTCACATCGTATCGCGATCACGGCCATATGCTGGCTTGCGGCATGGACCCCAAGGGCGTCATGGCGGAACTGACCGGACGCGAGGGCGGCTATTCCAAGGGGAAAGGCGGCTCGATGCACATGTTCTCGAAGGAAAAGCACTTTTACGGCGGGCACGGCATCGTCGCCGCGCAGGTTCCGATTGGTGCAGGGCTTGCCTTCGCCGACAAATACCGGGGCAACGACCGTGTCACCTTCACCTATTTCGGCGACGGTGCCGCCAACCAGGGTCAGGTCTATGAGACCTACAACATGGCCGAGCTTTGGGACCTGCCCGTCATCTTCGTGATCGAGAACAACCAGTATGCGATGGGCACCTCGGTCAAGCGGTCCACCAAGTCGCCCAGCCTCTGGGAGCGCGGTGCAGCCTATGGCATCCCCGGCGAAGAGGTCGACGGGATGAACGTACTGGCCGTCAAGGAAGCCGGCGAACGCGCGATCGCGCACTGCCGCGCCGGCAAGGGGCCATATATCCTCGAGGTGAAGACATATCGCTATCGCGGGCATTCGATGTCCGATCCCGCGAAGTACCGCACCCGCGAAGAGGTGCAGAAAATGCGCGACGAGCGTGACCCGATCGAGGCGATCCGTGACATGCTCCTGACCGGCAAACATGCGTCCGACGAAGAACTCAAGGCGATCGACAAGGAAATCAAGGGCATCATCAACGATGCCGCCGACTTCTCGAAGGAGAGCCCGGAGCCCGATCTCGAAGAGCTTTGGACCGATATCTACGCCAAAGAGATCCCGCAGGAGGCATGATGAGACCTGACCAGCACAGGACCGTATTCGTCGCCGGGGCCATCTGCCTTTGTGCGCTGACCCCGGCTTGGGCCGACGGGCACGCCGATGCAGCGGCACGGCTGTCCGAAACGCTTGGCCTGCCTGCGGAAGGCGACCAGGGCGCGGTCCGTTTCGAACAGGTGGCCGCGTGCCAATATGCGAAAATCACCGAGAGCTCTGCCGCGGGTGCCTACCTGTTCTCGGCCAGAAGCGTGATCGATTTTTCAGCGGCGACATTCACACAGGTCGACACCGACATCGACGAGGAAAACGCCCTCGGCGCGATCCGGATCAAGAACCCTGACGAAATCGATGCCGTCAGCTATCGCACGGACTACTTCGAGGTGCCCGCAGAATCGCAAGAAACGCTGACGAACATCGGGGCCACCTGCGAAGGCAGCACGTGTCTCCGGGAAGGCATGCGTGACAGCCTGACATTCTACATCCGAGGCGATGACCTTGAAACGCGGCTGGCCGCTGTCGAAGCAGACCTCCTTGCCCTCGGCGCGGCTTGCGCCCCAAATTGACGGAAAGATAAGATGGCAACCGAAATACTGATGCCCGCGCTTTCGCCCACGATGGAAGAAGGCACCCTTGCAAAATGGTTGGTCAAGGAAGGCGATACCGTATCCTCTGGCGATATCCTCGCCGAAATCGAAACCGACAAGGCCACGATGGAGTTCGAGGCCGTCGATGAAGGTGTGATGGGTAAGATCCTCATCGAAGAAGGCACAGAGGGTGTGAAGGTGAACACCGCGATCGCGATCCTCGTCGAGGAAGGCGAAGACGCCGACAGCGCCGAAATCGACACGAGCCAGTCACAACAGCCCGTCGCCGCAGACAAGGAGCAAAGCTCTGAAACGGCGCCCGCCGCAGCCATGTCGCATCCCGATCCCGAACCGGTCGCCGACGCCACCCCAGACTGGGACACCGACGCCACGGTCAAATCCACCACGGTTCGCGAAGCCCTTCGTGACGCGATGGCCGAAGAGATGCGGCGCGACCCCGAGGTCTTCCTGATGGGCGAGGAAGTCGCCGAGTACCAGGGTGCCTACAAGATATCGCAGGGCCTGCTGGACGAATTCGGCGCCAAGCGCGTGATCGACACCCCGATCACCGAACATGGGTTTACCGGTATCGGCGTAGGTGCGGCCTTTGGCGGCCTCAAGCCAATCGTCGAATTCATGACATTCAACTTCGCCATGCAAGCCATTGACCAGATTATCAACTCTGCCGCCAAGACGCTTTACATGTCCGGCGGGCAAATGGGTGCGCCCATGGTCTTCCGCGGCCCCAACGGAGCTGCCGCGCGCGTCGGTGCGCAGCACAGCCAGGATTACGCCGCATGGTACATGCAGGTGCCCGGCCTCAAGGTCGTCATGCCCTACTCTGCCGCTGACGCCAAAGGCCTGATGAAAACCGCGATCCGCGATGCAAACCCGGTGATCTTCCTCGAGAACGAAATCCTCTACGGCAAATCCTTCGATGTGCCCGTGATGGACGATTTCACCATCCCCTTCGGCAAGGCCAAGATCGAGCGCCCGGGTGATGACGTGACCATCGTCAGCTTCGGCATCGGCATGACCTATGCGCTGGACGCCGCTCAGAAGCTTGCCGAGGACGGCATCAACGCCGAGGTCATCA
>Ga0207419_1000702_pt1 | contig 28367 bp, 17 predicted proteins | sample ElkSloMetagenome_4_FD_184723 | JGI IMG/M metagenome (GOLD analysis project Ga0207419, IMG submission 184723) | Hot spring microbial communities from Elkhorn Slough, Monterey Bay, USA - MD2A (version 2) | ecosystem: Environmental > Aquatic > Marine > Intertidal zone > Estuary: Microbial mat ... | reverse complement strand
TCGCCTTTGTTCCATGCTCATGAAAAAACATATACTATTATTTGCATTTGTAACATTAGGACTGGGGTTAAGTGCACAAGAACTGCCTGAAGCCTGGGAAGCCGAACAGTCTTTTAGAAAAACTGGAATGCTCGTTCTTGGTTCTTGGGCTACTGCAAATATAGTCACCGGTCTTGTAGGGCGCTCTCAAACTACCGGAAGTCTTTCAAAGTTTTACGAAATGAATGCCCTGTGGAATTCAGTTAATTTAGGCTTAGCTGTTTTTAGCTATATATCCGCTCAAAATATGGATGCGAGTGGAAGTGCCTTTGAACTGTATGAGTCTCAACAACAGCTCGATAAAATTCTTTTATTTAACGCTGGTCTGGATCTGGCCTATATGGCTTCCGGATTTTGGATGTTAGAACGTTCTAAAAATATCGAGAACAAGGACCAGTGGGAAGGCTATGGAAGATCTATTGTGCTTCAGGGAGCCTTTCTTTTTGTTTTCGATCTCGCAATGGTTGGTCTTCACAAACGAGTCCACATAGGAGAAGATTCTTTTCTTGAAATACAATCCCTTGTACCCGGTCAGTTAGGCCTTTCATTCTATTTCTAATTAATATCTGCTTTCCCAGATTTGTTAATTATTGAATTTCTTTTGTTCCCAAACTCCATTTCCCCTACTTATATTTACTCCAGCTAACAAGAGCGATACGATGATGAAATGCGGACTGAGCCTATGGTCCGCTTTTTATTTTTATAGCAGTTTTTGAGATTTTATACACTCTCATGCTATTCAGATTTATATACTCTGGTATGTCTTAATTAAGAATCAAGTAAACTTTTTGGTGGCTAGCTTTCCTAGAAAAGATGGTTTTGTAAAATATACAATAGCTATTCTGTCTAAGTCTATACAACAGCTCATCTCAGGTCGTTTAAGATTTTACCATTTACGATCACTCCATCTATGGCAGGATTTCCAAAAGAGTAGGGTAAATAGGAAAGATGCTCGCACTTTTCCGTAATAATCAGGTTAGCTTTTTTTCCTTCCGCTATGCTTCCCAGATGATCTGATACTTCCATTGCAGCGGCACCATTGATGGTAGCGGCATTAATTGCTTCGTTGGGAGTGATACCCATCTTAATGCAGGCTAGCGAAACTGCCAATGACATATTGGACGAAGGGGCCGAACCGGGATTGAAATCTGTGGCAATTGCGGCAATGACATCATTATCAATAAGTTTACGCATCGGGGTGTATGGAATACTCAAAAACAAACTACATAATGGCAGGGCTGTTGTTACGGTGTTTGAACCGGAAAGAGCTTTGATATCTGAGTCCTTAAGCACTTCCAAATGATCAACAGAAAGAACTCCTTCAGAAACCAATTTGGGAATTGCATCGAGCGAATTGAACTGATTTACATGAATCTTACTTTTTAGGCCATAATTTGCACCGGCTTCAACAATTTTTAGCGTTTCTTCTACAGTGAAGTACCCCTTTTCACAAAAAACATCGATGTAGTCAGCCAGGTTTTTTTCGGCAATTTCAGGTAGCATTTCTTCCACAACCAAATCCACATACTCTCTTTGTTTCCCTTTAAAATTAGAAGGAATGGCGTGCGCACCTAGAAAAGTAGACTTGATTGTAAGTTCGGATGTTTCTTGGAGCATCTTTATCACGCTGAGCATTTTAAGCTCACTTTCCGTGCTTAGCCCGTAGCCTGATTTGATCTCAATTGCTCCGGTACCATTTAGCATAGCCAATCGCAATCGGGCTAACGCCTTTTCGTAAAGCTCGTCTTTGCTCATTTTGCCTAGCTTTTCTGCAGAATTTAAAATTCCACCACCACGAGCAGCTATTTCTTCATAAGTCAAGCCCTTAATACGATCTTCAAATTCCAATTCTCTTGAAGCCGCAAATACCAGGTGGGTATGAGAATCGCACCAGGCGGGGAGAACAAATCTTCCTTCAGCGTCAATTACTTCCAGATTTCGCCAATCTGTAATACCACCCCACTCATCCATAGAACCAAATAAGGCTATTTCTCCATCTTCAATAGCCAAAAAGGCATCTTTTATTATGGGAAGTGAATTCATTTCTTTTCCACGAAGAAACCTTACACCTTCTCTATGGGTTCCAACTAATCCTTTGATGTTTTTTATGAGAATACGCATAAATCGAGAGCCTTATTCACAGGCAAAAATGGTAAAATACACTTGAAATAGGGTCATAATTGGGCATAGAATAATACTATCTTTGGCCGCATGGCTGGAAATAGCTACGGTAAAATTTTCAAGCTCACCACATTCGGTGAGTCGCACGGCACGGCAATTGGAGGTATTATAGACGGATGTCCTGCCGGTATTCAGTTGAACATTGATGAAGTGCAGCGTGATCTGGATCGGCGAAGACCGGGGCAATCTGATCTAACTACTCCGCGAAATGAATCGGATAAGGTGGAATGGCTATCGGGAATATTCGAAGGAAAATCAACGGGTACTCCGATTGCCTTTATCATTTACAATAAAGATTATCGAAGCCGCGATTACAGCGATATCAAAGACGTTTTTCGTCCTTCACATGCAGATTTTGTCTACGCGGAAAAGTATGGCATTCGCGATTACAGGGGAGGGGGTAGATCAAGCGCCCGAGAGACTGCTAGTCGAGTAGCAGCTGGTGGAATAGCCAAGCAATTACTTGGAAATAAAGGCATTCAGATTAGGGCATTTGTCAGTCAAATAGGGAAGATAAAAGCAGAAATTGACCCAGACCAGATCAATTTGGATACTCCTGAAAATGAATTGCGCTGCCCTGATGATAAAGCAGCTGCTGAAATGCGTAAAATTCTTGAACAGACTAAAGCCGAAGGCGATACGCTGGGCGGAGTAGTTACCTGTATTCTTAAAAATGTTCCAGCTGGCCTGGGAGAGCCCGTTTTTGATAAGCTTCACGCAGAGCTGGGAAAAGCCATGCTAAGCATAAATGCGGTGAAAGGCTTTGAAATAGGTTCAGGATTTGCTGCCGTTGAAATGAAGGGGAGTGAGCACAACGATTCTTTCGAGAAAACTGAAAAGGGTGTCCGGACAAAAACCAATTTTAGCGGTGGAATTCAGGGTGGTATTTCCAATGGAATGGATATCGTATTCAAAGTGGCCTTTAAACCTGTGGCTAGTATAGCCAAAGCCCAGCAAACTATATCTGATAAAGGCGAAAATCGAAATATTGAAGTGAAAGGACGCCACGACCCCTGCGTGGTGCCACGGGCTGTGCCAATAGTTGAAGCCATGGCGGCCCTGGTTTTGGCCGATTTTGAATTGAGAAACAGAGCATCTACTTTATGAAGAAACTCGCGCTGCATTGGAAAATAATAATCGGTCTTGTACTCGGAATTATCTGGGCTTTTGCATCCAGCTCTCTGGGGCTCAACGAGTTTACCCGGAACTGGATAGATCCATTTGGAACGATCTTTATCCGGTTATTGAAATTTATTGCGGTACCATTGGTTTTATTTTCAATTATTTCGGGAATAGCCGAGTTACGCGATATATCAAAGCTGGGAAGAATGGGGGCGAAGACCTTAGGCATGTATCTGCTCACAACTGTTACCGCAGTTTCCTTAGGCTTACTTCTGGTAAATGTAACTAAGCCAGGCAAGCTGGTTGATGAGAATACGCGCATAAAAAACAGAATTTCCTATGAGCTCTGGGCCCAGGAAGAAGGCTTGGTTTTAAAAGACGATAAATTACTATCGCAAGATCCTGAGTACGCATCTTATCTCAGTGCTGCCCAGCAAAAAGCAACAGAAGAGAGAGAGTCTGAAGTAACCATGTCGCGGATGAAGACAGCTAAGGAAAAAGAAGATGAAGTGCCTCTGCAGTTTATTGTAGATATGGTTCCTGAAAATATTATCCTTTCGGTATCAGATAATGGACTCATGCTACAGGTTATATTCTTCGCCATATTTTTTGGCATATGTCTGGCCATGCTTCCAGAAGAGAAGGTTGAGAATGTCAAAAAATTCTTTAACGGCACGAACGAGGTATTCCTTAAGATGGTAGACATTGTTATGCAAGCAGCTCCGTTCTTCGTTTTTGCATTAATGGCCGGTGTTATCAGTAAAATGGCTGACACCCCGGCTGAGGTATTTGAAATCTTCAAAGGCCTCGGTGGATACTCCCTAGTTGTGCTGACGGGGTTATTTTTTATGATCTTTATCTTTTATCCCGTTCTTGCCAGAACTGTGGTGCGCCCACTTAGCTATTCACAGTTTTTCAAGAGAATTAGCCCGGCTCAGTTTCTTGCATTCTCAACCAGTTCAAGTGCTGCGACACTGCCGGTAACGATGGAGTGCGTTGAAGAGAATATAGGTGTTTCTAGGAACGTAACGAGCTTCGTGCTACCTATTGGGGCAACTGTAAATATGGATGGAACGAGCTTGTACCAGGCAATTGCAGTTATCTTTTTAGCACAATTACATATGGTAGATCTGAGTATGGGCCAGCAATTAACGATCGTATTAACTGCTACTCTGGCATCAATTGGCTCTGCAGCTGTTCCCAGTGCAGGATTGGTGATGCTTATTATCGTTCTTCAAAGTGTTGGACTCAATCCACTGTGGATAGCAATAATTTTCCCGGTTGATCGTATCTTAGATATGTGCAGAACCGTTGTGAATGTTACCGGCGATGCAACCGTTTCCACCATTATTGCCAAAAGCGAGAATGAGTTGAACTACGTGGAAAACCCTTAAACAAACAACATGAAAAAATTTTTCAAGATCCTTGGAATAGCGGTACTTCTTATACTGATCGTTCTATTCGTCGCTCCATTCTTTTTAAAGGGAAAAATCATAGATCTGGTAAAATCTGAAGCCAATAAAAACCTCAATGCGAAGGTTGAGTTCGCTGATGTAAATCTTTCTCTTTTTAAGAGCTTCCCAGATCTGTTTGTCGGGGTTGAAGCTTTAAGTGTTGTAGGGGTTGAAGAATTTGAAGGTGATACTCTGGCAGCGATGAAAAGTTTGAATCTCTCTGTTAATGTCATGAGTGCCATTAGCGGTGATCGACTCGAAATCAATGAGATCAATCTCCAGAATCCCTTGGTCAATGTCATTGTCCACGAAGATGGTCAGGCAAATTATGATATTGCTAAGGAAACAGAAGACGAACCAGAAGAACCAACTGATACTGGTTCAGAAGGCGGAGCCATGTCACTCAGCATTGAAAGTTATAGCATAGAAAAAGGAACCATTATCTACTCAGACCAGAGCTTGAAGATGCTCATGGTGCTTCTTGATTTGAATCATCGGGGTTCCGGAAATTTTGCCGACGAAGTTTTCACGCTCTCTACAGATACCGAGATTGGAGATGTATACTTTGATTATGAAGGTTCTACCTACATCCAAAAAACAAGAGCTAATCTCAAGGCAGATATCGGAATGGATCTTGAAAACATGAAGTTCACCTTTGAGGAGAATGAACTGGCTATAAATAATCTGCTGCTTGCATTTGATGGCTGGTTGGCCATGCCGGAAGATGATATTGATATGGCCATTACTTATTCATCAACCAATAATGATCTAGCCGGTTTGTTATCGCTGATACCTTCCGAATACACAGCGGATATGGAGGGCGTAGACGCTTCAGCAAAAATTGGCTTTTCGGGCTATGTGAAAGGGGCTTACAACGACAATTCCATGCCCGGATTCGGTGTTGATCTGAATGTAGATAACGGAAAAGTAAGATATCCAGACCTACCCAAAAGCATACAGAATATGCAGGTAAAGGCTCAAATAAAATCTCCGGAAGGCAATGATCTTGACGCTCTAACTGTGAATGTCCCAAAATTTTACATGGAAATAGGTAGCTCGGAAAATAATCTAGACGCGCGCCTATCCCTTAAGAACCCCATGACTGACCCAAAAATAGATACACGAGTGGATGCAGATATTGAACTGAATAGTTTTATGGATGCTATACCTATACAGGGAATTCAGGAATTGGCCGGTCAGCTCTCCGCCCATTTTGGCTTGAAGGGAGCTTTGAGCGATGTAGAGAATCAGCGCTTTGAGAAGTTCGCAGCAGATGGAGCAGTTAACTTGAACAGTTTTATTTACACAGACAGCGCATATAGTGTTTCCATACCAAAAGCCATGACAACTATTAGTCCGCAAAAGCTGGATATTTCCACCTTTGAAATGGTTTTTGATGAAATGAATATTCAGGCTAATGGCTATGCCGATAACTATGTGAATTACATTTTAAAAGACACGACTCTCCATGGAAAATTCAATCTCAGCATAGATAAGATTAATGTAGATAAGTACCTGGCTGAAGATAGTTCTGAAGATAGTTCTGAAGAAGGTGATACGGAAACTGAATCACCTCAGAACTCAGAAGAATCTGAGCCATCAGATCACCTTGCTGAAGAGCCAATATTAGTTCCTGCTAATTTAGATGTTGAGCTTAAGGCTAATGTAGAAGAAATCCTTTATGACGGTTTGATTTTATCTGCTGTGAAAGGTGAATTAATAGTGCGAGATGAAGTAGCAAGGATAGAGAGCCTATCGTGTAATGCTCTTGATGGAAAAATTGCGATGACCGGATTGTATAACACGCAAATTCACAACAAGCCTACAGCCGAATTTTCTTATGATATCAATGATATAGATGTTCGTAAAGCCGCTACCACTGTAAAGATGGTAGAGCAATATGCTCCAATCGCAAAGCAGGCTAAGGGCAAGATATCATCTTCCTTCAATATTAAAACAGCGCTTCAGCCATCTTTGGAACCTGTTTATGAAAGTATGAATGGTAAAGGAAAGCTGCGTACATCTGGGGTTGTTATTGAAGGGGGGGAGTTTCTTGAAAAATTGTCCAGTACTCTAAAGTCGCCAGCCTTAGCTCGACAGGAAGTTCAGGATGTAAATGTTACCTTTTCTTTGAAGGATGGAAAGCTAACAACAGATCCTTTTGATGTTAAAATAAACGACATGACTGCTAATGTAAGTGGTTATACTACGGTTGAACAGGAAATAGACTATTTAATGAAAATGAAGGTACCGCGCGAATCTTTGGGCAGCGATTTCAATAAAATGGCCGAAGGATTCCTTGCGCAAGCCAATGCCTTCTTAGGGGGGAGCATGTCTCTCGGTGAAACGATCAAGGTGAATGTTAAAATTCAAGGAGAATTAGCAGACCCCAAAATTACTCCACAATTTGCTGGCATGGAAGGCGCATCAACCAAAGAAGTCGTGAAAGAGAAGATTGAAGAGGAGATAGAAAAAGTTAAAGATGATGCCTTAGAAGAAGCTCAAAAGCAAGCTGATAAAATTTTAGCCGATGCTCAAAAACAAGCTGACAAGATTGTAAAAGAAGCTGAGAAGGCTGCACAGAAGTTGAAAGAAGAAGCTGATAAACAAGCGCAAAAATTAATAGACGAAGCAAATAATCCTATTTCTAAGCAGGGAGCGAAAATTGCAGGTGATGCTCTAAAAAAAGAAGCGGATAAAAAGGCACGACAATTGGAAGATGAAGCTAAAAAACAGGCTGACAGTGTAATGAAGAAGGCCCAGAATGAAGCCAATCAATTAATTGAAAATGCTAAATCAAAGTGACAATTAAAGAAATTCTAACAATAGGCATCGTTTTATGCTTGGGAGCATCGCTCGGATATTCTCAGGAAAGATGTGCCCCGTCAGAATCAAAGAAAGCACTCAAACTTTTGGATAAGTCGAAGTCTTCCGGACTCAGTTTAAGAGAAAGAGAAGAGTTCCTTATTGAGTCCATAGAAGAGGATGGTCAATGCCTGGAATGCAGATACGCGCTTGCTCGAACGCAATATCAAATTGCCTCTGAGCGAAATAAAAGCTACGACAAAGCCCTGGCAAATTTTAAAAAGATAATAGCACAGTGCGCAACGTACAGCCCAGATCCTTATTACTACGCGGGTATAATTGAATACGGCAACCAGTCTTACGGCAATTCATTAGAGTATTTTGAGAAATTTTTGAGTCTTGAAGTAGATGTAAATAAGGTATCCAGAGACTATCAGAAAAAAGTGGATGACGTTTCTGTTGTTCTGCCTGAAATAAGATTTTACTCAGATTTCTACGATAATCCTGTTTCTTATAATCCTCAAAAAGTGGAGGGTATTGCCTCTCGTGCAGACGAATACTTGCCAATGCTGTCTCCAGATAACTCCTTGATATTTTTTACTCGCAAGGAAATGATTAAGAATAAAGGAGACTTGTATGCCCGAGAAGTAGAGTTGTTCATGCAAGCCGAAAAGGAAGAAGATGATTACAAGAATCCATCGGCTTTGCCACCTCCGTTTAATGTAGGAGACAATTATGGCGGTGTGAGCATCTCTTTAGATAACCGAGAGATGTTTGTTACCGTTTGCAAACAGGTTAATTCTTCTTATAAGAATTGTGATATCTATGTTACGAGGTTTGAGCATTATACTGACCCTGCGGGAAAAAGTAAAATGAAGTGGTCGGGTCTTGAGAACCTAGGTCCTGCAATTAATACGGAAGGTGGCTGGGAAGCTCAACCTACCTTGTCTGCCGATGGAAATACCCTATATTTTGCTACTATTCGCGAGAATACAACGCCTGATAAAGACGGTAATCCTACCACTGATATTTTCCAGTCTGAGAGAAAATCTGACGGCACCTGGAGTCCGGCCCGGCCTTTAGGTAAGCCCATCAACACAGCTGGAAACGATAAAAGTCCATTTTTGCATGTGGATAGCAAAACACTTTACTATGCCAGCAATGGGGGTAGGGGAGCCGGCGGGTATGATATTTACTACAGCAGGCAAAATTCAGACGGAAGTTGGTCGGATCCGAAGAATCTTGGCTACCCCATAAATTCAAACCAAGATGAACACGGATTGATTGTGAGCACTGACGGGGCGCGGGCTTATTTTGCTTCATCTAATATCCAATCGGCTCAGGGTCTGGATATATTTAATTTTGAAGTTCCCCAAAAAGCCAAGCCCGAAAAAGTCTTGATCTTAAAAGGAGATGTAAGAGACGATACCGGGAAGATCGTGGAGGATGCCAAAATTGAACTTAAGTATACCAAGTCTAAAGAAGCAAAAGAAGTTGAGGTAGATAAACAAGATGGATCTTACGCGGCCGTTATCAATCTGCGCAAGAATGATGATGTGGTAGTATCTGTAAAAAGCGAGAAGGTTGACCTGGGTTTTAATACCCGGCTCTTTACTATAGAAGACACAGCAATGGCCGTTCAGGAGATAAATATGGAAGTTAGTGAAGTGGAAGAAGGCAAGGCCTACAAAATGAATGATATTCGTTTTGCAACGAATTCATCTGATATTGATGAGTCGTCAAAACGGGTACTGGATGAATTTGCTGATTACCTACAGGAGCACCCGAGCTTTCATATTGAAATAGGTGGGCACACTGATAACGTGGGAGATCCCGAGAAAAACCTGGTTCTGAGTGCCGACAGGGCCTTTGAAGTTTTTGGTTATATGCAAGATAAAGGGGTAAATGCGGACCGAATGACATTTAAAGGCTATGGTCAAACCAGACCTGTGGTTCCAAATAACAATCCTGAAAATAGAGCCAAAAACCGAAGAACAGAATTCACTATTAGTAGGCGGTAATCCATTAAATGACTAATTTTGCGGCAAAATTTATTACCATGAAAAGATTAATCTTTGCGATTCCGGCGTTTATGCTCTTTGCATGTGGATCTCAAACTACAGAATCAAATACTGAAGATTCAACAAATGAAGAAACAGCTGTTCAGCAAGAAGCTGTGAATTTTTACGGCGATACAATCACCGCAGAAGGAGCGATTACCCTTGAAGAATTAGTTGCTCAAATGGAAGGCGTTGATACGCTGAAAACCAAAGTGGAAGGTACAATCAATGAAACCTGTCAAATGAAAGGTTGCTGGATGACCATGGATATGGCAGATGGTTCTCAAATGCGCGTAAAGTTTAAAGATTACGGATTCTTTGTGCCTACGGATGGGGCCGAAGGAAAGTTAGCAGTAATTGAAGGAATGGCTTTCACAGATACTGTTTCCGTAGATCATCTGAAACATTTGGCTGAAGACGAGGGTAAATCTGAAGAAGAAATTGCAGCTATTTCGGAGCCTGAAATAGGATTGAACTTTGAAGCACACGGCGTTATTATTCGCAATTAAGATTTAAGAGTCTCTTTTAAAATTTAAAGCCTCGTTTAAGCGAGGCTTTTTTTGTCTGAATAGATAAGCGCTAATCTAGATCCGATAAAACATTAGAACTAAACGTCTAATTTTATTATTTTGGCTCTCTTATAAATGTTAAAGCGACAATGAAAAATTTCTACAATTTATTTTTGGTTTCCATTTTTGTGATTTTTTCTACAATCACTTCAATGGCCCAACCCGGAAACACCTGTGCTTCTGCAATTTCATTTCCAGTGGTTGTAAACGACTGTCAATACCAGGTTTTGAATAATTCCGGGCTATCAAATAGCTCCGTAGTGCCTCCTTACACAGGGTGCTCATCTCCTGGTTTTCAAGGCGGTGATTTGTGGTTAGAGATAACCATGCCACCATCAGGTGAAGTAACGGCAACGGGAAGTTTAAATCTGGATGCCCCTATAGATTTTTTGATGGACATCAACATGCAAGTTTACACGGGAACTTGTGGAAGTTTAACAGAGCTAACTTGTAGTTCGGATGATGGGCCGGGAACTTACCCGCAGGCCACCTTTTCGGCAGCACCGGGCTCCACAGTTTACATTCAACTTTGGGATTTGAATAATGATCAGTTCTCCGATTACGACTTTTGTGTAAATGGTACTCCTACCTGTACTTCGCCAACTGCTTCATTTAGCGAAGTGTGTGATGGAAATAACGAGTATAGCGTAGAGGTGGATATTACGAACCTTGGAGACGCTTCGGCTGTCAATATTACAAATGATGGTGGAGCACCAGCCGTAAATGGGATAACTTCAACCGGTGTTTATACAGTGGGGCCTTTTGATTTGGGCGATGTTGTGAATATTACCCTTGAGCATGCAGATGACGCTACTTGTAATGTGAGTTATGAGGCTAGTGACGTGGGTTCAACATGCGAAAATATTCTCACCTGTGGTACTCCTTTAAATCAAACCTACTGCTACGGTAATAATGATAATACTGCATTTTTATACTCATCTCCTTTTGGTTCTGATGTAACACTATCATTTACATCAGGTCTGATTCAGTCGCCTCAAGATGAGATTTCCATCTATGACGGATCGGATAATACTGGGACTCTATTGTACAATGGTGCTGCGGGTGGTGATCTAAGTACCGTCGGTCCTTTCACTGCATCTAGCGGTAGCATCTACCTGGAAGTAGATTCAGATGTGGGAGGTTCTTGTCAGGATGGTTCGTTAGGGCTCGGCGGTGGCTGGGAGTGGGAAGTAGACTGTGCAACGAACTCTGAATGTGCAGGTGCGATAACAATTAACTCACACACCGGATGCGATCCCCTTTTTGATAATGGAGATTTAAGTGGAGCCACAGGAGGTGCTGGTCAATGTGCCGGAACAGGAAACAATCCAGAATTGTGGTATTCATTTACTGCTGACGCAAGTGCCCATTTTATAAGAGTTTCTGGCGGGTCAAGTTTTGACCCCGTAGTTGAGTTGTGGGAATCTTGCGGTGGTCCTGTTTTAGAATGCAGTAACGACAACGGAGTAGGAAGCGAAGAATATTTCTGGAGATCAGATTTTGTTCCAGGTCAGGAATACAAAATAAGAGTCTATCACGAAGGTACAGGTACTTTAAACGATCCTGTTATCTCGGTTGATCTCTTTCATATTTCAGAAGTTCAACTCAGATCTGATTATTGTAATGATACCTATGAAACAAACGAACTGATAAAAGCTACTTGGCCCAACCCACTATGCAGAACTTCAGCTCCACTCAGCTATGAATGGAGATTCACTGATACAAATACTGATATTACCTATGGTCCCTACGAAATAGCCGGATACAATTCTGCTCTTCCCAATTATATTCTAGGCCAGTTTCCTGAAATTGAGCCAGGAGCAACCTATGATGTAGAAGTGAGGATTGAAGGTTTTGAATCAGGTGTATACAGTGACTGGGGTCCTTCGTGCCCGATAACTATTGCTGGCGGAGTGCAAACGGGACTCCAAGCCATTTACGACGGAGGAACCTATGATTTATGCGATGTAATTAAGGCCATTCCCATTGGCGGAGCAACGCAGTATGTTTGGGAGATTAGAGATTTGGATACAGATGAACTCTTTACGTTTGTTTCCAGCACATATGTTCTTCAGCTGAACAATACGAGCCCTTCTCCGCTCAATATGAATGCTACATATAGCGTTGAAGTATATGTAAGTGTATCTGGTGGGCCTTTAAGTGGATCGTCTTTACCCGGCACAATATCAACAGCCATTCCAACGACTACATTAAATTCTGTTCCGCTTTCATGTGGCTCTACAGCCACTATTGGTCAATGGGCTCAGGCTCAAAACGTTTGTGGCGCTGAGTCATACACATTCCAATTGACTAATGTTGATGATCCGGGATTGGTAATTACTCAAACGTTGCCCACCAGGGTAATCATTTTCAATAATTCTCAACTTATCGCTGGTGATTGGGATGTAAGAGTCAGAGCCACAATTGGAGGCGTAGATGGTTCATTCGGGCCTACGTGCCAGATAACTTTTCTGCAGCCTAGCGGTGGCGATTTAGGCGGAATTGTGGCCGACCCAGGATTTGAATTAAATAATGTAGATGCGGAATTGTCTGTGTATCCTAACCCGATTCAAACAGGCTCACAGCTAAACGTAATTATTACTGACCTGGAATCTAAAGCTCAAGAAGTAGAAGTTGCGGTTTACGATATGGCCGGAAAACTGATTCACTCAGAAAACCACGCCAACTCCGGAACAATGTTTCAACGATCTTTAAATCTTGAAGGTAGAATTACAACCGGAATTTATCTCGTTCAAACAAGAGTTGATGGCGTATTGATTGATACTGAGAAACTATTTGTAAAATAGATATCAAATTATTCTTGTAAAGCTAAAGCCCGTGGATCATCCACGGGCTTTTTTAACATCAGAAAGTCCATATAATATCCGTTTAATAGGCTTTAAGGCCTGCTTTTTTAAATAGATTTGATATAGCAATTAAAAATCGGATTGATGAATAATTTAATTAAGTATGCCACAGTAGTGGTGTTGTTTTTGACGGGGCATATGGCTATGGCTCAGTCTGGAGACTCTTGTGCTGATGCATTTCCTTTAACTGTGACGCTTAATAGCTGTGTTTTTCAACCCATAAGCAATACGGGTGTTGGAGCCAGCGGAGTTGTGCCACCTTGTTTGACCAGTACCTATGGAGGAGGTGATTTTTGGTTTGAAATTACGCTGCCAGCTTCAGGAGAAGTATTTTTTGATTCTCAAGGTTCTGTGAATGACATTCCTGGAATATTTGTTGATTACAATCTCGCCCTATACAGCGGTACCTGCGGAGCCTTGGTTTCGGAAGGTTGCAATGACAATGGTAGCGGAGCAGGAGATTATCCTGCCATTTTAATTAACGGTAGCCCGGGTCAAGTGTTTTATATTCAAATGTGGGCCTTCAATCAGCCGTCACCTTCAAACCTATTTGACGTTTGTGCCGAAGGTACGGCCACATGTAGTCCCCCTACAGCTACTTTTACAGAGCAGTGCGCAGGTGATAATCAATATGAAGTAGAAGTAGATATTTCGAATGTGGGCGGTGGAGCAACCCCGCTGACTATTACGAATGATGCAGGTGTTCCTGATATAACAGGTATTACATCCACAGGGATATACACAGTAGGGCCTTTCCAGGTAGGGAATGATGTTACTGTTACTGTTGAACATGTGAGTGATAATTCTTGCGATGTTGTTTTTGATGCAAGTGATGACGGCCTTGGTTGTGTTTACAATATTGGTTGCGGAGTGGCCTACGTGGAAACTTATTGTTATGGAAACAATGACAATGCCTTTTTTACCTACACTACTGACGATAGCTCCAACGTTACCATAGACTTCATTTCGGGATTGATTCAAAGTCCGCAAGATGAGATTTTGATTTACAATGGAGACCAGATGACTGGAACTCTTATGTATCAAGGTAACAGCGCCGGAGATCTTACAGGTCTGTCTTTTACCGCAACAAGTGGAACCCTGACACTTGTGGTTGATTCTGATGTGGGAGGTAGTTGTGTAGATGGATCACTTGGCCTGGGTGGTGGCTGGGAATGGGAAATTCAATGTGATGGGCAAGCTGAATGCGAAATAGCCGATACTATTCTCTCTCAAACTTCATTTGCAGCTTCTGAACTGGATGTCAATCTGGGTACTCAAATCTTTTCAGGGGTGAGTCAGAGCGCAGGAACAGGACTAAACCCCGATAAATGGTATACCTTCACTGCAGAGGGAAGTGTGCAATATTTTAGATCGCGAGGTGGAGCAACATACGATCCTGTAATAGAAGTTTGGGATGATTGCTTCGGTACCCTATTAGCAACTGAAAATTCAAATGGAATAGGAGAAGAAGAGTTGTTTTGGATTGATACTTTGACTGTAGGAAATGAGTACAAGGTTCGCGTTTACCACGAGGGAAGCCAACTATTGCAAGACCCCGTTGTTGATGTGGCTGTTCGGCATATTCCCGTAGTTCAATTAGAAACAGAGTTCTGCAATATCACTGGCGTTACGAGCTCTGATCTCATTCAATGCACACAACCAAACCCAGTAGACGAATCAATTCAAAGGTTTCAATTTGAATTTACAGATACTGCTACAGATATCACATATGGCCCTTATGATATGATAGGAAGTGGATACGATCCTACCCTTCCAAATTTCTATATGAGCCAATTCACAGATATCCTTTTCGGAGCAACTTTCGAAGTGCGTGTGAGAGTTGAGATGTTTGAAGGTCCTAATTTTGGCGATTGGGGCCCCGTTTGCACCATCAGCACGGTGTCTGATTTTACTACGACTATGGAAGATCAGTTTGACGCAGGCGTCTACAACCTATGCGATGTAGTTCGGGCTAATGCTGTAGGTGGAGCTTCACAGTACAGGTGGGAATTTACAAATGATGTTACTGGTGATACCTATTCTGCAACCAGACCAAGCAGATCTCTGAAACTGGAAAGCGTTTCGCCAACCTTAGATATGAATGCTTCTTACTCAGTGGATGTATTTGCCACTGTTAATACTTTTGAAAATGGAATAAGCCTTACGAAAAGCCTCGAAACAACATCAGTGCCGCAAACTCAATTACTAAACTTTTTCTTTAGTTGTGGCGATGTGGTAAACTTAGGTCAATGGACCTTTGCCCAGAATATTTGCGGTGCGGATTCTTATACCTTTAGATTTACAAATTTGGACTCGCCACAGGCACCATTTACAGTTGTAAGGCCTAGTAGGTTTATAGTTTTTAACCAAGCCGATATAATCCCAAATGACACCTATGAAATTGATGTTTTCGCTACGATCATTGGGCAAGATGGTACCTACACCGGGTCTTATGGATCTACCTGTCAACTAACCTTCAATGCACCTGCAGGCAAGGGTATTGTAGTCGACCCCAATTTCAATATAGATAATCCTGACGCTGCCTTATCCGTGTATCCCAATCCTGTTCAAAATGGTGATGAAGTAACCGTAGTTGTGCAGAATATCAGAACTGAGAGCGAAAATATTCAAGTAGAAATTTTTGACCTATCTGGTAAATTAGTATATGGCAAGAATTTGGCAGGAGTTGGAGAAGTTATTGAACGATTCCAGATTGATGGAAAAATGTCGCAGGGAATTTACCTGGTTCAGACCCGAATTGATGGTGTTTTAATTGAAACAAAGAAATTATTCGTACAGTAGCTAAAAGTCACTAATTTTAATACCCCGGGTACTTGCCCGGGGTTTTTTATATAGATTATGTCCAAAATAATAGAAATGGAACTTACTCCAGATGCCAGACAAAAGACCTTTGACAAGAAGGATCTTTCTGTAGAAACATTGATGGAGCTTTATAAGAACATTCTCAAACCGAGAATGATTGAAGAGAAAATGCTCAGCCAACTCAGGCAGGGCAAAATATCAAAGTGGTTTTCTGGTATAGGCCAGGAAGCGATAAGTGTTGGATTGACTATGGCTCTGAAGGATGATGAGTACGTCCTTCCTATGCACAGAAACCTGGGAATTTTCACCACTCGTAATGTTCCACTCAAGAGACTATTCGCCCAATTTCAAGGAAAGGAAAGTGGATTTACTAATGGTAGAGATCGGAGTTTTCATTTTGGATCGAACGAACACCATATTGTAGGAATGATATCTCATTTGGGATCGCAAATGGGAGTTGCGGACGGAATAGCCCTTGCAAAGAAGCTTAGTAAAGAAAAGGCTGTTACCGCAGTTATTACCGGAGATGGAGGAGCCAGTCAGGGAGATTTTCACGAAAGTGTAAATACCGCAGCGGTGTGGAACTTGCCCGTCATGATTGTAGTTGAAAATAACGGTTATGGTTTATCTACTCCATCCTCACAACAATTCAAATTTGAGAGCTTCACGCAAAAAGGAGCGGGCTACGGAATAGAGACTCTTCAGCTGGCCGGAAATAATATTATAGAAGTATACAGTGAATTGCGTGCTCTGGCTCAAAGCATCCGCGAAAACCCTCGCCCTGTATTAGTAGAGTGCCTAACTTTTAGAATGAGAGGGCATGAGGAAGCTTCAGGCACTAAGTATGTGCCGAAAGATTTAATGAATTACTGGGGTAGAAGAGATCCCGTTGATAATTACGAGAATTATCTATTTGATGAAGGACTTTTATCTACAGAAGAAATACATTCTACACGCGAAGCTATCCGAGATGAAATTAATCGTGAATTAAAAGAAGCATATGCCGAAGCTCCTATTGAAGCAAATCACGAGAAAGAGTTAAGCAATGTCTACCGAAATTTCTCATTTTCAGAAGAAAAGCCCACCGGAGCTATTAGCCAATTGCGCTTTGTAGATGCAATTGCCGATGGCCTGAATGAAGCTATGAAAAAGCACGAAAATCTTATCCTAATGGGACAAGATATTGCTGAATACGGAGGAGTTTTTAAGGTAACTGAAGGAATGCTTGAAAAATATGGCGAAGAGCGCGTGCGTAACACTCCGCTTTGCGAAGCTGCAATACTCGGAACGGCCCTGGGTTTATCAATAGGAGGCTTCAAATCAATGGTTGAAATGCAATTCGCTGATTTTGTAAGTGAAGGTTTCAATCAAATAGTCAATAATTTGGCTAAAGTTCACTACAGATGGGGTCAAAATGCTGACGTCGTGGTGCGCATGCCCACAGGAGCGGGCGTTCAGGCTGGTCCTTTTCATTCGCAGAGCAATGAAGCCTGGTTCACCCACGTACCCGGTCTGAAAGTTGTTTATCCCGCCTTTCCGGAAGATGCCAAAGGCCTTTTGATTACGGCTTTTGAAGATCCAAATCCCGTGATGTATTTTGAACACAAGGCATTATACCGAAGCTATAAGTCAGATGTGCACGAAGGGTATTACAACATTCCCTTTGGCCAGGCCAGATTGTGCACAGAAGGATCAGACCTGACTGTAGTTACTTATGGAATGGGTGTGCACTGGGCACTTGAATTAAATGAGAAAACTGACGCTTCATTAGAAATCATTGATTTACGAACTCTCGTTCCACTTGACCGGGAAGCGATTTTTAATTCAGTCAAGAAAACGGGAAAGGCAATGGTTCTTCACGAAGACACATTGTTTGGGGGAATAGGAGGAGAAATTTCGGCCCTTATCAACGAAAACTGCTTTGAGCAACTTGATGCGCCTGTGCGCAGATGCGGTAGTATGGATACACCCGTCCCATTCGCTGGAGTTTTAGAAGAACAATTTTTGGCTAAAAGTAAGTTGGAAAATATGGTAAACGAGCTCCTAAATTATTAAGATTACTTGGATCCACGATACATTTTATAACCAGAAAACTTCGCTGGAAGTTTACCGTTCATCAGATGAAAAGTTTCTGAACTTCTAAGCCCAATTTTATTCATCGCTTCTTCATTTGCAGATAGAACCCAGGCAGTATATCCGCTGTAATCCCTTTTGAGCTTTGTTCCTATGCGCTCGTAAAAGATGTCAATTTTGCGTTCCTTCAGCCTTTCTCCATAAGGCGGATTCATTATTACCATAGCGGGTAAGGGTAGGGGATCTTCTTCAAAAAAACTACCTAAACGAAAGTCTACTAGATCACTTACGCCCGCAATCTCAGCCGCCTCACGGGCCATACTCAGTGTATTGAATTCCTTTTCGTAGCCAACTATTTTCAGCGGATTCTCTTTTATTCTGTTCACCGTTGCCTGGTGAATGATTTGATAGAGCTCTTCGTCAAAACCTTTCCAGTGCATAAAAGAAAACTCATCTCTCAAAAGGCCCGGCGAAATATTGTTCGCTATTAAGGCAGCCTCTATTGATAGTGTTCCAGATCCGCACATTCCATCAACGAGGTTTCTCTTCCCTTCGTAGCCGGCTAGGAGAAGAGCCCCAGCTGCCAGGCACTCGTTCATTGGGGCTTCGGCCTGAGCCTGCCTGTATCCGCGTTTGTTCAGTGGTAGGCCTGATGAGTCTAAAGAAATAATTACTTCGTCATTCCAAATTTTGACGTGAATAACAATATTTGGATTTCGCATATCAACACTAGGCCTCTGACCAAACTTCTCGCGGAAGCAGTCGGCAATGGCATCTTTGCATTTAAGAGCAGCATATTGACCGTTTGTAAAGATCTGTCCGCTAACAGCCGACCTAATCAGAAATGTCTTTTCTACATCAAATAGCTCTGTCCAATCAATACCCTTTACTTTTTCATAGAGCTCATCATCATTTTTCGCTTGAAATTTCTTCAGCGTTTTAAGAAGTCTGATGGCTGTCCGCAATTGCAAATTGCCTTTATAAAGCAAGTCTTTATCGGCCGAAAATCTAACCGCACGCTTCGATATTTTAATATCATTTCCACCGATTTTGCTCAGCTCCCTTGCAAGCACGTCTTCCAGCCCTTGTAAGGTGGTAGCCACCATAGGAAATCTATTTTGATTAATTTTCTTAGCCACCTGCTTTTTTTACTTTGAACCCTGCATCTTGCAGGTGATTTAAAATTTTATCGCGCTGATCTCCCTGAATCAGAATTTCTCCTTCTTTGGCGCTTCCACCTACCCCGCATTTTGATTTCAGGTCTTTTGTCAGCGATTTCAGATCATCTTCACTACCTATGAATCCTTTAACCACGGAAACTACCTTTCCACCTCCCTTTTTATCCAGCCATATTCTGAGGTCCTGTTCGTTATTTGGCAGAGTATTTTCTTCATGAGAACCTTCCGATTGGTATTGAAAATCGGGATTGGTGCTGTATACAACGTTAACACGTTTCTTATTTTTCGCCATAGGTCAATCTTTCGTAAATCTGCGATTTATGTCTGTCAAAATGGGCCTCCAGAAAGCTTAGGGTCTGGTAGATATTCATTCTTCCCGCAACAGGATGCTTGAAGTAAGCTTTCTTAGCCATTCTTTTATCAAATTTACCCAGAACACTACGCAATTCCGTTCTAAGTTTCAAGAAATCGCTCTGAAGTTTTTCAAACTCTGGTTCCTCTGGCATTTCGCCGAGTACCTTGGGTGCTTTATATTTCTTTTTCTGATTTCTAAGAGCCCTTTTTAAAAGAAAAGAAGCAAAGTAGCCCCTCAGACCGGATGATGGAACATCTTCAGAAGACATTTTCTTTTTTAGATAATTCACGGTTCCATACTCAGATGTATAAAGGTGATAAAGAATCTGTGCCGGACTCCATTTGCCCTCAGGCGAAAGGTGCACATTTTCCGCATGTTCATTCAGGTGCCTGACCACTTCTTGTAATTCGTAGTCTAATTTATTGAGCTGATTTTCTATGTTACTAATCATTTCTTAGCTTTTTGGAATAGGTATTTATTCCAGGTCCAGGATCTTATCCCTAAAATTAAAATTAATGGTACTGTTACTGCATGTAAATTTTGAGGGATGAGTATCCAGAAAACAACCAAAGCAAACATAGCTAGGGCGTGCACCTTAAAAAAGTTAGAGCTCCCTGACCTCAGTAGAAAGAAAGGTGCCAGGAGCCATGAAGGAAGGGCCCAAAGTATATTAAAGTTCAACTTTGTTGCACTGTGATCGGTTGCGAACCAAAGAAGGAGTATAAGAACACCTAATATGCCAACAGCCAAAAAAAGAATAATATCAAACCATTTCAGTGCATGCGGTCGAACAAAAAAACTTGCCAATGCAATTATCACGAATGCAGCCCAAAACAACCCCCCAATATCTTCATCATCTTGATTTATGATTTGTGGGTTTTCCTGAATTACCAGATTTTCTTTTTTTACAAAAGGCAGTTGCTCTCCACCTATTATCACCTTTGCATTGCCCATATTATTCATAAGATAATCGGGGAGAAACATTTTTTCTCTCCAACTGGCCACTTTGTCACAAGGAGCACCTAAAGCCAGATCAATTCCCAGATCACTCCATGGGTGCTTATCGAGGTAGATATCTAATAATTGTCTAAAAGTAGTATCGGGCTCAGCTTTTTGTACGGGGTAGTTAAGTTTCTCGCCCAAGGCTTTCTCAAGAATATCTCTTATTCGGGTGGAGCAATTATCGTAAAAGAAGTCGTATTTATATGCCCGGTTCTCGGGTTTGGCATTTTCTTCCAGAAGGTTATAAAGCTTTTTTACCTGTTCTTCATTCAAGTGCAACTCTTGCCTGTAAACCCACCTGCCTTCGCGAACGTAGGTTGAAGCAAACCTCCTGAAATCAGTTACATGCAGGTAGTAATCCAATTTACCTCTTGCAAACTTTGTGTAGAAGTTTGGAGTGTTAAAATCAAAAGTTCCGTAATTATACACTTTGTCAATGCCTGAACCGGGGTCATTTACGTGCAAGGCACTATGCCCGAACGTAGCGTACAGGTCATTTCCAGGGCCGCAGGTTATCAGTGAAACGGTGGTATTTGGAGAAAGTTTTTGACCGAATCCATTCAGACTTAGAACTACAGAGACAGTAAGTAATATTTGCCTGAGCATTCGGCGAAAATAGGAATTAATCCTTGAGAAGTTGTTGCATTTCATCCAGAGCAGCTTGATTCCAGGGTGCTTTTATGGACTCTATTATTTTCTTCTTTTCCAACTTGGTTAGATGCCAGCTGAGTGCGATATGCTCTCCGGGAGAATACCGTATTTCAAGAGGTATTTTGTAAATGGGCACATTTACAGTTTCACTAGAGAGCTTGAGAAACTGGTCCATATTATACTCCTGGTCATTAAATAAATTACCGTAAAAAGAACCTATAGGATTGGTAAACTTTGTAAGATAAGAATGATCGCTTTCTTTAGGCTCAACGATTTTTTCAGTATCTCTGATTTGAAGAAGAATAATTCCACTGGTATTTTTTTCGATCCAATCTCGAAATTCGTAAATATATCTCACAGATATTTTGGTGCCGAAATTGTCTCTTAATCCGGCATCCATTACTTCAATCTGCGGATTAGTAGGAAGAGTAGGGAAGGGGAGTATGTACGGGAAAGTTGAATTTAGCCTGAGAGCTGATATCATTCTGATGTTTTCCGCATTGTGATCTTTAAACAATAGATTAAATTCTACATTTTCCATTCCCAGGTTTAGCTCATCAAGCTTTTCGGGATCCTGATAAGTAAAGTAAGACATGGGCTGAGAAGAGATAAGCATCCGTCGACCATCATTTACAACTGATGGAGAAATAACCATCATGGGTACATTCCCAGACTCCACTTCTCTTCGGTAGTCAATGATTCTGCGGTTCAGCAACCAATCTGTATTCCTGTTCATTTCATCTTCAAAAGTCATCCCACGATCCAGAGTATATTTCATTTCATCGAACTCTCTGTTTCTGAATCTTACAAAAATGTCGTTCGTTGCGAATGTAAATAAGGTGCGGTTCAGGGCATCTTTTGAAATATTATCCAGGAAAAAAGAACTGTAAATATCGTGTTTCAATTCGTCTCTCTGGATGTGCAGTTCTCTAAAGTATGCAGCACCAATTGTTCCTCCTGAAGATCCGGTTAGAAGCTTAGTCTCTGACATCAAATTACCTTCCATCAGGCTATCGCAAACCTGAAGGCATCTCATTGTCCATAAGGATGACCGGAGCCCACCCCCACTGCTATTGATAATAAGCAGTTTGGGCTTATATGCTGGATCTTTTTTTTCCCTTCTCTTTGAAATTAGCCATTGATTGAGAATTTCTATATGTGCATTCTTATCGCCTGAAACCGCAATCATATTTTGATTCAGACTATCTATTGTACTCGTTGTATATGGTACAGCTTCTTTCTCGTAATTCAGGCCGTAAACCTGGTTCCTGTAAGATAAGAAGTCCCACCTTCCTGTTGTTAAATCAATCAACAGGACTAAGGCCAGTAAAAAACTAAATGTCCATCCTTTCAACCACGACATGAGGATAGAGATTAGCATTAAGATTACAGTAAAAACCAAACAGGCACTTGCTGCTGCGGGAATAACAAAGAAGCTATTAAATTGAAAAGCACCGATGAATAAAAAAATCACCACGAGAATGACTTCAAACAGGGAAGCGTTCACGTGATTTTGAAAGAAGACTTTTTTCAATGTATCGGGCTCGTAGTGTTCGGTGTCTCTGGCCAACATGACCTTAATAGGATTGCTTAAGTAGGAGTCTACTCGCCATTTATTCTTAAACTGATCTCTAAAAAGAAAGCTTGAAGGCCTCCTAAAACTTCTTCGCTTCTTGCGAATTAGCTCTTCTAGCTGATCGGCAGTGGTACCGGTGATTTTGTAAATATTTTTGTTCGTGGGGAAAAAGTAGGCCGCAGCAATGACAATAAACAGCAGATTTCCAGCAATAAATGCAAACATGTATGTAAGAATGCGCGTGTTGCTGAGTAGCTCTGTTGTCTTTAGAAAAATTGATGAACAATAGATATAAGTTGCAAAGAAGAGTATCGGTATAATACTATTGTTAATGCAAAATTTCAGGAAGGGTCTGTTAAGGGTGCCCAGGAATGGGAATCTTTTTGCATGAAGAATATAGCTGTAAATATTAAAAGCCATAATAAATGCGCCTAATGAAAAGCCCAAAATGGCAAAAGACCAAATCCCAACCTTACCCTGGTACTCAGGAGCTAAAAATAAGTATGGAATTCCCAGTTTATTGGCAAATCCTTCTGTAGTGAAGGCAAACAAAATGAGCCAAAAAAACAGCAAGAAATGATTCCTTTTCAGATGTAATAACACCAGCTGAAAAGGAAAAAAGTATAGAAATCTATCGAGCGGTTTTCGTTTCTTTTCGGCTCCCATGCAAAGGATTCTACCAAGTATACGAATTAATTGGGGCCGTGGTTAATTATCAGCCTTCAATTTCTTTGTAAACGAGCTTAGATATTTTTATTTCTCGCTCTTCTGCATCTTTTTCCAGTTTATTCGCAGCTAAGGTCATTTCATCAATAAACGCTTTGTCGCCAAAGCCCTTTAAATTGATTTTCACATTCATAACGGCTCCTTTTACAGCAGCTCTGGCGCAAAGTGCTCCGACCCCTGCATCGGTAATAGAATTGGGATTACCCTTTTCTACCATGGCATCAATAATATCAAAACTTTTATGGGCCAGTTTGGCTATTTGTAAGGGGATTTTTGCCGCATATTTGGTTGCATTGATAATTGCCTGATTTCGCTCTTTTTTTTCTTCATCACTTGATTTTGGCATTCCATAGGCATCCATAATCTTTTTGAATGCAGCCGTGTCTTCATCAACCAGAGATATTAATTCTCTTCTTATCTCTTCTCCTTTAACCGCCCAGTTTGAGAACTCTTCCCACCTTTCGTCCCAACCGCGTTTGTGAGAGCTTAGGTTGGCCACCATTGTAGCAAGAGAAACACCCAGAGCTCCGCAATAAGCCGATACAGAACCGCCGCCAGGTGCAGGAGATTCAGACGCAGTCTCTATGCTGAAAGCATTTAAACTCATATTCACGAGTCTTGATGACACAGCGTCTTCAATCATATACTCAATTACCTTTTTTCGAGGATCGAAAGGTGTCAAATCGTCTAAGCCGAGACTTTTTACGGCAATTTTTACCTTTTCCGCTTCAGAGATTCCCAAGGAACGATTCTGCTTTTTCAGGAAATAATCGGCAGCATCTAACAGACATTTTAGGGGAACCAATCCAACAATTTCAGAACCTGTAACGCGTATGCCTCTATCTCTTGCTCTTTCGCAGGCTTCGTCAAAAGCTATGTGCACAGGTGTAATACTTATATTGGTTAAGTTCAACGATAACTGTGCAATGCCGTACTCTTCAATATACCACCCAATACCTTTTACGGCCTTCAGGGAACCCGCTTCGCGAAGGGGCTCACCATTTTCGTCTGTTACCACCTTTCCGGTAAGCGGATTACCTTCTCTTTTTACTCTACCTGCTTCTCTTATATCAAAGGCAATAGCATTTGCCCGTCGGCTTGATGTTGTATTGAGATTAATATTATAAGCAACGAGAAAATCTCTGGCACTAATAGCTGTTGCCCCCGTTTTTTTTACCCGGTCATTGAACTCAGCAGGTCCAAAATCTGGTTTCCACTTTGGCTCAGAAATTTTTTCCAGTCCTTCGTACTCACCTGAACGACAATGTGCCAGGTTTCTACGCTTCTCTTCTTTAGCTGCATTTTCATAGAAGTAACCCGGAATTCCAAGTTCTTCTCCCACCCTTTTCCCCAGTTTGTGAGCATATTCAGCTACTTCTTCCATTTTTATTCCACTAATTGGAATAAGTGGGCAAACATCAGTTGCCCCCATTCGCGGGTGTTCTCCTTGATGCTTGCTCATGTCAATCAACTCACTGGCTTTTTTTATCAGTCTGTAAGCAGCTTCTATCACGGCTTCCGGATTCCCCACAAATGTGATGACGGTTCTATTGGTGCTTTTTCCAGGGTCTACATCCAGAAGTTTGACTCCTTCAACGGTTTTAACCGTATTTGCTATTTCATTTATTTTTCCGCTATCCCTTCCTTCAGAGATATTAGGTACACATTCAATAAGTTGGTTCATGATCGTCGGCCTGATTTTTCGCGAAAATAAGAATTCGCTTTGGGCCTTAAAGCATCCTTTATAAGTTTTCAAATTCTTAAATCCCAATTAGGATTTACTTAGCTTTGAAGCTCAAATATTCATTGAAAATGGCCGAAAAACCGCTGATTCTTGTAACGAACGATGATGGTATAACTGCTGCGGGAATAAGAAATCTAATAGAAGTAGCTTGTGAATTTGGAGATGTTTGGGTGGTTGCTCCCGACAGCCCGCAAAGCGGAACCGGTCATGCAATAACCATTCACGACATTTTAAGAATCAGACAGGTAAAAGATGTACCTGGGATTTATGAATTCAGCTGTTCAGGAACTCCTGTTGACTGCGTGAAACTGGCCGTTTACAGAGTTCTGCACCGAAAACCAGATCTATTATTGTCGGGCATCAATCACGGGGCGAATTACAGTGTTAATGTATTGTATTCAGGAACGATGTCGGCAGCAGTTGAAGGAGCCATGGAAGGTATTCCGTCTATAGGTTTTTCTCTGCTAGATCACAGTATGGAAGCAGATTTTACCGCTTCAAAGGAATATGCACGCAAGATTATCAAAACTGCCTTAGAGCGTGGAATTCCACAGCACACTTGTTTAAATGTGAACATTCCGAATTTGCCAGCAGATCAAATTAGGGGTGTAAAAGTATGCAGACAGGCTAAAGCTTCTTGGGAAGATGAATTTCAGCCCCGCAAAGATCCCGCAGGTAAAATTTACTATTGGATTACTGGAGAGTTTAAAAATCACGATCATGGAGAGGATACGGATGTTTGGGCACTTGAAAACAAATATGTCAGTGTAGTTCCTGTTCAATTTGATCTGACGGCTCATCACGCTATAGCCGATTTAAATCAGTCATTTAATGAAGTCTAAATCTTTTGATGCTATTCCAATTGGCTTAATTTTAGGCTTGCTAACTCCGGTCTTGGGCTTTATATGCTACGGAGTTTTTTGGGCGATGCGTTTTAATAAGACCTTTGAGTACTTCGCAGTTGATTTATTTTTGGCGATACCTACTTTCAGATCTTCAATACTATCGCTATCCCTTCTCTTCAACTTAATTCCATTTTTGCTATTCATTAGAACGGAGCGTTATAAGAGTGCCAGGGGCGTAATGCTCGGTGTTTTTGCTTATGTGCCCTTCGTCGTTTACTATTACTTTTCCTGATGCGCTACTATATCATATCGGGCGAAGCTTCCGGAGATCTCCATGGAAGTAACCTCATTAAGCAATTAAAGATTAGCGACAATCAGGCCGAAATTCGTGCCTGGGGTGGCAGCTTAATGGAAAATGCGGGTGCCCACATTGTAAAACATTACAGAGATTTAGCCTTCATGGGTTTTTCAGAAGTGTTGATGAACCTAAAAACCATTCTTGGAAATCTTTCCTTTTGCAAGTCTGATATAGAGTCGTTTAAGCCAGATGCCATTATACTCATAGATTATCCAGGATTCAACCTTAGAATTGCCAAGTGGGCGCATAAGGCTGGTTATAAGATTCTTTACTATATATCTCCACAGATATGGGCGTGGAAACAAAGTCGGGTTCATCAGATTAAAGCCTATGTTGATGAAATGTATGTGATACTTCCTTTTGAAAAAGACTTTTACAAGAAGTTTGGAGTAGACGTACATTACGTAGGTCACCCCTTGATTGACGCAATAGAAGATTATAAGAAGATTGCTCTTAGCCAGTCTGAATTTCAGAAGAAAAACAATCTGAGTGAGAAACCAATTATCGCCTTACTTCCGGGAAGCAGAAAACAAGAAATTGCGACCATGCTACCTATCATGATGAAGGCAATTCGCGAGCTTGGCGATTTTGAGATTATTATAGCCGGGGCTCCTTCTCAGGATGAAGAGTATTACAGGCAAATACTCAAGCGAACACAAGTGAAAATTCTCTTTGAAAGCACTTACGAAATTCTTGCACATGCCCATGCAGCGTTAGTTACCAGCGGAACGGCAACCTTAGAAACTGCTATTTTTAAAGTTCCCCAGGTGGTATGCTACAAAGGCGGACTGGTTTCATATCTCATAGCAAGAGCCTTAGTCAAAGTAAAATACATTTCACTCGTCAATCTTATCATGAATAAAATTGTGGTTAAGGAACTAATACAGAATGAGATGAATGTAAAAGAAGTTAAGCGTGAACTCAATAGAATTATCAATGAAGAACCTTATCGTCAGAAAATGCTTGCCAATTACAACGAGTTGTACCAAAAACTGGGTGGTGTAGGTGCATCTGCAGTTGCTGCAAAGCAAATGTTTAAAACTCTTCAGTAATACTTACTTAACAGGTAGCTCATGCATCTATTTTAGATGCTCATGTACCGTCTATTAGCCATTTTAGGGATTTCGCTGGTGTCTTCATTTTGCTGGTCTTCATCTAATGTCGATGCCCTGCTCATCGGCATATTAACAGACAAGGATATTCGGGCTATTCAAATTCATCCTGAATCTGGAAGTTACAAGCTCATAGCAGATGGAAATACCATCTTAAAGCTTGGTTTGTCTAGTCGCTTTAGTCTAATCCATACTGACGGAAGAGTTCGAGTAAAAACTCCAGAGAGCGACCTGGGTAGCTACAAGTCAATAAAGTTATTGAGCGATACAGCTCATTCTTATTTCAGGCTGTATTCTATCGCACCCGGCGGTGTTGAGCGGGTATATGACGATAACTTAATTGTGACATCTGAAAAAGGCAGACTCAAATTGATTAATCAGGTAGGAATTGAAAAGTATGTGGCTGGAGTTGTAGAAGCTGAGTCGGGCAAAGAAAAGAAATTGGAATTTTATAAGGCACAAGCAATTATTTCTCGCTCATATGCCCTAAATAATATTAACCGCTACATCAAAAAAGGTTATAATTTGAATGACTTGGTTGATTGCCAGGTATACTATGGGAAATCGCGTTGGGAGCCACTGATTCTTTCGGCTGTCAATGAAACCAGGGGAAAGGTGCTGGTAGATAGTGAGATGGAGCTTATAACAGCGGCTTTTCACAGCAATAGCGGTGGCGAAACAGTTAGTTCTGAGGCAGTCTGGTCAGGTAGCCTATCATATTTATCTAAAAGAGAAGATAGCTTTTCTCTGTCTGGTAAGCACGCAACCTGGGAAAAAACGATTGGTAAAAACGATTGGCTGAATTATTTAACTGCAGAGTACAATTT
>Ga0207419_1000700_pt1 | contig 28376 bp, 22 predicted proteins | sample ElkSloMetagenome_4_FD_184723 | JGI IMG/M metagenome (GOLD analysis project Ga0207419, IMG submission 184723) | Hot spring microbial communities from Elkhorn Slough, Monterey Bay, USA - MD2A (version 2) | ecosystem: Environmental > Aquatic > Marine > Intertidal zone > Estuary: Microbial mat ... | reverse complement strand
TCCATGAAGATTCAGGAGAGCTGGTGTATGCTTTGAGAATTAAAGGAGATACTTTTACGCCTGGCGTTTTTGCACCCGGATTATACACCATTAAAATAGGGGAGGGGAGCGAAATGGTAGTTAAAAATAATATTGCAGCAACAGAAAAGCCTTTAAAACAAACCCTGGAAATTGATTTGTAGTAAAGTGCTGGTGATACTCCAAAAATGAATTAAAAAATCCGGCTAATATGAATTAGGCCGGATTTGTATTTAAATTTACCCTGCTGGTAAAAGGTTTTTTACACGCTTTAAAAGAAGTAAGCTGTGCTAAATAAAATTCTGTGGTTCACAACTGGGTCATCAGTTGATATTACTGTGTATTCACCCACAGCAAGATTATGATAAACAGCATTTGTCATCATATATTCCAGCCCAAATTGAACTTTATCTTTGGTGTATGCGATCCGGGGTGAGATACGTGTAGTGCTCTTCAAATCTTCACCCCATGCATAGCCAAGTGAATAATAAGTGTCAGTGGGTCCAAGGTTTTCAATATGTCCAACAAATAAAGCAAGTGAAAGGTGATCGAAATCATAAATAACTTCTCCCCATGTACTCATGGTTGTTAGGTTGGTGTATCCATAATCATCTACCAAAGCAGGATCGGCATTTGTACCAAAACCACCAGGCATTATAAAGTTACTGAAATTAGTACCATACATGCTTTCTATTTTTGCTACCAGCTTGTTGGCTTTAATTTTTAAGAAGCCTTGCAGGTTGTAAGATCCAATAGACTCATCAGTTTTTAAGTTATTCTCGGTTACTATTCTGGGCTGCAATACTTTATATCCAGCTGTGGCACCTAACAAAAAATTTCTGGTTTTATATTTGAGCTGGAACTGCATATCAGGTATCCCAGCATTTCTTTGTGCATCTGCAGGGCCCTGACTTCTGAAGGGTGAATGAATAAGCATTATGCCAGCTACCGACAAAGGGTCGGTAAGGTTATAGGTTAATCTTACCTGTGGCGCTCTCGATAGTGGATGAAAGGGTACGCCGGCTCCGAATGATAAAACTTGCGGAAAACATTCAGGTACGAACATGGGGTGCCAGTATTGCCCGAATAATAATGCACTTTTATCCCAGTTCAAAGAAAAATAGGCATGTCTCAGCCTAAGTGTATTCATATTTGAATTTGTGTTTCCGAAAAAATCACCTTCAATAACTCCCATTGCTTTTGCTCCTAATGCCTCTATCCCTTCAACTTTTACATTCACCCTCGACTGCAGTGCAAACATTTCTATCTGGTCAACTTCATTAATATCGTTGCCCATCTCATCCAATCTTTCTTTCATTGGATACAAAATAACTTCTCCTTCACGAAAATCTACAATTTTATATGAATCATAGATGACTTCATGTCTTACAAAACCACCTATTTTGATTATTTGTTTTCCGGCTTCCTTCTGTGCATATTGGTTTGCAGAGAACAGAAACAATCCTGAAAAAGCAATTAAACAAGTCCTTACCGCGCGTTTAAAAATTCTCATAATCTTTATCTTTATTATCGTTAACTAATTCAATGTTAATACCTATTTCTTTTATTTTGTTCTCCATTGGTTTTTTTACCGGCTTTGCTGCCTTTTTTATTTTTTGTTTCTGTCTTTACTATCACCTTACTACGGCAGCTCAAAGCTAAAGTTTGCATAATAATCGATGAAAATGCGGTCTAACAAAATAAATTCAAACAAACGCATAACCTATTTTAATACTACAGCTCTGAAAATCAACTAATATCGGTAATGTTTTCATGTATCATATGTATAAAGCATAAAAAAAATGATATTAATCATCAGGAAAAATTGTTTAAAATTCAAGGTACCAAGAATAGATTAGATTTTTCTGATTATATCTTACTATAAAAAGCATTATTTTTTAGCTCTGAACTGGATAAATTATCTTCTGATTTAAGATAAGTTCCTTTTCTTATAATAATCATAAACAGCGATTTGGCTACGCACCTTTTCCGGACTGTTGCTTGAGACGTACATATTGGTTTGTGTTTCGCTCACTATGCGGGCTTTAACATTATCCCGAAATTGAATTTCTAGCATTTCCTTTATTTCATTCTGAATGTCTTTATCGTATATGGGGCAGGCTACTTCCAGCCGGTGGTCGAGATTTCGTGTCATCCAGTCGGCACTGCTGAGGTAGTAAAGCTCATCACCACCATTACAGAACACAAATATGCGCGAATGTTCAAGGAAGCGGTCTACAATGCTAATGGCTTCCATGTTTTCACTGGTGCCTTCTATCCCAGGAACAACCGAGCATATACCCCTGACGATCATCTTTATTTTAACACCTGCATTGTTGGCTTCATATAACTTACGGGCCATATCGTTATCAACAATGTTGTTAATCTTTACCCATATCCAGGCATCTTTGCCTTCCTTGGCATTACGCATTTCGTTTTCAATGAGGTTGTAAATGCGCCTGCGCATATGCAGTGGAGAAACCAACAAGTGTTTATAGGTATATTGTCTATAAGTGTAATCAAAGAAATTGAAAACTTTCTGCACTTCGCCCGTGATGCGTTTATCTGCTGTTAACAAAAGTACATCAGTATATACTTTTGCATTTCCTTCGTGAAAATTACCCGTGCTTACTACTGCATAGCGCTGAATGATGTTATTGGGTAGTTTTTTATTGATGAGGCAAAGCTTTGCGTGCACCTTAAGCCCTTTTACGCCAAAGAGAATAGTTGCGCCCTCTTCTTCAAGTATGCGTGACCAGTATATGTTTGAATCTTCATCGAAGCGGGCCTGCAGCTCTATCACGACCACTACCTTTTTTCCGTTTCTTAGTGCATTGATAAGGGCATTGATAACCCGGCTTTTTTTGCCTACCCTGTACAGTGTAATATAAATGGTTTCTACCTGTGGGTCTATGGCTGCTTCACGCAGAATATTCACAAAATTTGAGAATTTGTGATAAGGAACATGTAGCAGAATATCTTTCTCCTGTATTTTCTCAAGAATACTTTTCTGGGGCTTAATACGTTCATGGGACAGGGGAGGCAAGGGTTCATGCACCAAATGATCATCGCCAATGTTGGGGAAACCAATAAAATCTTTAAAGTTATGATACCGGCTACCGGCAATTAAGTTGTCTTCTTTATCCAGTTCCAGCTGATTGGTGATATACCTTAGCATGTCCTGGGGTATAAATTCATCGTATACAAATCGCACGGGCTGCCCTTGTTTTCTGCCTTCCACACTTTTTGATATTTTCTCAATAAAGCTTTTAGAGAGGTCGTTGTCGATGTCCAACTCCGCATCACGCGTCATTTTAACAGTAAAAGCCTCAAAAGTGTCAAACTTGAAAATGGAAAAAACATCCTGCAGGTTGTAGCGAATAATATCATCAAGAATAATCATGTATTTATTATCGCCTTCAGGGGGTAAGAGTATAAAACGTGGCAATTCTTCTGTGGGAATCTCAATCAGGGCATACTCGGTATCAACCTCATCATTTTTACTGGTAAGCTTTACCGCCAGGTAAATAGATTTATCCTTTAAATAAGGGAATGTACTTACATTGTGTAGCATAATAGGTGAAATCACCGGTAGTACATGCTCATGAAAATAGTTTTTCACAAAATGAGCCTGCGCTGCGTTTAGCTGCTTTTCATTTATCATGTGCAACTTTTCTCTTTCCATCTCCTTGCGGACATCAAGATAAGTCTCTTCAAATTTCTTCTGCTGGCTCTTTACTATTTCATTTATCTTTTCAAGAAGCTTATTAGGATTATCCCCTGCCATGCGTTTCGATTTTGTTCCCAGGGTGATAATTCGCTTGAGGCTTGCTACGCGCACTTTAAAAAACTCGTCACGGTTGTTGGAAAAAATTCCCAGAAAACGTAGTCTTTCCACAAGTGGTACATTTGGATCTGCAGCTTCCTGCAGTACACGTTCGTTAAAGGATAACCAACTGAGTTCTCTGTTTATGAATACTTTCTTCTGGGGCATGCGATTTAAATTTCCTTGTTTAAAATAACTGCAAATATCGGTATAATTTCTTATTCCTGACACTTGCAAAGCTCCTTAATTAACAGATAATTCTGTAAATGGTTAGCGTACTTTTAGGAAAATTATTACTTTAATATTCTTGTATATTAACTCAAAAGACTTTCTGTATCATTACAGAACAGCCGATTATAAAACAAATCTATCTGTTAATGATATTTAAAAGTGCCATTTCAAGTGTATTTGAGAGATCTGAATTGATGCTATAATCAGCTGAAACGAGGGTGGATACCCGCTCATCTTTAACAAACCGCCAGGCACTTTGATATTTCTTTTTATTTTTTTTCTCATATACGCCCACCGGTACACCCTGGTAACGCTTTACAATAGAGAAGCAGGGAATATCTGTGTAACCATCGCCCACGTAAATGAAGTTATTTAATGGTATGTAAATGTCATCTTCTAACACCCGCTCATTCACCATGTAGGGGTTCTGAAAGCTTTTTTCGCCAAAGATGCCCTTGTTTATCTGAAAAAGATACCTTGTTTTATCCGTAAAACTGACCACTTTTCTGGGAAATTCAATCGTGCCCTGTGGGTTGAAATGAAAGGCTGATGCCCATATTTCCTTAAAGAGTGGTGCAATAGAGGTGTTTTTAATAATTTCTTCTATTCCACTGCTAATGATAAAAAATTCCACCTCGCTTTTATTTTCTTCTCCAATGGCTTTCAACCGGTTTATCAGTTCCGTCACCCCCTGAAAACTTTTAAGCTGAGTGCCAAAACTGCGAAATTTATCAAGGGTTATACCTTTACTTTCAACTGCATTTTTGCTTTTTTCAATTAATCCAAAGAGAAATGCAGGTATAGGGTCCCAGCCTTTTAGCAACAAAGGATTTACTTCTTTTTCCCAAAAATATTCCACATCTATTCCAAACCATTCCAAAAATGCCGAAGTGGAATCGGGAGCCAGTGTATCATCAAAATCAAATATTATCGCGATCTTTTTTCTATCCACATTATATCTTTTATAAATGAAAAAACAACAATACAAAAATAACTGTAAATGTTTCTTTAAGCTTATTTCTAAAAGAATTTACCGCAATATTGTCTTTTTCGCGAGGATGGGTATAAATCCCGATATTCTCAGGCGTGTATGCCGCTCTCCTGAAGCTAACAAAGCTGCGCAATGCATGCGTGTTGTCTCCAAAAATATACATTTGGGCAGATTGTAAGGCTGTGCGCTGTTGTTGCACCTGGTTAAATTTCCTCGCCAGTGCAAGTGTATTACCCCTTGTTGGCAGGGTGGTTAAATAGGTTTGAATGATGGTTGTATCCACTCCCAAATCATGCAAATATTGTTTTACATATTGTGCATTAGAACGATATGAACCAATATTTGTAAAGCTCGAGCGTTGTGTGGCCCAGGTTGCATTAGAGGATGTTAGTTTTGTATTGTTCAAAGATACAGATACTACGGAGAGGTTTCTGTCGCCTGTTTCAGTGCGGGTATCATTATCAAATGTAATGCCTATGGTTTTAAATTTTTGTGGGGCCAGTTTTACTTTTATAATTTTTTGATTGCGGCCTGCAAATCCTGTTTTTACCAGGTGGTCATTTATAAATAAGCTGTAATGCGCAGCATATCCACGGGCTGAATCGCCCTCTAAAACAAGGGTTAAAGCTGAAGATTCAGGTTTTTCCTGTGTCGGGAATTCGGGAGTGATATAAATCGTGCTGTTACCAATTAATTTCATAGCACTCTTTTCTTCCTCCTGTGGTATGGTATCTGCTTTAGTGGCTGGGGAGGAACAATCAAAGTACCAGCCATACAAAAAAATGCTGTCAGGTTTATGATCTATAATATGCGCACTGAATTTTTCAAGTGTTGTTGCGCCTAACCAGCCTTCCAGAAGCACATTATTCTTGTCTTGCCATTTATAAGAAATGCTTAAGCGGTTATATGTAAGGATAATAATTGCCACAAACACCATGAGCAAAGCAAACGCAGCAATCTTAACCGTTCTTTTTATTCGGGCCATAAGTTTTTATAAATGGCGAAAGATACAAAGGATAGGATAGATTTGAAAGGCGATAATGAACATTTCACGCTATTTTACGCGACTAAAGCATAAAGGTCAAAACTGGCAAAGGGATTTGTTGAGAAACAGGGTGAAAAATTTTTATCTTTGGCGATAATGAATTTGATACTGGCATTTTACCAGATCGTTAAACCGATCAACAATTTAAGTGGATGCGAAAATCTTTGATTTTTTTTCATTTGTGGACGATTTTGGGCATATGCCATTCCCAAAACCCCTTCATTACCCACATGTACACGGCAGATCCCTCTGCCCGTGTTTTCAATGATACCTTGTTTGTTTATCCCTCTCATGATGAGGACACAGCTACCTGGTTTACAATGAAGGACTGGCATGTTTTTTCCACAACCGACATGGAAAACTGGACCGATCATGGTGTCATCTTTTCATTGGATGATATTAGCTGGGCCAAGCAGAATGCATGGGCTCCTGATTGTATTGAGCGAAATGGTAAGTATTACTTTTATTATCCTGTTGAGCAAAGTAAAATAGGCGTTGCTGTAAGTGACCGACCTACAGGTTATTTCAAGGATCCGCTTGATTCAGCTCTCATTCATATAAATGCTGAAGGTGTGGTCTGTAATCGTGATTTTATTGATCCTGCCGTATTTATTGATGATGATGGCCAGGCATACCTGTATATGGGGCAATTGGTTGTTAATGTGATAAATCTCAATGAGGATATGATTTCCTATGATGGTGAGGTTCATCTGCTGGAAGGAACGGATGATTTTTTTGAAGGTGCATGGATGCATAAACATAATGGAAAGTATTACCTGTCATACATGGGGCAGAGCGGGCACATTAAATACAGCATCAGTGATAATCCTTTAGGCCCTTTTGAATACCAGGGAATTATTTTGCCACGGATGAACAGTGGTACCAACCACCACTCTATTGTAAAATACAAGGGACAGTGGTATATGTTTTACCATAACGCCGATTTATATTATTTGAATAACCCGGAATTGGACGAGAAATTCGGCTGGGGACATAAAGGAAGTCATCATACATATCGCAGATCCATATGTTTTGATAAACTTTTTTATAATGATGATGGCACCATTCAACCGGTAATCCCTACAAAAGGTAAAGGCATTGAAAATTAATTTGAATGAAAACTGTCAGGAATTATAAACCATGAATGACAAGGGTACGCTAAAAAGACTTACTTCAAAAGGTGTTTTTCCATACCAGTGGGCTTTTACCCTGCTATTGCCTTTGCGCAATTTTATTCTGTCACCTAATGAGCTTATAAACAGGCTGGGGATTAAGCAAAATGCCACCGTTATGGAATTAGGCCCCGGGCCTGGATATTTCAGCTTACCTCTGGCCAAATATCTTAAGGACGGGAATTTAATTTTGGCTGATATCCAGCAGGAAATGATCGATTATGCCCGCAGGAGACTTCAAAAGCGTAAAATCCATAATGTGAGCTATTACTTATGTAATGGTATGTCTTTTGATTTTGAAAGTGAAAGCATTGATGCAATTTATATGATTACCGTAATTGGTGAAGTAGAAAACAAAGATGATTATTTTAAAGAATTTTACCGAATGTTAAAGCCGGATGGCATTTTATCAATTACCGAGCTTGCCGGTGATCCGGACAAAATGTCTGCTGAAGAAATAATCGAACTGGCAGGAGAATACCAATTCAGACTGCTGAAGCAATTTGGTAACAAGAAGAACTTTACCCTGAATTTTAGCCCTGTTATGTAGGGTCAAATCATCGTATTTTTTAAAACATTCATTTATTAAATTCTACCAATACTTTATGCCATTCATATAAAGAATACGGTCTGTTGCGCAGATTATTTGTAGATTTACCTTTTAAATATGTTATTATAATTATTTCCTGCCATGCGTGTATTTATCATTCATCACCATCTTCACCCCGGAGGAGTTACTTCTGTAATAAAATCGCAGGTAACTGCACTTAGGCAGCGGGGATATAATAACATAACTGTGCTAACGGGTAATAATGCGCATGCCCCTGCGGCTCTTTCAGGTATAGCAGATATCCAGACATTACCAATCATCGATTATCTTCCCGATGAGTCGGTCAGCAATCAATCTTTGTATAGTGAAATTTTACGGGAATTTTCTAAGCGCTTTAAAAAAGATGACATATTGCACTTTCATAATCTGAATCTGGGAAAAAACCCGGTATACAGCCTTGCCGTTTTTCAACTGGCGGAAGAAGGTTTTCAGATATTTAACCACGTACATGATTTTGCTGAGGACAGGCCCCGGAATATGCAGTTAATGCGTAAGATTGTGGAAAAGGAGTTTCAAAAACCACTTGAAAAAATAATGTACCCGGTAATGCGAAATTATGCTTTTGGCGTATTAACCAGCCACGATAAAAAACGCATTGCTGCGAATGGTATTAATTCCGGTCGCATTTCGGTCCTGCCAAATCCCGTTAATCCGCCATCTGAAGTTACCCGGGAGCAACGGGCACAGATTCGAAAAGATGTTTTTTGCCAGTTTAATTTGCCAGAGGACAGAAAACTGGCTGTTTATCCCGTTAGGGGAATTACCCGAAAAAATTTGGGTGAGTTTATTCTTCTATCCGCCTTGCTGGAAAAGGATTATGTTTTTGCCTTAACACAACCCCCTAAAAACCCCGGGGAGATACCGCAATACGATGAATGGAAATCATTTTCTCAATGGCAAAAGTTACCTGTAGTGTTTGAGGCAGGGCAAAAAACCGACTTTTTAAAATTGATGCATACTTCCGATATATGTTTTACTACCAGTGTAATGGAGGGGTTTGGCATGGTGTACCTTGAGCCATGGCTTTTTAATACCCCTGTTGCCGGGAGGAATTTACCAGACGTTACCGCGGATTTTTTTGCTGCAGGTATTAAACTCGACACCTTATATAATGGTTTATATGTATATGTAGAGAGTGAAGTAGTTGATTTTGCGTCTCTCGAAAATAAGGAGAAGAAAAATGTGATAAAAAGAGCAAAAACAGAAAAGAATTACCTTAATGCCATCGCGGAATTGAATAATGATTTCATTAAAAGATTTAGTAAAATCGATGAAAATGTTATAAATTATAATAAAAAAATTATTTTTGATAATTATTCATTAAAAAAATACGGCGAAAAATTACATGTTGCATATTCAGAAGTTATTAGATAATCTTTCCCCACTTCATATACAGGAAACCGGAATTAAGCCTGTTTTATCAAATGATAGGTCTGTAAAAATAGTAGTGTTTGATATATATGGCACCTTGTTGATTTCAGACTCCGGAGATATTGACCGAATGTCAGTAACTGTTGACAATTTTAAAAAAGCGCTTGAATATGCCGGGGTAGATGAAAATCTCTGGCGATCCTGTGGTAACGATCTGTTGTTCGAGGAGTTGATGCAAAATATGATTCAAACCATTAAAAGCGAACATGAGCAGCGAAAATCAGAAGGGGTTTCGTGGCCTGAGGTTAATATTTTAAGTATTTGGCAAACTGTAATCTCCGGCGTAACATGTTCCAATAAACTCCGAGAGGCTTTAAAAGAAAATGCAGTGGAAATAGCAATGGCATTTGAGCTTTTAAGTAACCAGGTTTACCCTATGCCTCATATGAAGGAGGTTTTGGAAAATTTATCCAAAGCTGGGTATCCATTGGGAATTGTTTCCAATGCACAGTTTTATACCCCTGCCATTATGAATTATTTTATCACGGGAGAATTGGCAATGGGAGAGAATATATCAGGGTTTGACCCCGGTTTGATTGTGTTTTCCTATATTAAAAGCATTGCAAAACCTGACCCGCAAATGTTTCAGCGTATTCTTGAGGTATCGGCACAAAAATATAATGCAGCACCCGATGAAATTCTTTTTGTGGGTAACGACATGCACAAAGATGTATGGGCAGCTAAAAATGCAGGCATAAAAACAGCACTTTTTGCCGGGGACAAGCGCTCATTAAGGCTGCACAAATCAAAACCTGAAGTGCAGGCAATCCAACCTGATTTTACCATTACTGATCTTATCCAGCTAATGGATATTTTATCCTTACCTAAAAGCACGGAATAGCATGAATATAAAACATCTGAATATCGGAATACAGCATTCTCTGATAGGCAAAAATGACGGTGTTTCCATTGTAATTGACCAAACGGTGAATGCCATGGTGAACAATATGGGGATAAACCTTGGAAATATCTTTTTTCTTGCAGCGCATACCTCACCGCGATTTAATGCTGAAACAAATGAAATTTTCTGGCATAAAAATGAAGTTCATAAAACCATACTCAAGAATTTCTCTTCAGCACCTCCTAAAAACCTGGATGCATATATCCACAAGGAAGCGCTTTATGCCAAAGAGGTAATTAGTGAATTTATATCGCGCAATAAGATTGATTTGTTTATTGCCCATAATATATCGCATCCTTATAATTTTATCACTGCAGTGGGGTTGGGATATTATATTGAAGAGCAACGGGCTAAGGGCGTAATCTGGCCCAAGGTACTGGTTTGGTGGCATGACTCTTATTTTGAGAGGGCATTATTTAAAAATCCGAATGCTGTGATAAAAAAATATCTGAAATACCTGCCAGGAACTTATGTTGATGGCATTGCCTTTATTAATAAATTACAGGTTGAGCTGGCGCGCAGGCAATTCCGGGAAAATAATCCTGATTTGCTTCACTCCTTTATGGAAAACCGTACCACTGTAGTGCCAAACACAAGTGACATACCCTGGGACTGGCAGAATCAGGACTGGGATTCAGATGCCCCGGTTTTCCCTAAACAGGACAATTACAATAATTCATTTTTAAAAGATACAGGTGTAATTGCACGGCTCAATAAACTTGGGTATAAACCGGATGATGCTGTATACCTGTTGCAGCATACGCGTGTTGTCCCAAGAAAGAAAATAGAACTGGCTATCGATCTCGCTTTTTTACTGGAAAAGCGTTTCCTTAGGGATGGTTTGAAAAAGTGTGTTGTAATACTGGTTAGTGGACATTCCGGTGATGAACAATTTTCTTATAAAAAGTACCTAACAGAATATTTCGAGAAAAAGCTGGAAGAAAATAAAGATGCGGGTGTTATTATTGACTTTGGCGAAGACAGGATTTTAAGCCACAGGGACATTATTGTTGACCGAAAATTCTATAAATTTGCTGAAATACCTTCACTAATAGCTGCCAAACGGGGCATTGGTACATACTTTAGTGAAGTAGAGGGGTTTGGTAACAACCTTCTGGAAATGGTTTCATTGGGTCTCCCGGTTGTGATCAATAAATACGAGGTTTACAAAAACGAAATAGAGCATCTTGGGTTTAATTTTCCGGCCATTGAGGATGGTCAGTTAAACGATAAAATTGTTGAAGAGGCATATCGCTTGCTAACTGACATGAAATACCGAAATCAAATGGTATTGCATAACCTGAAGGTTTTACATGAAAAACTCGATCACAAGATTATTGAAGAAAAACTGCGCCCTTTGATAAAGAAAATGTTTACCGAAGTTTTGACATAAACACTAATCAATAATATCATGAGTGATTTTTATCAGAATGGGTTGGTTACCACCCTGCACAATTTCAGAACCCGCACAGTTGAAGATCTGGAGGAGCAGTTACTGGAATTCTCGGAAAACCGACCCATGTCGCTTATTCTGCCTTCACTTTTTTCAGAGTTAGAAGGGCCTGCATTGCCAAATATACTGAATGAACTGGAGAAAGTACCTTACCTCAATGAGATTATAATTGGGCTGGACAGGGCAAATGAAGAAGAGTTTAAAATTGCTCGCAAATATTTTTCCCGTTTACCACAGCATCATCGTATTTTATGGAACGATGGGCCGCGTTTAAAGGCTTTGGATAAACTGTTAATCGATAAGGGTATAGCACCACGTGCAATGGGAAAGGGACGAAACGCCTGGTATTGTTTCGGGTATTTTAATTCATCAGAACGTTCCGAGGCTGTTGCACTGCACGACTGCGATATACTCACCTACGACAGGTCCATGCTGGCAAGGCTTTTTTATCCCGTGGCCGATCCTAATTTCAATTATAAATTCTGCAAGGGATATTATTATCGTGCCAATGAAGGTCAATTAACAGGCAGGGTAGCCCGATTACTGGTCACCCCATTGCTGCGAACTCTAAAAAAGATAATGGGAACCAGCGATTACCTTGAATACCTGGATAGTTTCCGCTATCCGCTGGCAGGAGAGTTTTCAATGCGTGCCGATGTGACCAAAACCATTCGGGTTCCCAGTGACTGGGGCCTGGAAGTAGGTATTCTTGCTGAAGTGCACAGAAACAATGCCACCAACAGAATATGTCAGGTTGAAATTGCTGACCGCTATGACCACAAGCACCAGCCGGTTTCCGAGGATAACCCCAAAGCTGGTTTATCCAAGATGAGTATTGACATCTCAAGGGCAATTTTTACAAAGATGGCAAGCAATGGAGTCATCTTCTCTCAGGAAACATTCAGATCAATAAAAGCCACATATTTTCGTATTGCACTCGATTTTGTTGAACAATACCATAGTGATGCAGTGATGAACGGACTATTGTTGGACAGGCATCAGGAAGAGGAAATAGTAGATCTCTTTGCGCAAAATGTATATAAGGCCGGAGAAATGCTGCTTCAAAGGCCCATGGAAACAGCATTTATACCTACATGGAAAAGGGTGATTAGTGCAATTCCTGATTTTGCTGAAAAACTGTTTGAAGCGGTTGAACTTGATAACACGGAATGAATAAATTAAAATTTAATGTTTATGCGGGGTCGTAAGAAAATTTTTAAAAAACAGGTGAATGAAAGGTTGTCATTTATTTATCCCAGCCAATCCGTTGATGAACTTGCAGATAAGATATTGTCTTTTTTAAAGAAATACTCCGGCATAACCAAAACAGGAAAAAAAAATAAATGGAATCAGAAGGATGCGGTTTTGATTACCTACGCTGATTCAATAGTGGGTGCAAAAGAAACCGTTCCATTAAATAAACTCAAAGAATTTGCAGATGAGTGGCTGGCTGATAAAATATCAGACATCCATATTCTGCCTTTTTTCCCCTACAGCTCAGATGATGGATTCTCCGTTATTGATTATTATTCAGTTAATCCTACTCATGGTGATTGGGAAGATATAAAAAACCTGCGAGAAAGATTTTCTTTAATGTTTGATCTGGTTATCAATCATGGATCGGCACAAAGTAAATGGTTTCAGAATTTTATAAAGAGCACCGGAGAGGGTAGTAATTATTTTCTTACTGCAAAACATACTGATAATTTGAAAGAGGTGGTGCGTCCCCGAAGCTCACCCTTGCTTACGCGGATAGATACTGCTGAGGGAGAAAAACTTGTGTGGACAACTTTTAGTGATGATCAGGTTGATTTTGATTTTAAAAACCCGGAGGTTTTATTACGGTTTCTGGATATTTTATTGTATTACATGGAAAAAGGAGCACGGATTATCCGTTTGGATGCCATTGCATTTTTATGGAAAGAGCCAGGGACATCCTGCCTTCATCTGCCTCAAACCCATGAAATTGTTAAGCTGATGCGTGATGTTATGGAATATGCCAACCCTTCATCTGTTCTGCTTACAGAAACCAATGTGCCAAACAAACAAAACCTGAGCTATTTTGGGCGGGGTGATGAAGCACATATGGTTTATCAATTTAGCTTACCACCGCTGTTATTGCATGCATTGTATACGGGCAATACGGGTTACCTCGTCAAATGGTCATCACTATTGCCACCACTTCCGGAGGGTTGTACTTACTTCAATTTTACAGCATCGCACGATGGTATTGGTGTTCGGCCTCTTGAGGGATTGCTTCCTGATGAGGAATTTAACGAATTGATTGATGGAATGAAAAGCCATGGGGGGCTAATAAGCATGCGTACCCTACCAGATGGGGCACAGGTACCCTATGAAATAAATATCACATACTTTGATGCCTTAAAAGGCACACGAGAAGGACAGGATATGATGCAGGTTGACCGTTTTCTGTGCGCTCAGCTAACAATGCTGGGTATGAAAGGGATACCAGGTATCTACATTCATTCCTTCTTTGGAACAAAAAACTACCTTGACGGGGTTGAGGAAACAGGGCGTAACCGCACCATTAATCGTAAAAGCTGGAATTTTGATGAGATTACTACTTTGTTAAAGGATAAGAATTCGGATACATCCCTGGTTTTTACTCGATTAACTGATGCTTTAAAAGTCAGGGCCGATGAAGAAGCTTTTCATCCTTCTGCCGGACAGGATATCATCACAGCAGGTAAATCGTTATTTGTTTTTTCAAGGGGGTCAGGAGAATCACGTATACTGGCGATTCATAATTTCTCCAGTCAAACTTATCAGCTGAATACTGGTAGATTAGGGCTTTCCGGAAAGGTGGTGGATATTTTAACAATGAACAAGCTGAAGGATAAAAATCTAAATCTTAAACCCTACCAGGTAAGCTGGTTAAAAGAAATATAAATTCATATTCAATTGCATTACAGATAATTTTCAAAATAGTCTGTTACTTTTTGCATTAGGTGTATGCGGTCTTTGCCTCTTACGTTGTGCTCGTGCCTGGGGTAAACAAAATAATCAACCGGAATATTTTGTTTTATCGCATTATTGATAAACACCAGACTTTGCTGCCATACTACGGTAGGGTCAATTGCTCCATGGATAATCAGTAAATGGTCCTTAAGTTCCCCAGCTCTGAGGTTTATATTTGTTTTTTCATACCCATCTGGATTTTCTGCAGGTGTATCCATGTATCTTTCTCCATACATGACTTCATAAAATTTCCAGTCTGTTACGGGCCCACCAGCTACACCCACCTTAAAAATACCCGGATGGTTAATCATCAATGACATGGTCATGAATCCGCCATAGCTCCAGCCATGCAAACCAATGCGTGAAGTGTCTGCATAGGGTAGTGAAGCCAGAAATTCAACCGCTTTCATCTGATCAGCCATTTCTGCCACGCCCAACTGCCTGTGGATAATACTTTCAAAATTAAAACCCCGGTTCTCTGATCCGCGATTATCAAGTGTAACCACAAGGTATCCACGTTGCGCCATATAATACTGCCACAAACGGGCGCCGCCCAGCCAGGAATTGGTAATAAGTTGGGCATGTGGACCTCCATAAACATAAACAATAACTGGGTAGGTCTGCGCAGAATCAAAATTTAAAGGTTTAATGGTTCTCAGGTAAAGGTCTGTTTCTTCATCTGCAGCTTTTATGGTAGTCACCTCCATCTCAGGCATGTCATAGCCTGCAAGGGGGTTCGGAGAATCAAAAAGATTACGCACCAATTTTCCCTTTCCGGAAATGAGATCAATTTTATTTGGCGTATCAAAACTTTCAAAAACTGAAATAATAAAATCTCCCTCAGGAGAAAGCTTTCCCTTAAAGGTTCCTGATTCCTCAGTAAGCTGTTTGCTTTTTCCATTTTTAATGTTCACTGAGAATAGTTGCCTTTCCAGCGGTTTGCCTCCAGTTGATTCGTAAAACAGCAGGTTTTTAGCTGGATCAAACCCTATGATTTCTGTGATTACCTGCGTTCCCTCAGTCAGTTGCCTGAGCATTACTCCTGAGGTATTGTAAAGATAAAGATGGTTATATCCATCCCTTTCACTTTGCCAAATGAACTTTTCAGGATTATTTTTAAGGAAATAGGCTCCAGCTTCCGGTTCAACATATTTCTCATTTTTTTCTTCAAACAGGGTTTTCAGGTATTTGCCTGTGTCGACCTGGTATGCATTAAATCGCAAATGGTTTTGTTCACGGTTTAATTTGGCAAAATAGATCTTTTCTTCTCCAGGAGCCCAGGTAACAGCGGTAATATATTCTTCAGATTCCGGATCGTTTTCAAGATAAACGGTGTTTTGTCCGGCCAGGTTGTAAATTCCAAGTGAAACATTTTCACTCCGTTCCCCGGCCATTGGGTATTTGATGTTTTCCAATGTGGCAATGCGGGATTCTATATTTACCAGCGGATAATCCGTAACATTGCTTTCGTTTTTGCGGTAAAATGCCAGGTAATTGCCCTTGGGAGACCAGAAGATGCCTTTTCGGATACCAAACTCCCGACGACTAACAGCGTTTCCAGCAACAATGTTTTTATCTTCAAAATCGGTAACTCTGAGTGTTTTGCCAGTGGAAAACAGAATTTCAATGTTATTTTCAATGGTATAAGCAATGGCGTTCTGAGCTGCAGAATAATGAGGATTTTCAGCTTTTTGCGGCAGGTCAAAAACATGCTGAAGTATGGAATCGCTTGTGTTATATACATAGTAGTTCCCTGAATCAATAAAGAGAATCTTATCGTCGCTTATCCATTTGTAATGAAAGATGATGTTGAGCTGTTCCATTCCTTTGCTTTGTAACTGCTTGTTCAGTTTCTGCAAACTAAGAACGCTTGAGGTTTTTCCTGTTGCAGCATTTTCAACTATAATATTCTGATAATTAACAATATAGCTGAATTCTTTCTCTTTTTGTGTCCATTGTATGCCTGGTAGGGATTGGGGAGCAAGTTTGGTGTAGGTGCCGGTAATGGCATCCTCCATGGTAAGTAACTTTTGTCCTGTGATAGCCTGCACCAGCACATGCAGTGCGAGGAATAAAATTATACTGCGCATTCGTATTTATTTTTTAACTTTTTCTTATAATTATTTTTAAATGCTTTACGATGCCGAAGATATTAAAAATTCATGAGTTCCTCTAACATCTTTAATGCCTGAAAGGAATGGTGAGTATCATAATGAGTTTTATCCTTGCATTTTATTTCTGACAGGTACCATTGTTTAATTCCTATTAGTGTAACCATAAGGGGTAATTTAAGTATATATACAACAAAAGATAATAGAGATTAAATTAAATATCTAAGATCACTTTATAATACTACTTTATTCTGATCCGAAATTTGAAACCTGTTTTTTTACGACATCCAGAATTGAACAATGAGTGAACAAATACTAAAAGCACTGATGCAATTATTTGCAATAATTGCGCGTCCGGATAGTAATCGAAAGGACAGGCGAACCGTAGTTGAATTGTTCCTTTTGCGAATGTTGAACAAGGAACTGGTACAGGAATATCTGCAGGTATTCGATAAATACTACCAGGTGCATCAGGAATTATCAAAAGAAAAAAAGCGTCTCAAAAGCCTTATTTCTTTTTCCTCAGTAAGGGTTTTAAAAATATGTACCCAAATTAATGATGAACTTACGCAACAGCAGAAAATTATTGTTGTATTCCAGTTGCTTGAGTTTGTACGTGCAGATTCTGAGGAAATTACCCGGCAGGAGATGGAATTTATTGAGATGGTGGCAGAAACTTTTTATATTGCTACTGAAGATTTCAATAACATCCGGGATCTGGTGCTCCTTCCGGAAAGCGAAATTCCTGCTACTGGCAATGTATTAATTATAAATAACCAGCCAACCTTTTCTATAGAAAAAGTAAGGCATATTTATGCGGAGGGATTGTCGGGACAAATCAGGGTACTGTTTGTATCAACAGCCAATATGTATTTATTACGCTACCTCGGCAGTGCAGAGATGAACCTGAATGGACAAATGCTGCAACCAGGCAGGGTATATGTTTTTAATACCGGTTCTTCTGTAAGAAATACCCAGATAAAGCCTGTTTATTACAGCGACGTTGTAACCAGCTTTAATGAGGAGTATCATAAATCAAAGATTGTTTTTGAAGCCACAGATATCAATTATAAATTCAAAAACGGCAAATTCGGACTTAAAAAAATGAGTTTCCGCGAGGAATCCGGAAAGTTGGTAGGCATAATGGGCGCAAGTGGTGCCGGTAAATCCACGCTCTTAAATGTTTTAAATGGTACACATGCACCTCACCAGGGTAATGTACTGATTAATGGTGTAAATATTCATAACGAAAAAGAAAAGATAGAAGGGCTTATCGGGCATGTTTCACAGGATGATTTATTAATAGAAGAATTAACTGTTTTTGAAAATCTTTACTTCAATGCCAAACTTTGTTTTGATCATTACAGCAAAGCACAGCTAAAAGAGATTGTTGACAGCACACTAAAAAGTCTTGGCTTATACAGCAGTCGTGATATAATGGTAGGTTCACCCTTAAATAAGAAGATTAGTGGAGGTCAGCGAAAGAGATTAAATATAGCACTAGAGTTAATTCGGGAGCCTTCCATCCTGTTTCTTGATGAACCTACCTCAGGATTGTCCTCAAGGGATTCAGAAAACATAATGGATTTACTCAAAGAGTTGTCTCTGAAAGGAAAACTTGTTATTGTTGTTATCCATCAACCTTCCTCAAACATTTTTAAAATGTTTGATAAGCTCATGATACTTGACACCGGCGGATATCTCATATATTATGGTGATCCAATAGAATCAATCATCTATTTTAAATCCAAAATCCACAGGGCTAACTGGAGTGAAAGCGAATGCCATATTTGCGGGAATGTTAACCCCGAACAAATTTTTAATATTGTTGAATTACATGTGCTTGATGAGTATGGGAAAATTACACCTACGCGGAAAATTTCTCCCCTGGAATGGAACCAGCATTATAGTGAACATACTCACGAACATTTAGAGATACAAGAATTACCGCAAGAACTTCCGGAAATTTCTTTTCAGGTGCCTGTTTGGTTCCGGCAGGTGGGTGTTTTTATTCAACGTGATATTTTATCCAAACTATCCAACACCCAGTATCTTTTTATAAATTTCCTTGAAGCCCCTGTTCTGGCATTTATCTTATCTTACATTATAAAATTCTATAATGTAAATGTCACCAATGAATATGGATACACCTTACTGGAAAACAGTAATTTACCTGTTTATCTTTTTATGTCGGTTATTGTAGCCATTTTTGTTGGACTCACGGTCAGTGCCGAGGAAATAATTAAAGACAGAAAAATTCTTAAACGAGAATCATTCCTTAATTTAAGCTGGTCCGGCTATCTGGTGGCAAAAATTGGTGTTTTGTTTTTCATATCTGCCATACAGGCACTTAGTTTTGTGTTAATTGGAAATTCCATTCTTGAGATAGAAGGAATGTATTTTCATTTCTGGATTGTGCTTTTCAGCGCATGGGCCTCAGCAAATTTAATGGGACTGGTTATTTCTGATAGTTTTAAAACTGTGGTTACCATTTATATTTTGATACCATTTTTAGTGATTCCCCAGATTATTTTAAGTGGCATTATTGTAAAATATGAAAAGCTAAACCCTTCTATCTCCTCGCCCAGTGAAATTCCAATTTTCGGTGAGTTTATAACCGCGCGGTGGGGTTATGAAGCGCTTGCTGTTTACCACTTTACAGAAAATGAATACGATAGACAGTTATATTCTTTTAACAAAGCAATGAGCCAGGCTGAATTTAAGAAAAATTACTGGGTTCCCGATTTGCGAAATAAAATAGACTTTATACGCAGACACTACCAGGATTCTACCAGGCATGAGGAAATAAAAAATAAGCTGATATTGCTCAGAAATGAGCTGGGAAAAGAAGTATCGCAACATGAATATTCAGATTATATGTATTTAAGTAGCCTATATCCTGAAAAACTTACGGAAGAGGTAATAAATGGAACGCGAAATTTCATTGAATTGCTAAGCAAGGTCTACATCAAAGCTTATAACAAGGTAAACCAGGAAAGGGATATAAAAGTTTCTTCGTTGCAGGCGGGTCCGGAAATGCGTGAGGCGTTTCTGGATAAAAAGCGTAGGCATCATAATGACAGGCTAGAGGAATTTGTTACGAATTCTGATGAACCTGAAAGAATTGTGGAATATAAAAACCAACTATACCAGAAAATTGATCCCATATATCTTGATCCTGCGCCACGCTTGCTTAAATCTCATTTTTATGCGCCAAGAAAGTATGCATTTAATACCTATATTAGCACATACTGGGTAAATGTTGCCGTTATCTGGCTAATGACATTGCTTATGTATATTCTTCTGTATTTTAGGGTTTTGCCGAGAATACTGGCATTTGGTGAGGGCATTATGCTAAAGCTAAAAAAAACTGAGAAAGAATAAAAAAAGCCTGACTTTAACAATTTAAAATCAGGCAGGTTTTGTTTTTTTAAACAAAATTTATTCTGTAATTTCTATTTTCTTAAAAGGGACCTTTATAATCGATTCATAATCTTCTCCGGCTTCAAGCATAGATTCATCATCTTCTTCATAATACCAGTTAATAATAACATCCTCAGATTTTATACGCACACCTTCAATCTTTTTAAAAAGATCAAGGATGCATTTTGAAGAACTGGTATTGAAATATTCGAGTTGAATATTTACTTGTGTTTTGGGAGCTGGGTTCTCTTTATACTCATCGAGCCATGCAACCAATGGCTTATAAAATTCGATTGAATTTTCAGGTATAGACCTTCCTTTTATCTCTATCACCCCCTTTTCGGCATCAAAGCTTACCGATGGTGTTTTGGGAGAGCCCTCAAATATTAATGGTTCCATACTTTAATCGTTAATTTACTAAAATGTCCAAATTAAAAAAGTAATGTTCCCCTTTATGTTCATAAAAAGAGTATTCAAGATTATTTCCGGTTTTTCGCGCTATATCAACCAGTCCCAAACCTCCTCCACCTTTGGCCGATAATTTCTGGTGGTTTAGGATGAATTTATACATTTCCTTTAACTCATCTTTACTTAGGGAATTTATTTTATCGATTTTATCTTTCAAAAATTTTATTTTTGATGAATTGATGAAGTTGCCGCATGATATTCTGAACATACCATCTTTCTCTGTTATCATAATAATACCAAAGCGGGAACCAATCTCATCCTTTAAATCTTCTGGCGGCTCATCAACATGGTGATAAAGGTTTTGTAAGCTTTCTACAAGAACATTATAAATCTTTTTTTTGACTTTGCTTTTTTGCATCGCATCCAGGCTGCTCTCCATCTGTTCCAGGGTACCATTAATTACATCCGTGTTAATGGCCCCTTTATAGGCCAAAATCACTTTCCCTTTCTCCTGCAAACGATTAAAATGCTCTTCAATATTAAAGCTCATGCGGGGCGTTCATTTTTCTTTAAACTATCTTTTTTGGTAAAACAAATATATGAAAATTATCTGAAAAGAGTAGTCATTATTATTTATCGTTTAACCAACATCAGGCATTCATCATCCAAATGTTATGTTTGTTTCTACGTATAAGCTGCTATAAAAGTTATAATCTTAGCCCCATATAATTTTTACGCTCAGAAGGGTGTCAAAATCTTTTTTCAATGCAAGCCCTTGATCATATGAGCTCTAAAGTAATAATGTGTCGCAGAGAAATATTTTTTTATACCATGCAAACCCTTACCTGATAGTGCTTTTCTTCCTGAAATTACCGAAAAATGCCACCCTTCTTGTCCGACTTGTAGATGAATTATACTATTTACTGGTCTATGATTTCAAATATTATATCAAGTCAGGGTACACAGAAAGTTTATAAGGTGATAGCAGTAGTCCATAATTGAGTTAAGGTAAATTTATCCATTTTGCTTATGCGTTTTTTTTGTTCCTGAATAAAGCTGAAAACCATGGTAAAAACAGGCCAGCTTTCCATTATATAAATTATACTTCGCATAGGGCTTTAATCCGATATTTTTCATTGCTTCTTTATTTGAAGACAGCACAAAAGCATTAAACCCATTAAACCTGTGTTTGAATGCGGTACCAAGGGTTTGGTATAAGGCCGTAACGGCTCCCTTCATCATTCGTTCACCATATGGAGGATTAACAATAATAGTTCCTCTTTCAGCGGGGGCTTTTGCTTGCTCTACTGAACATTGCTTCACAGTTATGTGCTTTTTAAGGCTGGCATTTTTACTGTTTTCCAGGCTTGTATTCACCGCACGTACCTCAATATCAGAACCCTGAATAATGGTCTTCTTTTCGGGTTCCGTTGGTTCTTCATTGTAAATTTTGTTAAACAGCTCTTCATCATAATCATTCCACTTCTCAAAAGAGAAGGATTTTCGGTATATGCCCGGTGCAATGCCATGGGCCATCATGGCTGCTTCGATAAGCAGTGTGCCTGATCCGCACATCAAATCAACAAAAGGTTCTCCGGGCTTCCATCCGGAAAGGTATATCATTCCTGCTGCGAGAGCTTCATTTAGCGGGGCTATTCCCTGCGCGGTGCGGTAACCCCTTTTGTACAAGGGCTGACCTGAACTGTCAAGCGAAATGGTGCAGGTTTTATCTGAGATGTGCATGTTAAGCAAAATGTCCGGATCGTCCGGATCAACAGAAGGTCGCCTGCCGGTATCTGCCCTGAAACGATCAGCAATGGCATCCTTCAACTTTAGCCCTGCATACAGGCTGTGATTAAAATTGGGTGAAAATACTACCGGGTCTATGGCAAATGTTTTATCGCGGCTGAATAATTCCTGCCAGTTAATTGCATATGCTTTTTGATACAGGTCTTCCTCATTCTCAACATTAAAGGTGAAAATAGGACGAAGTACTTTAATGGCAGTGCGTAAATGAAAGTTGGCCCGGTACAGTTCTTCCTTGCCTCCGGAAAATGAAACCATCCTGTTAGCAATTTCAATATTTTCTCCTCCAATGCCCGAAATTTCTTTGGCCAGAACTTTCTCCAGCCCATAAAGGGTTTTTACAACAATCTTATCTTTCATTTCTCATTAATTTATCTATGGCTGATATGCTTTTTTTCATCCTGTTACTAAAATTCCCCGAAATAATTTCATGTCGGTATCCTAACTTCCCGATTAATTCAATATATCTTTTTAGCAGCCATTCCCTTTTTTCGCCGCCATTTTCCCTTACTTCATCCGGCACCCATGGAATATCTGTATTGCATATTAAAAACAAATCTACGTCAAGATTTTCAGAAAACGAAATAATCCATTTAGGACATTGATGGTAAACCACTTCAAACCATACGCGTGTAATGATCATATGTGTATCAAAAATGATGAGTTGATTGGCTGATTGTGATGCATTTTCTATGGCAACTTTTTGTATTTCGGCAACTTTTATTACATCATCAAAAATATAAGGACGTTTGAGATTTTCCATGTATTCCCTTGCTGTTTCCGGATATAAATCAGCCTTTAGTTTTTCTGCCAAAGCCTTGGAGAGAGTTGTTTTCCCAGTTGATTCCGGACCGGTAACCACAACTTTTATCTGCCTATGTTGCATCATGTTCAGTGTAGGATTTTTTCCATTCTAAATATCCTGTAATCGCCAGTGTGGTGTAGACAATAAATAGGATAACAGTGGGGTACAGTCCTTTATAAATATATAATCCGGTAGAAACTGCATCTATTACTACCCAAAAAAGCCAGTGCTCCAGGTATTTTTTTGCCAGCATCCATGTGGCAGTAATGCTGAGCGCTGTGGTGAAGGCATCCAAAATGGGTAAATCAGCATCAGTATATTTTATAAGTATAAAAGAAATGATCAACCATAAAATCGCTGATATCAGCAATAAGACTACAAAAAGATTTCGGGAAATTCTTTTTATGCTAACAATATTTTTCTCGCTCTTTTTACGGTGTATTATCCAGTAATACCACCCATAGATGCTTATAATAATGTAATAAACCTGCAGACTCATGTCTGCATATAGCCTGCTTTGAAAAAATACCAGGGTATACATCAATGATGTTAGCAGACCTACCGGCCACAACAATATGTTTTGCCTGATGCTGAGGTAAAGGTAAAGCAATCCAAAGAGGGCCCCTAAAATCTCAATTAAATGATCTTGTACCCAATAAAATACCGGCATGGAAAATAATAATTCTGGTTATTCGGCAGCGTTCTTCATTTCACTGGTAATTCTGGTGTAATAGGTGTTCCAGTTCTCCAACACATCCACGGCCTTTAAAACCATATCATCAGAGGTATTGTAAACCTCGTAAAATTCGCTTGTATTCCATAAATCCCTTGCTATGTATGCCTTTAGAAGCAATTCTATGTCTTGTTTTGACTGTGTAAATTCCTCCTGGTTAAACTCCAATTCTTCCTGGAAGGCAAAATCCTTTAACTCTGCAATTATATCATCCGAAACATAGAAATTATTCATGTAGATTTCAAAATCTTTGTATTTGCGTTCAAGTCGATCCCGGTTTTGATCTACATAATGCAGCACAAATCTATTCAGAATACCTTTGCGAATAAGGGAGGCGTAGTAATCTGTGTTTGGAGTGGTGTCAATGGGTATAAAAAGATCGGGCATAATGCCTCCGCCACCATATACGATACGGTTTTCCAGCAGTGTTTTATATTGCAGGGAGTCTGGAAACTGAATGCTGTCTTTATAGATAAACTCACCATGCTCAAACCGGGTTATCAAATCTTTGGCATAAGCTTCTGTTCCCTCATCATATGGTTTTTGTATAAGCCTTCCGGTGGGCGTATAGTAGCGGGCAATGGTAAGCCTGATCATAGAACCATCCGGTAAAAGAAAAGGGCGTTGCACCAGGCCTTTTCCGAAAGTGCGTCTTCCAATAACAATGGCACGGTCCCAATCCTGAAGGGCTCCGGCAACAATTTCACTGGCAGAGGCTGAGCCTTCATCAACCAAAACAATTACTTTTCCTTCTTCAAACTCACCTGTGGCAGTGGCAATGTATTCACGCTTTTTGCTGTTTGTGCCCTGAGTGTATACAATCATACGGTCTTTTTCAAGAAAATGGTCAGCAAGTTTGACAGATTCGTCAAGAAAGCCACCGCCATTTCCGGAGAGATCAAGAATAAGTTTACCGGCTCCTTCTTTTTTAAGCCCTTTAAGCGCATTTTCAAATTCTTCCACGGTAGTGGCTGCAAACCTGTTTAACTTTATGTAGCCAATATCATTGTTGATCATATAGGATGCATCCAGGCTGAAAATCGGAATTTTATCGCGGGTAATCCTAAAATCAAGCAATTCAGCAACACCCCTCCGGAGCACTGAAATTTGAACTTTTGAGCCTTTTTCTCCGCGCAAAAGATCAAAAACGTCCTGGTTGGTTATATTTTCACCTGCAACATTTTCGTCTTCAACTCTTATAATACGATCACCCGCCTGAACACCAACCTTTTCACTAGGTCCACCGGGTATCGGGGAAATCACAAATATAGTATCTTCAAGGATGTTAAATGAAACACCAATACCCTCAAAATTTCCCTGCAGGGGTTCATTGGCTTTTTGAACTTCTTCTTTGGTAAGATAAGCTGAATGCGGGTCTAAATCCTGCAAAACTTTTATGATTGCTTTTTGTACAATGTTCTCCTGGTCTACAGAATCTACATAATAGGTATTTATCCATTCAAGCACTTTGCTCATTTTATAACTGTGCTCATTAAAAAATTGTGCCTGTGCAGAAAGGGTAAACAATAGCAAAGCTGAAGTGAGTAGGGGTATTACTTTGTTTATTCGTGAAAAAAACATATGATAGATTTATGTTAAACTTTCAAAGGTATTAAATAATAATAAAAAACCGGGCTTATAATTGAGCCAATACATAAACGAAAATAAAGGAAATAATGTTTTACGTTGTTTGAAATCAGTTGATTTTAATTTCAATTATTTTCGTCGTTTCAGGAGTTATTTTAAAGCGGTCATCAATTCGCTTGCCAACTATCCATGCAATCTTATCTGAAGAGGTTAATATCCATGACTGTGATTTTTCAAATAATGAAAGTTTTTGATCTGTGAAAAAATCACTTACTTTTTTCATTGATGTCATACCAAGAGGACGAAAATAATCCCCCTTTTTCCATTTGCGCAAAATGAGCGGGAAATGCAGTTTGTCTGCATCAAGGCATGCAATTGTTGGTTGACGCGTAACCTGGTAATCAAAAGTTTTTTCAGCCGTCAATATTTCCAAATGCAGGGGAGTAGTTATTTTCTGGTCTTCGGGAAAAATGTAATGAATATCCTTATTATCAGCAGGTTCCGTTTTTTTTGTTAACTGAAGGGTATCCCTGTCTTTTAACAAATGATAAGATGAAGAAAAAAACTGTTTGCCAGACGGTTCATCAATACAGGCAAGAATGTTTCTTATCTGGGTAGCATTAAAGCCTTTACTGGCAAGAGTCTCGTGAAGGATGAGATCCGGAAACAAGGATTCTTTTAAAGCCTTTATGTTAATGTACTGGATATTACCATTTTCATTCACAATATTTTCCAGTTCACGCTCAATGTATTGCCCGTAGATAATGCACACCTGATGCAGATTTTCCATATTGCGCATCATGGTTTCGGGAAATATGGGGCTAAGTTTAATAAATTCAGGAAGTATTGAATGCCTGATTTTATTGCGGGTATATTTCTCTTGTAGGTTTGAAGAATCCTCCCTGTATGCAATGTTGTTTTTAGCTGCAAATGATGCAATTTCATCGCGGGTAACCTTCAGCATGGGCCGTATAATATTTTCTTTTATGGGTTTAATCCCTGAAATTCCCCTGATACCGGTGCCCCGAACCAGGTTTATAAAAAAAGTTTCAACGGAATCGTTAAGGTTATGTGCAGTGGCAATAAAATCATACCCGTGTTTGCAGGCAATTTTTCTGAACCATTGGTAGCGCAGATCACGCGCAGCCATTTGGGTTGATATACGGTGTTCATCTGCATGGTTTTCAGTGTCAAAGTGCTGTACATGAAAAGGGACATCAAATTTATGGGCGAGTGCTCTTACAAATTCTTCATCTCCATCAGATTCAACGCCACGCAGGTGAAAATTACAATGGCCAATGGCAAATTTTTTTCCAAGTCGTTTAAAAACCCAGGCAAGCATGGTAGAATCAATTCCTCCGCTTACCGCAAGAAGGATATGTGGTTCTTTCAATAAAGTTTTATGCTGTACAAAAAAATTATTGATCTTATTTTCCGGATTTTGTTTATCCATGCTATTAAAATGGAAAGAATAACGGATTCATGAAATTTTTGATTTCATACAAATGTAAAAATGTTATTTGTAAAGATTACAAATATAATTGGGTAAGTGCATAAACATCATGATTTTTTGTAACTTCAACACTTTAAAATTAAATATTGAAATATGAACAAGAGCTATTTTTATGCGATAATCATTAGTATATTAAGCTTGTCAATTATGGGTTGCGAAAGAGGACCCAATATTTTTACTGTAAACCAGGATATTGCTTTTGGTCAACAGGTTGATAGTATTGTAGAGGCTGATTACAGTGTACTGGATCCTGATGAATATGAGGATGCCTATTTTCATATAAACCGGATATTTAATAATGTGCTTGTTACAGATGATATGAAATATAAAGACCGTTTTCCCTGGCAGGTAAAAATTATCCAGGATGATGAAACATTAAATGCGTTTGCTGCTCCGGGTGGTTTTTTATATTTCTACACCGGATTGATCAAATATCTAGACGACGAAGCTCATTTGGCCGGAGTTATGGCGCATGAAATTGCCCATGCTGATTTGCGCCATTCTACCCGCACCATGACAAAAGTATATGGGTACAGTCTTCTGCTGAATATCATTTTAGGTAAGGATTCAGGCGAACTGGCTAATATTGCTTCTGATCTGGCATTGGGTTTAGGCAGCCTTAAGTTTTCAAGGGACCACGAATATGAAGCAGACCGATACTCGGTTCAATATCTCGAGGATACAGAGTATAACCCCAGGGGCATTAAAGGTTTTTTTGAAAAGCTGATTGCGCAAGGACTTTTTGACGCGGAAGAAAGTGGCCCGGCCTGGCTGAGTACGCACCCAAATCCTCCGGACCGTTTGGAGGCAATTGATGAATTTTGGGAGACATTAGGCAGCCCCACCGGGCTTAATGAGGAGAATGCCGGTAGTTATGAGGCTTTTAAAAACAGCCTTCCGTAAAAATATCTGGCTCTACCCTGAATAATTTAATGGTAACTTGCAATTTGTTTATATATGGTTGAAATAAACCCAAATTGAGCGATTACGCTCAATTGTTTAAGCAAAGGTAAGCTTTTAACCTCACCTATTCGGTGAAAAGCAACCCCGTTTATCGGGGCAGGCTATATTCTAAAACGGGGTTAACCTTAAGTAAAGCGCTTGTTCGCTTGCTCCAACCGCTCAACTTAGGATAAAGTTTAATGTAGTTTATATGTTGTATTTTGGATTTTGGAAGCTGGATATTTTTCAGCTTTCGAAAGCGTTGGTAAAGGATATTTATAAGTTAAACAGCTCTTTTCCCTCAGATGAACCGAGCCATGACAAAGTTTTTGACACACACGCGGATGATTATAATTCGTGGCATGGACAAAAATACAAAACCGGAGTTTTG